>ENA-UERZ01002267-UERZ01002267.1-human-gut-metagenome-genome-assembly--contig:-NODE-2267-length-11149-cov-14.198248_pt1 | contig 11149 bp, 6 predicted proteins | sample MGYA00242997_ERZ507998 | MGnify/ENA primary metagenome ERZ507998 (study PRJEB26167, sample SAMN06115470) | human gut metagenome | host: Homo sapiens | place: China:Henan | collected 2016-06-23... | reverse complement strand
AGCATGACCACGGCGATGTCCAGTGTCCCCGCCTTTTTTTCCCCGCAGTCGGTGTGTCCCCATGAGAAGCCCGCCATGTCTTCTTCGGGAATGTTGAGGTCGCGTATATAAGGAATGGTGCCGAGCACGGGAGTTCCCGTATGGTCGAGCATGTATTCGTGGGCCGGGCCGAGCAGGGAGGCGTCCCCCCGGAACCGGTTGACGATATAGCCGGTGAGCAGGCGGCGTTCGGCGTCGGTGAAGGTCATCCACGTTCCGAGGAAGGAGGCGTAGACCCCGCCCCGGTCGATGTCTCCGACGAGCAGCACGGAAGCCCGCGCATGTTCGGCCATGCGCATGTTGACGACATCGTGCTCCTTGAGGTTGATTTCGCCGGGGCTGCCCGCGCCTTCGAGCACCATGACGTCATGGTCGGCGGCGAGGCTGTCGTAGGCTTCGGTGACGGTCTTCCATAATTCCTTTTTTTTCTTGAAGTAGTCGAGGACGCCCATGTGCCCGATGGGTTGCCCAAGGACGACGACCTGCGATCCTGTATCGGAGTGCGGCTTGAGCAGGATGGGGTTCATGCGGGCGTCCGGGTCGACGAGGGCGGCCTGCGCCTGCACGATCTGGGCGCGGCCCATTTCGTCGCCCGCCGCCGTGACGCCCGAGTTCAGCGACATGTTCTGCGCTTTGAAGGGGGCGACGCTGTAGCCGTCCTGCCGGAAGATGCGGCAGTAGGCCGCCGCAAGGATGCTCTTGCCCGCGTTGGAGGAGGTGCCCTGCAGCATGAGGGCCGGGGTATGGCGGGGAGGGCGGCGGGAAATGCCGGGGGAAGGGAGGAGAAAGCCCTTCTCCAGAAGGGTTTCTCCTCCCTTCCCCCATCCCCCCATCCCTCCTCTTCCTAAGACTTTTATGTTTATTGAATCCTTGTTGCCGGATTCGGGTGAAGCCGGGGTTTCGGGGAGCGGGGAGGAGGAAACCCCGTGCGTCGTTTCCCGGATTGCGGAGAGGGCTTCGGCAAGGCGGCGGTGGTCTTCGGGAAAGCGGACGGCGGCACGGAACCATGAGCCGTCTTTGAGCCCGTGGTAGTTGGAGCAGTCGCGGACGGCGATGCCGAAGCGTTTGAGGAGGATGTCGAGCAGATTGCGGGGCGCGCCGGGCCAGCGGAACAGAACGTAGTTGGCGGCTGACGGGTAAACCTCGATTCCCGGCAGGGACGACAGGGCGGCGGCGAGATCCGCGCGGCGTTCGGCGTTCTCGGCGCGGGTTTGTGCCGTGAAGTCCGAGGTATCCGCGAAGACGGCTTGCGCGGCGGCCAGCGCGAAGGCGTTGACGCTCCACGCGGGCAGCTCGTCCCGGATGGCCTGCGCCAGCTCCGCATCGGCGGCGAGATATCCGAGGCGTACGCCCGGAACGGCATGGAATTTGGTCAGCGAGCGCAGGACAATGCCGTTTTTCGGAAGCCGTTGCAGTACGGAAGCCTCCGTTTCCGTCCCGGCGTATTCGACAAACGCTTCATCAATGATCCAAAGGAGATCGGAGCGCGAGGACATGAGGCGCAGGCATTCCTCCGGAGTACGGAACAACCCCGAAGGGTTGCCGGGATTGGCAAGGAAGACCGCCGATCCCTCGGGGGCATCGGTGAGCGCGTCGAGCAGATCCCGCGTGGGGACGGCTTCATCCTTTCCCGTATCTGTTGTCGGAACACATTGATTTTTTTCAATGATGCCTCCCCATACGGGGATGGCCTTTATCCCGGCGAGGCGGCAGGCTATGGCGTATTCGCTGAATGCGGGCTCGACGACGCGCACGGAAGGCACGCCGCGCTTGCGGAGTACGCGGGCAAGCGCGTGGATGAGCTCGTTGCTGCCGCTTCCGAAGACGAAGCGGGAGGCGTCCATCCCATGATGCCGGGCCGCCGCGAGCATGGCTTCCTCGGCATGGGGGGAAGGATAGGCCGCGAGTGCGGTCATGGCCCGGAACAGCGCGGCACGGATGAACTCCGGCGGGCCTTCGGGCCGCACGTTCACGCTGAAATCCAGCAAGGAGGCCGGATCGCGTCCGGCGGTAGCCGCCATGCGCAGCAAGTCGCCGCCGTGGGCTTCGGGTTTCATAACGATTCCTCTTTCTGTACTTGCCCGGGAGGTTTCCCCCAAAGCGTGAGGGCATCGGCCCTTGAATGTTTTGGCTCCGTCATGGGATGCGTTCGTTTCATCTCCGCAACAGGGTGAAAAGGGAGCTTTTTTCTCCAGTTTTCCCGTTGGTGGGCGTTATGGTCGAGGCATTTTGTTGGCTGTCTCTTTGGAATGTTAAGAAAGGAAGCATCAACCGTGTACTCTGGCAGAGCCAATGGTTTTTATGCAGAAATGACACATAGTTTTTGAAAAATATTCCCAGACGGACGTCCAGTCTGCTTTCCCGGACTTGTGCATATGTTCCCGCCGAGGCCGTTCGCCGATTCAAGCCATCAGATTGGTATGTTGCTTTCCATAAACAGGGCCTCAAGGATGCAGGCCGCGCAGGTCCCGGGATCGGTGCGGGTGGTATCCACGGTCATCTGGCCGGGGAGCGGCACATGGATGGAACGCGCCTGACGTTCGGCGTGCTTCCAGTCCGGCGTGCGATCCGTGCGCAGGGACTCGCGGCGCTGCAATTCCTTGGCGTCGCAAGTGACCTGCACGGACAGGATGGAAACGCCGGCCAATCGCTCGAGCAGGTCTTCAATCCAGCCCGGATCTTCGCCGATGACGTGGTCCACGATGACCCACGCGCCCGCTTTTGCCGCCGCCGCGACGCTGGCATGGAAGGTTTCGATGAGCGGTAGGCCCGTTTGCGCGAGTCCCGCCAGTACGGACCCGTATCCCCCCGTGCTCGCCCTCAGCAGCTGATCGATGGAAAGGGTCATGCAGCACAACCCGTAAACCGCGTGGAGCCGCGTTTGCAATGCTTGGGAAAGCGTGGTCTTTCCCGCGCTTGACGGCCCGTTCAGGAGGATGACCTGACCGGAGGGGGAGGTGGGCCGAGGGGAGGAAAATCCTTCCGAAGAAGTTTTCCCGCTTTTGGGGGCTTGGCCTTCCTCGGCATATCCCTCATTTCCCCAATAGAGATGGACATACCCGGCTCTGACGTTGCCGAAGGCGACCCCGGCTTTTTCGACGCCTGAGCGGGTTCGGACTTCGTACAGGGGCGGATAGTCGCGGTGCAACTCGATGTCGGACCAGTGAAATTCGTGTCCTCGGAAGGTTTCGTGCCGCAAGCCGAAGGGCGCGCCGGAGAGCATGGAGGCTTCCCGGTACCCAAGGGAACGGATGCGCCCGCCCATGCGCGCCGTGGCATCGATAACGCCGCACATGGGCCAGATGCGGCGGTCGTCCCGCGTGCCCCCGGCCTCTTCGGAGGCTTCGAGCGTGGTGCAAAGATACATGTAGCCGCCGCATTCCGCATATATTTCTCCGCCCCGTGCCGCGAAGTCCCGGATGTTTTCCCGCATGGCGGCGTTTCTGGACAGCTCGCGGGCAAAGACTTCGGGATAGCCCCCGCCGAGGTACAACGCCTCAATGCCGATCGGCAAGGCCGTATCCGCGAGCGGGGAAAAGGGAACGGGTTCCCATCCCTGCGAACGTAAAACGCGTTCGTTTTCCTCATAATAGAAGCAAAAGGCCTTGTCTTTGGCGATGCCCATACGCCGGGGCCGGACGTTCTCCGAAGGCAACGGCGCGGGCGCTTCCGGGCGCTTCGACGTGGTCAGCGCGAGAAGGCGATCAATGTCGAGATGCTGTTCCGCCATCTCCGCTAGCGCGTCGAGCCATGCGGCGGTGGTCCCGGCCTCTTCCGAGGGGAGGAGCCCGAGCTGGCGTTCGGGGAGCCGCCATTCCTCACGCCGGGGCAGCGCGCCGAGCAGCGGCGGAAGGTTGGCGCGCTCCAGTGCCTGGCGCAGTATGTCCGCATGGCGGGGGCTTCCCACATTGTTGGCAATGGCTCCGACGAGGCGGACGCCCATGCGCACGGCATGAAGCTGGAACCCGGCAACGAGCGCGGCTACGGAACCCGCCATCCCCCTGCCGTTGAACACGAGTACGACCGGAAGGCCGAGGGCGCGGGCGCAATCGGCCGTGCCACCCGCCGGATCGCCGGGATCGCGGCTGTCGAAAAGCCCCATGACGCCCTCGCAGACGGCGGCGTCGGCGTCATGCGCGCGGCTGTCCCACAGCGCCCGGACACCATCACGGCCCATCATCCACGTATCGAGATTGCAGGCGGGCAGCCCGGTGGCTTGAGCATGGAAGGTAGGATCGATGTAGTCCGGCCCGCATTTGAACCCCTGTACCCGCAGGCCGCGCCGGGCAAGGGCCCGCATGAGCGCGATGCTCGCCGTGGTCTTGCCCTCGCCCGAACGGGGCGCGGCGATGCAGAAGGCGTGGAATGTCGTATGTTGCATAGGCTGTTCCCGTTTCCCGATGCCTCGAAAAAGCTTTCCAACAGGGATTCAATACACGCAAAAGTCTTTGGGAGAGAGGGGATGGGGTTTTAGGGAGGGGAAGCTCTTCTTCAGAAGGGTTCTTCTCCCTAACCCAAACCTACTCCATATACTTCTCAACATACCCCCGCGCCTCGTACATGGCCCCGGCGTCCGTGATCGTGCGCGGGCCGCCGATGATGACGAGGGTGGACATATCCACCTCGTCGGCGGGGAAATCGTCGAGCCTGCCGATCCATTTGGCCTCCTGAGGCCGTCCAGCATGTCGGACATAGGCGCACAATACGTCGCCTCCGCGCTGTTCCCTGAAAATGTCGAGCGCTTCCGTGAGCAGATGCCGCCGTTTGCGCCCGGCGGGATTGTAGAGCGTCACCGGCAGGGCCGACTGCGCCACGGCCCGGAGATTTTGCCGCACTTCGTCCGAAGGGACAAGCAAATCGGAAAGGCTCACCAGCGAAAAACCGTTCTGGAGCGGCGCTCCGAGCGAAGCCGCCGCGATGTTCGCCGCCGTGATGCCCGGCAGGACCCGGATCGGGATGTCCGCGAATTCCGGCTCCCGGGCCCGCAGTTCGAACAACAGCCCCGCCATCGCCAGAATGCCGGGGTCGCCGGAGCAGACCATGCAGACCTCCTGCCCGGCTGCTGCGGCTTCGAGCGTGGCCCGGCACCGCGCCACCTCGCCCATCATGCCGTTCTGGATGATTGGTTTTCCGATGATGCGATCACGAATGAAATCAACATAATTGCTGTATCCTGCCACCGTGTCACAATGCCTGAGCGCGGCATCCACCTCGGGCGTGATCTGCTCGGGAACGCCGGAGCCGAGCCCCACAACCACGATCTGTCCGCGAGTAGCCTTGGGTGCGGAGAGGTGCGGCAGGCGGGCCAGCGCCAGCGTGACGTCTCCAAAGGCGGCTTTCGGGGCGTACAGTGTGGGCTGGGGGATTGAGCCGTATCCGGCGGAAAGCAGGCACGCGGCCTCGCTCACCGAAGCGGTGCCGACCTTTTCACGGACTTTGGCCGAGGGCGTGGGCACGGGCACGGCATCAAGCCGGGCGGCGGCGTGGAACTCGACGGGCACCTGCCACTTTTCGCCCAATTCGAGGATGGCGGGCTCATCGGCTTTCACGTCGCACGAGGCAATGGCGGCGATGTGTTCAGGCCGCAAACCGAGATCGGAGAGATGGCCTTCCGCGATGAGCCGCAGTTCCAAGGGCTCGACCCCACGACGGCAACCCACGCCGAGAACAAAGGATTTGCCCGTGATGTCAAGGTGCTGTACCTCTTCGGGCACCGTGCTTTCGGCATCCCAGAGCACAGCATGGCGAGCGGTAACCGCTTCCGGGCTGTCTGTGTAGATAACTTGGTCCGTCCCGGCGAAATGGCGGTCGAACACCGTGCGGGGGCCGCAGAAAGCGATCGGTTCTCCGGAGAGCAGAGCGGCGTTGAGGCTGCGGATGGCGTCGGTATTGAGGATGCGCGCATGTTCTTGGGCGGCGGCCTCGTCAAAGGCTGGGAGGCCGTTTACGTCCGTAGCGGTGCTGATCACGGCCTGCCCGCCGGTGACGCGGGCTACGCGCCGGGCGAGACGGTTCGCGCCCCCGAGATGCCCCGACGTGAGGCCGACCACGTGGCTGCCGCTTTCTGAACATGACAATACGGCGGGATCGCTGGTCTTATCCCTGAGCAGCGGAGCAATCTTGCGCACGGCTATGCCGGTCGCGCTGATGAAGATATGCGCGTCGAACTGCCTCCAGTTGGCGGACAGGGTCGCGTCAAAGGTTTCCCCCGGCGTATGGACGACGTCCGGCGCGCCTGTGGGACGCGTGGAGTGGATTACCGCGGGCAGTCCGAGTCCGGCGGCGATTTCCTTGGCGCGGACAACCCCCTTGTCGGTAAAGGCATACAGGGCACAGCGCCCGTCAAAGGCTTCGTTGGCAAGGTGGTTTCTGTAACCATGTGAAAAGTCAGCGCCATAAAGCCGTGATGCGCCGCCTTGGGCAGCCAGCGCCCGGCCCACGAAAATGAGCGCCTGCCGTCCGAAACCCGCCTCTTCGACCTTGCGTGCGATGTCGGACACCGTGCCCCGGAGGATGCGTTCGTCAGGCCATGTCGCACGGTAAACGACCGCCGCCGGAGTATCCGGGGACAGGCCCCCCTCTCCCATGAGAGCAGTCATCAGATCGTCAATCTTTCCGGTACTGAGGAAGAAGACCAGCGTCGCTCCGGTCCGTGCGAAGGCCGCCGCGTTTTCGCCCTTGGGCATGGGAGTGCGCCCGGGGGTGCGGGTGAGCACGACGCTTTGGCTCACGTCGGGACAGGTGAGTTCGCAGCCGAGAGCCGCCGCCGCGCCGAAGACGCTGCTCACGCCGGGGACGATGCGCGAAGCGATGCCTTTTTCGGCAAGAGCGCGGATCTGCTCATTGATCGCGCCGTACATGGCCGGATCTCCGGTGTGCAGGCGGACGACGCGCTTTCCGGCGAGGGCGGCTTCGCTCATGGCGGCGACCTGCTCCCTAAGGTTCATGGCGGCGCTGTCCCTGCATTCGCAGTCGGGCTTGCAGCGCTTGAGGTGCCCGGGATTGACCAGCGACCCGGCGTACACCACGAGGTCGGCCTGTTCCAGCGCACGCAGGCCGCGCAGGGTGATGAGGTCTTCCGCGCCCGGTCCGGCGCCGACGAATTCGACGAGAGGAGTGTTCATGACGTTATCTCTTTCTGGAACGTAAACAGGTAGATGGTGTTCTGTTGCTTCAAATGGTGGCTCGTCCCGGCAATGGGTTGCTCGTGGGCGATGTTGAGGCTGCACAGGCCGGTCCTCCGGTCGGGAGACCATGCGGACAGGGCATGGAAACTTTCGAGCGTTACCGCGCTCGCCGCCATGATGCCTCCCGGAGGCATTCTTTCCATGCACGCCGCCAGCAGCTCCGGCAAGTCCCGCCCGCCTCCGCCGATGAAGACGCGATCAGGGGGAGGGAGGGAAGGGGCGGAGCCGCCGGGGGAAGGGGAGAGGAAACCCTTCTGAAGAAGGCTTCTCATTTCCCCTTCCCCTTTCTTTCCCAAGACTTCTGACTGGTGGGGAGGCTGCGCGGCGGGAGTTCCGCCGTATGGAGAGGAAAGGCGGCTGTCTACGGATGAGGCATGGATGAGTTCAAGGGCGTCGCCGATGTGGAGCGTATAATTGGAGACGCCCAGACGGGCGCGGTTACGCTCGATGATCGCGCCGCGTTCGGGTTTGCGCTCGATGCCGACGACGTTGAGGTTGGGCCGCAGTCCGGCGGCTTCGAGCCCCACGGAACCGCTTCCGGCCCCGATGTCCCACAGCGTGCCCCATGCCGGAAGCCGCAGCCGCGACAGGATCACCGCCCGCACATCGGAGGCGGTAATCAGGTTGTTCTCGCGTTCGTAGTCTTCTTCCGGGAACCCAAGGGTGAGTATCGGCGCGGGGATGCTGTGGGATATGGGGGAACCTTCGTGAATGCCGGAATCGGGACGCGCATCGTGAGCAATCCGGGCGACGGTATGAGGGACACAGTGCCAAGGGGTCGGGAGCAGAAGCAGGATGGACGTGGGGCCGCATTCCGTGCGGGCCAGATCCGCCAGCGGGCCTGAAAAGAGGCGTTCTTCGGGCGAACCGAGCCGTTCGGCGATGACGGCGGCGCGCCCGGCGGACGCGGGATGGAGTTTGAGCACGGCTTGCGAGATAGCATGGGCGGGGTAGCGGCTTCCGGCATAGGCGACGGAAAGCGGGGCTTCGGCAATGGCACGGGCGGGCAAGGCTTCGCCGGAGTGCGCACTGAACAGGCGGGCGTCCTGCCAAGGCAGGCCGAGCCGGTGAAACAGCGCCTGAAAAGCGGTAATGCCGGGATGATACACAATAGTGTCATCGGGGTGGGCCATGCCGGAAAGCGTACCGCCGAACCCGTGGTACAGCGCATCTCCCGAGGCCAATACCACGACATGCCGCCCGACCCGGCACAGGGTGAGGGCGTCCGCCGCATCCTCACGGGCTTTCGCGCCGATGATCCGGGTCAAGCGGGCCTCTACAGGGCACGCGGCCAGCAGCGCCCGAGAACCATACACCACGTCCGCCCGTCCGATCAGCCCCAGCGTTTCGGCGTCCTTCGGAAAGCCGATGCCGCAAGACACGACGTCAATACGCCCAGCTTCCGTATCCATTCCGTTGCCGTCCATAGCCTTCAATCCTTTTTGCCGTCCAGAAAATACGTCAGGCCGATCGTTCCGTTGTATTCAGAGAGTTCCGCGTGCTCCCCGCTCCTTGCCGTTGGAGCTTCTGGGGAAGAAGCGGAGGCATGGGAGGGGTCGCTTTGTCCCGAAAAAATTTTTCCGTTTTTCTCCGGTTCCTTTTGCTCACCCCGTTTTTCCTCAAATAAAAATTGCCCCTCAAAATCGAAGACGAGCAGCCGCAGCGCGATGTTTTCCCCGCAACGGCGGGCAAACTGCCCGAGGGCGGTGCGGGCGAGGCGTCGTAGGATGCCGGGCCGATCCGCTTCGGGGATGGACAGAAGCGCTTCCCGCACGGAAACGCTGTGCGCCAGTGCATCGTGCAGGGCTTCTTCCCCGGGCAGGTGCTTCCGTACCTCGGCACGCAACAGATCCATATCCTGACTGACTTTGTGGGCATGGGTGTTTTCAAATCCAGCCGCGTACTTGCACAATTTCCCCGCCATGCAGGCCACGACGATTTCGCGCATCCCGTATTCACAGGCCGCGGCGAGGCTCTCCGCGATAAAGTCCCCGATGCAGGTGAACGCCGTTTCGGGCAGAGAGGGAAGCCGCCGTTCCGCGCCGGACTTCGTGCGTCCGCCGGTGCAGAACACCATTGTCGTCCCGTGGGCGATATGGTGCGATTTCACGCAAATCCGCACGGTTTCAATATAGGCTTCGTGGCTGTAGGGCCGCACAAGCCCGGTCGTCCCAAGGATCGAGATCCCGCCGACAACGCCGAGGAGCGGGTTGAGGGTGTGTTTTGCCAGCTCCTCCCCGTTCTCCACGCCGATTTCCAGCAGCCAGCATCCGGCGTCGAGCCCTGCGTGGTGCAGGTTCTCCGCGATCATCCGGCGCGGCCCGGTGTTGATGGCCCACTTGCCCTGTTCGCAGTCCAGTCCGGGGCGGGTACACAGCCCTACGCCCGCCGCGCCGCGCAGGATGACCGTACCGCCTCCCACGCTTAACGTATAATCTTCTTTCCGTGCGTCTGAAGCCGAGCATCTCCGCATGTTCCCAAACAGGATCGCGCCGTGCGTGCAGTCCGGGTCGTCGCCGCCGTCCTTGCGGATGGCAGCCATGTGGCCTTCGTCCGGCTCAAGCAGCGGAAGGATGCGCTCCCTGCCATCGAGGAACAGCATCGGGATTGTGGGCAGGGGCGTTTCCGGCCGCGTCAGCCGCAGCCACGCCGCCGTCGCCACCGCCGCCGCACACGCGCCCGTGGAGTAGCCCCAGCGCAGGGTTTTCTGTTCGGTTTGTTTCATAGCGCGTTGGATCGGGTTGGGTTATGCGAACTGGGGGAGGGGAGGAAAAACCTTTCTGGAGAAAGGTTTTTCCTCCCCTCCCCCAGACCCCCTCCTCTCCTTTTCCAAAGACTTTCGCGTTTATCGAATCCCTGTTCTGCGGTTTTACGGGATGTTGCCGAGCTTCCGTTGCATCATCTTTCTGAAAAGGCAATGTGAAGATTGTTTGTTTAATATATTTAAATTATTGATTTATATTCTTGATATTCTGTTTCCTGCCGGAACGGACTCCTCTCGCAGAGCCTCCCCAAGTTCCATATCCCCCCTACGCGCTCTCCATAACGGCGTGAAGCGTGGTGACGGCGAGGGCGCTGCCGCCGCGCCGTCCTTCAAGGACGATCTGGGGAACGTCGCACTGGGCAAGAAGTTCCTTTGACTCCACCACGTTGACAAATCCGACGGGCATCCCGACGACAAGGGCGGGCCGCACGCCTTCCTCAAGCGCGTACCGGGCAATGCGGGCCAGCGCCAGCGGAGCGTTGCCGATGAGCACGATGGCCCCGTCAAGCATGGGCCGCGCCTTCTCCGCGCTGCACAGGGCACGGGTGTGGCCTTCGAGTTTGGCGCGATCGATGACGTCCTGATCGCTGATATGGCAGTGCAGGCTTTCGGGACCGTAACCGGGATTCAGCCTCTTCAACCGCTCGATGGAAAGCCCGGCGCGGATCATCTTGGAATCGCAGAATATCGGCGCCCCAGCCCGTAACGCGCACAGACCCGAGCCGATGGCGTCATGCCGGAAAACCAGCGTGTCCGCGATGGACATGTCCGCCGTGGTATGGATCAGGCGGCGCGCCACACGCCATTCCGGTGCGGGCATCCGCTTGTGGAGATCGCACTCCGACTCGATGACACGGAAACTCTCCCGCTCGATTTCCATTCCGCTCAAATTCCAACGTATGTTCATGCCGCCTCCGGCAACAAGAGTTTCGCTTTTTCGTATGCCGCTGGTCCAATAATCCCGTTTCATTGTTGCTCCACCATTGCGGCTTTTCCGTGTTCCTCGCCTACTCCCCTCTTCAACGTCTTTCGCGGGAACGAACTCCTTCCGCGTGGCCTCCCCATCAGTCGAAAGTCTTTGGAGAGGAAGGGGGAGGTTTGGAGGGGGAAGGGGAACCTTTCCCCAGAAAGGTTCCCCTTCCCCCTCCAAGTTCAATAC
>ENA-UERZ01002262-UERZ01002262.1-human-gut-metagenome-genome-assembly--contig:-NODE-2262-length-11165-cov-15.600920_pt1 | contig 11165 bp, 10 predicted proteins | sample MGYA00242997_ERZ507998 | MGnify/ENA primary metagenome ERZ507998 (study PRJEB26167, sample SAMN06115470) | human gut metagenome | host: Homo sapiens | place: China:Henan | collected 2016-06-23... | reverse complement strand
AAGGGCTTCTCCTCCCCCTCCCCAAACCCCACCCCCTCTTCTCCCAAGACTTTTGTAAGGGTCGACGGAGGGCGGGGTATTGAGAGAAAATTCATCTTTGGCGCACGTCCCCCGGAGCGGCGTCGAAAGAAAAACGGTTTTGATGCGAAGGGGCTCCTGACGAGCCGCCTCCCCACCAGTCAAAGTTTTTGCGGGGGGGGGGCCGGGGGAGGGAGCGTGTGGGTGTCCCCCACTTTTGAAAAAAGCTCCCTCCCCCGGTCTTCCCTCCCCAGCGAGGGAACCCGTGCACGAAGCATCCATCGTCGCAGGCATGATGCATATCCTCGAAGACGAGGCCAGACGCCACAACGTGAGCAGGATCACGCGGGTGCGGCTTTCGGTGGGGCTGTTCACGGCGGTGGAGCCCAAAACGCTGGAAGCGTGCTTCGAGCTGTACGCGGAAGGCACGGCGGCGGAAGGGGCCGAACTGGACATCACGACCGTCCCCGCCGAAGGGCGCTGCCTTGAGTGCGGGCACGGATTTCCCATGACCTCGCCGCGCTGCCGCTGCCCGGAATGCGGAAGCCTGCGGCTGGAAGGCAAGGGCGGCCGGGACTTCCTCATCACCGGCATCGACGCCTGCTGACACCCCAGATTGACTGCGAAAGTTCGTAAGGAATATGCCATGAGCCGTTACATGATCGAATCGGTCCCGGAAAAGTGCAAGGCGTGCCGCCGCTGCGAAATCGCCTGCATCGCCGCCCACCACGGCCTGACCTTTAAAGAGGCCCTGAAAAAGCGCGACGAACTCGTCGCCCGCGTCCATGTCGTCAAGAGCGGCTCGGTGAAGTCGCCCATCTCCTGCCGCCAGTGCGAGAACGCCCCCTGCGCCCGCATCTGCCCCACCGGGGCGCTCCAGCAGGACGACGGCATCGTGACCATGAACGCCCAGATCTGTTCGGGCTGCCAGCTCTGCATCATGGCCTGCCCCTACGGCGCGATCTCGCTGGAATCCATCGGCCTGCCCTCCGCCACGTCGGAAACGATGGCCCAAAAGAGTATGCGCTCCGTGGCCGTGCGCTGCGACCTGTGCAAGGACTGGATGAAGCGCGAGGGCAAATCCGTGCCCGCCTGCGTCGAAGCCTGCCCCGTCCACGCCCGAAGCGTGGTGCAGATAGGCTGATCCCAGCGCAATCATTGATGGTGTAAGCGTGCCGGGGCGGGGCTCCGGCACGCTTTTATTCACCGGGCATTTATGGTACAGGGCACGGATTATGAGCGAATCCATCGGCATTATTGCAGGAAGCGGACAATTCCCGCGCCTCGTGGCGGAAGACGCCAAGGCGGCGGGTTATGGCGTTGTGGTCTGCGCCTTCCACGGCTTCACCGATCCCGGCCTTGAAGCGCTGGCCGACGCGTACACGACCGTCTATCTGGGCCAGTTCGACAAGGTGATCGACTACTTCCGCAAGCACGGCGTCCGCAGGCTGTGCATGGCCGGAGCGATCAACAAGCCGCGCGCGCTGGACTTGCGCCCGGACTTCCGGGCGGCGCGCATCCTCTTCTCCCTCAGGGGCAAAGGCGACGACGCGCTGCTCCGGGCCATCATGGCGGATCTGGAAAAGGAAGGCTTCACGCTCATCCAGGCGGCGGAACTCTCCACCTCCCTGCTCTGCCCCGAAGGCGTCCTGACCCGGCGCGGCCCCTCAGCCGAGGAGATTGCGGAAATCGACTACGGCTGGCCCATCGCCGAAGCGCTCGGCCGGTTTGACATCGGCCAATGCATCGTGGTCAAACAGGGCATGGTGGTGGCCGTGGAATGCCTCGAAGGCACGGACGCTGCCCTGCGGCGCGGCGGCGAACTGCGCGGCGAAGGTTGCGTGGCGATCAAACGCTTCAAGCCCAAACAGGACGAACGCGTGGACTTGCCGTCCATCGGGCTGCAGACCGTGCGCCTCCTCATCGAACAACACTACCGCTGTCTTGCCGTGGACGCGGGCAAAACGCTCTTTTTCGACAGGGCCGAAGCGCTGGCCCTTGCCGACAAACATAACTTCTGCATCGTCGCGCTGACCGAAGACTCGTTCGGGAAGCTGCGCCTTCAGGCGAAAGCCGACTAGACACACGAAACCCGAGAGGAAACCAAGTATGGGCAAGGCCGACCGTTATCAGAAACTGTACCCCGTCACATGGGATCAACTCCACCGCGACGCTAAAGCGCTGGCATGGCGCCTTCTGGAACAGGGACCGTTCAAGGGCATCATCGGCGTCGCGCGCGGCGGGCTTGTCCCGGCCGCCATCGTGGCCCGTGAGCTCAACATCCGTCTGGTCGACACCCTGTGCATCTGTACCTATCAGGGCCGCGAACAGACCGGCGGCGAAGAAGTCCTCAAGGCCATCGAAGGCGACGGCGACGGCTGGCTCGTCGTCGACGACCTCGTGGACACCGGCAACACCGCCACCATCATCCGCAACATGCTCCCCAAGGCCCATTTCGCCACCCTGTACTCCAAGCCCGCCGGAAAGCCCCTCGTGGACACCTTCATCACCGAAGTCAGCCAAGATACGTGGATTCTTTTCCCGTGGGACTCCGAAGTGCAGTATACCGCCCCGCTGGTGGAACAGAACTAGGCGTTAAGACGGGAAGCCCCCGGCAGACGGCATTATAAAAAAAGAAAACCGGGACAGCCTCGCGCAACAGGCTGCCCCGGTTTTCCGCATAGGAGAGAAGGAAGGATGGCCGTCGGCTTCGTTGCTGTCGGACACCGAAAGCCTTCGGAAATGTCTCCGGATCGGCAGCCCGTGACTGCCGCCAATCCGGGGCTCCGCCCTTCCCGCCGGGTGGCCGGAAGGGCGAAGCGGTTTGGGAGGGAAGGATGCCAAAAGGCAATCCGTGCGGAGGAGCTTCAGCCGCGCGGCGCGAAACGCATCCTTGGTTTCCCCTCCCGGTTCAGCAAAGCCTGTTCTTAGAAAGCGTACCGCATGTTGACGGAAGCCTTGTAGGCGTTGCGGTTGGTGTTGTCGAGGACGTTGCCCCAAACGCCGTCGTTGAGGCTCAGGTGGATGTACCCGAGTTCCACGGCGAGGGTCAGATCCTTGTAGATCTGGTAGTCGGTGTCGAAGGTGGCTTCCCACGCGCCGTCCTTGGTGGTCAGGTAGGTGGAGCCCACCATGCTGCCGGTGGCATCAGGATAGCTGGCATGGAAGGTGGTCATACCGGCGTTCGCGGGCATGTTCTTGTTGTTGGTACCCCGATAGTAGCCGACCTGAATGGCGTGAGTCAGGTTTTCCATGAAGGAGATGTCCTTCATGCGGAGCGCGACGCCCCACGTGCCCACGGGGCTGGTGCCGAGGATGGTATCGCTGGAAATGCCGTAACCGCCGTCAAAGCCGAAGGAAGAACCGGACCAGCCGGCGTCCACGGTGGGCATACGTTCGGAGCCGTCATACGGATTGGAGTTGTCACCGGAGCCGTACCACAGGAGCAGGCCGGGAACGCCGAAATCAAGCTTGTATTCCGCGATGGCGGAAGCCAGCCAGCCGCTGCGCTTCAGGTCGATGGTCTTGCTGGTCGCGCCGTCGTATCCGCTGAGCGAACGGACCGTGCCCATATCCACGGAGCCGTAGTTGAAGTCACCGGCGAGGCGGAAGGGGCTGAACGTGGTCATTTCACCCGTGATGCCGACCCACCATGCGTTGCCTTCGCTGCGGTTGCCTTCAAGCGTGGTCAGATCGCTGCCGCTGGGGAGCACGGGGAGCATCCCGGCGCGCATGTCATCGATGTCACCCTGGGCGTCGCCACCAAGGCTGCGGCTGCCCACGAAACCATACATGCCCCAAGGCGTGATCTTCACACCGTCAAAGGTCAACGGCAAGGTCAGGCCAACGAAATCCATGGCGTTGTTCTGATCGTCATGCCACTTGCCATAAGTGTTGTCGTTTTCAGCGCGCAGCCAGAAGAGGTTCGCGCCGACGTTTTCGGTGAAGTTTCCGCCGATGGTGATGCCCGCGCCGTCGCCGTCGAGCACGGCGGAACCGGCCACGAAGCCAGGCATCACGAAGGGCTGCAAGCCCATGCGGACCAGCACGTCGGTTTCGGGGATGGCCCAGTCGATGTAGGAGTAGCGCACTTCAACGGTCCTGCCGTCCGTGCCGAGGGAAGCGCCGTCCTTGGCATGGCCCCAATGCGTGTCGCCGATTTCAAAATAAACGACGCCCTTCAAGCTTTCAGACGCGATCACGTCGATCTGGGTGCGCAGGCGCTGCGCCGCGCCGAAGCGGTCGCTGCTGTTGTGCTTGTCGAACGAATCGTTCGTATACTCAAAACTGAAGTCCCACATGCCCTTAGCCTTGATGTCGGCTGCATTGGCGGCGGAGAATGCGGAGCAGATAAGCCCGGCCGCAAGCAGAAGCGTGGTGAGTCTCTTCATGACGAAAATCTCCTTTCTTCATGGTGAAGGTTGGGGTATTTCCGACCTCTTCCTCTCAGAGCCGGAAACACCAAAAGCTTCAGGATCCGAGGTGAAGCTTTCAAGGGCATTTTCTCTCACCGAAATAAATATTCAATTATTTGTACGATCTTTATAACAAGCCTCTAACGAAGGCTCTCTCGGCCCCGCTTGCAAAAAGAAAAAAGAGGGGCTCCGCGACACGCCCCCTTCCCGCTTTTCCTTGCCCCCCAAGGCAAAACCGAAAGGCCCTTTCCACCGGGACCACCCCCTCTCTATTAGACCTATCCCTTGCCTGGAGATGACGGTTCCACTCCGGCGGATGCAGAAGCGCATCCCTAAGCCCGCCTCCCCGCACGATGCCGGAACAGGGCCAGCCCGAGGAACAGGTTCAAAAGCAGGCTCACACCAAGCACCGCCCGGAAAAGGACCGGCAAGGCCCACAGCGATTCGCTGAATCCGGACGGGGCGACCTCGCGTTCCACCGTACCTTCATCGGAAAGCGTGATTGTCATGGGATGGGAAACCTTATGCCCCATGTTGTCCGCAACTACGATGGTCCACGTGCCGGGCTTGTCCGGAAGGAACGCGAATCTTCCCTGAGCGTCCGTACGCCCGTTCTGAAATTCCACATCCGCGCTGTCCGGGCCGTACAGCTTCGCTTCGGCATACGCCGCCACGTCGCCCGTGGAATACGAGAACGCCACCACACGGGCATCTCCGGACGCCAGCTCCTTCGCCAGCAGCGCGTGAGCCTGCGCGTCCGCGGAAAACCAGCCCAGAACCAACAGGGCGGCCAACACTACACGTCTCAACATATCTTCTCCTTGGAAAGGGAACACCGGAAACGGAGCCTCCGGGCACTCCACTTTCATCTCACACTCAATCCGCATCGGGCTTTCCCCATCCAGCCGGGACACCCGCGCACCCTTCCCACGAACAATGCCGCCGGGCCGCGCCCCGACACAGCAGAAACGCTCTTTCCTAGCGCCCCGCCGGGAGACGTATTCCCAACGGAAAATTTCCATGCCGCCCCCACCCTCCATCGGCCCTTATGGAAATTTTTGGAGGGGGAGAGGAGGGGTTTGGGGAGGGGCGAGGGAACCGTGGGGGTGCTCCCCCTTCTTCAGAAAGGTTCCCTCATCCCTCCCTAGCCTTTCTTTTCCCTGCTCCCTACTTCATCACCGGGAAAACATAGGTAGCGCGCATGTTGCGCTTGTCGGCGCTGCCGTCGGTGAGCTTTTCGGTAACTTCGGTACGCAGCATCCACAGGCCGGGCTTGGTCACCTTGAACGACGCCATGCCGTCCGCGCCGGTTTCAGCCTTGGCCATGTAGGCATCCTGCTCGGCGCTGTACCCGTCGTAGGTCAGGCCAAGCGGGGCCTTTACCGGCTTGCCGTTCAGCAGCACTTCCGCCTTGATGTCGTCACCGGCCTTGATGTCGGCGGGATTCGTCAACAGCACGATCTCAAGATCGTGCCCCAAAACCTTCTTGTACAATCCGTCATTCGCGGCGGGATTGAGCATGGTCTTGGCGAACTTCTCATACTTGCCGACCTTGATGACCTTCTTGCCCTTGGCTTCGAGATCCTTGCGGCCGCCCTCCAGCACGCCTTCGGTCGTGTCGCTCCAGGTCTGCGGCAGACGATGCCCGACGATCATGGCGGGGCCGTCCGCAGGGAGGGCCGCCTTGCCCACAAGCGCCTTCACCTTGGCGTCTTCGGCAAGCTTCACGGGCTCCTTGGCGTTGCCCTGAATGAGTTCGACCACCACGGTCTCCACCGGCTCGGCCTCTTCGCTGATCATGAATACGTGCGCCGCCTGCGCCTGCACGCCCACGCTTTCGCCCTTGGCGGCCTGCGTTTTGTCGGGTTTGACGATGAATTCATGCGCGGAGGCAAGAGTGGCGGTCCCAACGAGGCAGAGTGAACACATCCCAGCAAGCAACACTTTGAAAAGCATGGCGAACTCCTTGTTTTGAATAACACGGCACAATATTGTGTTATCTTTTTTAAAAATGTATTACCCGGAAAAATGACTTTCCGTCAATTCAATTTTTATTTTATTTCCGCATGTTATAATCATTTACCCAACAATTCCGACACCGTTCGTACTTTTTTTTAAAAAATAACACGCATACTCGGCGACACACACCCGTGCCCTGAAAAACAGGCTCCTCCTTCCAAAAGCCATCATCGGCGCGGGGTTGCAAAATGACAAAAAGGCAACTGCTTGCCTTTGTTCAGCTATCCGCGTAGATTATCTCCTTTCGCGCCAACCGGCCCGGTTGGGGTGCGCCCCTCGGCTTCAACGCAGTCCAGACAAAAGGGAAGCATATGAACCTCACACAGAAAATCATCGGCAGTCACCTTGTTTCCGGCACCATGACGCCCGGAAGCGAAATCGGTCTGCGCATCGACCAGACCCTGACCCAAGACGCCACCGGGACCATGGCGTGGCTCCAGTTCGAAGCCTTGGGCATCCCCCGGGTCAAGACCGATATTTCCCTGAGCTACGTGGATCACAACACGCTCCAGATGAACTTCCGCAACCCTGACGACCACCGCTTCCTGCGCACCGTGGCGGCCAAATTCGGCGGCGTGTACTCCGGGCCCGGCACCGGCATCTGCCACCAGCTCCACCTCGAAAACTTCGCCAAGCCCGGCGCGACCCTCGTGGGCTCCGACAGCCACACCCCCACCGCGGGCGGCATCTGCTCGCTCGCCATGGGCGCGGGCGGGCTTTCCGTCGCGCTGGCGATGGCGGGCGAGCCCTACTATATCCCCATGCCCAAGGTCGTGCGCGTCTTCCTGACCGGGGCGCTCACCGGATGGGCCTCCGCCAAGGACGTCATCCTCGAACTGCTCCGCCGCCGCACCGTCAAGGGCGGCGTGGGCCGCGTGTTCGAATACGCCGGGCCCGGCGTCGCCACCCTCTCCGTGCCGGAACGCGCCACCATCGCCAACATGGGCGCGGAACTCGGCGCCACGGGCACCCTCTTCCCCTCCGACGGCGTGACCCGCGCCTTCCTCAAGGCCATGGGCCGCGAAGCCGATTGGCGGGAACTCGGCCCTGACGCCGATGCCGCGTATGATGAAGAGGAAGCCATCGATCTTTCCGCGCTGGTCCCGCTGGCCGCGCAGCCGCACATGCCCGACCGCGTGGTGCCCGTGGCCGAACTCGACGGCCTGCCCGTCGAGCAGGTCTGCATCGGCTCCTGTACGAACTCCTCCTACGCGGACCTCAAGCTGGTCGCGCAGATCCTCGACGGGCACCGCATCAATCCCGGCACCGACGCCATGATTTCCCCCGGCTCCAAGCAGGTGCTCACCATGCTGGCGCAGGAAGGGCTCCTTGAGCCGCTCATCGGCTCCGGCGCGCGCCTGCTCGAATGTTCCTGCGGCCCGTGCATCGGTTCCGGCGGCGCACCCGTCACCTCCGGCGTAAGCGCACGTACCTTCAACCGTAACTTTGAAGGGCGCAGCGGCACCAAGGACGCCAAGGTCTATCTGGTCAGCCCTCTGACCGCCGCCCAAGCAGCCCTGAACGGCAAATTCACCGATCCCGCCACATGGGGGACCCCGCCCGCCAAGCCGGAACTGCCCGCCGATCCGCCGTCCATCCGGCACCTGTTCGTGTTCCCGCCGGAAAACGGTGACGGCGTCGAAGTCCTGCGCGGCCCGAACATCGTGGCGCTGGAGAAATTCCCCCGCCTCGACGCGTCCGGAGACGTGCTCGAAGCCAACGTCGTGATCCGCCTCGGCGACAACATCACCACCGACCACATCATGCCCGCGGGCGCGGAAATCCTCGCCCTGCGCTCCAATATCCCGGCCATTTCCGAGCACGTGTTCGTGCGCGTGGACCCCGATTTCGTGAAGCGCGCCCGCGCCGTCTCCGAAGCGGGAGGCAACGGCGTCATCGTGGCTGGCGAAAACTATGGTCAGGGCTCCAGCCGCGAACACGCGGCGCTGGCCCCGCGCCATCTCGGCATCAGAGCCGTCATCGCCCTGTCGATGGCCCGCATCCACCGCGCCAATCTCGTGAATTTCGGCATTCTGCCTCTGGTCTTCGTGAACAGGGAAGATTATGCTAAGGTCGCTCAAGGTGCGGATATCCGCATCCCGCTCACGGAAATCACGCCCGGCGGCGTGACGAACATTGAGATTGCGGGCGTGGGCGTTCTTCCTGTAAGGAATGATCTCTCGGCGGCCGAACTGGACATCATCCGGTCCGGCGGCCTGTTGAACGCCGTAAAAGAAAAAATGTAAGCCGGATCCCGGGAAGCCGTGCGGGGCGCCGTATGGCTTCCCGGGGCCCGTAACCTTTGAACTGGAGCTGTCATGCTGGATCTCATTCGAGCCAACGCCCAATCGTGGGGCGTCAAAATCGCCTTTGGCATCATCATTCTGGTCTTCGTCTTCTGGGGCGTCGGCGGCCTGACGGGCGGCCCTTCCACGGTCATCCTCACCGTGAACGGGGAACCCATCACCATTCAGGAGTTCCAGCGGAAATACGAACAGCTTGAGCAGCAGGTGCGCGCCCAGTATCCCGATCTCGATGCGGCCGGCCTCAAGGCGATGCAGCTCAAGCAGCAGCTCATCCAGAACCTCATTCTCGAAAACCTCATCATGCAGGAAGCCAAGCGCGTCGGCATCGTCGTGACGCCCGTGGAGCTGCGCAAGCTCATCGAAAGCTTCCCCGCCTTCCACAACGCCGAAGGCAAGTTCGATCCCGACGCCTATGTCCGCGTGATCAAGGCCCAGCGCAACACCCCCGGCAACTTCGAAGCCGAGCTCCGCAACAACATGCTGATGAACAAGCTCCGCGCGGACGTCACCGCCGGGGCCTTCGTTCCCGAAGCCGAAGTGCGCGATCTCTTCCGCTATGAAGGCGAACGCCGCATTCTGGAGTATGTTTTCTACCCGCTGGAAGACTATACCTCCAAGGTCACCGTCGACGACGCGCAGATCAAGGACTATTACGAAGCCAATCAGGCATCCTTCACCGTGCCCCCGCAGGCCGACGTGGAATACCTGCTCATCGGCGCGGAAGCGCTGGCCGCCGCCCAGAACATCAGCGACGCCGCCGTATCCGAGTACTATGAAAAGAACGCCGCCCAGTTCGCCACCCCCGAAATGGTGCGCGCCCGCCACATCCTCATCCTGAGCGACGCCAAGGCTTCCGCCGAGGATCAGGCCAAGGCGAAGGCCAAGATCGAAGAAATCGCCCAGCGCATCAAGGCTGGCGAAGATTTCGGCACCGTGGCCAAGGAAGTTTCCGAAGATCCGGGCAGCGCTCCGCAGGGCGGCGAACTCGGCTGGTTCGCGCACGGCCAGATGGTTCCCGAATTCGACAAGGCTTCTTTCGCCCTCAACCCCGGCGAGCTTTCCGAGCCCGTCAAGACGCAGTTCGGCTGGCACCTCATCCAGCTTGAAGAAAAGAAGGCCGCCGGGCAGAAGCCGTTGGATGAAGTGAAGGATCAGATCCGCACCCGTCTGGCGCAGGATGAAGCCTCCGGCAAGGTACAGGAAGCGCTGGAACAGGTTCAGCTCGCGGTCATCGGCGGCAAGTCGCTGAAGGAAGCCGGGGAACCGCTCAAGCTGGCCCCGCAGGAAACCGGCCTCGTCAACACGACCGAATTGACCGAAAAGATGGGCATCAAGCCTGAAAACCTGCCCGCGCTGCTGGCCGCCAAGCCCGGCACCGTGCTGGACACGCCTTTCGTGACCAAGACCGGCTATGTCATCGCCAAGGTAAACGAATCCAAGCCTCAGACCGTGAAGCCGCTTGACGCCGTGAAGGACGACATCAAGGCTCGCCTCCAGCAGGACAAGGCCCGCACGCTTGCCTTCGAGGCCGCCAATGCCGAACGCAAGACCTTTACCGCCGCTCTGCCCAAGGAACTTCAGGGCAAGCTCAAGAAGACCGAACCGGTCGGCCGTCAGGGCTACATGGGCGAGCTGGGCATGAACGCCGAACTGGCCAAAGCCGCCTTCGCCGCCAAGGTGAACGAATGGTTCCCCGTGGCCTACACGCTCGACGGCGGCGCGGTCATCGCCCGCGTGGCCGAAGTCGTGACGCCGAGCGACGAAGACTGGAAGACCGCCGCTCCGCAGATCACCGACGCCGTGCTCAACGCCAAGCGTGAGCAGATGTTCCGCGGCTTCCTCAGCCTGCTCCGTTCCAATGCCAAGATCGAACTGAAGAACGAGACGATTCTGGCGGATTAACAAAGAAAACATCGGGGAGGGGGAGGGGATACGGTATTCCGTTTCGGAGGCATCCGTCTCCCGGCTCCACTGAAAAAAGCCATAAGAAAGCGCCCGAACTTCTATTCGGGCGCTTTCTTTATTTCCATGACAAACCCAGCCTAAGCAAAAGGCTGTGGCACAGCAGACGATTAATGTTCTCTTTCTTGAAGTTCCAAGGAGATAACCAATAATTCCCCAGCCATAGAACCCGTTAACGGAAAACTGGAGGAAAAGACTGTATTTTTACCATATTGTTGAGATGAAACAATCATACCCTATGGCAGAGCCAAGCAACAAGCTGCAACACTCCATTAATGCTCGAAACATCCCCAACGCCCCTGCTTTTCCACAGAGTCGGGAGACGTCCGTATCCGAAATGGGCCTGCATATCACCTCACCTTCCATTGACCCATACGAAAGTCTTTGAAAGAGGTGGGGGTAGATTGGAGGGGGCGGGGAGAACTTTCTGAAGAAAGTTCTCCCC
>ENA-UERZ01002259-UERZ01002259.1-human-gut-metagenome-genome-assembly--contig:-NODE-2259-length-11173-cov-4.547765_pt1 | contig 11173 bp, 10 predicted proteins | sample MGYA00242997_ERZ507998 | MGnify/ENA primary metagenome ERZ507998 (study PRJEB26167, sample SAMN06115470) | human gut metagenome | host: Homo sapiens | place: China:Henan | collected 2016-06-23... | reverse complement strand
TTTAACAGAAAGGAAAAATGTACTCATGTTAAAGGGAAAAACTGTACTTCTTGGAGTGACAGGAAGTATTGCAGCATATAAAATTGCGTCACTTGCAAGTGCGCTGAAGAAATTGCATGCAGATGTGCATGTGCTTATGACAGAAAATGCGACAAATTTTATTAATCCGATCACATTTGAGACACTGACAGGAAATAAGTGTCTTGTAGATACATTTGACCGGAATTTTCAATATAGTGTAGAACATGTATCATTAGCGAAGAAAGCGGACGTAGTTATGTTGGCACCGGCAAGTGCGAATGTGATTGGGAAGATTGCTCATGGCATTGCGGATGACATGCTGACAACAACAATCATGGCGTGCAAATGTAAGAAGATCGTTGCTCCTGCAATGAATACGAATATGTTTGAGAATCCAATCGTTCAGGATAATCTGAAGGTGCTGGAGCATTATAATTATGAAGTGATCAGCCCGGCGGTTGGTTATCTTGCCTGTGGAGATACAGGAGCAGGGAAAATGCCGGAACCGGAGCTTTTGCTTGAATATATTTTGCGGGAAATCGCAAGAGAAAAGGATATGAAAGGACTGCATGTTCTGGTTACAGCAGGTCCTACACAGGAGTCCGTTGATCCTGTACGCTATATTACGAATCATTCTACCGGAAAGATGGGGTATGCGATTGCAAAGGTATGTATGCAGCGTGGAGCGGATGTTACACTTGTCACAGGACCGACCTCTATTGAGAAGCCACATTTTGTAAATGTTGTTCCAATCACAACGGCGAGAGAAATGTTTGAAGAAGTGACAGGACGGGCCGAAGAACAGGATATTATTATTAAGGCAGCAGCAGTTGCGGATTATAGACCTCGCTATGTCAGTGATGAAAAGGTGAAGAAAAAGGATGACGATCTGGCACTTGAAATGGAACGCACAGATGATATTCTTGCGTATCTTGGAGCGCATAAAACAAAAGATCAATTTCTCTGTGGATTTTCTATGGAAACAGAAAATATGCTCGAGAATTCCAGAAAGAAGCTGAAGAAAAAGAACCTGGACATGATTATAGCAAACAGTTTGAAAATGGAAGGCGCCGGGTTTGGCGGGAATACGAATGTGGTCACAGTGATCACAGAAGATTTTGAAAAAGAGCTCGGCAAGCTGACAAAAGAGGAAACAGCAGATCGAATCCTTGATCAGATTCTGGCACAGAGAGGGGAAGTTTAAAAGATGATACTGACAATAGACATTGGAAATACAAATATTGTATTGGGCTGTATTGATGGAGATAAAACTCTTTTTGTAGAACGTTTGTCAACTGTTCGTACGAAGACAGAGTTAGAGTATGCAATCGATATTAAGAATGTACTTGATATTTATCATATTCATAGAGATGAAATCGAAGGCGGAATCATTTCTTCTGTCGTGCCGCAGATTACAACCATCGTGAAGCTGGCGGTAGAGAAGATCCTGAAGAAGAATGTTCTTGTTGTGGGAGCCGGAATTAAGACAGGATTGAACATTCGAATCGATAACCCTGCACAGTTGGGAAGTGATCTGGTGGTCGATTCTGTTGCAGCAATTGTTGAGTATCCGGCTCCACTTCTAATCTTTGATCTTGGGACAGCCAATACAGTCTGTGTGATTGATAAAAATAAGAATTATATCGGAGGCATGATTTATCCTGGAATCGGAGTTTCTCTGGATTCTCTGACAGCTCATGCATCTCAGCTTGGCGGAATCAGTATTGAAGCACCGGAGCATATGATTGGAAAGAATACTACAGAGTGTATGAAGAGTGGTCTGATCTACAGTAGCGCTGCCGCAATGGATGGAATTATTGATCGTCTGCAGGAACAGCTTGGCGGAGAGGCAACTGTGATCGCGACAGGCGGACTGGCGAAGAAGATAGTCCCTCATTGTAGAAGAGAGATTATCCTGGACGATGATCTGCTCCTGAAAGGACTTGCAATTATTTACAAAAAGAACCGTAAGTAAAAGATGACGCAAATAAAAATGTAAATCAAATTTGAGTATAAACTGAAAAACCGGAAAGTAAAAGAATTTAAATTTATCTTTTACTTTCCGGTTTTTATGTATATGTATTAACGACACATATTTATGGGAAAATTGTTTTCCTATAAGATTCTGTAAAAAATGATTTTAAGCTTACAGTCTGTCACCACGTTTGATGTATCCCGGTTTATCAGGGGATGCGATAATACGCTTACCACGAATCAGGCGTGCATGTTTGTCGATCACAAGGTTCTCAGCATGAACACCTTTTCCGATAACCACGTCTGCACCGATGACACAATTCTTAATAACAGCGCCCTCTTTGATTGTACATCCACGTCCGATAACACAGTTCTCAACAGTTCCTTCGATCAGACATCCTTTGGAAATAACAGAGGATGTAACCTTGCTACCTTCGAAATACTGTGTCGGGCAAGAGTCGTTTGTGCGTGTATAAATCGGCCAGTTATCATGGAACAGATCTGTTGCTTTTTTCAGGTCGATCAGTTCAAGGTTTGCTTCATAGTAACTATTGAAGTCTGAGATTGTTGCAAAGTATCCACGATGTGGATATGCGCGAACATCAAGTTCCTCACAAGACTCATTCACGATATCAGCCAGTGTGTACATGGAGGAAAGTTTGTGTGCCTTCTGAACCAGGTCAAGGAACAGGTCTTTCTTCATTACATAAGTATCCATGAAGATGTTTCTGTTCTTAGCATTTCCAAGGTTTGGCTCCATGGAGAGAACACCTTTCTGCTTGTTAATGTTCAGTGTCTGACAGTTCGGGAAATGATCCTTCGCATTGTCAACAGAATGATACATCAGAGTGATGTCAGCACCGGAGTCAATATGTGTCTTGAGGAATGCACTGTAATCAGCTGTGTAAACCATGTAGCTAGGCGCGATCACAACATACTCAGAGTTGATCTCATCGAAGCAGTCAAGGTTTTCCATGTAAGCAGCGATATCTGTGTTGTAAATACCGTTGTCAATGTTGCTCTCCTGGAAGAGAGTAATCAGTTTACCACGTTTGGAGTTGATATTGTAATGACGTCCTGTTCCGATGTGTTCTACGAGAGAACGAGGTTTTCTGCGAACATAAACCTGCATTACATCAATTCCACTGTTACTCATGTTAGAAATCGGAAAGTCGATCACACGATATCTTCCGAGGAAGGAGAAGGCACCGATCGGACGGTATGCCTGCATGTCATTTACCTGTATGTTGTTTCCTGCAAAGTTGATAATTCCAAAAGCTTTACTCATCTTATTCGTCCCCCTTTACTCGTTTTGCAACGAGCTCGATATTCTCGCTGGCTGCGTCTCCGACAACAGCGTTCTTTCCAATCTTAATGCCATCGGCAACAAGAGCACGTGTAACAACGGCACCTTCTGCAACCTCAGCACCCGGCATGAGGACACTATCAATGACTTTTGCACCGGCAGCAACTTTCGCACCAGTGAACAGAACAGAATTCTTAACTGTACCATCAACGACACATCCCTGTGTAATGAAGGCTCTTTCTACAACTGCATCAGCTCCGATATACTGTGGAAGTGCAGTTGCATCTTCTGTATAGATCTTCCAGTTTGGGTCATTCAGATCAAGCTTATTGTTCTTATCAAGAAGATCCATATTAGCTTCCCAGAGTGAATCAATTGTTCCAACATCTTTCCAATATCCATTAAACTTGTATGCATATAAGTTTTTGCCATCATTCAGCATAGTAGGAATGATATCTTTACCAAAATCATGGTTAGAATCTGCGTTCTTCATATCTGCAAGAAGCATCTTGCGAAGAAGCTTCCAGTTGAAGATATAAATACCCATGGAAGCGAGGTTGCTCTTTGGATGCTCAGGCTTCTCTTCAAATTCAACGATATGTCCTGTTTCATCTGTATTCATAATACCAAAACGGCTTGCTTCCTTCATAGGAACTTCGATAACGGCAATCGTTGCATCTGCGTTGTTCTGTTTATGATACTCGAGCATCTTGTCGTAATTCATCTTATAGATGTGGTCTCCGGAGAGGATCAGCAGATAGTCTGGGGAGTATGTATCTATAAAGTCAATATTCTGGGAAATAGCGTCAGCTGTTCCTCTGTATACATCAAGGTTCGCATCAGCTTTCTCACGTGGTGGAAGCACATAAACTCCACTGTCCTTCGCATCAAGTCCCCATCTTCTGCCTGCTGCTGCATAGCTGTTCAGAAGTACGGATTCGTACTGTGTCAGAACACCTACAACGTCAATTCCGCTGTTTGCGCAGTTACTAAGTGGGAAATCAATAATGCGGTATTTTCCGCCATATGAAACGGCTGGTTTAGCCACTTTTTTTGTCAAATCATGGAGGCGGGTTCCTCGACCTCCGGCTAAGATCATAGCCAATATATTATCGTGTTTCATAAAAAGCCCTCTCTTTCATAATACTACTTCTTTAGTATACTCTTTTTTGTGCGATATTGCTAGGATTTTGTATAGAAAAAATAAAAAAATAGCAAAAATAATGGAAAAATTTATCGAAAATCATTTGGCATTTTTCACAAAAAAAGAAAATAAGGAAAATCAGACAGATTTTTAGGCATTATTATATACAAGTGAAAAGGAACATTAAAAAAATTCCTTTAATATAGAAAGAATTGATTGATTTCAAAGCAGGAGTGTGGCAAAATACAAATCACAGTATTCATGAAAATGGCAGGTGTGAGATGAAAGCAAATGTGAAATCAGTTTTAATGAAAAAATATTGCAGAGTATATCAGGCGGGGGCGAAGCTTTTGATGGCTGCACTTCCGTGGCGTTCACCGAAAATGCTCAGTGGATCAGGAGCAGTGAAGAAGCTGCCAGAGGCGGTTCGAGATAGAGGATTTCATAAAGTATTAATTGTAACAGGACCGAAGATCCGTGCGAGGGGGCTTCTTAATGAACTACTGGAAGAGATGAAAGAGAAGAAGTTGGAATATGTTATCTTTGACGGCATTTCTCAGAATCCTACGGACGAAGAAGTTGAAAATGGAGTAGGAATATTTCTTGGAGAAAAGTGTGACTGCATGATCGCATTTGGTGGCGGAAGTGTGATGGATTGTGCAAAAGGGATCGGAGCCAGAGTTGCGAGACCGAAGAAAGCAGTTCGGAATTTACAGGGACTTTTCCGTGTGCTACGTCCGATTCCTGTAATCTTCGCCGTGCCTACAACTTCAGGCAGCGGGTCTGAGGCAACGATTGCAGCGGTGATTACCGAGGTTCAGACACATCATAAAGCATCAATCAATGATTTGCAATTGATGCCACGCTTTGCAGTACTTGATCCGTGCCTTACAGTAGGACTGCCACCACAGGTAACAGCACAGACAGGAATGGATGCGCTGTGTCATGCAGTGGAAGCATACACGAATGATACATATAACAGTGATTTTGAGCGTCTGATGTGTAGTAAGGCAGTGCGATTGATTCATGAAAGTCTTCTGATAGCATATGAAGACGGGACAAATCTACAAGCGAGACAGGATATGCAGGAGGCTGCATTTCATGCAGGACGCGCATTTACAAGGGGAAGTGTGGGTTATGTTCATGCAATTGGCCATGCGCTCAGCGGGCTCTATGGAGTGCCTCACGGGCTTGTGATGGCAATTCTGCTTCCGCATGTGATGCGTGCCTATGGCTCTTCTGTGTATGATAAGCTTGCGGATTTGTGTGATATCTGTGCGATGGAAGTAGATACACCGGACGGTATGATCTCAGCCGAAGTTCGTGCCGAAACATTTCTCCAGTGGATGGAAGAGTTAAAAGAGAAACTTGGAATTCCGAAATATCCGGATATGATCCGGGAAGAAGACGTGAACCAGATTGTAAAATGGGCACAGAAAGAGGCGAATCCGGTTTATCCGGTTCCGGAGATCTGGGATGCGCAGGAGATGAAAGAGTTTGTTCTGGCCATGATGGAAGGTGCGAGACTTGAAGGTGCAGAAAAGAATGAATAACCGACAAAAATCGGTGAGGGATGTAATGAATTGGAGGAAATAATGACAGTATGAGTGACAATGCAACAATGAAAAACACAACGATTCATGATATGACGACCGGAAGCCCGGCCCGTCTGATCATGCAGTTTATGATACCGATGTTTTTGGGAAATATATTTCAGCAGTTTTACAACATTGCTGATTCAATCATAGCAGGACAGTTTCTTGGTGTAAGAGCACTGGCTGCAATTGGAAGTACGGGATCCTTAATGTTCTTTGTGACAGGCTGGCTGAATGGTCTGAGTAGTGGATTTGCTATTTTGGTGTCACAGTGGTTTGGCGCGAAAGAATATGAGAGGATGCGGCATTATGTGGCGATGTCTATTTACCTTTCTGCTGGCTGGGCTGTGCTTATGACGATTGGTCTTGGAATTGCAAATGAGCCAATCTTACGTTTGATGAATTATAAGGATAGCATTATGCCGGACGTAAAGGCATATATGGGAATTATTTATGCGGGTCTGATTGTAACGGCAGCGTATAATGCGCTGGCTGCATTTCTGCGTGCACTGGGTGATTCGAAATCCCCATTGTATTTTTTGATTATTTCAGCAGTAATCAATGTAGGACTTGATGTGGCGTTCATTATTTATGGCGGCATGGGTGTAGAAGGATGTGCCTATGCGACCGTTATCGCACAGGGAATCTCAGCAGTACTCTGCTTTATATATATCGTGAAGAAGTTCCCTATTCTGCATCTTAAAAAAGAGAATTTCAGATTTTCTCTTCCAGCTTGCGGAAAATTGATGGCTCTTGGAGTTCCGATGGCATTACAGTTTTCTATTACAGCGATCGGAACAATTATTGTACAGGGTGCTGTAAATGTTTACGGGGAAGATTATATGGCTGGTTTCTCTGCGGCAGCAAAGATTCAGAATGTAATCTGCACAGTATTCGTTGCTTTCGGTGCAACGATTGCAACTTATGTGGGACAGAACTGGGGAGCTGGAAAAGTAGACCGTGTACAACAAGGTGTGCGCTGTACACAGATTATGATTCTGGCTTACAGCGTAATTGCGATGATACTGGTATTTTTCTTTAGTAAATATCTGACATACCTTTTTATCAGCCCATCAGAGACGAAAGTTATTGAAGTATCTGTGCTGTATTTCCATACGGTATTCTGGTGTTATCCATTCCTGGGAAGTATCTTCCTATATAGGAATACCCTGCAAGGACTTGGATATGGACTTGTGCCGATGCTCGGAGGAGTGTTTGAACTTGCGGCGAGATCTGCAATTGTAGTTCTTGTGGCAGGAAAAACAAGCTTTGCAGGAGTGTGTCTGTCAGACCCGGCAGCATGGATCTCCGCATTGATTCCACTGCTTCCGTATTATATCTATGTGACACGGAAGTGGAAGAAACAAGGGAAGATAGCAATGTAAAAGTGAAAGCAAAAGCCAACAAAGACTGGACTACTTCCGACGAAATCCGTAACACATTAACAGCCCTCGGATTCGAAATAAAAGAGGCGCAGGGAATCAATTATGAAGCTCTGCGCCTGTCGCTTGTTAAGTTAAAATTATTCTGCGGCTTCTTCTTCCTCTTCATCTGAAGTAAGATCAGAAGCTTTTACGTGTACTTCTGTGATAGTAACTACTGTTGCATCAAGATCTGTCATAAGATCAACATCTTTGTCTTTGGCAATTGGGAGATCAGCAACACGAATTGTGTCCCCGATTTTCAGAGGTCCAACATCAACTTCGACTTTCTCTACCAATGCGGCAGGAAGAGCCTTGAAGGAAATCTCCTGAAGCATCTGCTGTGGTACTCCTGAAGACAGTTTCTCGAGGTTTACAAGGTGAATCTCTGCTACAGAGTGAACCTTCTCATTGCTTACCAGTGCCTGAAAATCTATTTCAAGTACTTTTGAACCCATAGAATCATAATCGACTTCTTTTACCAGCACATCCATCTGCTCTCCGTCCAAATCCAACATGATCTGGCTTCCTTTGCCATTAGCTTTCAGGAACTTTTCCGCTTCTTTCTGTGTCATCTGTACCGGAATGGAGCCTTCAATCTCACGTCCGAATACATTGCCGGTTACATAACCTTCTCTTCTGAGTTTTTTGGCTTTTGTCTGCATGTTTCTTTTTTCAGCTTTTAAAGTATTCATTTATCTTTTCCTCCAAATTACTGAATTCGCTTAGCAGCCTTCAACTTGTCAAAATAATAAGTAGGTTTTGTTAAGTGTTCTTTTTCTTTGCTACAGTTACACTATAGCACCCGGTGTCAAGTGGAAGGAAAAAGCAGGGAGAATTGTAGGGTGAAAAATTAAGGTTTTGAAGGTTGAAAAAGGTGTGATAAATGAAAAAATTAAGGTTGTATAGCGGGAATATTCAGAGAATTGTTGTGAAAATGGCGGAAATGAGTGTTTCGGAAGGATGCTTCAGAAGAAAAATGACGAAATTAAAAAGGAATCAAAACATGTGTAACATTATTGAAAATGCGAATCCTTTATGATAAAATTTCAAACAGAAACTACTGATATTAGTCGAAATATCGGTATAGAAATGGGGAAGAAACAATATGGATTTACAGACATTGATCGTTTTGATCATCGAGTTGATCGGAACGATCGCATTTTCAATTTCGGGGGCAATGGTTGGTATCCGGCGAAAGATGGATATTTTCGGTGTGTTGGTGCTTGGTGTGGTGACCGCGGTAGGAGGCGGAATGATGCGTGATGTGATTTTGGGGAAGACACCGAGCGCATTTGTGGAGCCGATTTATGTAGAAGTGGCAGTGATTTCTGCATTAGCGCCATTTCTCTTACTTTCTATTAATAAGAGACTGGTGCATAGCAAATACCAGGCACTCTATGCAGGACTAATGTTCCTGATGGATTCGGTCGGACTTGGGATCTTTACAGCAGTCGGAGTATCCACAGGATGGACAGCAGGATATCATGACAATATGTTTTTCTTAAGTTTCCTTGGAGTGCTGACCGGTGTTGGAGGAGGACTTCTACGAGATGTGATGGCAGGGGTTCCACCATATATTTTTGTAAAGCATGTGTATGCTTGTGCATCGATTGCGGGGGCAATCTGCTGTGTGCTGGCGTACAGAAGTTGGGGGCAAATTCCGGCACTTGTGATCGGAACAGTGGTTGTGCTTGTGATTCGTATCGGAGCAGCGCATTACAGATGGAATCTGCCGTGCGTGAAGCTGGAGGATGAAGAATAACGAATAGGAAAAATAAAAGGAATCTGAAGCGTGCATTTCATGTTACTGTTCACTCCCGTGTCAATCACTCCGCTGATTGACACGGAGGATGCGTGTTTTGACTTGAATGCATCTCGCCCCATCGCCAAAGGCGATTTAAAATGGCGAGATGTGTTGCTGGTCGCACATCGTGTGAACAGTAACACGGTAATGGTAACAGCAATATAGTAATTGATAGAATGATTGGAGAGCAGTTATGATTAGAGAATGTACAGAGACAGACAGAGAAATACTGGGAAGTTATCTGGAAGAAGACAGTTATGGACAGGCAATCTTTCATCTGATTGATGAATTTGGATTTGAACAGAAATTCCAGTCCGTTTATATGGATATTGAAGAAGAACAGTGCAAAGGTGTTTATCTTACGATTTACAAAAATGTACTGCTTTATTCGAAAGAGAACCAGGTGGAAATTGATTTCCTGGAGCAGATGCTCTCTGTGCTTGTGCCGGAGATGGTGATTGGACGAAAGGATAATGTGAATATTGTAAGCTGGCTTCTGACAGACTACCGGATGGATACCGTAGATCAGATTCCGGAGCTTTGTGATGAGGAAGGCAATGCGTTGAAGAGGGACACCCGGAAGAAGGAAGGACAGGAATGGGGCGTCCTGTATAAGGAGGACTAGAAGAGTGATGAAGAGAATATTTATTGACGGACTCAGCGGAATGGCGCAGGGCTTGTTTGCAACATTGATCATAGGAACAATCATCCAGCAGATGGGAATGTTTGTTGGAGGAAATTATGGAGATTTAATTTATTTGATCGGGAAAGTTGCAGCAGCACTTACAGGAGCAGGTATTGGTGTCGGAGTGGCAAGGAAGCTGGAGGCTCAGCAGCTTGTTACAGTTTGTGCAGCTGTTGCCGGTATGATCGGAGCATTCGCGGGGAAAATTCTGGCAGGTCAGGTGCTTGTAGATGGGAATATTGTATTAGTCGGACCGGGGGAACCACTGGGAGCTTTCGTGGCAGCTTATGTGGCAATTGAGATTGGAATTTTAGTTACAGGAAGAACAAAACTAGATATTATTCTGACACCATTGATCTGCATTGGTGTTGGTGCAGTTGTTGGATTGTTTGTCGGACCACCGATTTCTTCCTTTATGAACTGGCTGGGTTCTTTGATTAACTGGGGGACAGAACAGCAGCCGTTCCTTATGGGAATTGTAGTTTCGGTCTTGATGGGAATGATCCTGACATTGCCGATCAGCTCTGCGGCTTTGGGGGTAATCCTGAATCTGTCAGGTCTTGCAGCTGGAGCAGCTACAGTTGGATGTTGCTGCAATATGATTGGATTTGCAGTTGCAAGCTACAGAGAGAATAAGATTGGTGGATTTCTAGCACAGGGAATTGGTACTTCTATGCTTCAGCTACCGAATATTATGAGACATCCATTGATTTGGATCCCATCCATTTTGTCAAGTGCAATTTTAGGACCGGTAAGTACAATGTTACTCCATATGACGAATAATGCAACCGGATCTGGAATGGGAACAGCCGGGCTGGTTGGTCCGTTGATGACATGGCAGGTGATGATCCAGACAGAAGATCCGATGATTGTTCTGGTGAAGATCATTGTGATCCAGTTTGTACTTCCGGCAGTGATCACACTTGGAATTTCAGAATTTATGAGAAAGAAGGGCTGGATTCGCCAGGGAGACATGAAACTGGAGCTGTAGGCAGAAAATGGATTACAGAGATTGGAAAGATACTATTACAGTAACACTAAAATATCTCTAAAAAAGAAGTGAATTCTGTGACAGAAAAATGGGAGTATGTTATACTTAATATATATAAACAGACCGGGGGATGACTGCTATGAGAAGTGAACAACAGGTAGAAGCTGCGCTAAAGAGTTATGAAGATGTCGACAGCTGGAAGACAATCATTTTCCTGTATAATGCAGCG
>ENA-UERZ01002253-UERZ01002253.1-human-gut-metagenome-genome-assembly--contig:-NODE-2253-length-11195-cov-6.079960_pt1 | contig 11195 bp, 11 predicted proteins | sample MGYA00242997_ERZ507998 | MGnify/ENA primary metagenome ERZ507998 (study PRJEB26167, sample SAMN06115470) | human gut metagenome | host: Homo sapiens | place: China:Henan | collected 2016-06-23... | reverse complement strand
AAACAGAACTGCTGACATTGGTGCAGCAAAAACTGGATCAAGCAGTGTCAAAACCGGTACTGCCTGAAGAACTCATATATCTGTATGAAGATTGCGGCCTTTCCCGTTATCTTCGGATCGAAAAAGAAGAGACGGGACAAAGTCAGTTCTATTATGTGACCGATGTGTCTGGGATGTGGGATGAGATCGAACAGATCCGTACCCAAAGCAGCTTTGACCCGCTGGTCAATCTCTACAACCGCCGCGGCTTTCAGGACAAGATCTCCGAACTCTTCCAGTCCCCCGAACAGATCGGGTATGCAATGGTGATCATACTGGATGCGGATAACCTGAAAGCCATCAATGATACCTGCGGCCATGTGGTGGGAGACGAGTATCTGGAAAAAATTGCAGAAGCCCTTCTTACCGCCATGGGACAGCGGGCGGTCTGCGGCAGACTGGGCGGCGATGAATTCATCTGTTTTGCATACGGCGCTTCATCGCCGGAGGAACTGGAGCGCCGGCTCTCCGACCTGAAAGCGCAGCGCGGATTGCAGTTTTTCTCTGCCCATGAAGCCCATATGGCGCATACAGTGGAATTCTCTCTCGGGGTTTCCTTCTATCCACAGGAAAGCACGGATTTTCATGTGCTGATGCGTGAGGCAGACCAGAAAATGTATCAGGAAAAGAAGCGGCGCAAGGTCGATAGAAGCTAGCGCATGGACCGCATAGGACGCCGGCAGAAGAAGGGCGTGTATTATCGCCTCTGTACGGGCGCCTTTGCACTGGAGCAAACGTAAACTCCTTTAGTCTGTTTTAAGGACGGTGTGCTATACTGGAAAGGAAAAAGGGGAGGTGCACATATGAGATTGCTGGTGGCGGAGGATGACCCCAAGCTGCTCAAGTCGCTGGTCCATATATTTGAGAGCAACAGGTTCTGCGTGGATGGTGTCTCCAACGGAGAGGACGCGCTGGCCCACGGGCAGTCCAGGGAGTATGACGGGCTGATCCTGGATATCATGATGCCGGGCCTGGACGGCTTGAGGGTGCTTCAGACCCTGCGGAAGGAGGGTGTCACCACCCCCGCCCTCTTTTTGACGGCGCGCACCGAGGTATCCCAGCGGGTGGAGGGGTTGGACGCCGGGGCGGACGACTACCTTCCCAAACCCTTTTCCACCGCGGAGCTGCTGGCCCGGGTGCGGGCCATGCTGCGCAGAAAGGACACCTATCTGCCCGACCTGCTCTCGCTGGGGCCGGTGACCCTCAACCGCTCCACCTATCAGCTGGGGTATCAGGAGCGGGTGCAGTCCCTCAGCGGCAAGGAGTTCCAGCTGCTGGAGATGATGATGCAGGCGCCCAATACCATCCTGCCCACGGAGCGCTTTATCACCCATCTGTGGGGGTGGGACACCAATGTGGATACCAGAGTGGTCTGGGTACATATCTCCAACCTGCGCAAGAAGATCGCCGCCCTCCGGGCCCCATGGAAATTCGCTTCGTGCGCAGCGCGGGCTATGTGCTGGAGGTCAAGGTATGATCCGGAATCTGCGCAGAAGGTTTATTCTCATCAGCGCGAGCTCCATCTTTGTGGTGTTTTTTGGGATCTTCCTGCTGATTTTGATCTTCAGCCGGGTACAGATGAACCGCACCATGGATACACTCACCGACGCCATTTCCTCAAACAACGGCGTCTTTCCCAAGTTTGACCCGCTGGAAAAGCGCCCGCCCTCACAGTTCCCCTACTCCGACGTCATTACGGCCGAGACCCAGTTCAGCACCCGCTTTTTTACGGTCTGGCTCGATGAACGGCAGGAGGTCGCCCGGGTCAACATTGACTCCATCTCCTCCATCTCGGAGTCGGAGGTGGAAAACTATGTGAAGCGCGCCGTGAAGGAGCGCGCGGAGCGGGGCTGGATCGCAGATTACCGCTACAAGGTGGTCCGGACCGACACGGGCGCCACCATAGTGTTCGTCAACGGGGCTATGAATCAGAACATGACCGACCGTCTGCTCTTTACCGCTTTTCTGGTCCTGCTGGGGAGCGCCCTCCTGATCCTGGGCCTGACTGTCATTCTCTCCAAGCGGGCGGTGCGCCCCATCGCGGAGAGTTATGAAAAGCAAAAGCAGTTTATTACGGATGCCAACCACGAATTGAAGACGCCCCTGACCCTGATCTTGTCCAATCTGGATATCGTGGAGTCGGAGATGGGAAAGAACGAGTGGCTGGACAACATCCGCAGCGAAGGGGAGCGGATGGGCCTGCTTATCAACCAGATGGTCACCCTGTCCCGGATGGATGAGAGCGAGGCCCCGCTGGAGTGTACAGCCTTTGATCTGAGCGGCGCGGTTTCCGATACCGTCTCGGAATTCCAGACCCTGGCGGCGGAACGGAACAAGACCCTCACAGCGGCCATGGAGCCCCGTGTGACCTATTGCGGAGACGAGGCGCTGATCCGGCGGCTGACGGCCATCCTGCTGGATAACGCCCTGAAATACTGCGACCCGGGCGGGACGATCCAGGTGTCGCTCTGCCTGAGAAGGCACCCGGTCCTCACGGTGGAGAATACCTACGCCGAGGTCGGAACGCTGGAGCTGGAACGGCTCTTTGACCGCTTTTACCGGGCGGACAGGGCCCGGACCTTTTCCGGCAGCTTTGGAGTGGGGCTGTCCATCGCCCAGTCCATCGCCAAAAAGCACCGGGGGAGCATTACGGCCTATCAGAAGGGCACCACCATCGGATTCCGGGCATTTGTTATGCCGTCGGGAGAGAGGGGCTCACACCGCTTTCGGCAGGGTGATGGAGAAGGTGGAGCCAACGTCCAACTGGCTCTTGAGCTCGATGGAGCCGTGGTAGAGGGCCACGATGTGCTTGACGATGGCCAGACCCAATCCGGTGCCGCCGTCCTTGCGGCAGCGGCCCTTGTCCACCCGGTAGAACCGCTCAAAGACCCGGGCCTGATCCTCGGCGGGGATGCCCAGTCCGGTGTCGGCCACCTGAAGGGTCACCTGGTTGGTTCCGGGGGTGACGGTGACGGTGAGGCGTCCGCCGGGGCGGTTATACTTGAGACCGTTTTCCGCCAGGTTGAGGATGACCTCCTTGAGCCGCGGGGCGGAGATGGCGGCGGAGCACTCCTCGCCCTCCACCGTAAAGGTGACGTCGGCCTCCCCGGCCTTGAGGTCCAGAAGCTCCCGCACCTCCTGGGCGGTGGCCAGGACGGGGGCGGATTCCTCCCCCTGCTCCATGGTGAGGGACTCCAGCTCGGAGAGCTTGAGGATGTCGTTGATGAGGGCGATGAGACGGTCCACCTCCACGCCGATGAGGGAGGAGAAGCGCTTCTGATCCTCCGCCGAGGTCACCATTCCGCTGGAGAGCATATCGGTGAAACCCTTGATGGAGGTGAGCGGAGTCTTGAGCTCGTGGGAGACATTGGCGGTGAAGTCGGCCCGGATGCGTTCGGCGGCCTTGATCTCGGTCACGTCGGAGATGAGGATGGAGGTGCCCACATTCTCCCGCTCATACTGCCGCCCGGAGACGGGGGAGAGGAAGAAGCGCAGGCTGCGCCCGGGCAGGGGCAGGTCGTCCACGTCCAGCATGACCGGGCTCTTCTGCTGGTGGCACTGCTCGGTGGCCTCCCGCAGGCGGCGGCTGCGGGTGAGCACCAGGAGTCCCGCGGCATCGCTGGAGGAGTCCTCCGGAACGCCGAAGAGGCTCCGGGCGGCCCGGTTGCTGGCCAGGAGCCCGCCGTCCTCGTCCAGCAGGAGGAAACCCTCGTCCATGCAGTCCAGAATGAGGTTGACTTTGTCCCGCTCCGCAGTGAGGTTGTGGATGGAGCCGCCCAGCCGCTCCACCAGTTTGTCGATATAGCGCAGGATGGGGCGCAGTTCATCATCCCCGCGGAAAGCGTCCAATGTGGTCGTGGATGCGCCTGAGAGCACGCCGGTCAATGCGCCGCCCACGGCGTTGAGGGGCTCCAGGACCCGCTGAGCCATGCGGCTGGCGAGCAGAAAGGCGAGCAGAAGGGCGACCAGAGAGGCGGTGAGAAAGCCGGTGATGGTCTGCCAGACCAGACTTTTGATGGAGGAGAGCGGCATGGAGGCCCGGCCGATCATGCCGTCGGTAAATTTCTTGGCCACATAGAGCATGGGTACTCCCACTGTATCGGAGGAGCGCACATCCTCCCCCCAGCCGGTGGAGAGCGCGGTGATGACCTCAGGACGGTTGGCGTGGTCCTCTAACAGATCGGCGTCCGCCTTGGTGTCCACCAGCACGGTGCCGTCGGGGGTGATGATGGTCAGCCGCTTGTCGGGCGCGGCCTGGTGGAACTGCCCGGCGGCGCTGCTGGCATTGGTGATCTGGCTCTGGCTGTCCATCAGAATGAGCAGCTCTCGCAGAGACTGAGTGGAGTCCCGCCGCTCCCGCTCATAGAGGAACCAGCACCCCGCTGCGTTGGAGATCAGAAGAGCGGCCAGCACGATCAGCAGTGTGGAGCAAATCAGCTTTTTTTTCATGGTCCGCCCTCCTCTAGTTCAGCTTGTAGCCCACGCCGCGGACCGTGGCGATCACATCGTCCCCCAGCTTCTGGCGCAGAGACTTGACGTGCATATCCACGGTGCGCGTCTCCCCGGTAAAGTCGTAATCCCAGACGGTGCGCAGGATCTCGTCCCGGCTGAGCACCGCCCCGCGGTGGACGGCCAGCAGGCGCAGCAGTTCAAATTCCTTATAGGTCAGTTCCACGGGCACGCCGGCGCGCAGTACGGTGCGGGCGGTGGTGTTGATCTCCAGATCTCCGCAGCGCAGGACGGGGGACTCCCGCTGGGTGCGGCGGAGCACCGCCTTGATGCGGGCCTGAAGTTCCATCAGGCCAAAGGGCTTGACCACATAGTCGTCCGCGCCGCTCTCCAGCCCGGCCACCCGGTCCATCTCGGCGGTGCGGGCGGTGAGCATGATGACGGGCACGTCGGCGGTGGTGAGGCTGGCGCGCAGGCGGCGCAGGATCTCCAGACCGTCCATGCCGGGCAGCATGATGTCCAGCAGATAGATGGAGGGAGCGGGGCGGCCCTGCTCGGCGGCAAAGAACTCCTCGCCGCTCTCGTAGGTGCGCACCTCGTTGCCGGTGGATTGGAAATAGTAGCGCAGCATCTCCCGGATGCTGCTGTCGTCCTCCACGACGACGATGGTATTGGTGGACATGGGGTGGCAGCCTCCCTCTGGTTTAATTGGGCTCGACCAGGGTGCCGGTGACGCAGTAGATGGCCCACTGGGCGATGTTCACGGCGTGGTCGGCGATGCGCTCCAGGTATTTGGCGATGATGATGAGGTCGATGGCCGGGTCGGCGTTCTCCCGGTCCTCCCGGATGAGGGCCACCAGATCGCCCTTCACGGATTGGAAGAGCTCATCCACCGCGTCGTCCAGGCCGATGACCTCCCGGGCGGCGGTCTCCTCCCGGTTGACGTAGGCAAAAATAGCCCGCTTGACCATGCCGCTGGCCTTGCTGCTCATCTCCCGGATGTGGCTGGGGACGGGCTGCTGCTTGTCCAGCAGCAGGGAGATCTCGGCGATGTTGGCGCACTGGTCGCCGATGCGCTGGAGATCGGTGACCATCTTGAGGGCGGCCGAGATGGTGCGCAGGTCCCGGGCTACGGGCTGCTGCTGGAGCAGAAGCCGCAGACAGCGGTTCTCGATGTCCCGCTCCATCCGGTCCATGCTCTGGGTCATGTGGACGGCCTCTTTGGCCTGCCGGTCGTCGGGGGCGGCCAGGGAGGTGGTGACCAGGTCGATGGCGTCCTCGGCGGCGGCGGCCATATCGATCATTTCCGCGCCCAGCTCCTGAAGCTCGGCGTCAAAGGTTTTACGCATGGTGTGGTTCCTCCTTGTAAGTAAAAATGATGGGGTGCGGCGCGTCCGCATGGGAAAACGCTCCCCGGACTGGGGAGCGGAACGGGCGGGATCATCCGAAACGGCCGGTGATGTAGTCCTCGGTGCGCTTGTCCTTGGGGACAGAGAAGAGGTCCGTGGTGTCGCCGAATTCGATCAGCTCGCCCAGCAGGAAGAAGGCGCATTTGTCCGAGACGCGGGTGGCCTGCTGCATGTTATGGGTCACGATGACGATGGTATACTTGTCCTTCAGGTCGGCGATCAGATCCTCGATCTTGGAGGTGGAGATGGGGTCCAGGGCGGAGGTGGCCTCATCCATCAGGAGCACATCGGGCTCCACCGCCAGGGCCCGGGCGATGCAGATGCGCTGCTGCTGGCCCCCGGAGAGACCCAGGGCGGACTTCTTGAGGCGGTCCTTCACCTCGTCCCAGATGGCCGCGCCCCGGAGAGACTGCTCCACGATGTCATCCAGCTGGCTCTTGCTCTTGATTCCGTGGGTGCGGGGACCGTAGGCAATGTTGTCATAGATGGACATGGGGAAGGGGTTGGGCTTCTGGAAGACCATGCCGATCTGCTTGCGCAGCCAGGTCACATCCACGGAGGGGGCGTAGATGTCCTGCCCCCGGTAGGAGACAGTCCCCTCGATGCGCACGCCGGGGACCAGATCATTCATCCGGTCCAGGGTCTTGAGAAAGGTGGACTTGCCGCAGCCGGAAGGGCCGATGAGGGCGGTGACCTGCCGCTCGGGAATGGCGATGTCCACATCCTTGAGGGCGTGGGCGGCGCCGTAGTAGAGATTCAGCTTTTCCGAGGAGAGAATGGTAGATTCGTACATGGGGGACCTCCTTAGTTGTGGCGGAGCTTGCGGCCCACCAGTTTGGCGGACAGATTGATCAGCAGGGTCAGGAGCATCAGAATGGCGGCGATGCCAAAGGCCACGTCAAACTCGGCCCGCTCCTTGGCGTAGACATACAGGGCCACGGTCAGGCTGGCCCCGGAGCTGTGGAGAAAACCGTCTGCGGTGAAGAAATTGTTCAGGGTCATGCCCATGCCGGCCGTAAAGAGCAGGGCGGCCGACTCGCCCACGATGCGGCCCACCGCCAGGATGCATCCGGTGACGATGCCGTCCACAGAGGAGGGCAGCACGATGGTGCGGATCATGTGCCACTTGCCCGAGCCCAGGCCCAGGGCGCCCTCCCGATAGCTCTGGGGCACGGTTTTGAGGGACTCCTGGGTGGTGCGGATAATGGTGGGCAGGGTCACGATGACCAGAGTCAGGGAGCCGGCCAGCAGGGACTTGCCCAGAGAGAGAAAGTTGCAGAAGAAGAGCATGCCAACCAGACCGAAGATGATGGAGGGGATGCCGGTCAGGGTCTCGGTGGCAAACTCGATGGCCGAGACCAGACGGCGGTTCTTGGCATATTCCGTGAGGTAGACCGCCGCGCCCACGCCCAGGGGGAGGGTGATAACGAGGGTGACGGCCACAATAAAGATGGTGTTGAGGATGTTGGGCAGGATTCCGATGGTATCCCGGATGTAGCTGGGTTTGGTGGAGAGCAGCTCCCAGGTCACATGGGGGAGTCCCTTGACGAAGATGTAGCCGATGATGAACAGCAGCAGCGCACAGGTGAGGAAGGCACAGAAGTAGAGCAGAGAGCGGAGGATACGGTCATAGGCCTTCCGGGCGCCGGAAAGAGTCTGGAGTTCCATTTAGTATATCATTCCTTTCCGTAAAATCCAAGCCGGAGGACCGGGTCAGGCTTCTCGCTTCCACTTGAGCAGGAGGTTGAGGATCACGTTGATCAGCATGATGAAGAGGAAGAGGACCAGCGCAATGGAGAAAAGGGCCTGCTGCTGGAGGGAGCCAACAGCGGCATAGCTCATCTCGCTGGCCACGGCGGTGGTGAGGAAGCGGACTGAGGAAAAGAGAGAGGGCATATTGGCTACGTTTCCGGCCACCATGATGACGGCCATGGCCTCGCCGATGGCGCGGCCGATGCCCATGACGATGGAGGCGGCGATGCCGCTCTTGGCAGCGGGGACCGAGACCCGGAAATAGGTCTCGATCTCGGTGGCCCCAAGGGCCAGGCTGGCCTCCTCATACTCCTTGGGAACGGCGTGAAGGGCGGTTTCGGAGACGCTGATAATGGAGGGCAGGATCATGATGGCCAGCACGATGATGGCGCAGAACAGGCTTGCTCCGTCGGGCAGGTCAAAGATCTCACGCACCGCGGGGACCAGCACCATCATACCGATCAGGCCGTAGACCACCGAGGGGATGCCCGCCAGCAGATCAATGGCGGGGCGCACCACGGCGGCCACCTTCCGGGGGGCCACCTTGGCCAGGAACACAGCGGTCATAAAGCCAACCGGGACCCCCAGTAGGATGGCCCCCGCGGTGCCGTAGATGGAGGTCAGAATGAAAGGCAGGATGCCGAACTGCGGCTCTGCGGCGGTGGAGGCCCAAGTCTGGCCGAAGAGAAAGTCCGTCAGTCCGATCGTGCGGATGGCGGGCAGCCCGGAGACGATCAGATAGAAGCTGATAAAGAGCACAAAAGCAATGGCGATGAGACCGCATAGAAGGAAGAGGAGCTGCATCACGCACTCCATGACGCGGATGGGGCTTTTACGCTGCGGCTTGGGCACGGCCTGGGCCGTGCAGGGCGCTTGAGTGAGATGTTCGTCCATTTGGATGGGTTCCACCTTTCTGCAAAATCCGGCGGAAAGCCGGAATACGTTCAAAAAACTCTCTCCGGGAGAAGCACGCGGGGAGACCGCGGGGCGGGATCACCCGCCCCGCGGTCGCTCCACAGTGACACTCCGTTGGAGGGAGTTCATCAGGACCGGGGGATGGATCAGGCCAGAGGCACAGCGCCGGCCCCGGCGATCAGGTCGGAGGCATCGGCGGAGGTGGCGAAGTCCACAAAGGCCTGGGCCGCCTCAGACAGCTTCTTGTCGCTGTTGAGGATGAAGTTGAAGTTGCGCTGGATGGCTTAAGTACCGTCGAGCACGGTCTCCTCGGTGGCAGCGACGCCGCCCACGGTGATGGCCTTGATGGTGTCGTCCACAGCGTAGAGGGAGGGGCAGCCGAGGGCGTTGGGGTTGGAGGCCACGCTGGCGACCGCCTCGCAGGTAGAGGTCAGCTCGTTGGTGTACTTGCAGGCGTCCTCGGTGCCGGTGATGGACTCGAAGCCGTCGCGGGTGCCGGAGCCGGCCTCACGGCCGATGGGCACCACGGTGCCGTCGTTTCCGCCCACCTCGGACCAGTTGGTGACCTCGCCGGTGAAGAGCTGGGCGATCTGCTCGATGGACAGGTCGGAGACGGGGTTCTCGGGGTTGACGATGATGGCGATGCCGTCCTTGGCCACGGTGATGGCCTCGACGCCGGTCTCGGAATCCTTCAGGTCACGGCTGGCCAGACCAATATCGGCGGTGCCCTCCTGGGCGGCGGTGATGCCCGCGCTGGAGCCGGTGCCGCTGTTGCTGATGGTCACGCCGGGGTTGAGCTCCATGAAGGCCTCGCCCAGCACGCCGATGACCTTCTCCATGGAGGTGGAGCCGTCGGTGTTCACTACACCGGAGAGAGTGGTACTCTGCTCAGCGGAAGGGGCGGCGCTGCCCTCGCCGTCGGGAGCGGAGGGGGTGGCGGTGCCGGAGGAGCATCCGGCCAGAAGGCCAATGGAAAGAGCGCCGGTCAGAGCAAGAGAAAAGAGTTTATTCATGTTCTTCGATCTCCTATTCAAACGATCTAAAGTTTTGTTTCCTTTCTTCAGGACGTTGTCAGTATAACGGATTCTTTGTAAAGGAGTCCTGCAAACATCCGTAAAGAGTTTGTAAAGAAAAAGGGAGGGAGTCTTTATGTAAAAGACAAAACTGGACGGTTTGTCGTCAAACTGTCCGCCGCGGACAAAAAAACACAGAGGCCCGCTGGAACGGGGCCTCTGTGTTGTGCACTCTGGACGAAGGGGATCAGAGCCCCAGCCACTGCCGCAGCTCCACCAGGTCGGGGGCGATGTGGACCCTGGGGAAGGCGTCGAAGGCGTCGGCGGGGGTGGTGCCGTTGAGCACGGCGCAGAAGGGCGCGCCGGCGCGCTGGGCGGCCTCGGCGTCGATGACGGTATCTCCACAGTAGAGGACCTCGCCGGGAGTGAGTCCCAGCGCGGCGATGGCGTTGCGGAGCCCCTCGGGATGGGGCTTGGGATGGGCGACGTCCTCGCCGCCGGTAATGGAGGCCAGCAGGGGGAGCAGTTCCCGGGCGCCCAGCACCTCCCGCAGGGTGGAGGCGCGCTTGGTGCTGACGATGGCGGCGGGGATGCGGGCCTCGTGCAGGGCGCGCAGTAGCTCGGCGGCGCCGGGGAACATCCGGGTCGCCTTGATCTGCATGGGGACGGCCACCTCGGAGAAAAGGGCGCGGAACCGGGCCCGGGCGTCGGGAGCGGCCTGGCCGGTGAGCTGGGTGTAGGCGTCCTCCAGCACCAGGCCGATGGTGCGCTTGACCGCGTCGGGATCGGGGGCGGGATGGCCCATCTGCCGGAAGGCGTGTTCAAATCCGGCCACGATGGCCTCCGAGGCGTCGGCCAGGGTAAAATCAAAGTCAAAGAGTACGGCTTGATAGGACATGGGGATTCCTCCTGTACATTCCTGAGATAGACGGTGTTCCCTCTGATTGTAACACAGACCGGGCAATGGGGCAATCACCCGCTCCGGGCCAGCAGGGCGGCCGCCCCGTAGCGCAGACAGCGGCGCAGGCGCTCCTCCCCCCGGTGGATGGTGCGGGAGACGGTGGAGCGCTCCACGCCGAAGCGGTCGGCGATCTCCCGCATATTGAGCCCCTCACTATAATAGAGGAGAAGATACTTCCGCTGGAGGGGGGTGACCTCCTCCTGGAGGGCCCGGATCAGATTCCGCTTGAGGTGCTGGTGCTCCTCGCAGTTGTCCGAGCTGATGGTGCGGGTGTAGACCGCCATATCGGACGCAAAGGCCCGGCCCCGGCGGTAGCGGGGTTCTCCCATATCCATTCCTCCTTCTGGGGCCGGCAGGCGGGACACAGCTCCCGCTCTTCGCCGTAGAGCTCCGCGCCGCACCGGCGGCACCAGTCCGCGGGGGGCTGGCGCTGTAAGTCCCGCAGCGGGTCGAGCCGGATGTGGATGGGCATAAATCCCCCTCCTTTCCCTGTGTGAAAAAATAATAAAAAATTTGAAAAAGACTGTTGACAAATCGGGATTCCTCTGGTAAACTAATCATCGTTGTGGACGAGCTGATTTGCTGGTGTAGCTCAGTTGGTAGAGCAGTTGATTTGTAATCAACCGGTCGGGGGTTCGAGTCCGTCCACCAGCTCCA
>ENA-UERZ01002249-UERZ01002249.1-human-gut-metagenome-genome-assembly--contig:-NODE-2249-length-11212-cov-31.527256_pt1 | contig 11212 bp, 9 predicted proteins | sample MGYA00242997_ERZ507998 | MGnify/ENA primary metagenome ERZ507998 (study PRJEB26167, sample SAMN06115470) | human gut metagenome | host: Homo sapiens | place: China:Henan | collected 2016-06-23... | reverse complement strand
TTAAAGTTAATGCTTTTCTTGCAAATATACAAGAAGGGCGTTCTCTTTTTTGTGGAGACTATGAATTATTCAGGTTATATCATCCATATCTTACTTTCTGGGATCCGTTCACTATGATTTTCCAGCAGGAACTTAGTACTACGGCTTCAAAAGCTAAGAATACAAAGGGTGAAGTTATTACAAAGTTCAGTAATGAGCCTACAAACTTGAGTAACTATGGGTTTGAAGATGATGGCATAACGAGAAAGAGGAATTATTATGAGATGTATCCTAAGAGAAAACCTCAGATAACAGATGAATCGGAAGAGGGGAATTGATTTCGTTAAAGTAATTTTTGTGGAATGATATAAAATAGAACTTTGTAAAGCTTTCGGCCTGCAAACCTGTAGGCCGGGGCTTGCATGGCTCGAAAATTAAACGATTAGAAATGAAGAAAAAATATATTTTTGCTACTCTTGTGAGTGCTATGGGGTTGTTCTCCTGCTCTGATTCTGAAACGTTTTTAGAATCTGGAGTGCAAGAGAATATAGTGGCCCCTATATCTGGTTTGGCTGATGAGGCAGTGGAAGGTGAACTTCTCATCAAGTTTAAGCCGGAAGTGGAAGAGGTGCTTGAAAAAGCTCAGATTTTAAGTCGTAGCGGGGTACAGACTCGTTCGAGTATTCCTTCGGTAGATGAAATCCTAGATATTGCCGGAGCATATACCTTTGAACGTGTTTTCCCTGTAGACAAACGTCATGAAGAACGTACCCGTAAAAATGGTTTGCATTTGTGGTATGTGGTGAAGTTTGATAAAGATATGGACTTGAATAAGGTGGCTTTGGATATGTCTAAGCTTTCGGAAGTGGCAACCGTGGAATATAACCAGGTGATAAAGAGAGGTTATGATACCACCAAGAAAGCGAAGGGTTTAAACAGGGCTACAAGAGAAGCCATTCAAACATTAGGCAGCCAGACCCAGACTGAAAATATGAAACTTCAGTGGGGTATAGGAAATGATGGAAGTGTAGTTACAGGTGCTGTTACCGGATACGATGTAAATTGTGTACCGGCCTGGGAAAAATGCCAGGGTGACCCTTCTATTATTGTGGCCGTAGTGGACGAAGGGGTGATGTATAACCATGAAGACTTAGCCAATAATATGTGGATTAATCCAGCAGAAACATTTGGTTCTGATGAAGATGCAGATGGCAATGGATATGCTGGTGACAAATATGGTTATAATTTTGTTGCAGGGAATGGTCATATTTCATATACTCAAACGGGAGATACGGGACATGCGACCCACGTGGCTGGAGTAATTGCTGCAGATAACAATGGGATCGGTATTCGAGGTATTGCTGGAGGGGATGGAACTCCTAAAACTGGTGTGAAAATAATGTCTTGCCAGATTTTTAGTGGAGAAGGGGCTTCTTCTGTACTGAATCAAGCTAAGGCCATTAAGTATGCAGCAGATAATGGGGCTGTTATTCTTCAGTGTAGTTGGTCGGCAGCTTCTGGACGTATCAATCCATTGATGGGTACTCCTAGTTTTACATCGGATGAGGAATGGTCTAACTCGGTGGTACTTCAGAAAGAAGCGTTAGAATATTTTATTCATAATGCGGGTGATCCGAATGGGGTGATTGATGGAGGTATTGCCATATTTGCAGCAGGTAATGAATATGCTCCTATGGTCAGCTACCCGGGAGCGTATGGTGACTTTATTTGTGTTACTGCACTTGATCCGGCAGGAAAACCTTCTTGTTATACGAATTATGTCAGCCCGAGTGGAAGCAAGAACCTGATTGCAGCTCCTGGTGGTGATGCGAATGCCTTTAAGGATGAAAAGGCTTCTATCCTTTCTACTATGCCGAATTCAGCTATTGAGGGTTCTGACCTTACCGCAAGCCAAAGTGGATATGGTTATATGGATGGGACTTCAATGGCTTGTCCGCATGTATCGGGGGTAGCAGCTTTAGGTTTGTCGTATGCAGCAAAATTGCGTAAGCATTATCGTGCGTCGGATTTTAAAGATTTGCTGCTGGCGTCGGTGAGAGATTTGAGTGGCAATCTCTCAGATGAGAAGAGTTATTGGGAAAATTGGGGAAGTGTAGGTGAGGCTGCTCCTCATTTGAGAATGAACTTACCGGCTTATAGAGGTAATATAGGAGGCTTAATCGATGCACAGGCTGTGCTGGCCAATATTGATGGCAGTAATTTTGGTGCCCAGCCAATGCGTGTACCTAACGTGTACGTAGCACTTGACGCCACAGAAACGGTGAATTTGAACAGAATCTATGCGGATAATGTGACAGCTACGGAATTTAATGTCGTGGATAGCAGTATTGCGGCTGTATCGTTGGATAATAATCAGCTGAAGGTAAAAGGTACCAAAGTTGGAACCACTAAAGCTTCTGTGACCAATAGCGATGGCAAGACACAAGAATTTGTGATTACGGTGCGTAAGGCTACTGGAAATGGATGGATGTAATCTTGTTTGATTTTTATGAGAACTGTAATTATCTGGATGTTCATATTACTTTCTGTGCCTTTTTTGATGGCACAGAAAGTTTTCTCCCAAAAAGAACTGGATGCCGTATTGAATCCTGTATTGATGGAGCATGCGGAAGAAATGCTTCGCTTTGAACGTATGGAGATAAATGCAGGAACTCTGTCTGAGGATGACAAGCCGCAAGTTTTTACTTTTACTTGCACGAATGTCGGAAAACAGAAGATAGTAGTCACAAAGATTTCTACTACATGTGGATGTACAAACGCTCATATAGATTCTCCAGTGATAAATCCGGGAGAAAAGGCTGTGATTCAACTGACTTATAATCCGTTCGGACAACCAGGAACTATTTATACCCGGGCATTTGTATATGTAAGCATTTCGGAAAAGAAACCAATTGCTGCATTGACCATTTCAGGAAAGGTTACTCCTTCATCGGCTTTATGGAGAGATTACAGGTATACCATGGGGCATTTAAAAATACGTGCTAAGACAATAAACATGGGAACTGTCACTGCGACTATGCACCGCAGAGTCGAGCGGATAGCTTGCGCTAATGCAGGAAATGAGCCTTTAAAGGTAAGTGCTGTAAAGGGATTTCTTCCAGAATTTTTGAAGTTAAGAACGGAACCGGAGGTTTTAGAACCTGGACAAGAAGGCTTATTGATGGTAGAACTGGATGGAAGAAAACTTTCCGGGCAGAAGGGGAAAAAGTCATTCAATGTTTTACTTGAAGGTGTTTCCGGACGACCATCCGATAGGACAATAAAAATCAATATGGATATAAAATAATAATATTTATAAATAGGAAGATATGGTAAAATTCATATTTAGAATTATGATGTGCATCTCGTTGTTAGCAATGACGACGGCTTGCAGCAAGGATGAAGAAGCTCCAGTGGTATATCAGGAGGTAAATTATGCCACTATGAATGGAACGTGGATGTTGACTGAGTTCAATGGGGCACCTTTACAAGAAGGTCAGTATGTATACATCACTTTTAATAGAAAGGAACATACTTTTGAAATGTATGAAAATATGGGAAGTATGTATTCGCATAAATCTACAGGTTCTTTTGAAATTGAAGAAGATGAAGATTTAGGGTATATTTTGACAGGTGAGTATGATTATTCACATGACCCGTTGAAAGAATACATTGTATCAGAAATGACAGATGAAACAATGAAGTGGACTGTAAAGGATAATGCAGAAGACGTATCTGTATATACACGTTGTGCTGAAATTCCTGAAGATATTCTGAATGGGAGCAGAAGCCTGAAATAATACCTGTTTCCTTTAGAAGGAGAAATTTAAATATCCTGTTGTCAATATGTAGGTTGGCAACAGGATATTTTTGTTTAATATCAGTTCCCAAACCGTGAGGTATCCACTTCCTTCACTTCTTTTTTCTTGTAGCCGCCAAAGCGGTAGCTGAACGAAAGGGTAATGCTCTGCATGTAGCTTTTGGTGTTCATGTCGAGATGTTGCGCACCGTTCCGGACTTTTGTTTTGGGATTCATCGTATTGAATAGGTCACGTCCTTTCAGTTGAAGCATGGCTTTGTCTTTGGCAAAGGTATAGCGCAAGGCTGCATCTACGAAGGCCACTGGCTGAATGTCGTAACTGCCTTGTATGGATTTTGTTTGTCCGAAAGCGGTAACCTCCATTTTCAGGTTAGGCTGGCGGCATAGCTGGAAGGTATGTGTCCAGTGTCCTACGCCGACCCATTGCTTCTGATTGAAAGGTGCATCGTAATATACACTGGCCTTGTCGTGTTTCAAGGTAGCCTGTAGGGTGAGACGGCTGTCCCACCAGCTTCCTGCCTTGAAAGGGAGAATGGCCGTGAAAGAAAGGTCCTGAGCGTAATCCCAGTTCTGCCAGTTGTAGATGGCTTTCAGACGGTCGGAATCCAGGTAAACGGTCTGCATGAAGTAGTCGGGTGTATAGCTGTAACTTGCCTGAAAAATGTATTTGCTTTTCAGAATGTAGGTCAGGTCGACGTTGTAATCGGTGTAGGGACGAAGGAACGGATTGCCCAGACTTTCGTTGTAACCGTTCAGGTAGCTGGTGGCGCCACTCAGTGTCCAGTAATCGGGATAAGTCTTGTCAGAACTGAAAGACAACTGGAGAATGTGCGAGGCAGACGGCATGTAGTTCAACTGGAGGGTGGGGTAGACAGCCCATTTCCGGTACTCTTGCATCTGGTAGTATTCTATTGTGGCAGAGGCACTCAGGGTCCATTGGGAGTTGAACGGTTTGTCGAATCCGGCGTAGACGTTATAGGTGTATTCACGGATACGGCTGTGCAGGTTGTTGCCTTGCATTTCCGGCAAATCATAGTTTTGAGTGTTCCGGTTGTTGACGTAAGTAAAAGAAGTTCCGTAGTTCAGGGTCCAGTTTTGTGACAGTGTGTGATGCTGGTCGGCATAGATTTTCCAGCGGTCAATGTACTGGTCGGAACAGCTTATGAAGCGGGTTTCTACCTCTTCCGGACTACGGTCGAAAAAGTCTTGTGTATCGGTCGAGGTAAAATACGTGTAGTCGGCTCCTGCTTGAAATCCGAATCCGGAGGTATAATACAATGCGGCATTGTGCATCTGGTGGTGAGCCTGAGAATGATTGAATGATTCGGAAATATTCCCGTTGGAATGGCTGTCGCCGGTTTTGTCCGGACTGAACTGGGTGGTATAGGACAAGTTCAGCGAGTTGTCTTTATCAAATTTATACGTCCCTCCGACGCGCAGGGTGTGCGTCAGGCTACGTCCTTCATTGTCCGTCACCTGATTCACGTCATATATCTGCTCCTTCACCGTATGACGGGCGATGAAATCAATGTAGCCACGGGTATAGTTGCTCTGAAGGTTGTACATGAAATCGAGGTCAATTTTAGGAGAAGTATAGGCCAGTGTGACGCCTCCGTTGCCTCCGGCTTCCTTCTGCTGTTTATATTCACCGTTGACTTCTCCTTGCAAGCCTCCTTCGCCGGGTTTATATCCTTTCAGTACGAGGTTGATAGCCGCACCGCGCACGTGGTATTGCGGAGGAGCGCTGTACATCACTTCCGCTTTTTCCACGCGCGAGGCTGGCATACCCTTTAAGAGAGTGATGAGTTGTTCGTAGGTCATGGACGAGGGGCGTCCGTTCAGCAGCAGGCTGACTCCGCCTGCTCCGGCCAGCGTTAGTACATCATTCTGTTCGATAACCCCCGGAAGTTGTTTGAGGGCTTCGTACGCGTTGGTGACTAGCCGTTGGGAGGTCAGCTGCGGCATGTCATAGGTCAGTCGGCTGCCTTCCACGGTGACCAGCGGGCGTTCGCCTTGTACTACGACTTCCTGAAGTGCGTAGTCTTTCGGTTGCAGTGTAAACGTACCGGCATCAGTCCCTGTGCCTTCTTTCTCCTGCGGTTCATACAGCAGGTGTTGGAACAGCAGACGATAGTGTGCCGGCTGGTGATTCAGCAGGAAAGTACCGTCAGCATTTGTAATGGTAGCTTCTACAAATATGGAATCGGGTGTTTGAAGCACGACCGTAGCCCCGTCAATAGGCTGACGGGAAGGGTCGGTAACTTTGCCTGTGATGATTTGTGCGGTGGCTGTTCCGAGCATCGTACCGAGCAGTAACAAGATGCTCACTAAAAAATACTTTTTCATATCGTTCGTGTCTTTATCTTTCATTATCTTTGACACTGCAAAACTAAAAAGCCCGTTTCGCTTTTTGGGTTAAGGCAAGGTTAACGCTACGTTAACGTCTTTCGTTTACGTGAAGAATATACGCTTATGAAGATGAAACACATTCGCTGGATTGCGGTAGTGGGACTGATTGCGATTGTCGAACTGCAGTATGTCTGGCTGGTCAACACTTACAAACTGACCCGTGAGAACGTCATGCGGCAGAGCCATGAGCTTTTTAAGGATGCGGCACTTAAGGAGGCTTTTGATCGGATAGGCCTTTGGAAAGAGTTGCATGGGAAGAAGGATTCCACGTACACGTATCGGTTTGACCTGAATGAGGACGTGGAGGATGACGAAACACAGACTCCAACTCCGGAAACACGTCAGTTTATTGAATCGGCTGTGTTCATCGCCATACAGGAAGGGGTATCGAATACGTTCAAGATGGATGTGTCCTTGCATAATCTGGATTCTATTTATGCCCACATGCTGGATTCGGTCGGTATCTCGGCCAAGGTATCGACTTGTATGACGGATTCGTTAGGTAATGTGTTGCGGGCATCCTCTCCACAGGCAAAACTGGAAGGACAAAAATACTTGAGAACAAGGCTGGTGCCTATTAATAGGGCATATACCCGCTATCTGCAAGGGGTGATTCTGAATCCTTACTGGGTGATTTTCCAGCGTATGACTTTGTTGCTGATTGCCACGGTGCTGATTATGGTACTGGTCATTATCTGTATTGTGTATCAGATTCGTGTCATTATCCGGCAGGACAAGATAGCCAAGGTGAGGGAGGATTTCTCGTATGCCATGATTCACGACATGAAGACTCCGCTGAGCTCCATCCTGATGGGGACGGAGATTCTGGAAAGCGGACACCTGGACGGACAGCCGGAAAAGAAAGAACGTTATTTTCGTATTGTGAAAGAGGAAGGAGAGCATCTGCTGGCGTTGACCAACAAGGTACTGACGCTTTCCAAACTGGAGAATCATGCATTGAAATTGCAACAGACGGATTGTCTGCTACGCCCGATTCTGGAGGATTTGGCGGAGAAGTATAAGGCAAAAACTGCTAAGCAGGTTGCGTTTGTATGGAACTTGCAGGAAGAAGTGGTTTGGGCAGACGAAGAATTTCTGAGGGAAGCGCTCAGTAATTTGATAGACAATGCATTGAAATATTCGGGTGAAGCCGTGGAAATTACATTTCTTTCGGAACGGAAAGCGGATGGAACAGTCTGTGTGACGGTGGCCGACAATGGTTTCGGTATTCCGTTGAAAGACCAGCGGAAGATTTTTGAGAAATACGAACGGGCGGCAGCCAGTGAACGCAGTCGTTCCGGTGGAGCATCTGGTTTCGGACTGGGACTGAATTATGTGCTTCGGATTATGGAAGCACACGGCGGACGGGTCACGCTGGAAAGCATGGAGGGGGAATACAGCCGGTTTACCTTGGCTTTTCCTCCGGAAAGTACCCTGGAGAATAAAAAAGAGGAACGATGAAATGGAAGAGATAATCAAATTGTTGTTGGTGGAAGATGACGCGAATCTGTGTTATATCATTCAGGGTGGTCTGGAGGATATGATTGGAGGGTATAAGGTGCTGACGGCATCCAATGGCGAGGAAGGACTGGCCGTTTGGAAGGCACAGCAGCCGGATGTCATCGTAGCCGACATTGAGATGCCGGTAATGGACGGATATGAGATGGTACGGCGTATCCGGGAGCAGGATGAGCATGTGCCCATCTTGTTTACTTCCGGGCGTGTGTCACCGAAAGATGTGGTGAAAGGTTATGAACTGGGTGTGAATAACTATGTCAAAAAGCCATTTCTGGCCGAGGAACTGCATGCACATATCACGGCACTGTTGAAACTGACGCGAGGGATGTCGGCGCAGAAAGAAGTCCGGGAGGTACCCATCGGGAAACTGTTTTCCTTTGATACGGTGCGTGGCGTATGGAAACAGAAAAGGGGAGAAGAACGGATGCTGACGGCGCGGGAAGCTGATTTGCTGCGTATGTTGTGTGAGCATAAGGGACAGATTGTGCGGCGGGAAGTCATCTTGTCGCGTCTATGGAATACGGAGGAAGATTACTTTGCTTCGCGCAGTTTGGATGTATTCGTGTCTCGCTTGCGCAAACTGTTAGTGGCCGATGATACGGTGGAACTGAAGACCGTGAAGGGAGTGGGTTTGATGTTGGAAGAAAAAGTCTAATTTAAAATACAAAACGAATATGCAATATTTTAAAAGTGATTACATGGAAGGAGCGCATCCGTTGATTCTGGAGCGCTTGTGTCAGACGAATATGGAGAAAACTTCGGGCTATGGCACGGATGAGTATTGTGCATCGGCTCGCCGGAAAATTGCAGAAGCTTGCGGGTGTCCGCAGGCGGAAGTACATTTCATGGTGGGAGGTACGCAGACCAATGCCACGGTCATTACGGCCTTGCTTCGTCCGTATGAGGGAGTGATTGCGGCAGAAACGGGTCACATCAACCAGCATGAAGCCGGAGCGGTGGAAGCAGGAGGGCATAAGGTGCTGGCCTTGCCTCACCACGAAGGAAAACTGGATGCGGCAGAGGTAGACCGTTATGTGACGGCTTTCTATCAGGACCCGAGCTGGGAGCACATGGTGGCTCCGGGAATGGTGTATGTGTCGCACCCTACGGAATATGGTACACTTTACACGCTGGATGAACTGAAGGCCTTGTCTGCCGTGTGCCGTAAGCATAAGATTCCGTTGTTCCTCGACGGAGCTCGTCTGGGGTACGGACTGGCAGCGCGGGATACGGATGTGACTTTGAAGGACATTGCTTCCTTGTGTGATATTTTCTATATTGGCGGAACGAAGGTTGGAGCCTTGTTTGGCGAGGCGGTCGTAATTCCGCAGCCCGGACTGATTCGCCAGTTTGATACAATTGTCAAACAGCGGGGTGTGTTGCTGGCCAAGGGACGTCTGTTAGGTTTGCAGTTTGATACCTTGTTTACAGATGGCTTGTACCTGAAAATTGCCCGTCATGCCATTGATATGGCTGACCGGATTGTGGAAGGACTGAAAGTAAACGGTTATACATTCTACATTCGTCCGCAGAGCAACCAGTTGTTTGTACAGCTTGAAAACAGCTTGTACGAGAAACTGGCACAGCGCATCGGCTTTGAGGTGTGGGAAAAACGGGCTGACGGTACGACAGTGGTACGTATCGCGACCAGTTGGGCCACACGTGAAGAAGATGTGGCTGAGTTGCTGGAAGAGTTGAAGAATAAATAATCTTAGGTAAAGATAAAAAGTAACAGCCTCGCAACACTTACGGAATCGAATGCCGTAAACCTTGCGAGGCTGTTTTTTATTTCTCGGTTTCTTCCTCTTTGAACCAGGAAGCATACATCAGATATCCGTTGGCAATCTTCTGATTCAGTTCCTTGCTCTGTGCAGGGTCAACTTTCTTGATAAACTTGGCGGGTACGCCGCCCCAAAGCGTATGCGGCTCAATGACGGTATTGGCAAGTACCAGTGCGCCGGCAGCCACGATGGCTCCTTCACCTACTACGGCATGGTCGAGCAGGGTAGACCCCATTCCAATCAGGGCATTGTCGTGCACACAAGCTCCGTGAAGTGTCACATTGTGGCCGATGGATACGTCATTGCCTATTTCTACGGTTGATTTCTCATATAATGTATGAAGTACGGTACCGTCTTGAATGTTCACACGGTCGCCGATACGGATGGAGTTTACATCTCCCCGAAGTACTGCATTGAACCATACGCTGCAATCTTTTCCCATTACTACATCGCCGATGATGGTGGCATTGTCGGCCAGATAACAATTCTCACCGATTTGAGGAGTAAACCCTCTTACTGATTTGATAAGTGCCATAGGTAAATCATTTTTAAGAGGGGCTAAGTTAGCGGATTTTTGGAGAAATATCGATTTTATTTTTCGGAAAATACTTTATTTACTTTTAGAGGATTTCAAAATAATTCTTTGTACTGTGTCTTTCATAGTATTAGATTTAAGGTTAACAAAGGTTGGAGTTCAGCGGAACTCCTTTTTTTATGCCCTTACGCGAAGGGCTGTCTTTTTTTCCGGAATCCGGTTTTTTAGAAAACCTCGGGTCGAAAATCTCGTAACGTTTCCATTATTTTTATGTTTTCCTTTGGCGAAACGTATGTTTCCGCCGTGCGAACCGTACGTTTTGCGTTGCGGAACCGTATGTTTTTCGTAGCGGAAACGTAAAAAGTTCCTCCTTGTCCGTGTAAAAACTCCGTTCCTTTTTCCGTATTCCATTCGCAGCTTCAGGCTTTGCAGCTGTTTTCCCCTATTTTTTGTAAAACTTTTTCCGTCTCGTTACGCGCACACGTACGCGCACGCACGAATTATATAATGTAGGGTATTTCACATCCGTTTTCGTATGGAAACAAAAAATATGCTTTATAGCATAAAGTAAATCAGCGAGTTAGGCAAGAACCTGAAAAAATCCTGCAAAAAAGTATGGTGTAAAAGTTGCATGAAAGGAAAAAGTCTGTACCTTTGCAACCGCTTTCGAGAGGGAGAGCCGCTGAAGATGACAGACTGGCAGAGCTGAGGCTACGGGAGACAGTGCTGACTGCTGCACCGAGTATCTTACCTTGCGATGTGCAAGGGAGCGAGAAAGGGTAAGCCGCACGCCTTCTGAAAACCTTCCGAAAATTTTTTCGAAAAAAAACTTTCGAAAAAATTTGGAGGTTACGAAAAAACGCCTTACCTTTGCAAACGCTTTCCCGCTGAAGCAGGAGCACGAAAGAAAAGATAGTTCTTTGAAAGACTTTAGATAAACAGACTAGGATGTAGTACAAGAAGTAGTCCTGTATATAATAAATAATGTATAGGATGAACGGAAGACAACCGTCAATAACCCTTGGAAACAAGGAGAATGAAAAAATCGGTTTCCTGAACAGAGAAAACAATACTCGAAAGAGTTAAGAAAATATTTTACAATGAAGAGTTTGATCCTGGCTCAGGATGAACGCTAGCTACAGGCTTAACACATGCAAGTCGAGGGGCAGC
>ENA-UERZ01002241-UERZ01002241.1-human-gut-metagenome-genome-assembly--contig:-NODE-2241-length-11238-cov-17.717140_pt1 | contig 11238 bp, 10 predicted proteins | sample MGYA00242997_ERZ507998 | MGnify/ENA primary metagenome ERZ507998 (study PRJEB26167, sample SAMN06115470) | human gut metagenome | host: Homo sapiens | place: China:Henan | collected 2016-06-23... | reverse complement strand
GCTTTCTTGTGCCGATAAAAAAATTTCATAAATTCCATATTGCTAACTTGTAATTAAGAACTTGTATATCTCTTCGATACATCTCCTCTAACTCATTTCTTTGTTGTGGAAAATTGGACTGTTGTAATTCCATTTGAACGCAAGAAATAGTCAAATGACCAAACATAAAAATTTCCCTTCTCATTTATTTCATTTTCCATGTAATAAGTTTTTCAATCCTTTATGACTATAAAAATATTCTGTATTATTATCTTAGGTAGTTAATTGCTATTTCTTGATATAAAATGCAACTTTATTTAAAATTAATGAAAACTTTGGCTGCATAACCGATGATTCGTCTATACTTTATTTTATTATATCCATTTTTATATTCATTATTAAATACCTCTATAGATTCTTCTTTGGTTATATTAGCTTTTATGGAGGCTGTATGACGAGGTTCTGTCCTCATAGGTGTATTGATAATAACGATTGCCTTACTTATATTACTTGACGTATATGTAGTCGATTGAGATTGGCTCCATGTGTCTTGGCTGATTTTATCCCTTGAATTTTTAATATCAGTTTCAGCTCGTTGTAATTCATTTTTATAATGGTTAAGATCTCTCCTTAGATTATAATTTTCAGTTTCAGCTTGTTTTAATTCATTTTTATAACGGCTAAGATCTTTTTTTGTATTGTAATTATCCATTTCAGATTGTCTTAATTCTGTTTTTAATATTTCCATGTCCGTAGTCAATTGCTCATTTTGCTGTTGTAAAGAAATGATCTGACGATCTTTTTCCGACATTTGACTTAAAAATGAAGATTGCATCTCTCCATTCTGCTTTTTTATTTTCTCGAAATTGTTACTTGTTTGTTCTAACTCTTTTTGTGTATTTCTCAATATCTCTTGTGACAAAGCAAGATTTCCTTGAGTAGTATCCAATGATTGCATAACTCCAAGTAAAATAAAAAAGCATATAATAGCAGCAGCACTCACAGTGAAAACAATACCTTGTTGTTTTTTCTCTTTCTTTAAATTAAGTACTTGTTCTAACAAATTAGAATTAGTAACCTCTAACTCTTTCCTTTCTTTGTGCAATCTTTGAATTACGCCTTGATAACTGTCCGGGGCCGGTGTTCCACTATTTTTTGCAATGAATGTATAGCAATAATTCCAAGAAGCCGAAACAATCTGAGGCATATCATCCACGTGTAGATCAAATTGCTTGCTCTCGCTCACTGAAATGCCGTATGATTCCGGCGGTAATCTTCTAAGATTGTCAGATAATCCGGACAATCCGTCTTTCAACAAAGCTCTAACCTGATTAAGTACTGGCTTTCCAAAGACCAATAATTGGGTATTAGTAACAATCTCACCGGAATCACTATATTTCAAAATTTCCCCTCCGACCGCAAGATGATTGAGCATACTATCGAAGATTTCAAACAGAACATTCAAATCTGTCACCATCAAGCCATTAAGAATGGAACAGAATCCGATATAACGATCAGCCTCCAATTTGCGGACATAGCCATAATACATCAGTTCTCCTTTCCGATGGATGGAAATATAGGTATCAGCAGAAGTATCCCATTCTCCCATCTTCATGAAAATCTCACTTGTGAAATCGTCAGGGCACTGCGAATAATAGGATCCAAGTTTTCCAAAAATATAAATGTCACTGTTCATGGTTGTTTTAATTTAAAGATAAGATGATTGTTTTCGTTGTCTATCGTAATCGTAGCAAGGCGGTTGAGCACCTCATTGCCTAAGAGAAGCGGGGCATGAATATTGTTTGAAACCGTGGCTGTCACATCCCTGCAAATGATTTTATCGTCCAATATGATTTCCCGAAGATTCACAACCATGTTGTCCACTACGGAACCATCGGCAATCTGTGAACGGCTTGTCCCTTTGAAGTCTTCTTCGAGAAGTTCTCCTTTTTGGTAAAGAGCAGCAGCCTCGGACAAAGAAATCAAGGTGAGTGAACATCCTGTATCAAAGATCATGTCACAAGCCAAACCGTTTATTTTTACGGGTACATATTTTACGCCCCCCTCTTTCCTGAATGGAATAACGACTTCATCACTATCTGTAAAGGGGACGCTTTCCTCTTGCAACGGGACTTCAGAGTAATAGACTGGTCTCTTTTTCTCTTTCGCACAAGAAAGCAACAGGATGCAGATTGTCAAAAACAAAACAGTTTTCATAAATCTTTTATTTGGATAGAATAGTTCTTTCTGCCACCGTTTCATTATTCAGCAGTAGGCTGATTCTGATGGTATCGCCTGTGACTTTCAACGGGAAAATGCCATCTTTCCCATTTTTAATCTCTGCACCTTCAATATTCCATTGAAAAAATTCTTTACTCAAGTCTGCTCTTATTTTATACGTTTTCCCTTTTTGCAGAGTTTTCTCTTTAAAATTAACGATATCAATCGTTATTCCTTTTTCAGGGATACGCGAAACTTCCAATTGTTTCTCAAGTTCCTTTTTTTCGTCCTTTAGTTTTTTTATTTCTTCCGTAAGGCGAACCTTCTCTTCATCTACCGACTGGTTCGGTTGAATATATCCACTGATACATAGCAAAATTACTACTATCAAAATCATATTGACAAAAGGAATACTTTTTCGAATAAATTCAAAAAACCGAGTATACCATTTACGTCCTTGCCTTACAATCTCATTTGCCACAACTGGAGCTTTATTGACAATATAACCCGAAAGTTTCTCAATCGGAATCTTGATCTGTTCAATGAGATATTCGACCTCCTTCGCCCGTTCAATATTTTTTATCTTCCCGTCAAGTTGTTCGATCTCTTTATTTTTCTGCTCAAGTTCTGCTTGGAGATTACTATTCTTGTTCCTTTCTTCAGATAAAGAATTATGAAGTTTGTTTTTATCTTCTAAATCGATTCTACGATCAGATTCATGTTGTTGGCGGATTTCTTCCAACTGTTTATCATATTGTTGTTGCCGTCTGCTTATCTCTTGAGTAGGATAGTAAGGGGAAATTCGGATCTGTCCGGTTTCTTTTATAAATTGGAAAATGTCTTCATTCGAATAGTCATATAGATTGAGTTTGTATAGCTCACCTCCTTCATGTGTAAATGTATGATCTATCGCGGTAAAACATATACCATTACCAGTGAATCTTCGAGAAAAATCATCTATTAGTTGTGTCTCTATAGATTTCAATTTCGATGTATCATTAAAATCATCTACGGTATACTGGAGATGATTGCCAACTCCTTTGAGTAATCCCCCTTTTATATTAATAAAAGACCAGAAAACATTATCCAATATGCGGTAAATGTTTTGTATATCCATACAATAAGCATCCAACCGCAAAGTAATTCCAAAGAAAGAACCCGGACGCCCTTGTTTCCCAATCACATTTTGATAGACCAAGTAATTATAATAGCAATATACTTTATTATCTCCGGCTTTCCTTATTTTGACGGACAAATAGTTTGCTTTATCTCCATTATAGAAAGTGTCAAAATAGATTTTCTCATCCGTTTTTCCGTAAAAGCAATTCCCTGTCGGGGTTCCATAAATAAAAACTTCAACATTCATGATTTATCCTCTTACAAGTTTAATAATCGTATTCCACAAATTAGCAGGATAGGCATCGTGTCCCTCCTGATACATAAGAGCTCCATCGGCCGCCTCCGAATAGTTGCCTGTTTGGAAAGGAATAAAATCGAAATTGTATGGTTTCCAGAAGCGAGTAATCGGGTTTATGTTCAAGAATGGAATGAATATGTTGGGATAGAGATCGTTCGTCTCTTTCATAGCTTCTTTGATATGAGCTTTACCCGGTGACAAGACAAATGGAGTTTCATCAATCTTATTGAATACGAAAAGTATCTTATCATGAGGACTGATATTCTTTTTCAGTTTGTTCGTAATCTTACTCACATAATTTCCCCTTTGTGAATCCATATTGGGATTGGTTTTATCCGGTTCTACTATGATCGCCCATATTTTACGGTTTCTGCTGCTAATAACGGCATTTATATAGGGCAGAAACTCTTTGTTGGGTTCTTTCGGTTCTTTCGGGTCGAAATAATGCTCTCCCGGTGCTTCTAAGATTTGGCAAATGGCCTTTCCCTTATAGTAAATTTTTATCAGCATGAAGTTGATTTTATTTGTACTGGCAGCAGCTTCATTGCTGTTGATCATCGCGTTAAAACCGCTGCACATCTCTTCGTAATTTTTATCATGTGCAGGGCGAAAGCATGTGACAGGTTCTATCGCATAGCCATTGATACTACGTAAATACCTTGTCAAACGAATAAGTGTCATTGTCTTACCGCAAGAAGGAGGCCCAAACAATACGATTAAGGGAGTGGATGCATCTGCTATTGTTACTTTTATTTTTGCCGGATCATTCAACTCTTCAGTACTATAAGTGTCGCTTTTCTGCTCACTGTTTCCTATAAGTTTTTGTGGTTTCTGACTGGAAGAAGGAATCTCAGGACCTGCCGCCCTGTTATCTGCTTTTGAATCTGAACCTAAATTAATTTCAGCCATATTACTATGTTGTTTTATTGATTAATATTCTCTTTCTTTGAACGCAATATCAAAAAAGATAAAAGCGGCGACATCCACCAATATGGAAATGATGATCCAAAAAGTAAAGCCATGACCTTTATATTCTCCTTTCAAGAAATCGGTCCAGACATCAAATACACTGATAGTACGCTTTACTTCTGTCACTGGATTGTCTGTGGTATATTTTGCTTCATCGAGTTCAGAAGCAAAATTCACGAAATTGCGGTTCTTTTTTATAGTGTTATAACCCGTATTCAGTTTGTCACAAACGTCTTTGATATCGTTTGCTTCGTTCAAATCGATCGTACCTTCATCAATGTATTTCTTTACTAAGGCTAAATTCTCATCATGTACTTTCACTTCTTTCAGGTTATCCGGGTTAGGAGCCAAGATATGAGACATCAAATTATCAGCTTTCGTATCAGTCAATATCAAGATTTTTTTCCGATAAGCATCGCACAGTTTTGTCCGTTCTTGCACTGAAACGCCTTTATAAGTCAATGGCTCTATTTTATCGACTCCCAATTTGGCTGCAAGTTCTCTCAGTATATCATTTGACTTTGTCCCAAATCCCGGATTTGCTTCATTTTTAATTTCCGCTTCTAATTCTCCGAGAAGAATACTTACTTCATTTCTCAATTCATTTATTTTAAGAGTGGCTTGATTCCTATTATTCGTGTTATTTTTGATTTGTCCCAGATAACCGCGCGTGACAGACAGATCGGTATTCACTTTATCGCCGATTATGTTCCGATAGAAAAATGTATGTGTATTGGTCGGCATACTACAGATCAGCCAAAAGACAATCAAAATGATTATCCCTAAAACAAGCCTCAATCCCCGTTTTTCAAGATAAATGTTTTGGTTTAAACTATCCACAATCATTTTTGACCCCCATGAAGCGATAAAAAAGAATCCGAACGTTATGGCCCAACAAACAATTTCTGGAAGATTAGGGAGAAGTAAATGCAAAGATTCGGCAGTAGCCCAACAACTAATAGCGGCGAACGCAAAAAAAGCGATCAAGGAAAACAGTTTTAAATAATTGGTTTGATTCATGACACAAAATGTGTTTGCTAACCTGCTGTCCCCTGAGCATAGTCATATTCTTGCTAACAAATAAAAACTGTATTTACAAAAAAAGCGTGAGGACCGTACCTGCTACCCGTCCCACACTCTTAGGCCCTGAGATTGCCCTTTCCTGTCTGAACGAGCAACATCAAGACCCCACGCCGATACGATTTATATAATACCCCATCATGTCCTTAGTCGTTAGACTTCAACAGAAGTCACGATAAAGACATTTGAGTGCTTGACTATAAAATCATACCCCTTAGGCATCTACTGTTGCCATGTCCTTTGACAGGAATTTGAAATTTCTCAGGTTTCAGAGTGTCAAGAACAAAGCGTCAAGCAAACGCTTTTTATGTATATACATTCCCACCCTTTATAGATCAAAATAAATGGCCTCGGCGTGAGAATGCTACAAAGTTACATGTTTTATTAAAGACAACCAATTTTTATGAAAAATAAAATTTAAGATGAGATATAATGTGTTGTTTATCAGATTTATGAAGGTTATTTCTAGTGGAATCTTATTCCTGCTACAGTTATATATAATTTTTAATACTCAAAACGTGACAAAAGGCTACCCCGTAGCAATAAATTTCCCTTGACGGTATTTCTAAAACCTCTATCTGGTATAGAGGATATTGTATATCTTCATTTGATAGCTGAGATTTTGTTTCTTCTACGACCTTTTTTGTTTTTTATTTTAGATCCTTTAATAGAATTTGGATTATCTGTGCAATGCAAAACCTTATATTTTATCATTTTAATTGCTTCTGACGGCTTTTGTCTCTTTGGTGATACCTTTCTTCTCTGGCGTAAGAAATAGCCTTATAACGCTTCTATCTGCATTTAGGCACGATAGTCTGGATATTGGATAAGTATTTTGGGATATGTAAGGTCCGTATATACCTACCTTCCATGAACCACCCCCGTTCATTACCCGTTTTTGGGGTTACTTCCCCCTGTTGTTTGCACGAAAAGCCGTTTTTTCTCTATACAAGAGCGTAAAAATAAGGGAAAAATAAAAACATTTTTGACCGGTAAGAAAAACCGGTAAAGAATGCCGATTGTGTCTCTTCTGTAAGTGATATCTATGGGCTTTTGGCTGGATTTTTTATGTTCAAAACGGGACAAAGGGGTACCAATAACAATAAATTTTCTCCTGATCGTATTCCAAAAGTCCAAATAAACAAACTTCATGCAAATACAAGCTAAAACAGTTCTGCAATAGCTTGGCTCTTTGGATTGACTTTTGGTTATATGCAAGATGATCAAACAATGAAAGTATGTTCTTGTCTGGTACCGTTAACAGCCGACATGCGTTCCAGAAAGAAACAGGCAGTCCCGGCACCCAGAGGTGGCAGCCTTCGTCGACCGCCTGTTCCCTCTATGGCTGGGTGCTCCTGCTGTCTCTTCCGCCGTTACTTGCCTGCAACATCAGAACCGATCTCCATATACCGACATTGGATTTTTCCCTTGTTTTGGGCTGTTTTAAGCATATGTGTCGAGTTGTCTTACAACTTATCCAATATGACTTTGATATAGCTTAAAATAGTCCCTATGTGGGGATATATGAGATGTATATAGGAAATGTGTTCTTATGTATCAATATCAATATTTGATAATAACTTACACCTTAATTATTAGAGAATGCCCAATTCTAACAAGACATGCATTCTGATCTTATAATTGAGTTCTGTTATTAAGGGCTCTTCTTTGGTCATAGAAGAATCTCCAATAAGTTCTTTTAGATTTTTTCCAAAACGATGCCTTTCTTGCGCATTCAACCCATTTTGAAGAAATTCTATTATATCCATCCTTTCTTTCTCTGATATAGATTTGAGTAGGTAGCTTGTTAGAAATTTTAGAGCCTTACTCGTGGTATTGCAGATATTTGGATCGTATACAGGGATATTTATTTTTTCTATATCGAAATATTTATTCATCCATTTAAGAACAATATTTCGATAAAATTCTGGATCAGATAGTGTTGCTGCTGTTATGGGCCTATCATAATCCAGTTGTTTACGAAGATGGCCGCTCCATTTACATTCGAATCTAAGTAAGTGGCTTTCTTTCTTCCATAGTTGATTACCCTTATCGTAGAAAACAGAAGATTGGGGATTTTTCTCCCCTTTGGAATTGTAATAACGGGTAGTTTCATAGTCTAAATTTTTTTTACGTCGAGCGCAGCCTCCTAAAAATGGAAAATAACACTTGGCGTTATGGGACATTTCAAATGTTGCCGCTATGTCTATACGTGTAACATAAGCAGAGTTTATATCCAACTGCAAAATGCCACTAAGTAAGTCTATGGCTTGCTTGATCTCTTCTCTTCCCAACAAATGTAAGTTTTCTCCATAATAGAATTGGGCAAGGCTCCCTTCTATGGTAATGTATGAAGTGTAGATCTTAATTATCAAATTATCCAATTGATAGGACCAACGTTCATAGTGAACACTTGTATCTAGTTGAAATTTAAAATTGGAGAGGAGAAATTTTTTCTCCTCTTCCAAACAATTTAAGCGAAACTTTACAGTATCATACATGCTTGCCTCCTTTCTTTTCCAGAATATTCTGAATTTCAGATAGAGAGTAATATATCCGTCCTCCCATAGAGATAGCATGGATGATGCCTTGTTTGCTCCATTTAGCTAAGGTAGGCAAGGATATACGCAAAAATTTTGCTGTTTCCTCGCGTGTGAGTAGTTCTATTGACCTACTCTCTTTAGCGGGCTTTAAAGGTTCAATGACTTGCTCCAATGCATTGATGAGCATTTTTTGAAACTCTTGGGTAGTTAAACCCCATAAAAAATCATCTTTCATAATCTTGTGCTATAAAATTATGGCACAAAGATCATGAGTTCAGGATTCCAGTTTTTCCAATTCCTACAATTTAGGAAGAAAAACAGAACAAATAAGAGCAAATTCTTTTTCTTCTTCGTCAGAAAGCTCCTTCGTCAGACTTTTACAAAGATTACTTTCGGTTGTTGTCATTTTTTCTTCGTTTTCTATGTCTCCATTCATGCTGCCAACAACTTTTACTCCAAAATATTCATAAAAATGTCTCCATGTAGGTAGGCCTTTTTTGCTGCAAATAAAATCTTTATCCTGCATATAGGTTACCAATCTGGCTAAATAGTTCTTTTTCTTATGGCAATATATGCCATCCTTAATAATGTGTTCTTGTTCTAACCGTTTAATAAATAGGGGAACAAATTGTTGGTACCGGGAAGCAAAAAGTTTTTTTAAACTCTCTAAAGACGGCTGTTCCTGTTCGTCAGTTTCTTTCGATATATACTTGTCTAGCCAATAACAGAAATAGTCTTGGTGAGTTTTTCTACAAGAAATAAGAACCTGATATATATTTACGTTGTTTTCTATAAATAGCCAAATGATCGGGACAAACACTTCAGGAATGATCAAGTCGAAAAACTTCCTATAGTCATGGATTGGGTGATTTAGTTGCATATCATACATTTCTTCTAAAATACGTTTCGCATATTTAATTCTTGCTTGGGGATAAAATAGAATTTTATCTCCAATGTTTCGAAGACATTCATTCCGTAAATGATAGCATCTTTCACCTATTTTATTTGCCAATACTATGTCTCCTTCAAATGGCTTTGCGATCTCGGCTTTTTGTGTTTGGGGATTTTGGGGAAAGAATTTAGAAGCTGGCACTACTTCTTGGGAAAAAATATTGAAATGTTTCTCACCATGTGCACGAATGAGTGAATAAGCCTCATCGCAAAATGATCTAATCTCTTGCATAACTCAAACTTTTTTATATATAACATTTAGAATAATTCATTTTTGTGTTCTTCTTTTTTTTGGGCAATGCTATCTGCCACCTCATCCGAACTTAGCTTTATATACTCATAGAACGTTTTTTCATCTCTGTGACCGGATATGCTCATCATCTGGTATGTATCAAAATTCCCACTAAGATACAGATTCGTTATTCCGCTACGTCTTGCCGTATGACTGCTCACTAATTCGTATCGCGGTTTGATAACATATCCTTTGTTATCCCGTTCAAAAGAGACAAGCCCTTGTTTTTCCTTTTCACGTTCTTTCATTGTCAAGAGAGTACGTTCCTTTCTGGCTAAAGATGGAACGGTAGAGGATAGCTCTTTCAATATTTGTTTGATATAGCGATTTAATATGACATCATTAACTTTTGGTATGTCATACCCGTATTTTTCCGCTATATGCAGTAGGTTATCGTTCAAAATAGGTATCACGACATCATTGCCGGTCTTTTCCTGAACGATACGAACTACTTTGGTACCTTTGGCTGTCGTGGTGAAATTTTCCTTTTCTAAACGGGCATAATCACTGAAACGCTGACAAGTATAGCATCCAACAAGAAAAACATCGCGTACCTTGTCTTTTAATCCTTCCAACGGCATTTCATACAGTGCTTGTAACTCTGCTTTGGTCAGATAGATTTCTTTGGCTTTATCCGTTTCCTGTATCTTTTTTTTACTGAACGCTCTCAATGCAATAGGATTGTTATGTAGTTCCTGGTCCATTGCATTTTGAATCATTGCCTTAAAACAGATAATGTATTTATTAATAGATGTTACCATATAGCCGTTTTTCTCCATGAAAGAAACGAAACGGTCGGCCAAAGCCTTGTTTATATCTTTCCATGTAAAAGGAGATATTTGGATAAAACGTTTTAGGATGCCAAGAAAGTTGCTCCATACCTTACATGTATTGGGGGTGTAGTTTTCCGCTTTGTTTTTGATCCTGCCGTTTTTTATGCCTTCCAGAAAGTTTTCCAAGAAAAGAATGACATCAGCTTTTCTGGCTTCTTCCTCCTGTTCCTTAATTTGTCTTAGCCTTTCTTGCTCTTGTCGCTCTTCTTCTTCTTGAATGCGTTGTCGCTCTCTTTCTTCCCTGAAAACGACATCCTCAACCACTTCATCAATCCTTGCCTTGTCATAAATACCCTGCGAAATGAGATTGTCTATTGCCGAAGAAATCGAATCCAGTGTTTCTTTGACTTTTCTTCCGTCTTGTGTTTTGCAGTAATCATTCCATTTGGCGACGTCTTGCGTTACCTTGTCCCATTGTTGGATATCTACGGAAACCTTGCTACAAATTAAGATGTTCAGCTTAGGATTCCTTTTTTGTACCCGAAGATAGACGCTTGCCGTCCCTTTTTCTTTTTTTGTCCGTAAAAAATAGTTACTCATGATATTTGTACGTTTATCAATTACATGACAAATGTAACAAACTTTCAGTTGATGCTACATTGATACTGCATATTTTAATTTTATTTTATCTTGCTTGGCTGTGTAAATTGGATATATGATTGAATATTAGATATGTGAGTAAAATATGATAAAGTAAAAGAAAATAAGATTAATTAAAAGGTGGTTCTGGTGGCACCACTTTTTAAGAAAGAAAAACGATGTAAATCCCTGAATTTCAAAGAAATTCGGGGATTTTTCTTTTCCAAGAATAGACAAAATTAGTGGGATTGAAGCAAACCATACGTCCTTATTCAAGGGACTGTTTTCAAAAGCCCGGAATGTTCCACTGCGAGGTATTTACTTCATTCTTTTACAGCACGTTGCACTATTTTACATAACAGGGTTCTCGGTTCG
>ENA-UERZ01002239-UERZ01002239.1-human-gut-metagenome-genome-assembly--contig:-NODE-2239-length-11248-cov-4.195954_pt1 | contig 11248 bp, 10 predicted proteins | sample MGYA00242997_ERZ507998 | MGnify/ENA primary metagenome ERZ507998 (study PRJEB26167, sample SAMN06115470) | human gut metagenome | host: Homo sapiens | place: China:Henan | collected 2016-06-23... | reverse complement strand
GGAATTCCTGTAAAATATATTGGAATCGGGGAGAAGATAGACGATTTGCAGAAATTCAATGCAGATGACTTTGTCAATGCCCTGTTCCATGTGCAGAAGCAGGCAGAGGAGAATCCATCTTGAATTTAATACATTGACGTGCTATAGTATAGGATAAAAGTAAGGGAAAGAAGGACCAAGATATGGAAGAACTGACACTGGAAAGATTTGAAGAGGCCTCCGAGCTTGTGAAAGATGTGACCACAGAGACAAAACTGGTATACAGTGAGTATTTCTCTGCCCAGACAGGAAACAAGGTATTTTTCAAGCCGGAGAACATGCAGTACACGGGCGCCTATAAGGTGAGGGGAGCCTACTATAAGATACACACCCTGACCGAGGAGGAGAAGTCCAAAGGACTGATTACTGCATCAGCCGGCAACCATGCCCAGGGCGTGGCCTACGCAGCCAAGCTGGCCGGCGTAAAGGCAACTGTTGTCATGCCCACCACCACGCCTCTTATGAAGGTGAACCGCACCAAGAGCTACGGCGCCGACGTGGTGCTGGAGGGGGATGTGTTCGATGAGGCCTGCGATCACGCCTATAAGCTGGCGGAGGAGTTCGGATATACCTTTGTACATCCTTTTGACGACCTGGACGTGGCTACGGGACAGGGCACCATTGCCATGGAAATCATCAAGGAGCTTCCCACGGTGGACTATATCCTGGTTCCCATCGGCGGAGGCGGTCTCTGTACCGGCGTTTCCACACTGGCCAAGCTTTTGAACCCGAAGATTAAGGTTATTGGCGTGGAGCCGGCAGGCGCCAACTGCATGCAGGTATCCCTTAAGGAGGGAAAGGTGGTGGGACTTCCCCAGGTGAACACCATTGCGGACGGCACGGCGGTGAAGCGTCCCGGCGAAAAGCTGTTCCCTTACATACAGGAAAATGTGGACAGCATCATCACCATCGAGGACAGCGAGCTGATTGTGGCTTTCCTTGACATGGTAGAAAACCACAAGATGGTTGTGGAGAATTCCGGCCTTCTGACCGTGGCGGCCTTAAAGCATCTGAACGTACAGAAAAAGAAGATTGTATCTATCTTAAGCGGCGGCAATATGGACGTCATCACCATGTCCTCCATTGTGCAGCACGGCCTGATTGAGAGGGACCGTGTGTTTACCGTGTCCGTGCTGCTTCCTGACAAGCCGGGAGAGCTGGCCAGGGTATCCGCCCTTCTTGCAAAGGAGCAGGGCAATATCATCAAGCTGGAGCACAACCAGTTCATCAGCATCAACCGAAATGCTGCCGTGGAGCTGCGCATCACCATGGAGGCGTTCGGCACAGAACATAAGAATCAGATTGTATCTGCCCTTACCAGCGCGGGCTACCGTCCCAAGCTTGTAAAATTCAAGGGCACCTACAGTGAGATGTAGGCATCAGGCCAGAAGGATACAGGGGGAAACGTTATGCAGCCGGAAGAACATACGGTTACTCATACCATTAACCGTTACCGGAGTTTTCGTTATGAGTTGATTTTAGAGGGGGTAGTGGTGGGAGCCCTGGCAGGCGCCGTGGTGGTGGCCTTCCGCTATCTCATCGGTTCCGCGGATATACTGCTGAACATGATACTGGACTATGGTAAGAGCCATACCTGGTTTGTGCCGGTATGGATTCTGATTCTGGCCGTCGCCGCGTGTGTGGTGTCCCTTCTCCTTAAATGGGATTCCCTGATATCAGGCAGCGGCATTCCCCAGATTGAAGGAGAAATCATCGGGGAAATTGACGAAAAATGGTGGCGTGTGCTGCTTGCCAAGCTGGGAGGGGGCATTATATCCCTGGGATGCGGATTGTCCCTGGGACGCGAGGGCCCCAGCATTCAGCTGGGAGCCATGACAGCAAAGGGGTTCTCAAGAGCCGCCAAGCGTGTGAAAACAGAGGAAAAACTTCTGATTACCTGCGGGGCCAGCGCCGGATTGTCGGCCGCCTTTAATGCGCCCATTGCAGGCATACTGTTTTCTTTGGAGGAAGTACATAAGCACTTTTCACCGGAGCTTCTCCTTTCCTCCATGGCGGCATCCATTACTTCGGATTTTGTATCCAGGAATGTATTCGGCCTTACGCCGGTATTTTCCTTTCACATCACCCATATGATGCCCCTTGGCACCTACGGACATGTGCTGGTTCTGGGCGTGCTCATGGGAGCCATGGGCGTGGTTTATAATACCACCCTGTCTAAAACCCAGGACTTGTACGGAAAAATCCCCTGGGGCACGGTGAAGCTTCTGATCCCCTTTCTGCTGGCAGGTGTGTTTGGGTTTACATACCGCAGCGTGCTGGGCGGAGGCCATGCCCTGGTGGAGGAGCTGTCCACGGGTGAGATGGCGCTTGGGGCGCTGTGTCTGCTGCTGGTGGTCAAATTCACCTTCAGCATGATAAGCTTCGGATCCGGAGCTCCGGGAGGCATCTTCCTGCCCCTGCTGGTGATGGGGGCCATCATAGGAAGCATATATTACAATGCGGCCCTTCTTGTCAGCCCCTCTCTGAGCGGCCTGGTGGGGAATTTCATTATCCTGGGCATGGCGGGCTATTTCTCCGCCATTGTGCGGGCACCGATTACAGGCATCATACTGATTAGTGAGATGACAGGATCCTTTTCTCATCTGCTGACCTTGTCCATGGTTTCACTGGCAGCCTATCTGGTTCCGGATATGGTTCACTGCGCACCGGTGTACGACCAGCTTCTGCACCGCCTTCTGGCAAAGCAGAACCCGGACAAAAAGGTCACGCTCACAGGGGAAAAGGTGCTGGTGGAAGGTATGATTTACCACGGAAGCGCAGCTGAGGGAAAGAAGGTTTCAGCCATCGCCTGGCCAAGGACCTCTCTGGTGGTATCCCTTATGCGCGGGGAGGCTGAGTTTGTGCCCAGAGGAGATACCGTGCTCAGGGCAGGTGACAAGATAGTGGTGCTGTGCGACGAGACTTCACAGGGGCAGCTTCACAAGGCGCTGCAGGAATATTGTGAGACGGTGGCTCCCATGCAGAAAGGGCAATGACCTGTGCATGGACGGATGGAAGGAGGAATTACATGAATCGAATCAAAAGGTTTATGGGCAGAAAGGGTATTCTGCTGGCAATAGCGCTTACGGCCCTGCTGGCCGCAGGATGCGGGAGCAAAAAGGAGCCTGCTAAGACGTCTGAGGCAGAGACATCCGCTCCGGCAGAAACAGCAACAGAGCCGGAAGCCGGAAACCAGGAACTGCCCAATCCCATGGTGGAGGTAGAGGATGTCCTGGCCTTTGAGGCCATTGGCGTCCATATGGTGCTGCCGGAGGGGGCTGAGGATACCAGCTTTTTCATTATCAACCAGGAGGTAGCGGATGCCCAGTTCACTTTGGACGGTGTGGCATACACCTACAGGGCCTCGGATACGGCAGAGGACTTTGCGGGAATTTTCGAGCGATTTAAGGATGAGGCTATTGCACAGAACTATGATTACGGTGAAACCAGCCTGGAGGTCCTGATTAAGACCACGGACAGCGGCGGCCGCCTGGCTTCATGGGAGTGGGGAAGCACCAAGTACACACTCTATACGGCGGCCCAGGTGGACGATGAAACCATCACGGATCTGACCATGAACCTGGTGGAGCTGAGCCAGTATGAAAAGTAGTTTAAAAGAGGATAGCATATGCTGGAGTTAAGGGATTTTATGCCGGTTAATTTCCTGAAAAAGGAGAAGTTTACAGGAAGCCACAACGGCATGCGTTTTCGTATGGAGAAGCTGGATTTGGAAGGTGAGGACGGCCCCCGCCTGGGTGTTACCATTTGGCCTGAGCCCTATGGCTATGATGCTACTCCGGAAGAAGAAAAGGAACAGCAAATCCTGTCCTTTGACGCGGACGGCATTGCAAAGGGAGTGGACTGGCTGAACGAGCAGTTTGAAGGCCAGAAAGCCAGATGGAAGGCTGTGAGCCGGGGTTAAAAATAAATCTGATTAGTCATTGACTTTTCGTAAAGTGTAAACTATAATAAGCCACATAAAGAAAAGCGCCGGTGCTTAGACATCCGGCGCTTTCTCTATTTTCTGCGCAGATAACAGATACACAAAGAGGTGTATTGCCGCAGCCAGGTACCCGGCGGGCAATGCACCTCTTTTTGCGTATTCCCCCATGAATTCGCATTCCCAACCAAAATAAAACCTCAAGGAGGAATGTATGATGGAATTTTCAGCGGTAAACACAATTTGGGTCCTGTTAGGCGCGGCCCTGGTTTTCTTCATGCAGGCAGGCTTTGCCATGGTGGAAACCGGCTTTACAAGAGCGAAGAACGCAGGCAACATTATCATGAAGAACCTGATGGATTTTGCCATTGGTACCCCTTTGTTCTGGCTTACAGGCTTCGGCATCATGTTCGGAGGAGCGGGGGCTTTTATTGGAGGATTTGATCCGCTGGTGCGGGGAGATTATTCCGGAATCCTTCCGGCCGGCGTTCCCCTTCCCGCCTATCTGATTTTCCAGACTGTGTTCTGTGCCACGGCAGCAACCATCGTATCAGGTGCCATGGCGGAGCGCACCAAATTTATTTCTTACTGTATCTACAGCGCTGTCATCAGCGCAGTGGTTTATCCTGTGTCGGGACACTGGATTTGGGGCGGCGGTTGGCTGGCCCGGATGGGATTTCACGATTTCGCGGGCTCCACAGCCGTCCATATGTGCGGCGGGGCTGCGGCCCTGATTGGAGCCAGGGTACTGGGACCGCGTATGGGAAAGTACACTGAGGACGGAAAGCCAAACGCGATTCTGGGCCACAGCCTTACCCTTGGCGCCCTTGGCGTGTTCATCCTGTGGTTCTGCTGGTTCGGTTTTAACGGATGCTCCACCGTAGCCATGGACAGTGACGCGGCCGTATATTCTGCCGGCAATATCTTTGTAACCACCAACCTGGCGGCTGCCACAGCCACCGTAGCTACCATGATTATCACCTGGCTGCGCTATAGAAAGCCGGACATCTCCATGACATTGAACGGTTCCCTGGCCGGTCTGGTGGCAATCACAGCCGGCTGTGATATGGTCAGCCCGGCGGGCGCGTTTTTTATCGGACTCATAGCAGCCTTTGTGGTGGTATTCGGCATTGAATTCATTGATAAGGTGTGTAAGATAGACGATCCGGTAGGTGCCATCGGGGTCCATGGCATGTGCGGGGCCGCAGGCACCCTTCTCACCGGCGTCTTTGCAGTGGATGGAGGCCTTGCATACGGAGGCGGTTTCTCCTTCCTGGGAATACAGCTTTTAGGTGTTGTTTCTGTTATCCTTTGGGTAAGCGTGACCATGATTATCACCTTTCGTGTGCTGAAGCATACCATTGGTCTCAGGGCCAGCGAAGAGGAGGAGACAAAGGGACTGGATGTAACGGAACACAATCTGGCCAGCTCCTATGCGGATTTCATGCCGATGGTATTTATGGGAAAAGCAAAGGAAGGAGCAGCAGATACAGGTGTCCCTGTTGAAAAGGCAGTTCCGGTGGAGCATTACCCTTCGGCAAAGCCGGTATCCGCTAGTGTCAAGCTGTCCAAGGTGGTGGTGGTATTCAACCAGTCCAGGTTCACCGCCCTTAAGGATGCGCTGACGGAGCTGGGAGTTACCGGTATGACCATCACGCAGGTCATGGGCTGCGGAACGCAAAAAGGCCATGTAAATTACTACCGCGGCATAAAGGTGGAGGAAGCAGCCCTTCTTCCGAAGATGAAGCTGGAAGTGGTGGTGAGTAAGGTACCGGTGGAGGATGTATTAGAGACAGCCAGGAAAGCTCTTTACACAGGCAATATCGGAGACGGGAAGATTTTTGTGTACGAAGTGGAAAATGTAGTGAAGGTCCGTACCGGAGAGCAGGGGTATGACGCGCTCCAGGGAGAGTAAAAGAACATAAATTATAATCTGAGATGAAATAGTAGATAAATATGGCATTGAATATGAATTATGGTATTCAATGCTATATTTTTTATGTGCCTTCTGCTATAATATAACAAAATCAGGTGCGGATACAGGGGGAACAGGAATGAAGGGAAAGGGCAGCAGGTGCAGCATCCGAAATGTGGTTACGTTTGCAGGAGCTTTTATTGCCTGGATTATCGGTTCAGGCTTTGCTACAGGTCAGGAGATACTTCAGTTCTTTACCAGTTACGGATACTACAGTTATGGTGTGGTGCTGCTGAATCTCCTTGGCTTTTTATTTTTGGGCCAGGTATTGCTTACCACAGGATATGCCCACAGGGAAGAGGTGAATTTCAACCACTTCACTTTTTTCTGCGGAAAAAATGTGGGAAAGTTTTATTCATGGCTGATTCCAGTCACGCTGCTCATGATTATGGCTGTACTGATTTCAGGAGCAGGGGCCACGATTTCAGAGTATTACGGAATAAACAGATATCTGGGTTCCATGATAATGGCGGTCATGGTCCTGTGTGCGTATCTGACCGGATTTGAAAAAATGGTACGTATTGTATCCACTATCGGTCCTGTCATAATCGCGTTCACCCTTATGGTGGGGTTAGCAACCGTAATCCGCGGCGCCGCAAATCTCTCCCATATCCGCCAGTATGAGACTGTGCTGGGGGCGTCACGGTCAGCGCCTAACTGGCTTATCAGCTCTGTCCTTTACATATCCCTGAACTTTCTCAGCGGCAGCACCTATTTTACGGCTCTGGGGATGACGGCCCGCAGCAGGAAGGAAGCCAAATGGGGGGCTGTATGGGGCGCCTTAACTATGATACTGGCCATTGCCATCATGAATACCGCCATCCTGCTTCACTCAAAGGATGCCGCGTCCCTGGCGGTTCCCACTCTGTATCTGGCCAGACATATTTCCAATGTGCTGGGCGCTGTTTTTTCCGTTGTCCTTGTCCTGGGTATGTTTTCCTCCTGCTCCACCATGATGTGGACGGTCTGCAGCCGTTTCTCATTCTCTGCGCCCGGCAGAAACAGGATGGCCGCAGCTGCGGTGGCTATATTTGCGTTCCTGCTGGGAATGCTGCCATTCAGCCGCTTAATCAATGTATTTTATCCCTTTGTGGGATATATGGGACTGATCTATATAGGATGCGTGGCCTGTAAAGGGCTGCGGCCGCTAAAAACATACAAGAAGGGGAACGGGGATGGGGAGATTTCTGAAACATGAGTTGTCAGGCTGGAAGGCCTGGGAGATTATATGGCTGGCAGCTGCCTGCACCGTCATCACGGCCCTGTCCGTACACTGGGGTGACGACACCCTGGGCATTACCATGGCCCTCACCGGTGTGCTCTGCGTCATATTGACCGGAAAGGGCAAGATGAGCTGCTATCTGTTCGGACTGGTGAATACAGTTCTCTATGCCTGGATTGCATTTGGGGCCAGATATTACGGAGAAGTCATGTTGAATGCCTGCTACTATGTCCCTATGCAGTTTGTGGGATGGTTCATGTGGAAAAAACACATGGACGGTAAGACAAAGGAAGTGGAGAAAACCAGGCTTACCGTTTCAAGACAGATACTACTTCTGGTTTTGTCCGCTGTCTCCATCTGCGGCTACGGGCTGGTATTGAAACGATTAGGCGGAAACCTCCCCTTTATCGACAGCATGAGCACCTGCCTGTCTGTGCTGGCCATGCTTCTCAGCGTCAGGCGCCTTATGGAGCAGTGGATAGTATGGATTGTGGTGGATGTGGTGACTGTATTCATGTGGTTTGCGGATTATCAGAAGGGCGGGACCGATATCGCCACCTTACTGATGTGGTGCATCTATCTGTTAAACGCCATGTTTATGTTTGTAAAATGGTTCAGGGAAAGCGGGGAACATGTCAATGAAGTATAAGACGGGAATGTTCGGGGGATCCTTTGACCCCCTGCACACAGGACATATCCACGATATCATCCGGGCAGCCGCCATGTGCAGGGAGCTCTATGTGGTTATCAGCTGGTGCCGGGGACGGGAGTCCACCTCAAAGGAGATGCGCTACCGGTGGATTTTAAACAGTACCAGACATCTTTCCAATGTAATGATACGGATGGTGGAGGACCAGGCCCTTACCAAGGAGGAATATGATACACCGGGGTACTGGGAACAGGGAGCCAGGGATATAAAGGCAGTCATAGGAAAGCCTATTGACGCTGTGTTCTGCGGGACAGATTATCTGGGAACAGGCCGGTTCGAGGCTCTGTACGGACCTGAGAGCCAGGTGATTTACTTTGACCGGAGCGAGGTGCCGGTGTGCTCCACGGACATCCGCGCCTGGGCACTGGGACACTGGGATTACATTCCCTCTGTGTGCCGGGATTACTATGCCCGGCGTGTGCTGGTTCTGGGGAGCGAGAGCACGGGAAAGAGCACCCTGGTCCGGAATCTGGCACTGGCCTATAATACCAACTATGTCAGTGAGGCCGGCAGGGATACCTGCGATTATGCGGGCGGGGAAGATCTGATGATAGCGGAGGATCTGTACGAAAACCTGCTGCGCCAGAAAATCAATGTGATGGAGGCTGCCAAACACAGCAACCGAATCCTGTTTGTGGACACAGACGCCGTAACCACCTTGTTTTACAGTCATTTTCTTTTAGGAGATAAGCAAAAGGAGTTAACGGTGTGTACGAAGCTGGCTGAAGCCATTCATGAGACAGACCGCTGGGATCTTGTGCTGTTTCTGGAACCGGATGTGGAATTTATCCAGGACGGGACACGCAATGAAAAGATACGGCAGGACAGGGAGGGATGCAGCCTTCGGATTAAAGAACTGTTAGACCGGTACAGGGTGAAGTACCACTGTATTGGAGGCACATATCTGGAGCGTTTCAACCGTGCAAAGGAACTGATACAGGAACAAATCGGACTGGTCACAGTGTGGTGACATCAGGGAGAGGAATGCAAAAATGCATGAAGTAAAAGCCAAATCCATATTGTCGGCCAGGAATGGGATGAATCTCTACCGGGGGTGCAGCCACGGATGCATTTACTGTGATTCCAGAAGCACCTGCTACGGCATGGACCATGCATTTGAGGACATTGAGGTAAAGATAAACGGCCCGGAGCTGCTGGAGCAGGCCTTAAGACGCAGGAGAAAGCGGTGTATGATTAGCACAGGGGCTATGTGCGACCCATATATGCCGGCGGAACGCAGCCTGGGGCTTACCAGGAAATGTCTGGAAATCATTGAACATTATGGGTTCGGAGTCTCTATATTGACGAAATCAGACCTGATTCTGCGGGATCTGGACCTGCTTAAGCGAATCAACCAAAAGACAAGGTGCGTGGTCCAGATGACCCTGACCACCTGCGATGAAGACCAGTGCAGGATAATTGAACCCCATGTATGCACCACCAGCCGCAGGGCCCAGGTGCTGGAGATCATGCGGGATGAGGGGATTCCCGCCATTATCTGGATGTGTCCCATCCTTCCCTTCATCAACGACACCGAGGAAAACATTCAGGGTATCATCGAGTACGGGGAGAGGGCCAGGGTCCACGGCATCCTGGCCTTTGACATTGGAGTGACCTTAAGGGATGGAGACAGACAATATTTTTACAGCAGGCTGGATGAACATTATCCGGGCCTGAAAAAACAGTACATGGATATGTACGGAAATGCCTATGAGGTGGGAAGCCCCCGCAAAAAAGAGCTTATGGCGTTTTTTAAGCGCCTTTGCAGAGAACGGCAGATGGAAACTGATATCAATAAGCTCTTTGCCTATCTTCAGAAATTCGAGGACAAGGGAGCGGGAGAGCAGCTGAGCTTCATGGACCTTATATAGAGCCTGCCTGTGATACTAGGAGTACCTGTGAAACCGGGGCTGCCTGTCAGCTTCTCCAATACAGGCAGTTTTCTTCTATGTAAGCCTCCATTTCACCCATATCCTTAAGCCAGGACAGGTAGGAACGTATCGTACTTCCCACCAGCACATGCTGCTGGAAGGTCATGACCAGCCCATAGTGGTCAAAGACTTCCTTAAGAAGTGTTTCAAAGGTCCTGGGGACGCGGCACAGCTCCAGAAGCAGTTCCTTTATCTCCATGACGTAGTCCCTGTTATAGGAAGCCAGGGCTGCCACGTTGTAAGAGACTTCCGCGTGGGCCGGTACAAACAGGTTTGCCTTCATGGATGCCACCTTATCCAAGGTTTCCAGATAGGCTGCCACATCGTAGATAAAGGAGACCCTGTATTTTTCCAGGGTGGCGCGGCTGCTGAGACAGTCGGCCAGGAACACGGTGTCATCCGGGGTGCGAATGCCTATCATCTGGAAAAAATGGCCGGGAAGGGGAATCAGTTCCAGGTCTTTTAGCAGCTGGTCCTCTGACAGCCGGGACACATCGCTGACATCGCTTTCCTGTGCCATCAGGAACTTATGGCGCAGGTCTTTAAACGGATAGCCGCCGTAGAGAAAGGCCGGTTCCAGTATGGGATGTCTGGTAAACGCAGCTTCCATGCTGCTGGCATAAATCCTGCATCCGGTCTGCTGCATCAGATATTTATTGCCGCCGATGTGGTCCGCATTGGAATGGGTGTTGATGATGGCGTGGAGCGACCATTCCTCCCGTTCCAGAATCTGGCGCACCTTGCGTCCGGCATCCTTATCATTGCCGCTGTCAATCAGACAGACTTTCTCATCATCAATGAGATACACACCTATTTTGACCGGACTGTTAATATAGAAACTTCTGGGACCGGCCTGAATCAATTCATACATGGGATTTCCCTTCCTTTCACAATTTAAATTATTACTATGATACCACAGGAACAAATTAAAGGGAAGGAAGAAAATATAAGATCACAGAAACGTCAATGAAAAACCGTGCTTGAATTTTCTGTCAATTCCTGTATAATGATTCAGAGAAAAACATGCTGACATCCGGTGCGGCCGGAAGGCAGTAAAATGACAGGAGGAAAGATACGTGCTTTTAAATGGAATAAGAGGTTTCTGCATGGCTCTGGCGGACAGCGTTCCGGGGGTATCCGGAGGAACCATTGCTTTTTTACTGGGTTTTTATGATACATTTATTGAATCCCTGAACGACCTTATGGGCCGGGACAACGGCAGAAGGAAGGCTGCCTTTTTGTTTCTGGTAAAGCTGGGAGTGGGATGGGTCATCGGCTTCTGCATGTCGGTTCTGATTCTGTCCAGCCTTTTTGAGGTTCACATCTACCGGATCAGCTCCCTGTTTCTTGGACTGACTTTATTCGCCATTCCCATGGTGATCCGTGAGGAAAAAGAAGTTCTTAAAGACAGGTACGGAAATATTGTATGCAC
>ENA-UERZ01002228-UERZ01002228.1-human-gut-metagenome-genome-assembly--contig:-NODE-2228-length-11298-cov-4.450762_pt1 | contig 11298 bp, 8 predicted proteins | sample MGYA00242997_ERZ507998 | MGnify/ENA primary metagenome ERZ507998 (study PRJEB26167, sample SAMN06115470) | human gut metagenome | host: Homo sapiens | place: China:Henan | collected 2016-06-23 | study... | reverse complement strand
TCAAAATTTTCCCTTTCAAAAAATTATACTAAATTTTGAACAAAATGTAAACCAATCCTCTTTTTTGAACGAAAGATGTGGCAGTTTTGTTCCAGATTACCCCGTTATCAGACAAGTATATATGGCTTTCTCCACTTTCCTATAATAGACTGAAAAAAAGGGCATTTTTTTAAGGGGGAATTGATATGAAAAGAGCATTGGTATGGACATTGTCGCTGGCATTTCTCGGTTGTGGCTGTGCCGCAGGCACACAGGAGAAATATATCACCGGAGAAGTGCTGGAAAGGCATTTGGACGAAAATGGTGATCTGACTTCTTTTGTCATGCGGGAAGATGGCGGGGAGGAACGCACTTTCCTCGTTTCAGAAGAAACCAATATCATCACCTCGCTGGATGATGATGTAATGGTACACGCATTCAAGCACAAAGACCCAGGTACCGTCCACGCAGCCGTACAGTATCAGGAAGAGAAATCCGAATCTTCTGCCTATCCTGCGCTTCTGGTGGATATTCAGGAAATCTATGACGGAGAAACCACACACCTTGCGGACAACACTCCTGTTAACCTGTGGTACAGAGAAAATCATATCTATTATCGTTTGGAAAATGGTGTTGCCTTATTGCATATTTCCAACGAACTGCCTTTCAAGGCTTACAACATCCCTATGCTTCAGGAGCAGTATCCCATTTCCGAGGATGCAGCCAAAGCCATTTTAGCGTATTTTGAAAAAACAGGCATGCGTTGTTCCGTTCCCGAGGAACTGGAAAAGGCTTATGCTTATTATCTGCAAACAACGGAACCGACTGATTTTCTTACCCACACTTTCTTGTAGCGCACCTCTGTGGACAGCGCATTCCAACGGGTATTATATACGGATACCTGTCTGGAATTTTATATAGACGATGACCACAATCCCTACACATACTTCGGCAACGCCTTTGACCTGCAAACCGGCGCACCCATTCCCATGGAGGAACTATTCACTTGTCCGCCGGAGGAAATCGGGAAGCGTCTGCTGGCATTGTCAGATGTGAATGACACTCTGAAAAAAGAAATGGAACAAGCTTTTTCACCAGAACAGATCATGATGTACGATGACCATCTGGAAATCCGTTTTCCGGAAGGCTCTCTGGAACATGCCGCCACAGAACAACAGGTTTCCCTGTCCTATACCGATGAAGTGAAAGCATTGCTTCAGGACTGGGCAATTCCTGACAATGGGGCATATATTTAAGGGGGAATCCGTATGAAAACGGGAACCTGACCGCCATTGTCACAGAAACAGAAACCCACGGAATCGTCCGTTTTCTCATTGCAGAAGATACTGTCGTGGATCAACTCAATGGAAAGGTCACCGTAGAGGATTTTCTGGAAAATGACGCTGCATATCCTGTTGTTTCCGTCTACGCCGATGCCAATACCATGACATTCGCACCCTATGAAGGAGAAGAAGGCACACTGACTTACGCCGCCATTCTGATCCATCTGGAAGGCAGTTATGAAACAAGCACCACAATCCCCATTGATGGCACTACATTGACAGTTCAGGAAAATGGAAATGACAACGGTATAAGCTGGAAGATGGCACACTGCTCCTTACAGAATCTGTATTCATAGATTCTGCCCTGAAAAATGTGGAATTACAACCTCTATACAACACTTTCGAATTGCTGGAACAGGCGTATGCCGCATACAAAGAAACAGAAAATCCCGTTGATTTTGAACCATTTTCTGTTTCACAAACAACTTACCAGGCAGCCGCCAACGAAAAAGTCCAATATTTCGAAACAGACTTCTGGCTGTACACTGGCAAAGGCAACACAACATACGATTCCATCGGTATAGCAGTGGACAAAGATACAAAAACCATCATTCCCACTGCAGAACTGTTCACCTGTCCGGCAGAGGAAATCGGCACAAGGCTTCTGGCACTGGCAGACCTGTCTGACGCAAACAGAGCCGCCATGGAATCCGCTTTCCGGCTGAAATATGTGATATTCTTGGGCGATTCCATCTACATCAAATTCCCGGAAAACAGCCTTTCCACCCAGCCGGAAGGTTATGCTGTTTATTTAGAAGACACAGAAAGCGTCCACGCGCTGCTTCAGGACTGGGCAATTCCCGAATAAGAGGAATTCCTTTTCCAATGAAAGGGGAAAATAATATGAAAAAACTTTTGATATTTCTATTTCTTTGCCTGTTGGCACTGACTTCCTGCGGTAAACGCACCGTAAATGCCCACGGAAAAATCATTGCCAGGGAAACGGATGAAAATGGCAGACTTATTTCTGTTGTAGCAGATACGGAAACCAACGGCACTATTCGTCTCATCCTCATAGAAAACACCCATCTGGATGTTCCCGCATGTTTTTCCGAAAAAGACTTCCTGACGGATGACAGCCTGTATCCCTTTATCTCCACAGTCTATGACGCACGCACTGGCAAAAACGATACTTATGAAAATAGAAAAATCCGCTGCTATGAGGCGGAATTGATTGATATGGATATTGAAAAAAATAATACTCCCGCCTCCACCATCACACTGTCTGACGGCACAGAACTGCGCGTATATCCTGACAGCGACCACACACTATACGCCTTGGCAAACGGCACAGATCTTTTGTTGGAAAATCACCCCCAGACACCAGAGAATACCATGGCAGTTGGAAAGAAAAACATCGACCATCTGGAAGAAAACGCAAAAGCTGCTGTTCTTGCCTACTATGAAGAACGAGGACGCCTTTATGACATTATGGAAGAACTGGAAAAAGCTTCTGCTATCTACCAGCAAAGCCAGAACAAGGAAAACTTCTCCATGATGCGCATAGAGCAAAATGTTTATCCAACAGCCGCCAACGACAGGCTCATATTCTTCCAGACTTCCCTGCATCTGCCTTTGGCAGAGAAAACCTTTACCGAGCGTAATCTTTGCGAAGTCTTCGACCGCAAAACAGGAGCCTATATTCCCATAGAAGACCTGTTCATCTGTCCGCTGGAAGAACTGGGAAGCCAACTTCTGGCGCTGGCGCATCTGTCCGACGCTGATCGGGCAGATATGGAAGCCGCTTTCCGGAGAGAATATATCTTTTTTACAGAAGATTCCTTATGTATCGACTTTCCCACAGGCAGTCTAACCAATTATAAAGAACAGTATATCGTCCCTCTCAAATATACCTCAGACCTGCGAGGATTGATGCACGACTGGGCAATTCCGAAAGAAGGATAACAAAAAAGCACTGAACAAAAGCAACTTCCCCTTAAGAAAACATTGAGTTCCTTTTCCTGGAGTTCTTAAGGGGAATTGCAACGGCTGTCTTCATAAGAAAACATAACAAATCATTCCAAATAAAAAAGCTGAAATCTTTTATCATTGTAAAGATTTCAGCTTTTATGTTTTCTTATGAAGAAGCCCCTAAATGTTCTGTGCTTTTCTTACCGAAAAACCCAATCAGCCGTTCAGACGTTTTTCCAGTTCTTCTTTCATATCTTCGTAACCGGGTTTACCCAGCAGTGCGAACATATTCTTTTTGTACGCTTCTACACCGGGCTGGTTGAAGGGATTTACATCCAGCATATAGCCGCTGATGCCCACTGCTTTTTCAAAGAAGTAAACCAGTGCGCCGAAGTGCCAAGCGTCCATACGATCCATTTCGATAACCATGTTAGGTACGCCGCCGTCCATGTGTGCCAGCATTGTGCCTGCGAAAGCTTTGCTGTTTACAAACTGCATGTCTTTTGCTTTCAGGAAGTTCAGACCATCCAGGTCTTCTTTGTCGAAAGGTACCAGCACTGTGCTCTTAGGTTCTTTGCACCACATAACGGTTTCAAAGAAATAACGGCTGCCTTCCTGAATGAACTGACCGATGGAGTGCAGGTCTGTGGAGAAGTTTGCTGCCACAGGGAAAATACCTTTGCCGTCTTTGCCTTCGCTTTCTGCATAAAGCTGTTTATACCATTCGCCGAAAGAAACCATGTGAGGTTCATAGTTTGCCAGGATTTCCACTGTTTTGCCGTTACGGTAGAAGAAGTTTCTTGCTGCCGCATACTGGTAGCAGGGGTTTTCCATGATGTCAGGGTTGCTGTAAGCTTCTCTTGCCCACTGTGCGCCTTCCATGACTTTGTCGATGTCTACGCCTGCCACTGCCATAGCCAGCATGCCTACTGCTGTCAGAACAGTGAATCTGCCGCCGATATCATCGGGGATCACGAATGTTTCATAGCCTTCTGTGTTGCACATGGTTTTCAGTGCGCCTCTGGCTCTGTCTGTTGTCGCGTAAATACGTTCTGCTGCGCCTTCTTTGCCATATTTTGTTTCCAGCAGCTGTTTGAAGATACGGAAAGCGATGGCAGGTTCTGTGGTAGTACCGGATTTGGAGATGACGTTTACAGAGAAATCTCTGTCACCCAGAATACCCAGAATGTCGCTCAGGTAAGCGGAGCTGATGTTATTGCCCACGAAATAGATGTCGGGGGTTGTTTTCTTTTTGTCTTCGTTGTAAAAAGGTGTTTTGATGAAGTCCAGAGCGGTTCTGGTGCCCAGATAAGAGCCGCCGATACCGATAACGATCAGTACTTCACTCTGTTTCTGGATTTTTTCCGCTGCTTTTTTGATACGGGCAAATTCTTCCTTATCGTAATCCACAGGCCAATCTACCCAACCTACGAAATCGTTGCCTTTGCCTGTTTTTTCATGAAGCGCTGTGTGGCATGCTTTCACTTCTTCTGCCATTGCGGCAAAGTCCTGTTTTGTCACAGCATCGCCTTTGACTGAAAATGTAATGCTCATCTTTGGTTCCTCCTCTTTATTATGTTGTCCCCATATTTTCATTTATATTACTGCGTCCCTTTCAAAATGATTTCATTGACAGGTTCCTGGATCACTTCTTTGGAAACTTCTTTTTCCTCTGTCACAAAACCATTGACGCGTGTAATCTGGATGGTGCTTTTTTTCTGACCGTCCTTGCCCTGCTGGATTACTCGCTGATAGCTGGCAGGCTTGGTGTCGTCATACTGTGTTTCATACTGCTTGGGTTCCACACTGGTCAGCACCTGTGTTTCCACGGATTTGACGGAAACCATCGGCTTTTGCACAGTTACGTTCAATGTCTGACCGATGACAACCGCTTTTTTCGCATCTGGATTCATCTGATACAGTTTTTCCAGTGTCATATCATATTTTGCCGCGATCTTCACTGCGTTATCCCCTGTTTCTACGGTATAAGTGGTGGTGACAGGGGTGGTGCTGGTGAGCTTCGCCACAGCGTCATCCACAGACAGGATTTCCGCAGAATCCACAAACTGATTTTCTACTGTCACATTTTCCACAAAGGAAATTTCCGCATTGGAATTTTCATCCTGGGGCAGATAAGGTTCTTTCAGTTTATCCTGTACCTGCTGGGCTTCCTCCGCCGTTGCCAGAGGCGCCACAGCGCCGCCGTCTACAAAGATCACAGATGCTTCTACTTTATAAGTAACTGCGTTGCGCAGTTTTGGCATCAGATATTCCATGGTGCAGATATCTTTTTTCCGGTCACCGGACACATGAAGCTTGTCCGCCCGAATTTCCTCATTTACCCGCACATTGGTGCCCACTGTGGTTGCCAGTTGGGCTTCCAGATTGGTCTTGATTTCTTCGGCGGAAATGGATGTGGTACTCAAAATACCCATGCTTTCCTCGCCCACAAACACTTCCATACCATTTTTATGAAAAAACGCAAAAAACAGGATCAAAACAACAATCACAATCGCGCCGATTCCGGCTTTCTTCGGTGTAAGCTGTATATTCTTACGGGCTTTATTTCCTTTCTGCCCGCCGGATTTTCGGCTGCGCTGTGTTTTTTGTCTGCCTTTTTTTCCTCGATTTCTTTCCACATCGGCACCGGCTTTTCCGCTGTAAGCAACGCGTTCCTCACGCTTTGGGAACAGCTCCGTTTTTTTCGCCATTGGGCTTTCGCCTCCCTTCGGTCTGCAAAAAAATATGTCGATACATCTTTTATTTTATGCCATCGGGAAACGGATTGCAAGAAAAAACAACAGAGTTCTTCACAAAGGGCAGTTTCTGTCCGCAAAAAAGCCGGAAATTTCCACAAATCGGAATTTCCGGCTTTCTGTTTAGACTTGATACAGCCCTTAATCTTCTTTTACGGAGAAAGCTGCTTTTGTTACGGAGTGACGTTCTTTCAGAGCGTCTGTTCTGCCTGCTGCCAGATTCTTTTCAGCAGAAGACAGCATCAGTTTGATACGGTTGAGCTGGTTAACTTCACTTGCGCCCGGATCGTAGTCGATGGCTACGATATTGGAGATAGGATACTGTTTACGCAGTTCCTTGATAACGCCTTTGCCCACAACGTGGTTAGGCAGACAGCCGAAGGGCTGTGTGCAGACGATATTGGGCACGCCGCTGTGAATCAATTCGATCATTTCCGCTGTCAGGAACCAGCCTTCACCAGTCTGGTTGCACAGGGAAACCACTTTCTTCGCATATTCGCCCAAAGTACGGATATCTTCAGGACGATCGAAGCGTTTGCTCTTTTCCAGTGCTTTCATCAAAGGTTTCTGATACCATTCGATGACTTTTGCCAGTGCGTTGGCAATGATTCTGCCTTTTCTGGTACCGCCCAGATATTTTTCTTTCTGGGTTGCGTTATAGCAGCAGTACAGACCGAAGGTGAGCAGGTCAGGCACAACTGCTTCTGCGCCTTCTCTTTCCAGCAGATTTACCAGATCGTTGTTGGCTGTGGGATGGAATTTTACCAGAATTTCCCCTACCACACCAACACGAGGTTTCTTCATATCTTCATAAATTTCCAGGTTTTCGAAGTCACGAATGATGCCTGCGATATTGTTGCAGAATGTCTTTCTGTCTGCACGCAGGATATCTTTTTTGACTTTTTCATTCCATTTTTCATACAGTGCGTTTGCGGAGCCTTTTACCTTTTCATAAGGACGGGTGCGGTAAAGCACACGCATAAAGGTATCGCCGTAAACCAGTGCCTGCATAGCTCTGTGAAGCAGTGCGGGTTCATATTTGAAGCCGGGGTTCTTTTCCAGACCAGCAGGGTTAATGGAGATAACAGGGATGTTAGGCATACCTGCGTTTTCCAGTGCTTTACGGATGAACGCGATGTAGTTTGTGGCACGGCAGCCGCCGCCAGTCTGAGAAATCAGCAGAGCAGTGCGGTTCAGGTCGTAGTTGCCGGACAGCAGACCGTTCATGAGCTGACCAATGGTAATCAGTGCAGGATAACATGCGTCGTTGTTTACATATTTCAGACCTGCGTCGATGGCGTCTTTATCCATAGCCGCCATAACTTCCAGATTGTAGCCGCATTTGCGGAAAGCGGGTTCCAGAATGTCAAAGTGGATAGGAGACATCTGAGGACACAGGATGGTGTAATCCTTCCGCATTTCTTTTGTAAAGAGTACACGTTTCAGAGAAGCGTCGCCTTTTCTCAGTTTCACGTTCTTTTCTTTTCTGTCTTCGATGGCAGCGATCAAAGAACGGATACGGATTCTGGCTGCACCCAAGTTGTTTACTTCGTCGATCTTCAGTGCTGTGTAGATCTTGCCTGCTGCTGTCAAAATGGCTTTGACTTCGTCAGTTGTTACAGCGTCCAGACCGCAGCCGAAGGAGTTCAGCTGTACATATTCGATGTTTTCCTGTTTCTTTACGAATGCTGCTGCTTCGTACAGACGGGAGTGATAAGTCCACTGGTCACGAACAACGGTAGGACGTTCCAGATGTCCCATATGTGCCACACTATCTTCTGTCAGAACAGCGATGTTATAGCCTGCAATCAGTTCGGGAATACCGTGGTTGATTTCAGGGTCTGCATGGTAAGGACGACCGCCCAGAACAATACCTGTCATGTTGTTGTCTTTCAGGTATTTTACGGTTTCTTCGCCTTTTTTGTGCATGTCATGACGGAAGTTTTCCCATTCTGCCCAGCCAGCTTCCACAGCCGCTTTGATTTCTTTTGCATCACAGCCCATGGGAACGAATTCGTCTGTCATACGTTTGAAGATGGTTTCAATCTTATCCAAAGAGAGGAAAGGATTCATGAACTTGATGTTCTTTTCTTTCAGATCCTCTACGTTGTTTTTGATGTTTTCGTTATAAGATGCCACGATAGGGCAGTTATAGTTGTTGTCAGCTGCGCTGCTGTCCCGTCTTTCGTAAACGATACCGGGATAGAAGATAAAGTCTACGCCCTGTTCGATGAGGTACATGATATGACCGTGTACCAGTTTTGCGGGATAGCAAACGGATTCACTGGGGATGGATTCCATACCCTTTTCAAAGATTGCCTTTGTGGAATAAGGGGACAGTACCACACGATAGCCCAGTTTTGTGAAGAATGTGAACCAGAAAGGATAGTCTTCCCACATATTCAGCACACGAGGGATACCAACGGTGCCTCTGGTTGCCTGTTCTGCTGTGAGGGGTTCATAGTCAAACAGTCTATGGCGTTTGTAATCATACAGGTTAGGTGCGGGATTTTCGTTCTTTTCTTTGCCCAGACCTCTTTCACAACGGTTGCCTGTGATGAATCTTCTGCCGCCGCTGAACTGGTTGATGGTCAGCAGACAGTGGTTGGTGCAGCCCTGGCATCTAGCCATAGTGGACTTGATTTCCAGTGCATTCATTTCTTCACGGCTTACCAGTGTTGTCTGGTAGCCTTCTGTATATTTATCTCTTGCGATGAGCCCTGCGCCGAAAGCACCCATGATGCCGGCGATGTCAGGACGAACGGCTTCTCTGCCGCTGATGAGTTCAAAGCTTTTCAGTACAGCGTCGTTATAGAATGTACCGCCCTGTACAACCATGGATTTACCCATAGCCTTAGGGTCAGCGATTTTGATCACTTTCAGCAGTGCGTTTTTGATAACGGAATATGCCAGACCTGCGGAAATATCCGCAACGTCTGCCCCTTCTTTCTGTGCCTGTTTTACACGGGAGTTCATAAAAACAGTACATCTGGAACCCAGGTCGATGGGCGCTTTTGCGAAAAGAGCAATCTTCGCGAAGTCCGCAACGGTGTAGTTCAGAGATTTTGCGAAAGTTTCGATGAAGGAACCGCAGCCGGAAGAACATGCTTCGTTCAGCAGTACGCTGTCGATGACGCCATCCTTGATACGGATACATTTCATATCCTGACCACCGATATCCAGAATGAAGTCTACATCGGGTTTGAAGAACTGCGCTGCTTTATAGTGGGCAACGGTTTCGATGTAGCCCAAGTCCATCATCAATGCTTCTTTGATGAGGCCTTCGCCGTAACCGGTTACGCAGGAATTGCGGATGGTCACGCCTTCAGGCATCAGGTCGTACATTTCATTCAGACTCTGCATAACCACTTTCAGAGGGTTGCCTTCGTTGCCTGCGTAGAAGGAATAAAGCAGGTCACCCTGTTCGCTGACCAGAGCCACCTTTGTAGTGGTGGAACCAGCGTCGATACCCAGGAAGGCATTGCCTTTGTATGTAGAAAGAGGTACGCGTTTTACTTTATCTTTATCATGGCGTTCTTTGAACACCGCATAATCATCTTCGTTTTTGAACAGAGGATCCAGACGGCTTACTTCTGCGGACAGTTCTGCGCCTGTTTCCAGACGGCCCAGCAGAGTATCAAAGTCCAGGTTTGCTTCGCCTTTGTTGGAAACGGCTGTGCCGTATGCTGCGAAGAGGTGAGAGTTTTCAGGCAGCAGTGCTGTTTCGTCTGTCAGGTGCAGTGTTTCGATGAAACGCTGGCGCAGTTCAGAGAGGAAATGCAGAGGGCCACCCAAAAATGCCACATGGCCGCGGATAGGTTTACCACATGCCAGACCGGCAATGGTCTGGTTAACAACTGCCTGGAAAATGGAAGCTGCCAGGTCTTCCTTTCTTGCCCCATCGTTGATGAGGGGCTGGATGTCTGTTTTTGCGAATACACCACAGCGGGAAGCGATGGGATAAATCACTTCATGGCCTTTTGCGTATTCGTTCAGACCTGTTGCGTCTGTGTGCAGCAGGCTTGCCATCTGGTCGATGAAGGAACCGGTACCGCCGGCACATACGCCGTTCATACGCTGTTCCACATTACCGCCGGAGAAATAAATGATTTTCGCATCTTCGCCGCCCAGTTCGATGGCAACATCTGTCTGGGGCACAACGGTTTCGATGGCGTTAGCAGTAGCAACCACTTCCTGAATGAAGTCTACGCCAACGGCTTTTGCCAGGGCAACGCCGCCGGAGCCGGTGATCATGGTTGCAAATTCACAATAACCCAATTCTTCCTTAGCTTCTGCCAGGATTTCTTTTACGGTTTTCTTAATTTCGGAAAAATGTCTGCGATAGCGACTAAAAACAATTTCATTTGCAGAATCTGTCAGCACGACTTTGACTGTTGTAGAACCGATATCGATCCCCATTTTGTATGTCTGTTCATTATGATACTGCACTGTTCACACCCCCATGTAAATACTTCAGATAAATGTCCTGTGCGGCAATGTCCCGCCAGAGCTGTTCTTCCATATATCTGTACTTCTCTTCGTCATCAATGGTTTCATCCAGCACCTTCAGCGCCAGGATGCCGTCCTGCATAGCCAAGGTCATCATCACGCAGCTTTCGATGTCCACATCTGCGGCGATTTCCTTGCGTTCCTTCCCCCGCTCCAATATGCGGCGCAGGACTCTTTTTCTTTCTTCAGTATTCTGCGCAAAGTAGCTTTGCACTTCCTCATATTTTTTCATGCCTTCATAAAGCAGGAAGTAAAAATCCCGAAAGGCAATATCCATACCAATGTTTTCCTGGAATCTGCGGAAACGCTGCGGCGCAAAAAAAGCGTCCCACAACAAGGTCTTTGTGGAAACGTCCGCCCGTTTGTTTTCCCATGCCTGCCGCATTTCTTCCAGAGGCTGTAAGTAATAGGGCCGCAGGTAAGTTTCGATGACCTTGCCCACCAGATCTTCACGGCTTTTGAAGCAATAATAAAAGCCGCCTTTGGTGGCGCCTGCTTCCCGAATGATTTCGTTGGTGGAGATATCGGAAAACCCTTTGCCCAAAAACAGCCGAAATGCTGTCTGCAAAATATTCAGTTCCGTTTTCATGCGATCCCTCCTTTATGTATACATACAGACCGGTCGGTCTGATTTCTGTAACATTATATGCCCGAAGGCCGTTAAAATGCAATTAAGAAACCGCTAAGATGTCGTTAAGAATCGCGTAATATCAACATTTTCTCCAATTTTTCCGTGTCGATTCTGACATGAATGCGCATTTTTCCCAAAGAAAAAACAAAGGTCTTTCGACAAAACCCAC
>ENA-UERZ01002212-UERZ01002212.1-human-gut-metagenome-genome-assembly--contig:-NODE-2212-length-11370-cov-4.721332_pt1 | contig 11370 bp, 6 predicted proteins | sample MGYA00242997_ERZ507998 | MGnify/ENA primary metagenome ERZ507998 (study PRJEB26167, sample SAMN06115470) | human gut metagenome | host: Homo sapiens | place: China:Henan | collected 2016-06-23 | study... | reverse complement strand
ACTAGTACGGGAGGCCTAAGACGCAGAGAAAGAGGATTGTGCCGTATAAGCGAACTGGTTATCAAAACTTCCGAGCTCAAAAGGGCGCGCCTCGGTGTTCAAACTGAGGCGCGCCTTTTTGAGTTGGAATGCGCTGTATTTCAATTAAATGGGAACTAACATCCAAAAAATTTATCAAAAATAGAAAAAATTACATTTTCATTTTTCGTAAAACTGTATAGTATATTTTATAGAAAATGTCGAAAAAGATGTTCCTGCCTGCAAAATATATAAGCGAGATGTCAAAAGTCATACGGGAGGGGTGGAAAGATGTATGTACGCTTATCCTATCTGCTTGAGACCCGTGTTCCCGCTTGGCCGGGTAAGCCGCAACTCCAGCTGGAGCCGCTGATGCAGCTCTCGAAAGGGGATGCCGTCAACACCTCTATGCTCCATCTGCACAATCACATCGGTACACATTATGATGCGCCCAACCACTATTTAAAGGATGGACTGTCTAGTGGAGTATTACTGCCGCTTAACAAAGAAGATCCAGACGACCTGCCAGATCTCCAAGATTGTGTATCTGGCGAAAGCCTATATTGAGGAGCACTATGACTCGGAAGACCTCTCCTTAAAGGAGATCGCAGCCACCGTATTTGCAACCCCGGCTTATGTGAGTTCCCTGTTTAAAAAAGAGACTGGAAACTCCATCACCGAGTATATCACGATCTGCCGTATGCGCACGGCGGCGGAACTGCTCCAACAGGAGCATGAACTCAGCCTGACAGCCGTTTCTGAGCGGGTGGGATATACCGATCCGTACTATTTCAGTCGTTGTTTCAAAAAGTACTACGGAATCACCCCGTCCAAGTTTTTGGCGAGCCGTCTGGACAAGCGCCGGTCCCGGCTGGAGGAGGGACGCCCGGCGGAAGCGTACCCCCAGAAACCCAGCGGCCCGGCTGCGGGGAACGGGGACAGCGATGTACAGTGAATACCCCTCAAGGGACCAGGACAGGCCAGCGGTGTGCCGGTCTGTGGCGGAACCTTGAGGGGCGTTTTTATTATGGAGACGGGGCGGAAAGCCCACGGGGAAAGGACTTGAAGGGGGAGCGGATGGGGATAGTCTGGACTGGAAGGAGATACCTGCATCGGAAATTACCCAGAGGGTGACGGAGAAGGTACAGCCGGGCTCCATCGTACTCTTTCACAACGCTGCCCTCCACACGCCGGAAGCACTGCCGGCCATTTTGGAAACGCTGCTGCAAAAAGGGTATACCTTCGTGCCCATCTCACAGCTCATTCTGAGCGGGGAGTATACCATTGATCACACCGGGCGGCAGCTGCCGTGCGCCTCAGAGGGATAGTGGTCAGAAAAGAATATTGGAGAATATCTCAAAAAGTTACAGTATTCAAACCAAAAAAGCATCAAAACCTACAAAAGTATTGTTGTCGTTTACCGTGTGGTTTGGTAAAATAGACATGTAACGCCATATGCCACAGCGGGAGAGGAGGAGAAGGCAGAACGGTCGAGCGGAAGGTTTGGACCGGCCGCCCCGGTGCGGCCCTGTATGTTAGGAAGGATGAAAAACGATGCGTAAAAAGCAGCTCCATCGGGTCCTGTCATGTTTGGCCGCGCTGGCCATGCTCCTGACCCTGCTGCCCACCGCGGCCTTTGCCGCCGGGGAAGCGGAGACATACCAGAAGATCGACACAGAAGAAGCATTCACCAGCGGACAGTATGTTATGGTCGTAGACAGCGGCTATGCAGTGGGGGCTCTGGATGGCGCCTGGTTGAGCGCTGCGGAGCAGACCGCTGAAAGTGGAACCATCACCGATCCCGCCGCCAATCTGAGATGGGATATCTCTGTGACGGAGGCCGGCGCGGTGCTCACCGACAGCAATGGCGTGACGGTGGCGCCCAAAGGCGAGAATGCAAACGGCATTTCAGCCGGAGAGTACACATGGGAGGTCGCCTTTGCGGAGGGAACCTTCCGCTTTGCCGGGGTGGGCGGGGATACCGTGACGCTGGCCAGCAATAAGAGCGCGGAAAACAAGTTCCGGGCCTATAAAAATGACACAATTACAGGTAACCCGAACGGCTATCTCTGTGACTTCACCCTCTACAAGCTGGACGGCGAGGGTGGGGACGTGACGCCCCCCGGCCCGGAGGAGCCCGAGACGATCTCCATCGCGGATGCCCTGGCCGCAGAGGATGGAACGGAGAATCTATGCGTCAAGGGCGTGGTCACCCTGATCGACGGGAAGAACGTCTACTTGCAGGATGAGACGGGCGGTATCTGTGCCCGTATGAGCAGTGCGTTTGATGACATTGCACTGGGCGATACCGTCATAGCCACCGGAAAACGGGCCGAATTTGGCGGACTGCCTGAGTTGGACAGCGCGTCCTATGAGAGGTCCTCCGGGCTGGAGCTCAAGCCGGAGGTCAAGACCATCGGAGCATTGACCGCCGCCGATATCTGCACCTATGTGACCATCCAGAACGTGGAGGTCGCCGAGATTTTTGACAACAACGGGCAGTATGCCAGCCCCAATATCACCGTCACCGACGGCACGGATTCCATCCAGCTCTATAAGGCCGTGCTGGACAAAAATGAGGACGGCAGCTGGCCGGTGAAGGTGGGCGACGTCATTACCATCACCGCTGCGGTGGGTGCGTACAACACCACCTTGCAGCTGCGCAATACCGAGGCTGGCGAGATCGATCTGGGCGGGACCCCCGCCGGACCGATTTCCGATGGCGATCAGGTCGTTATTTATAACCCCGCGTATCAGAAAGCCCTCTCAAGCACCTATAACGGCTTTTACAACAGCGGGACCGACGTGAACAGCGCCGGCGGCACTCTCAGCGGTTTCACCGAGGCCGACGTGTGGACTGTGGCCGACAACGGCGACGGCACCTGGTCCTTCTCCTACGAGGGACAGAACATCGGCATGGGAGACTCTTTTTCCAGCATGCCGCTGGGGGAGAAAAACGACAGGTGGACGCTGGAGGACGCAGGCAACGGCCTCTATTACATTAAGAACACCGTCCGCGGCGCTTATATGGAGTGGTACGAAAGCAAGGGCAACTGGAGCGGCTTTCATGACATCAACGAGGGGAGCGAGTCCCTCTTTGCCCTGGCCTTCTACCAGGTGACCGGCGTTCCCGGGCCTGAGCCGGGAGAGGGACTGCCCCAGGACGGCGACACCGTGGTGCTCTACAATGTGAGCGCCAAGGGCGTGCTGGCCGGACAGGATGACAATGTGGAGAGCCCCTCCATTACCAGCGCCTCGGCCGTGGCCGCCGACCCCATCACCGAGATCGGCAACGGCGCCCGGGTCTTTACCGTGGAGCAAAACGGCGAGTATTACCGCTTCAAGACCGCCTATGACGGCTATCTCTGCTCCAACGGCACGGGGAACAACGCCTTCTACACCCAGGAGCCCTCGGAGGACGCCGACTGGAAGCTGGCCGAGTACAACGGCGGCTATACCCTGGAGAGCCGCACCGCCAAGTTTAACGAAAAATACGCTCAGTTCCTGGAGTACTACGGCGGGAGCTACAAGTCTTACAGCATGTATAACGTCACCGACAAGGATATTTATACCTTCCAATTCTATCCGGTGTCCGCTGACGTACCGACCACGGACGGCGTGGTCAATGTACCCGCGGTCCATTTTGCCGACGGCAGCGACGCCTTTGTGGGCCGGGATTACACTGTGACCTTCACGGTAGACAGCGTGTTCGGCGTGGCGGACCTCTCTGCCCGGTATGGCGAGACGGCCGCCAGCCTTGTGAATGAGAACGGTACGTATTCTTTCACCATCCCTGCCGCTGATTTGAAAGAGGGGACTGTGGCGGTCTCCGTCACCGGAACCGACAGCAAGGGCGTGGCTTTCTCGGGCACGCGCTCCATTCCTGTGAAAGATGAACCGGTCATTTCCGGTGTATTCCCCGCCGCCAACACCCAGACCGGAGAGGAGAAGCGGCCTGAAATTGGGTTTACCTTTGCCAACGCGGGGGAGAACGCGGAAATTGTCATGACGGTCAACGGCGCCCCCGTCACGCCCACCGTCTCGGAGGGCAGGGCTTCCTATGTGCCCGCCGCCGATCTGCCTGACGGCCGGACCACCGTTTCCGCCACCCTTACCCGGGCGGACGGAAAGAGCGCCGACCGCACCTGGAGCTTTACCATCGGCCAGGCCGATTATCAGCTCTATTTTGGCCAGCTCCACTCCCACACCACCTACTCCGACGGCTCCGGCTCCCTGGAGTCGGCGCTGGAGTATGTAAAGAACCTGCCTGAGAGCGCAAACGTGGACTTCGTGTCCTTCACCGACCACTCCAACTACTTTGACAAGTCCGGGGAGGCCAATCCAGAGGCGGCCCTCTATGACATGAGCAAGGCCACTTCTTACAGCCAGGAGACCTGGGCCTCCTACAAGAACACTGTGGCCGATTTCAATGCCAGCCAGTCCGACATCGTGGCCATCGCCGGCTTTGAGATGACCTGGTCGGGCGGCCCGGGCCACATCAATACCTTCAACACCCCCGGTATCGTCTCCCGCAACAATACCACCCTCAACAACAAAACCGCCGACGCCGGGATGAAGGCCTACTATGCCCTTCTCAGCCAGCAGGAAGGCGCAGGCTCCATCAGCCAGTTCAACCATCCCGGCGCCACCTTCGGCACGTTCTCCGACTTTGCCTACTATGACGCCATCATCGACAGCCGGATGTTCCTGGTGGAAGTGGGCAACGGCGAGGGCGCCATCGGCGCGGGCGGCTACTATCCCAGCTACGAGTACTACATCATGGCGCTGGATAAGGGCTGGCATGTGGCCCCCACCAACAACCAGGATAACCACAAGGGCAAGTGGGGCAATGCCAACGACGCCCGCGACGTGATCCTGACCGATGACTTCTCGGAAGAGGGGCTCTATGAGGCCATCCGAAATTACCGGGTCTATGCCACCGAGGACAAGAACCTGGAGATCAACTACACCCTCAACGGCGAGATGCTGGGCACGGTCATCGAGGAAGTCCCGGAGACGGCCGACATCAACGTCACGCTCTACGATCCGGATGCCTCCGACTCCATCTCCAAGGTGGAAGTGGTGGTCAACTCGGGCGCAGTGGCCTATACCTGGGATGATCCCGCCCAGCTGGCCTCCGGAGAGCTGAGCTGCTCCATCCCGGCCAGATACAGCTACTACTTCATCCGGGTCACCCAGGGGGACGGCGACATCGCCGTGACCGCCCCCGTGTGGGCGGGCGAGACACTGAAGCTTGGCATCTCCTCTGTGGAATGCGGCACCTCCACCCCCGTTACCGGGGAGGAGCTCACCCTCAGCACCACTCTCTTCAACAGCGAACAGACCGACGCCGCGGTCAAGTCCATCACTTACACCAGCGGTACCGAGACCCTGGGCGTCCAGACCGATCTGGGCACGCTGGAGGCTTCCTCCACCCGGAAAGTGGACTGGAAGTATACCCCGGAGGCGGCCCGGATGACCACCATCCGCGTGACCGCCCTGCTGGAGCAGGGCGGGACCGAGTACACCTATACCATGGACATCACTCTGGACATCCAGGATGCTTCTCAGCTGGTGTACATCGGCATCGACGCCTCCCATGCCAACGAATATGTGGCGGGCAACTACAAGGACTCCATGGGGAACTTCGGCAACCTGGCCGCCGGTTATTCGGTGCGCACCGTGCAGCTCAACACCAGCGAGGAACTGATCGCGGCCTGTGAAAATGCCGGGGGCAAGTACAAGGCGATCATCCTCACCGCGCCCTCCCGCCGGGACGGCAGCGCACTGAGAGACCCCTACTATAACTACACCGACGCGGAGATCGACGCGCTCCAGACCTTCAACAGCGCCGGCGGCACACTGGTGCTGGCGGGCTGGTCGGACTACTATGAGAGCTATGCGAGCTTCCCCGCAGAGGACCATATGGCCGCCCAGCAGAACAAGGTCCTGGCGGCGCTGGGTTCCTCCCTGCGCATCGGGGACGACGCCACCAACGACCAGGAGCTCAACGGTGGTCAGACCCAGCGGCTCTACTTCTCCACCTACAACTGGGACTACTTCCTCATGGAGGGCGTGGAATTTGATCCTGAGAATCCCAATAACAACCTCTACTCCCAGCTCTTCAGCCAGTACGGCGGCGCGTCCATCTATGTGGTGGACGGGAAGGGCGAGCCCACTGCGCTCCTGCCGGAGACGGTCTCCCCCGTGGTCTACGGCCACGCCTCGACTTACTCCGAGGACAGCGATAAGGACGGACTGGGCGGCGCTTCCATGCCTAGGTACGCTGTGGCCGAGGGCGACGACCGCCTGATGGTGCTGGCCACCGAGCAGCTGCCCGGAAAGGGTCTCATCGTGGTCTCGGGCGCGGCGTTCATGTCCAACTTCGAGGTCCAGGCCCAGGTGGGCGACTCCGGTTCGGAGAAGAACTACTCCAACTACAATATCTGCGAGAATCTGGTGGGCTACCTCAACCCCGTCGCCATCACTCCCATCGAGGCGGTGCAGAAGCAGGAGCTGGAGGGGGTCAAGTACACCATCGAGGGCGTAGTCACCTCCAATGCCTCGGGCTATGACAAGAATACCGCCTTCTTTGACTGCATCTATCTCCAGGATGGTACGGCGGGCATCAATGCCTTCCCGGTGGCCGGGAACTTCCAGACCGGCGACAAGGTGCGCATCACCGGCACCACCTCTTCCTATCAGGGCGAGCGTCAGATCGCGGTCAAGACCATTGAGAAGATCGGCGCGGCGGAGACCCCCGCTCCCAAGAACATCACGGCAAAGCAGCTCAACGACGGCTCGGTCCTGGGCAGCCTGGTGACCCTGAAGGGCACGGTGGTCTCCTTTGAGAAGGCAAACGGACTGGTCCAGACCATTCTGGTCCGGGACAGCGCCGGAACCATCGCCCGGGTGTTTATCGACGGCTATATCACCACGGATAAGGATGTACAGAACCTGAGTGTGGGGTGCGGTATCTCGGCCACGGGGCTGGCATCCTACGACAACACCTTCAACGCGCCGGAGGGTCCCTTCCCGCGCATCCGCATCCGGGACCGGGCCGACATCGTCTGCACAGCGCCCAGCGGCGGTGATGACGACGATGATGATGACAGCACTGCCAGCATCAAGGATCCCGAGACCCCGCTGGGCCCCGGCGTATTCACCGATCTGGACGAGAAAGCCTGGTACTATGACGATGTCTCCGCCGTCCTTGAGAGCGGCCTGATGGTGGGCGTCTCCGCCGACCGGTTCGCCCCGGAGGAGACCGTGAGCCGCGCCATGGTGGCCGCGGTGCTCTACCGCCTGTCCGGCTCCCAGGAGGACCGTTTCCCCACCTTCCTGGACGTGCCGGGAGATGCCTGGTACCGCAAGGCGGTGGGCTGGGCCAGCGCCAACGGCGTGGTCTACGGATACGGCCCGGAGCGCTTCGGACCGGAGGACCCGGTGACCCGGGAGCAGCTGGCGGTCATGCTGTACCGCTATCAGCAGTACATGAAGCGGGATACCAGCCAGCGGGGCGGCCTCTCCGCCTTTGCCGATGCGGCACAGGTGGGGACCTATGCCCGTGAGGCGATGGAGTGGGCTGTGGGGACAGAGCTGCTCCAGGGCCGTTCGGGCGGACAACTGGCGCCGCTTGGCGCCACCAGCCGGGCCGAGCTGTGCTCCATCCTGGTCCGCTTCCAGGCGCTCAAGGAGTGATGCCTTTCTCGATTCCCCGGAAACAGCCGTAACACAGGGCGCCGCCTGCCGGATGCGGGCGGCGCCCGCTGACTTTGCCAGAGAGGATGACCGCTATGGGCCGCTGCAAACCATCTCCATCGCTTTCCCGTTTCAAGGAGTGTCTGTTCTCTCCCCGGCGGCTGGCCGGACTGGCCATGGGAGCGGGGCTGTTCCTGCTGCTGGCAGTGGGGGCTTTCCTTCTCCGCCCGGCGGAGGGGGAACTCACCGCCGCACAGAAGCGACAGTTTGCCGTGGCTCGGGTCACCGATATCCTGGCGGACGACGCCAAGCCGGAGCCCTGGAGCGAAGGGCTGAGAGTGGGTGTTCAGCGGTTGGAGGTGGAGCTGCTCAGCGGTCCCTATCGGGGCAGAACTCTGGAGACCCCCAACTACCTCAGCGCCTATGCCAATGTGGACTGTTCCGTGGGGACAAGGGTCATTGTCAGGCTGGACTATGACGACGCGGGAGAGCCCTATATCCTGTCGGTTCCAAACTACGACCGGGGAATCGTGCTGCTGGGGATGGTGGGGGTGTTCGCCCTGCTCCTCCTCCTGCTGGGCGGGAAGAAGGGACTCATGGCCCTGCTGGGACTGGCCTACACGCTGGCGGGGATCTGGTTCCTGCTCATCCCCGCCATTTTGCGGGGGCTGCCCTCCATTCCCTGCGCCGTGGCAGTGGCCGCACTGACTGCGGTGGCCTCTCTGCTGATGCTGACCGGATGCTCCCGCAAGACGCTGTGCGCCGCCCTGGGATGCGTGTGCGGCGTGGCCGCCGCGGGGCTGTTTGCCTGGGCGGTGGGAAAGATCACGCCCATCAGCGGGTTCAACATGGCCGAGGCGGAGGATCTGGTGCTGCGGGCCTATGACGCTGATTTGGAGATCCGGGGCCTCCTGATCAGCGGCATCCTGATCGCGGCGCTGGGAGCGGTCATGGATGTGTCCATGTCCATCGCCTCGGCCTGCTGGGAGCTGCGGGAAGTGGACCCGGAGATCTCGGCGGGGCGGCTCTTCCGCTCCGGTATGAACATTGGACGGGATGCCATGGGGACCATGGCCAACACCCTGATCCTGGCCTTTGCCGGGGCGTCGCTGAACACGCTGCTGCTGTTCCGGGTCTACGGCTATCCCCTCATCCAGATCCTCAACAGCGACAGTATGGCGGTGGAGCTGATCCAGAGCGTGGCGGGGTCCGTGGGAATCCTGCTCACGGTGCCGCTGGTGGCCCTCTTCAGCGCCCGGCTCATGCGGGGCGGCGGAGACACAGAGAAAAAGAGAGGGAAACTTTTGAAAGAACGGGTATAAACGCCAGCGCCCCGGGCCACAATAGGCTCGGAGGTGCTAAACATGAAAGAACCATGGAAAGACCGCATCGGCGATTTTATGGCGGGAAAGGGCTTCTACATAGTCCTGTTCCTGTGCGTCGCCGCAATTGGAATCTCGGGCTATTATCTTCTTGCCAATCTGGATACTCCCAGCCAGGAGCTGGAAGTGGCCGGAAAGGTCCAGGTCACCGTCACGCCGCCCCCGGCAGAACACTCTGTCTCACCCCAAAAACCGGCAGTGAGTACCCGTCCTTCGCAATCTACGGCCAGACCCGGTACGGCGCCCGCGCCCACCCGGACGCCCGCGCCCTCTGCTCCGCAGAGCGCGGCGGAGACGTCCACATCCTTTGTCTGGCCGGTGGAGGGAGAGACCATCCACCCGTACAGCGTGGAGGCCCTGGTCTATGACCAGACCATGGGAGACTGGCGCACGCATGAGGGAGTGGATCTGGCCGCCCCGGTGGGGAGCACAGTAGGTTCCGCCGCCGCTGGAACGGTGGTATCGGTCCATCTGGATGATCTGATGGGGACCACCGTCACCGTGGAGCACGCCGGCGGAGTGAGAAGCGTATACGCCAATCTGGCGGAAGAAACCGCCGTCACCGAGGGAGACACCGTGCAGGCGGGAGATCCCCTGGGCAGCGTGGGAGGGAGTGCCATCGCCGAGAGCGCGCTGGAACCCCATCTCCACTTTGCCCTGTGGAAGGGGGATGCCCCGCTGGACCCCGGTGAGTATCTGCCCAACTCTTGAGCGGACGTGATCCGGGCTGCCGAGAGAACGAATCAGAGCGCGATCCAGCCCCGGAGGCAGAGAAATCCGGGGCTGGATTTTTGTATCGGGAAGAATTGCGGCTGCGGGGGACCTTTGACGCGGTTGGACATCATGATGCCCGGGCTGGACGGGCTCTCGGTACGCGGTACGGAATATAAAACCGGGAGATGGAATTCTGCGTTACCCTGTGAGGGCGGCATAGGAGAGGACAGACACACATAGGATAGGCCCGTGGAGGTGATGCGTATGGCGCATAGACCAGCCCGGGGATGGGGCCGGGACATGGGAACGGCGGTTGGCCTGTTGTGTGCGGCGGCGGCACTGATGGCCTGTCCTGCCCAGGCCATGGAGGGCGCGCGCAGCGGACTGGCGCTGTGCGGGGAGGTCATTGTCCCCTCGCTGTTTCCTTTTTTCATCCTCGCTTCTCTGGTGGTGGAGCTGGGACTGGCGGGACAGCTGGGGCGGGCGCTGGAGCCGGTCATGGGGCCGCTCTTCGGCCTGAACGGCGCTTGCGCCTCCGCCGTGGCCCTGGGGCTGATCGGCGGGTACCCGGTGGGAGCCAAGACCGCGCTGGGCCTCTATGAGAACGGGCTGTGTACCCGCACGGAGGCTGAGCGGCTGCTGGCCTTCTGCAACAACTCCGGACCGGCCTTTGTGCTGGGCGTAGTGGGGGCGGGGATCTTTTCCAGCGCCCGGGCCGGGCTGCTCCTCTACGGGCTGCACATCCTCTCGGCACTGTGCGTGGGGGCGGCCTTCCGGCTGGTGTGCGGACGGGCGGACCGAGGGGGAGGGCATACGGGCCGGCGGCCGGTCTTTCAGGCCAGACATCTCACATCCGCCTTTACGGAATCGGTCAAGCAGTCCCTCCAGGCGATGCTGAATATCTGCGCTTTTGTGGTGTGCTTCAATGTAATTCTGCGCCTGCTCACCGTCACGGGGGTGCTCGCCGGGACGGGACGGCTCCTCAGCGCGCTGCTCGGCCCACTGGGCATGGACGCGGTCTGGGCCCAGCGGCTCCTGACGGGGGCATTGGAGATTTCCTCTGGAGTGTGGAGCCTCTCGGGCGGCGGAGCGGCGGGGCCGCGGATGGTGATGGCCTCCCTGATACTGGGGTGGGCCGGGCTGTCGGTCCACTGTCAGGTCCTCTCCCTGTTGGGCGGGAGCGGCCTTTCCGCCCGCCCCTATCTGCTGGGAAAGGGACTGCACGCCCTGTGTGCGGCGGCCCTGACCGCGGCGGCGGTATACCTGCTGCCGCTGGAACAGCCCGCCTGGAGTGCGCTGACCGGAGGAGGGGCGCTCTTCCGGTCCATGGAGACGGGAAGCCTCTGGATGTGTTCCATTGGGGCGGCGGGGGGAATTTTTTTGTTTCTGCTCCTTCTGGGGGCCGGAAAGACACGAAAAAAACCTGTTCACACCGGGGAAAGCGTGTTATAATATTCGAATAAGTCCATCAGGGCACATCTGCTTGGGTATGGACTGTGCGAAAACACTGTGTACAAGAGACGGAAGTGAGGTCACACCATGCTATTCAAAAAAG
>ENA-UERZ01002209-UERZ01002209.1-human-gut-metagenome-genome-assembly--contig:-NODE-2209-length-11384-cov-6.487309_pt1 | contig 11384 bp, 7 predicted proteins | sample MGYA00242997_ERZ507998 | MGnify/ENA primary metagenome ERZ507998 (study PRJEB26167, sample SAMN06115470) | human gut metagenome | host: Homo sapiens | place: China:Henan | collected 2016-06-23 | study... | reverse complement strand
AGGGAGACCGGCAGCTTTATACATTGAACCGAATGGATAAACGAGAATCCCCGCCCGGCATGCGCTCCGGGCGGGGATTCTCGTTTGCAGAGTTGAGAAAGAAGAAAGGGGTTTTATCGGAACCCGCTTACTTCAGCAGATAGCTGTAATTGGCGTAGACCGCACAGATGAGCTTCCGCAGGTCCTCGTACAGGCCGCAGGAGGCGTCCTCCACGTGGTACTCCTTGACCTGGCCGCCCAGGCGCACCCGGGTAAGATCGCCCTCCAGACGGAGGAAGCCCTCGTTTTCGCTGTTGTTGAAGTCCTCCTCGCTCCAGAAGAGGGTGAACTTATCCTTGTAGGGACGGGAATCGTAGGGGCAGAAGGTGGCGCAGTTGCCGCACTCGTTGCACATGCCGTCCACATGGATGATCTGGCGCATCCGCTTTCCGGGGACCCAGACGGCCACGTTGGCGCGGTTGGGGCAGACCTCGGTACAGGTCTCGCAGACGGTGGCGCAGCCCAGGCAGCGGATCTCGTCGCAGCTCTTGCAGTCGTTGCAGAGGATGCCGCGCTTGGCCAGGGGGGCCTGGTAGTCGGCGTTGACGTTCTTTTCCACATACTTCTCGGTGTCGAAGGCCTGGATCGCCCTGGCGGCCTTGGTGGCGCCGGCAATGGCCTCCACCACGGTGCTGGGGCCTTTCTGGCCGTCGCCGATCACAAAGACGTTCTTGACGCTGGACTCCAGGGTGTCCGCATTGACCACGGCCTTGCCCCGGTTATCCACAGCCAGACCGTTGGCGGTGTAGAGGGCGGTGTCCACCCTCTCGCCCACGGCGGTGATGACGGTGCAGGCGGGAATCTCCACCACGCGGCCGGTGTCCACGGGAGTGCGGCGGCCGGTGGCGTCGGGAGCGCCCAGCTCCATCTCGTGGCAGGTGAGGACGCCGTCCTTCACGCCCACGGGAGCGAGCAGCTCACGGAACTCCACGCCGTCCTCCAGAGCCAGCTCCAGCTCCTCCTGGTCGGCGGGCATATAGCGCTTGGTGCGGCGGTAGACCAGGGAGACCCTCTTCACGCCGGGGATGCGCTTGGCAGCCCGGGCGGCGTCCATCGCGGTGTTGCCGCCGCCGATGACCACCACGTTCTCGCCCAGCTGGAGGGATTCGGGGGCCTTCTTGGCCTTCTCCAGGAACGCGATGACGTTCATCTCCTCGCCGTACTCCAGACCGGCGCTGCCCTTGTTCCAGGCGCCGGTGGCGAAGATGACATGGGTGTAGCCCTGATCGAAGAGCTCCTGCGCGCTCTTGACCTCGGTGTTGAGGACCACCTTGGCGCCCATGGCCTCCATGAGCTTCACATCGTTGTCGATGGCGGAGGCGGGAATGCGGAAGGCGGGGATCACATGGCGCACGATGCCGCCCAGGGAGTCCTTGCGCTCGAAGACGGTCACATCCACGCCGGCGCGGCCCAGGAAGTAGGCGGCAGACATACCGGCCGGGCCGCCGCCGATGACGGCTGCCTTCTTGCCGGAGACCGGCGCGCCCGCCTTCAGCTTGGGCAGCAGCGCGGAGAAGCCGCCATCAGCCGCCTTGAGCTTCTGGGTGCGGATGTACACGCTCTCCTCATAGGCGTTGCGCATGCACTTGTCCTGGCAGCGGTGGGAGCAGATGGTGCCGGTGATGAAGGGCAGGGCGTTGCGGTGGGTGATGACCTCCAGGGCCTCCTCATACCTGCCGGCATTGACCAGCATCAGGTAAGCGGGAATATCCTGCTCGATGGGGCAGCCGTTGCGGCAGGGGGCGGTGAAGCAGTCGATGAGGGGGACCTTCTTGTCTAGCTTGCGGCTGGGCAGGGGCTTCATGGGCTTCTGGTAGTGGCAGTCGGCAAAGAGCTGGTCCAGCAGAGCGTCCAGCTTGGCCACATCCACGCCCTGGAAGGCGCCGCTTTCCTTGCCGTCAAACTGGGCGGCGATCTGGGCCAGTCGGTTGTAGCCGCCCGACTTGAGTATGGTGGTGGCCAGGGTGACGGGCCAGATGCCGCAGTCCACCAGCGCTTTGATGTTGTGATAATCCGCGCCGCCGGAGTAGGAGATGCGCAGCTTGCCGCCGAACTCGTGGGAGAGCTTGCCAGCCAGAGACAGGGTCAGGGGATACAGGGAGCGGCCGGACATGTACATCTCATCGCTGGGCAGCTCGCCGGCGGCCACATCCACGGGGAAGGTGTTGGTCAGCTTGACGCCGAACTCCAGACCCTTCTCGGCGCACAGGGCCATCAGGCGGCGGAGCATGGGCACCGCATCACAGAACTGGAGATCCTCCAGGAAGTGATGGTCGTCAAACTGGATGTAGTCAAAGCCCAGGGAATCCAGGGTCTTGCGGGCAAACTCATAGCCCAGCAGGGTGGGGTTGCACTTGATGAAGGTATTGAAGCCCTTGTTCTGGATGAGATGGTTGGCAATGCGCTCGATCTCGTCCGGGGGGCAGCCGTGCAGGGTGGAGATGGTGACCGACTCACTGATTCGGGGGGTAATGGCCTTCACATAGGCCTCGTCCACATTCTGGAACCGGTCCAGATTGTTCAGGGCCCAGTCCATGCACTCCTTCCACACCGCGGTGTTGGAGGCGTCCCGCATCTCGTTGAGGTACTTGTCGATCTTCTCGGACTGGATGCCGGCCAGATCGTAACCCACGCTCATGTTGAACACGAAGCCGTCGGGGTCGCCCAGGCCGTATTCCCTGGCCAGCAGCTTGCAGGCAAACCATGCCTTCACATACTCGGCAAAGGCCTGGGGCACATAGAGCTCGGTGGACCACTCGCAGTTGTAGCACTCGTCCTCAGCGGTGATGCAGGGCTTGGCCACGCACTTGGACAGCTCGTCGCCGTCCATGACCTGGACGGTCTTGACCTCGAAGAAGCGGCTGCCGCCGGCATAGGCGGCGATCAGGTTCTGAGCCAGCTGGGTGTGGGGGCCGGCGGCAGGACCGAAGGGAGACTCGATCTTTTCCTGGAAGATGGGACGGGCCTGGCCGCCCTTGTGCTCCACGATTTTGGAGACGCCGAAGATGGTGCCCTGGTCATGGTGCTCGGTCAGGATCCAGTTCATCAGATGGGCAAAGGACATGGGACGCATAATATCGCTCATAAAGAAAACCTCCCGGCTTATTTCGGTATTTTCTCCAGACAAATAGGGACATCCTTCCGCGGGGCGGGGGCTTGCCGCCCTGCGGAGGCTCAGGTATGGTTACCGTACGTACAGATAGGACTTAGTAGGTGCAGTGATTGAGGGCGCCCCAGAGCTTTTTGGACTGCTCCATGCACCAGGCATTGATCTTGTCCTCGTCAATGCCGACGAACTCGCGGTCCTTGTAGACCACCTTGCCGTTGATGATGGTGGTGCGGCAGTTCTTGCCCATCATGCCGAAGAGCATGTGGCCGTCGATATTGGCGTCGGAGAAGGGGGTAAAGGGCTTGTAGTCCATGACGATCACGTCGGCCGCGGCTCCCTCGGCCAGGATGCCCAGAGGCTTCTTGAAGTAGCGGGCGCCGATCTTGGCGTTGTTCTGGAAGAGCATGCCGGTGGCCTCGCACCAGCCCACGTTGGGCTGGGCGGTGTTGTGGCGCTGCATGGGCAGCAGGACCTTCAGGCTCTCCAGCATGTCGTGGGTGTAGGCGTCGGTGCCCAGGCCGATGAGGATGCCCTTCTGATACATCTGGAGGACCGGCGCGCAGCCCACGGCGTTGCCCATGTTGGACTCGGGGTTGTTGACCGCCATAGTGTTGGTCTCCTTGATGATGTCCATCTCGGCGGGAGAGACGTGGATGCAGTGGCCCAGCATGGTCTTCTCACCCAGAATGCCGTTGTAGAGCAGGCGGTTGACCGGGCGGCAGCCGTAGTTGCGCAGAGAGTCATACACATCGTTCATGCCCTCGGCCACATGGATGTGGAAGCCGGTCATGCCGTCGTTGGCCTGGACCATCTTCTCAAAGGTCTTGTCCGAGATGGTGAAGAGGGCGTGGCCGCCGAACATGGCCTTGATCATGTCGTCGTCCTGCTCCTTACACCACTTGGCAAAGTCGGCGTTCTCCTGGATGGCCTGGTCGCACTTCTCCATGCCGTCGCGCTCGCTGACCTCGTAGCAGAGGTTGGCACGGATGCCCACTTCCTGGCAAACATCCTTGATGGCGAAGAGGGAGCCGGGGATCTCACAGAAGGAGGCGTGATGGTCAAAGATGGTGGTCACGCCGTCCCGGATGCAGTCCAGCACCGTAGCATAGGCGCAGGCGCGGGTGCCGTCCAGGGTCAGATTCCGGTCGATGTACCACCACTGGCCGTCCAGCACCTCAAAAAAATTGGTGGGGTTGAAGCCGTTGATGGACAGGCCGCGGGCCAGGCCGGAGTAGATGTGGGTGTGGGCGTTGATGAGGCCGGGCATGATCACGCCGCCCTTGGCGTCCACAAATTCAGCCTCGGGATACTTGGCCTTCAGGTCGGCAAAGGAGCCGATCTCCTTGATGACCTGGCCGTCGATCACGACAGCGCCATCCTCCACATAGGGGAGGGCTTCGTTGCGGGTGATGAGTTTACCGTTTCCCACTAGCAGCATATGGTTGTCCTCCTTATTTGTTCGGCGGGTCTGCACGAGATGCCCCTGTTCCCCTTTGCGCGGCGGAATGAAAAAGGACTCTCATAGAAATGAGCGTCCTGCCGGCTGCGGCCCATGACCAGCAATCGGATTCAGAAACACTCCTCCAGCCCGTGCGCGAAGCACTTCGTTGCAGCCACGACCAATATGATGACTTTTTAGTGGATTTGCACAGGCAAATCACTTTTTATACTCCAAGTCTAACACGGAGTGCACCGAAAATCAACCCTTTTTTAGAGTGCCAGAAAATTTTTCAGGCATAACGATTTTTCTTGTAATTCTCCCACGATATGATACAATATTCTCGATCCATATATGGCTTTTACGACCGATTCTGAGGCAGAGAGGGAGAGAATGGGGACAGAAGAGCCAAAAAGAGGCACATTCTCCGCAAAAAGGGACTTGAGTGCCGGCCTCTGGCGGAAGGAAGGAACGAATTATGCTCAACGCATCCATACTTCAGTTTTTGTTTCAGCTGGCCAAGGGAATTGCCCAGCAATTTGGCCCCAACTGTGAAGTGGTGGTCCACGATCTGATCTCCAATGATCCGGACAGCTCCATTGTGGCCATTGAAAACGGCCATGTAACCGGGCGGAAGGTGGGAGACGGTCCCTCCCATGTGGTGCTGGAGGCTCTGCGCAGCGGGCGGGCCAATCTTCAGGACCATCTGAGCTATCTGACCCGGACCAAGGATGGAAAGATCCTCAAGTCCAGCACCTTCTATATCCGGGATGACGATGGAAATGCCGTGGGTATTTTCGGCATCAATTACGACATTACCCTCATGCTGGCCATGGAGAACAGCCTCAAGCAGTTTACCTCCACCGAACAGGAGAATCAGGAGCCGGAGGAGATCTCCCGCAACGTCAGCGACCTGCTGGACGAGCTCATCGAGCAGAGCGTCCGGGTGGTGGGTAAGCCGGTGGCGCTGATGAACAAGGAGGACAAGGTCAAGGCCATCCAGTTCCTCAACAACGCGGGGGCCTTCCTCATCACCAAGAGCGGCGATAAGGTGTGCAAATTCTTCGGGATCTCCAAATATACGCTGTACAGCTACATCGACGAGGCCAAGGAGGCCGGGAGCTGAGGGAAACAGAGACAAAAAGCCGGCGAAAGCCGGCTTTTTTGGCCCAATTATCACCTTGCCGTACCGGCCTGGACATGGTACACTAGACAGGTGATTTTTGCGGAAGGAGAGCGGCGCCATGCGAGAGACGGACGGCATTTTATTTGATCTGGACGGGACCCTCTGGGACGCGGTGGAGGGGATCTGCCGGGGCTGGAACGCCGGATTTCAGGAGTGCGGGCTGGAGCCCGTGCTGACGGCGCCCCAGCTGCGCGGCTGCATGGGGCTGCTGATGGAGGACATCGCCGCCCGGCTCCTGCCCCAGATCAAAGACGGCGCCCGGCGGATGGAGATCATGGAGGTCTGCTACCGCCACCAGCTCCGCTATCTGGGGGAGCACGGCGGGAGACTCTACCCCGGCGTGGCGGAGACCCTGGAGGCGCTGGCCGGGCGCTTCCCCCTCTTCATCGTGAGCAACTGCCAGGACGGCTATATCCAGTGCTTTCTGAAGGTCCACGGGCTGGAGCGGTATATCCGTGACTTTGAGTGCCCCGGCCGGACCGGACAGGCCAAGGCCGCGAACATTGCCCTGGTGGCCCGGCGCAACGGGCTCTCCGCGCCCGTCTATGTGGGGGATACCCAGGGGGACTGCGACGCCGCCCACGGGGCGGGCGTCCCCTTTTTCCATGCGGCCTATGGGTTTGGCAGCGTGGACCGGGCCGAGGGGCGCATCCAGGCCATCTCGGAGCTGACCGGCCTGCTCACGCCCCCCTGAAGGAACGAGACCGCCCGGCGGGGTCCCTTGTGACGAGGGCGGCACATGTGATAAAATAAAACGCTATTTTTGAAATGAAGGACGGTTTTTGCCTTGTCAAAATACGAATCGGAAATCAAGCGCCGGCGCACGTTCGCCATCATCAGCCACCCCGACGCCGGTAAGACGACCCTGACCGAAAAGTTCCTCCTCTACGGAGGGGCCATCGCCCAGGCCGGTCAGGTCAAGGGCAAGAAGAACACCCGCGCCGCCACCTCCGACTGGATGGAGATCGAGAAGCAGCGCGGCATCTCGGTGACCTCTTCGGTCATGCAGTTCCAGTATGACGGATACTGCATCAATATTCTGGATACCCCCGGCCACCAGGACTTCTCGGAGGACACCTACCGCACCCTGATGGCGGCCGACTCCGCGGTCATGGTCATCGACGCGGCCAAGGGCGTGGAGGCCCAGACCCGCAAGCTCTTCAAGGTCTGCGCCATGCGGGACATCCCCATCTTCACCTTCATCAACAAGATGGACCGGGAGGCCCGGGATTCCTTCGAGCTGCTGGAAGAGCTGGAGAAGGAGCTGGGGATCGAGACCTACCCCGTCAACTGGCCCATTGGCTGCGGCAAAGATTTTAAGGGCGTCTACGACCGGGGCAGCCGGAAGATCATCCACTTTACCAGCAACGGCGGTTCCAAGGCGGCCACGGCCACCGAGGTGGAGCTGGGGGATCCCAACCTGGACGGCCTGATCGGCTCCACCCTCCACCAGCAGCTGGTGGACGAGATCGAGCTGCTGGACGGCGCCGCCGCCGAGTTTGACCTGGACCGGGTGCGCCACGGCAAGCTCTCCCCGGTGTTCTTCGGCTCGGCCCTGACCAACTTCGGCGTGGAACCCTTCCTGGAGCACTTCCTCCAGATGACCACCGCGCCCCTGCCCCGGAAGGCGGGGGAGGAGATCATCGACTCCATGGACGACCAGTTCTCGGCCTTTGTCTTCAAGATCCAGGCCAACATGAACAAGGCCCACCGGGACCGGATCGCCTTCATGCGCCTGGTCTCCGGCCGCTTTGACGCGGACAAGGAGGTCTACCATGTCCAGGGCGGGAAGAAGATCCGCCTCTCCCGGCCCCAGCAGCTGATGGCCGCCGAGCGGGAGATCATCGAGGAGGCCTACGCCGGAGACATCATCGGCGTATTCGATCCCGGCATCTTCTCCATCGGCGACACCCTGTGCACCGCCGCCAAGAAGTTTAGGTTTGATCCCATCCCCACCTTTGCGCCCGAGCACTTCAAGCGGGTGCGCAGTCTGGACACCATGAAGCGCAAGCAGTTCCTCAAGGGCATGGAGCAGATCGCCCAGGAGGGCGCCATCCAGATCTTCAAGACCCCCTATTCCGGCATGGAGGAGGTCATCGTGGGCGTGGTGGGCACCCTCCAGTTCGACGTGCTGGAGTACCGCCTGAAGAATGAGTACAACGTGGACCTCTATATGGAGGGGCTGCCCTACGAGTACCTGCGCTGGATCGTCCGGGAGGACGAGGACGCCGAGCCCCTCAAGGAGGAGGACCTGATCCTGGGTACCGACACCAAGCTGGTGGAGGACTACAAGGGCAATCAGCTCCTGCTCTTCGGGTCCCAGTGGGCCATCCAGTGGACGGCCGACCGGAACAAGAATCTCACCCTGCGGGAGTTTGGCGGCAGCGCCGCCGACGCCTGATCCGGTTTTGAAATGAAAACGCCCCGGTCTCCCTTGGGAGACCGGGGCGTCAAGCTGTCAATGAGGAGAGGCCGGGACGGATCAGCCGAAGCTGCGGTTCCACTTGTGGCCCTCGCGGCGGTTGGTGATGCGGCCCCGCTCACACAGGTCCTCGGCGCACTTCTGCACCTTGCGGTAGATCTCCTTCTCGTCCTTGACGGTGGTGATGACGCCGTTCTCCATGACCACCTTGCCGTCCACCATGGCGCCCACGATGTTCTTCATGGAGGCGGAGTAGACCAGGGTGGACACGGGGTTGTGCATGGGGATGGCCTTGGGGCACTCCAGCGGATCGAAGATGACCAGGTCCGCCTTCTTGCCGGCCTCCAGAGAGCCGATCTCGTCCTCCATGCCCAGGGCGCGGGCGCCGTCGATGGTGGCCATCTCCAGCACCTTCTCGGCGGTCATGGCCAGGGGGTCCCGGGTGGCGACCTTGTGCTGGAGGGCGGTGAACTTCATCAGCTCCACCATGTCCTGGGCGTTGTTGGAGGCCGCGCCGTCCACGCCCAGAGAGACCGTAAGGCCGCTCCGGAGCATCTTGGGCACGTCGGCCACGCCGGAGGAGAGGTACTGGTTGGAGCAGACGTTGTGGGATACCTTCATATCGTACTTCTTGGCCATGGCGATGTCCCTGTCGGTGAGGTAGCAGCAGTGGACCATCAGCACATTGGGGCCCACGATGCCCAGATCCTCCAGGACCTCGGCGTCGGGCAGGCCGTGGAGCTCCTGGGCGGCGGCCCGGTCGAAGGGCGTCTCGGAGATGTGGACGGTAAAGCCGGACTTGTACTCGTTGGTCACCCGCCAGAGCATCTTCAGCAGGTCCTTGGAGTTGGACCAGATGGCGGCGGGGGCCGTCCAGATCTTGATGCGGCCGTCCTCGCTGTTGTGATAGGTCTCGAAGAGGCGGCGCAGATCCTTCTCAATGGTGTCCACGTCCTGCATGATGCCGGGATGGACGCCGAACTGCTTGCCGGTGTTCATGCAGCCCCGGCCCAGGATGCCGCGGATGCCCAGCTCCCTCATGGCGTCGATGACGCCGTCGGAGAGTTCCCCGGTGGGATGGGGATACATATAATCCAGCATGGTGGTGATGCCGCTGTGCAGCCCTTCCATGCAGCCCAGCATGGCGGCCAGGTAGCAGTCGTTGCGGGTCAGGTTGGTGGCGGCGGGGAAGGTCATGGTCTCCAGCCAGTCCTTGAGCACCATGTCGTCGCCCAGGCCCTTGAGCAGAGTCTGGAAGAGATGGTTATGGGTATTGACAAAGCCGGGGAAGACGATCTTGCCGTCCAGGTCGGTGACCCTGGCGGCGTCGGCGTACTTGGCCTCCAGCGCGCCGCTGGGGCCGGCCTCCACGATGCGGTTGCCCTGGATGGCCACAGCGCCGTGGAAAAAGACCTCGCGGCCGGGATTGACAGTGACAATGATTCCGTTTTTCAGCAGGTGGTCGATCATAGTAGTTGCGCTCCTTTCCAAATCAGTCGGCGGAAGCTTCCGCGTCCAGATCTTCCTGCGTCTTGGGCAGGACGATGTTCAGCACGATGGCGGTCAGGGCCACCAGAATGATGCTGGACTCACCGAAGAACATCTGCACATAGCCGCCCACCAGGTCGAGGGTGTCCTTGGCGAAGGAGATGCCCAGGCCCAGAGTGATGGAGATGCCGCAGATAAGCATAGAGCGGCTGGTAAAGCGGCTCTTGGCCACCAGGCTCATGCCGCTCATGGCGATCATGGAGAAGACCACGATGGTGGCGCCGCCCACCACGCAGTTGGGGATGGTGGAGAGCAGTCCGGCCAGCTTGGGACAAAAAGCGGCTGCGATAAGGGTCAGGGCGCCGGTGCCCATGACCCAGCGGGAACACACCTTGGTCATAGCCACGATGCCGGAGCACTGGCTGTAAGAACCGGTGGCGAAGCAGTTGAAGACAGAGGCAAACATGCAGGCAAAGGCATTGCCCAGAATACCGCCGGAGAGCTCCTCGTCCTTGGGCTGACGGCCCAGACCGCCGGTGGCGGACACGGTCATATCGCCCACCATCTCCACGGCGTTGATGAAGTAGAGCAGGATAAAGACCAGGATGAACTCGGGCTTGAAGACCAGGGCGGGGCCGCCGTCACCAAAGGCCAGGGGACGGGGAATGTCAAACCACTTGGCGGAGGCAATGTTGCTGAAGTCCACATAGCCGCCCACCGCGGCCACCACATAGCCTGCCACGATGCCGATGAGCACCGCCGCGGCGCTGACCATGCCCTTGCCGAAGGCGGAGCAGGCCACGATCACCACGATGACCAGGCCGCCGATGAGCCAGTTATGGAGCTGTCCCATGGTGGGATCCCCCTGGCCGCCGGCCAGGTTGTAGGCGGCGATGGAAAAGCAGGAGATACCGATGGAGACGATTATAGTACCCGTCACGATGGGCGGGAAGAATTTACGGATGTAAGGCAGCACGAACGCTACAAGGACCGAGGACAGGGCCGCTACCAGCTGGGCGCCGAACAAAACGGGCAGTCCCAGCGCCTCATTGGTCGCCACGGCCAGGCAGATGGGCAGGAAGGTATAGGTGAGGCCCATCATAATGGGAAGGCCGGAGCCGATGCGGATCCTGCCCAGGCGAATGGGGAAAGCCTGGAGCAGCGTGGCCACGCCCGCGCCCAGAACGGAGCACTGGATGAGCAGGGTGGAATAGTAACTATCCAGACGGGCCTCTCCGGCGACCAGGATCATGGGAACGATATTGCCCACGAACATAGCCAGCAGCTGCTGGAAGCCAAGGGGGAAGGCCTGAAGGAACGGCGGTCTGCCGTCCAACTCATAGATGGCATTGCTTTTTGCGCCTTTGAACGGTTTCAATGTTGGATAGCCCTCCAGAGGCTGTGCACGGGAAGGGGCGTTCCCTTCCATTTCATCTCATCTCGTTGCGGACGAAGCGGCGCTGCCGGGGGAACTGGGTGGACGCCGCCTGCCTGCCGGCTGGTCATAAAAAGTACCGCCGCCCCATGGGACGCCGGCTGAGCCGTTTCGGTATACAGGCTTGAGAGTGGAATAAGACGAGAAAAGAATTCCGGCCCTCCCGCGCATTCACTGCAAGCGCGGCCGAGCTGTGTTCACCTCCTTATCTGGAGAGATTATATAACACCTTATAAGAGTAGTCCATACCTTTTTGTAAAAACCGAC
>ENA-UERZ01002198-UERZ01002198.1-human-gut-metagenome-genome-assembly--contig:-NODE-2198-length-11461-cov-5.294448_pt1 | contig 11461 bp, 10 predicted proteins | sample MGYA00242997_ERZ507998 | MGnify/ENA primary metagenome ERZ507998 (study PRJEB26167, sample SAMN06115470) | human gut metagenome | host: Homo sapiens | place: China:Henan | collected 2016-06-23... | reverse complement strand
ACTTCGTGTGTCTGATTTATCTTTCCGCTTCATAGGTCAGAACAAATTAACTTTGTTAATTTGTGGCTTGTGAACAAGCCATCGGATTTATCTTTCCGATTCATAGGTACAAAATATATAAAAAGGCTCTGTCAGAAATGGCAGAGTCTTTTTTGTTCGGTATTAAAAATTATTTTAAAATATTATAGCCAATATTTTGACCAAATTTAAAAGTAGCTATTGGGGATACGGCTATAAACATAAAAAGACCATAGCCGAAAAGGAAACCGGTTACAAACCTTTTAAAATTATTGCTTTCATAAGAGGTAAACATTTGTATTCCGCCGTCTAAAATCAATGGCAACACAAGTATTACTATAGCCAGCATTGATATTCTAAAAAAGATACAGGAGAATATAGAGAAAAATATCCCCACCAATTCTCCTGTACATCTTGCACATATAGGAAACTTTTTACCTTTATAATGAAATGACCTATCATCTCTACAATGGCAACCGAAAAATATAGGCAACCATTTGTATAAAAAGTTTTTCATCTTATTAGAAGCCACGATACATTACTGTACCTACGCCTAAGCATACCATAAGCAAGTAATATATAACGCATAAAACTACACCAACAATAGCACCAACGCCGGCAGCCTTTGCTGTTTTAGGCTTGTTATCTTTCCAAACTAGGAACAACACAAGACCCACAATAGGAATACAGCAACCTAACAGTCCCCAACCGAAACCTCCATTGTCAACTGCCTGTGGTTGGCTTGTGTACTGTGGCTGTGGTGTAGCATTAACACCATTCTGTGGCTGGCTCGCAACATTAACATTATCCTGTTTTGTACCACAATTAGGACAGAATGCAGTTCCCTCATTAATTTCTACTCCACAATTTTTACAAAATGCCATATAAACCCCTCCTTCTATATGAAAAATATACAATTTTAAACATTTATTTTCCTTTTTATAGTATAATATTACCACATAAGCTACAAAAAGTCAATAAAAAAATTATTTATACTAAAAACGCAGAAAAGAACAACCTACAGCACCAAAAGCACCATAAGTCATTTATTTCTGCGTTCTTGCTATATGAAAAAACGAGCAAATAATTGTAATAAGTGTATATAAATATGCGTTCTGTAATTAATCTATATACGGGCCACTTGGATTGTGTATTAAATTACCTGCTCATTTCTTCCTGAGGTCCATTACTCTTATGGGATTTAATTACGCTGTTAATTTCTTCTAAACTAGAAGCAGGCATATCACCATAAGTAGTATTCTTTACTGCACTCATAGCATTACCATACTCGACTGCAGTCTGTGGGTCGTTTGTAGTCAAGAAGCCATATAAAGCACCTGCTACATAAGCGTCGCCACTTCCAATTCTATCTACTACCTCGATATTTTCATAAGGAGGTTCTTCATAAAATTTACCATTATAGTAAATCTTAGAGCCAAAGTTATGTCTTGTTGGGCTTACAACTTCTCGTCTAGTTGTGGCAACAACCTTACAACCAAACTCATCACAATAGCCCTTCATAATTTCTTCAAGAGTACCTGTTCTTTGCATCATTTTTCTTGAAGTTTCTTCTGAAACAAATAATATATCAACATAAGGAAGTACAGAGTAAATAGTTTCTCTTGCTTCTTCTTCTGTCCAAAGCTTAGCTCTGTAGTTACAGTCGAAAGAAACAGAAGCACCCTGCTCCTTAAATCTCTTAATAAGTTCAACAACTGTTGTTCTCAAATTCTTGCTAATTGCCATAGAAATACCACTAACATGGAAATGTCTAGTATTCTTATAAATAGATGGGTCAATTTCGCTTAAAGAAATAGAACACATTGATGAATTAGCTCTGTCATAAACAACAGAAGATTTTCTAGGATAAGCACCACTTTCATAGTAGTAAATACCCAATCTCTGTTCTGGACTGTAATCGTAAACAACATAATCGTCACTTACATTACCATATCTAATCTTATACTTAACAAATCTACCAATCTTGTTGTCAGGAAGTTTTGTAATGATAGCAGTTCTTGCACCTAAGAAAGCAGCACCAGATGCCACATTAAGTTCTGAACCACCGGCATTCTTTTCGAAAACCTGACCCTGAGAAATCTTCTCTTTGTCTGGAGGAGAAAGTCTTAACATAACTTCTCCAAAGCTGATAATATCAAATTTTTTCTTAGTATCGCTAATAATACTCATATTATCCTCCTTTTACTTTGTAAAGCCAATTTTCTTTTTAACCTTTCGCAAAGTTTTGTTGGCAAAGTATGACGCCTTTTCAGCACCCTCTGCCATAGCCTTGTCAATATAAGCCTTGTCAGAAGAAAGCTCCTTGAACTTCTCCTGTAAAGGCTGAACTTCAGCTACTACAGCGTCAGCAACAGTCTTTTTGAACTCTCCATATCCACAACCTGCAAAGTCTGCCACAGCATCGTCTACAGATTTGCCTGTTACCGCACTATATATATTCAACAAGTTACTTATGCCAGGCTTTTCCTCTGGAGAATAAGCAACTACATTGTCGGAATCAGTAACCGCCCTTTTAATTTTGTTGGCAATTACATTCAAGTCATCAAGCAAGAAAATAGCATTATTTTCATTGTCGCTTTCAGACTTGCTCATTTTCTTTTCAGGGTTCTGAAGCCCCATTATTCTAGCTCCAACCTTAGGTATATAACCCTCTGGAATAGTAAACACATCGCCATAAATATTGTTAAATCTTTCAGCAATATCTCTTGTAATTTCCAAATGCTGTCTTTGGTCAGCACCTACAGGTACAAGGTCAGACTGATAAAGAAGAATATCGGCTGCCATAAGTACAGGATAAGTGAAAAGACCAGCATTAATATTATCTGCGTGTTTAGCTGATTTATCCTTAAACTGTGTCATACGGCTTAATTCGCCAGTATATGTATAGCAATTTAAAATCCAAGACAATTCTGCGTGAGCTGGAACATCAGACTGAACATACACAATATTTTTTTCAGGGTCAAGACCCAAAGCAAGAAAGAGAGTAAATAAATCTCTAATTCTTCTTCTAAATTCAGTAGGATTTTGTCTAACAGTAATAGCGTGCATATTAGCAACACCAAAAATACAGTTATAATCCTCCTGTAAATTCTTCCAATTCTTCAACGCACCTAAGTAATTGCCTAAAGATGGCACACCTGACGGTTGCATCGCACTATATAAAATCTTCTTATCTTTTTCCATTTTGTCCTCTTATCCTATAAAGCTGGCTACCATAACAGCCTTAATAGTGTGCATTCTATTTTCTGCCTCATCAAATACAACAGACTTAGCACTTTCGAAAACTTCTTCTGTAACTTCCTTACCCTTAATAGCTGGGAGACAGTGCATAAATAAAGTATTGTCCTTGCCAGTCATAGCCATAACATCGCTGTTAATCTGGTATGGAGAAAGGAGAGCAATTCTTTCCTTAGCCTTATCTTCTTCGCCCATAGAGCACCAAACATCAGTATAGAGTACATCTGCATTTTTAACAGCTGTAGCAACATCATCAGTAATAGTAATAGAAGCACCAGACTGTTCTGCATTTTTCTTACATTCTTCAACAAGACTTTCTTCTGGGAAAAGTTCCTTTGGAGAACAGATAACAAAATCAAGACCCATTTTAGAAGAACCAATCATAAGGGCGTTTGCCATATTGTTTCTGCCGTCGCCCATATATACAAGCTTAACACCTTTTAACTTACCTAAATGTTCCTGAATTGTAAGGAAATCAGCTAAAATCTGAGTTGGGTGGTCCTCATCAGTAAGACCATTCCATACAGGAACACCACTATATTTAGCCAAATCTTCAACAACTTTCTGTGAAAATCCTCTAAATTCGATACCGTCGAACATTCTACCAAGAACTCTGGCAGTATCTTCAACAGATTCCTTACCAAGCTGTATATCGCCTTTGCCAAGGTATTCAGGAAAAGCACCCATATCGTTACAAGCAACTACAAAAGAACATCTAGTTCTAGTTGAAGGCTTTTCAAAAATCAAAGCAATATTTTTGCCTTCCATATATTTTTTCATTGTACCATTTTTCTTGTCAGCCTTTAACTGAGCTGCAAGTTCAAGGTAATGGCTAATTTCCTCAGCTGTAAAATCTCTTAATGTTAAGAAGTTTCTACCCTTTAAATCTACTGCCATAACTAATCCTCCTAAATACCGTAAAATACAGCATATGTATATATTATTCAATAAAAATTCAATCGTTGTGATACATTATACACCTTTTTTTTAAAAATGTATATAGTTTTTTAAAAATTTACAAAAAACTTACCAAATGTTAACTCTTTCTTCTGGTTTTACATACATACCATTGTACTCATTTATGCCATAGGTATCGTAAAACTTTTGGAAATTAGATAAAGTGCGTTTCACTCTTACAGAGCCATAGGAATGTTGGTCCATAACGGATAATAGTGATAAATACTGCCTTGTAGAGGTGTTAAAAAACAATTTTCCATAGGCTGTAAAGAACTTGTCATAGTCCACATTGCCCAATTTTGCAACAGTATCTAAGGCACAAGCCATAGCACCAATGTCAGCAATATTTTCATTTAATGTAAGCTGACCGGAGGTTTCTATTCCTGTAGCTGACTCATAGCCGTCATAAAATTTCTCTACTTTTTTGCATTGTTCCTTAAAGTTAGAATAATCTACAGCACTCCACCAGTCTGTCAGATTGCCGTCTTTGTCGTACATCGCCCCCTGTGTATCAAAGGCGTGTACCATTTCGTGGGCAATAACTGTACCTATTGTGGCATAGTTGCTTTCAGGACTGTCTGAACTAAGGGCATAGCAAATACCAGCGGGAATAATCATTCTATTTTTCTCAGCAACATAGTAGGCATTTACATCGTAAGGCTGAACTTCCCACATATCTTTCACATCATAGTTTTTGCTGAAATCAATAGCACCTTTTACAATAGCCCTGTTTATTTCAAGCATATTGCTATAGTATGTTCCCCCCTCCTCAGGAGATTTTATGTCTGCATAGTCCAAATAGCATCTCCAATTATCGGGATAGCCCACCTGTAAATCCATATTATCCAGCTTTTCAATAGCCTTAATCTTTGTTGTGCCAGAAAGCCAACGGTTGTTTTTAAGCCTTTCTCTGAAAGTATCTCTCAAATTTTCTGCTATTTTAATAACCTGTTCTTTTTTTGACTTGTCAAAATATTTCTGACAGAAAATCTGACTAATGTATATACTCATTTGGTTAGATATAAATGTTCTAGGAGCCATATTTTGGTCTAAAACACTTTGGTCTGTGCCGTAAATATCCATAAGGAAATTGTCGTACAAGTCATAGAAATCCTGTGATAAATACATACCACCAATGCTAATCATATAGGCTTTTTGAAGGCTTGCAAGCTCCTGTGAATGTTCTCCATTGAAAAGTTCAGACAGCTTGTTTACCCTGTTCATATCCCATATAATAAGAGGTAAATTCTCGTCATAGCCAAAGGCTTTTACTATTGCTTTTAAGTCCAAAGTTTTGAATTTTCTGTCAATAGTATCAATGTCATAGGACTTGTACAGCTTTTCCATTATGTTAGAACTGTCATCAAAGCCGTCAGCCTCAACAGTTTCCATAAATTCGGAATCCCCGTTTGCAATAATATCAGAAGAGAGAAGTTTTTCAACATTCAAAACATTTTCGGCATCTTCCAAAGCCTTTTTGTTGCTTTCTCCCGCCAGTTCAAACATATCAGTAATGTATTTTTTGTATCTTTCCAGCTCATCAGGATTTTGACTAACACTAATGTACATAAGAGGCACATAGCAATCAAAATACAAGCCATATTTGCCCTCATCATTAGGCTGTGGAGCAAGGGAGAAATTCACAAAAGCCGGCATACTTGTCTTTTTAGTATAATCCTCAACAAAGGCATTTAACTGACTATCGTCTTTTACCTGTGATAATTGGTCTAAAAATGGTTTAATAGGCTCAACACCCTGTTCATTTCTGGTTTTAAAATCCTGTATAGTAAGGTAGAGGTTCTGTATAGCTGACTCCTTAGAGCCTTTTTGCCAACTTCCGTCAATACATTCATTTACAATGTCGTTGAACATTTCCACATTGTGCTTTTGAGCCTCATCAATGGTATTTACATTCCCTGTGTCCTCAAGTTGGGCAGTATTATCCTCCAACAGCTCCTTATGGTTTACATAAGAATAAAAATCGTCTTTGTTGTTAGTGCCATAAAGCCTGTAAACTCTCTGTAAAATGGTGTCAAATTCCTTTTCGGTAACATTTTGTAAGGGATAAAAAGCACCACTTCCATCATTGTCTACAAGCCCACAAGAAATCATTTTGCCAATTTCATTTCCTGCCCACATAGGCATATCGTAGTAAGTAACCTTGCTAGGAGCATTTGCAAGACAATCCCCTTGAAGCTGAGGAAAATTGTCAAAAGCCCTACTTATTAAATAGTAGCACTGAGCCTTTGTAACATCTTCATCAAGAACAAAAGATGAACTGCTAAGGAGCTTTTCCTTTGTGTACTGTGGGTTGTAACTCCCTGCCACTTTGTCAAGCCTGTTCACTACATCTCTAACAGTTATGTAATTGTCGCCACCATATACAATAGTGACGCTTGTGCATATAAGCACTAAAATCAAAATAATTGAAAAAAGTTTTTTCACATCTACCCTCATACTAGAACCTGTACTGGCTTTCTAATCACCATACTGTTTGGCTCTATTTCACAATCATAGGCAAGTATGTTTACACCACTTGCTTTCGCCTGTTTTAATTCCTCTGCAAAAGCCTTATGATTTTCAGCATTTGGCTCAAAATATTTCACATCACTCATTTGTACAATAAACAGTACATATGTTTCATACCCCATACTGTGTGCAATTTGCAATTCCTTTAAATGCTTTACAGCCCTTTCACTAGGTGCATCAGGGAAACTGACAACATTGTCATTTTCCAATGTAACCCCTTTCACTTCCATAAAACATTTTTTACCTCCACGCTCAAAATACATATCAAAGCGTGAGTTCTGGAATGTCTTTTCTCTCTTTAAATTTACAATATCCGAAAACAAGCCACCACTTTTCAGCCACTCCTCAACAGCCTTGTTAGGTGCTTGAGAGTCCATATTAATAAGCCTGCCACCTTTGTTGACGGCAATAAGAGAAAACTTTGTCTTTCTCTTTGGGTCATTGTTGGTCTGAACATAAATTTCAGCATTGGGAATAAGAAGCTCTCTGCACCTGCCAGTATTCTTGACATGGCATATCTCCTCTTTGCCATTTACTAAAATGTGGGCAATAAATCTGTTCTCTCGTGTTAAAAATTTGGCTTTTATTATGTTGTCATATATCATTTTACTACCTTATATTACTATAGAAAGAATTTGTAAAATTTTATGTTCAAAAAATAGTAAAGTTTTACTTGATTTTTTTCTGGTCAGAACATTTTGCTTTGCAAAATGTGGCTTGACAAGTCAAGCCATCGGATTTATCTTTCCGATTCATTTGTCAAAATATTTTGTTTTGCAAAATATGGCTTATACAAGCCACCGGACTTCTTTCCGGTTTGTTAATTTGCTATTCAAAAAAGCAAAGTTTTACTCCATTTTTTTCAAAAAATGGTGGTTTTTTAAGGCAAAGCCTTAAATCGCTTACTTGTAAGCGAAACAAATGCTTGCAAGAGCATTTTTCTTTGTTTCTTTCTTTTTGCGACAGAAAAAGAAAGAATAGCATTTTACTTACTTTCTTATTTGTCCATTTCCATAAATTATATACTTAGTAGTGGTAATAGCTTTAAGACCCATAGGACCTCTAGCGTGCAACTTCTGTGTACTAATACCGATTTCAGCACCAAAGCCGAACTCATTGCCGTCAGTAAATCTAGTAGAGGCATTTACATACACCGCTGCTGAGTCTACTTCGTTTAAAAATCTCTGGGCATTTGTATAGTTTTCTGTAACAATAGATTCTGAATGACCTGTAGAGTATTTTGCAATATGGTCAATGGCATCATCAAGGCTATCTACTACCTTTACAGCAAGAATATAGTCCAAGTATTCAGTTGCCCAATCTTCCTCTGTAGCTGGTACAACATCTGGCACAATTTCTGCCACTCTTTCATCGCCTCTGATTTCAACACCCTTTTCTCTTAATGCTGAAATAGCCTTTGGTAAATACTCTTTTGCTATATTTTTATGTACTAAAAGAGTTTCGGCTGCATTGCACACACCAACTCTCTGTGCCTTAGCATTTACAATAATATTCACGCCGTCATCAATCTTGCCACTTTCGTCCATATAGATATGGCAGTTGCCAACACCTGTTTCAATTACCGGAACAGTAGCATTTTTAACAACAGACTGTATAAGACCCTTGCCACCTCTAGGAATAAGCAAGTCAATATAATCGTTTAAAGTCATCATTTCAGTAGAAGAAGCTCTAGTAGTGTCCTCTACAAGCTGAACAAAATCAGGGTTATAGCCTAAGCCCTCAATAGCCTTTCTGAACACAGAAACAGTGGCAATATTAGAGTAAATAGCATCGCTACCACCACGAAGAATAACAGCACTACCAGCCTTTAAGCAAAGACCAAAGGCATCACTTGTAACATTAGGTCTAGCTTCATAGATAATACCAATAACGCCCATAGGCACACGCTTTTGACCAACTGTAAGACCGTTTGGCAAAGTTCTCATATCGAGGACTTCTCCAATAGGGTCAGGGAGTTTTTCAATAAGCTCTAAGCCCTCAGCCATAGCATTTACTCTGTCTACATTGAGCATTAATCTATCCTGTAAACCCTGTGGCATATTGTTATTTTTGGCATTTTCCATATCTTTGGCATTTTCGCCAACGATAAATTCTGCATTATCTCTTAAAGCCTTAGCACAAACAGCTAAAATATTGTTCTTCTCATCTGTACCAAGTTTTGCAAGCTGTCTTTTTGCAACTACTGCAAGCTGACCGTTTTCATTAACAGTTTTCATTTCACTATCCCCCTATTTGTCACAATTATATCTAAAGGCACATCGTTTTCCTCTGTAGGCACATTTTCTACTATTTGAAAGTCGTAGGCCACACCAACAGAGCATAAATACTTATTTTCGCTCAAATACTTGTCATAAAAACCACCGCCGTAGCCCATTCTGTTTTTGTTGTTATCCAAAACCAAGGCAGGCACAATTATAAATGTACTTTCATCTGAGTTCACAATATCTTCTTCATTAAATACAGGCTCAAGTATGCCGTACTTGTTTTCCACAAGATTGTCTAATCCCTCTATTTTGAGAAAAACCATTTCGTGGGGCTTTCCTGTCATATAGGGTACAGCAACATTTTTGCCCTTTTTTAAAGCATCTTTTATTATGTTTTTAGTCACTACTTCCTTGCCATAGTTTATGAAAGTAAACAATGCCTTACAATCATTGTATTGTGGCAAAGAAAAAATATTATACTGTATTTCAGCCGACATTTCCTCAACCTGAGAAAGGGTCAAAGCACTTCTTTTTTCCTTATATAATTTCCTTATTTCAGACTTCGTCAAAGAAAGCACCTCCAAAATACATTATTCAGTCTAATTTTATCACAATAAGCCAACAAATACAACAATCTATTGCAAATAAATACAACAACCTCTTGACTAAAGACGAAAAAAACCTTACAATAAATTATGAAGATATTATTAAAATTTTATGGAGGAAGATTTAAGAAAATGAAACCAAAACTATTTTCAATTATGAAAAACTCGCCAGAGGAATTGAAAGGAAAAAAACTTGTTAAGGACATAGTTGCCGGACTTATTGTCGCAGTTGTTGCCCTTCCTCTTTCTATCGCTCTTGCCATTTCATCTGGAGTATCTCCGGAAGTCGGCTTGATTACTGCTATTATTGCAGGTTTTATTATCTCTTTTTGGGGTGGTAGCCGAGTTCAGATTGGTGGCCCTACAGCAGCCTTTGTTGTTATTATCTGTGGTATCATAGACCAGTACGGTATTGAGGGTCTTATTGTTGCCACAATTATGGCAGGTATATTCCTTATTATAATGGGTGTGTTTAAACTTGGTGATATTATCAAGTTCATACCTTTCCCTATTACAGTAGGTTTTACAACAGGTATTGCCGTAACACTTTTTACAACACAGTTAAATGACTTTTTCGGTCTTAATATTCATGGACTTAGTTCAGAGTGTTTACCAAAATGGTGGGCATATATTACAAATATCTCTAAAATCAATTGGACAGCTACAGCCATTGGCGTAGGTTCAATTATCGTTATTGTTCTTTGGGGCAAAGTAAGCAAGAGAATACCTGGCTCACTTGTTGCCTTAATACTTTCTACAGTTGTACTCTATTTGCTCCAAAAAAATGGTATGGCAACAGAAGTACAGACTATTGGTTCAAAATTTAGCGACCTCAAGGGTGCTATTCCAATGCCTCATATTCCAAACTTTACAAAGGTAAATATTGGTGCTTTAGTTCAGCCGGCGGTTACTATTGCCATTTTGGCTGGTATTGAGTCACTTCTTTCTGCCGTAGTTGCTGACGGTATGACAGGGGATAAGCACGATTCTAATCAGGAACTTATTGCACAGGGTATTGCAAATATTGCATCAGCACTTTTTGGCGGTCTTCCTGCTACAGGTGCTATTGCCAGAACAGCTACTAATATTAAAAACGGTGGTAGAACACCAGTTGCCGGTATGGTTCACGCAATCGTTCTTTTCGTAATTATGATTGTGGCTATGCCTCTTGCAAAACTTATACCAATGGCTACACTTTCAGCAATTCTTATTGTAGTAAGTTTCAATATGTGTCAGTTTAAGGAATTTGTGGAAATCGGTCATACTACAAAGACAGACCTTTCTGTTTTAGCTCTTACATTCCTTTTAACAGTTGTATTTGACCTTGTTGTTGCCATTGAAGTAGGTATGGTACTTGCTATGTTTATGTTTATGAAGAAAATGGCAGAAACATTTGACATCAACACTCTTTCAAAGGAAACAGAAAACGACACATATAAATATCTTAATGACGATATTATGGTGTATGAATTAGCCGGTCCTATGTTCTTTGGTGCATCTACTACATTTATGGATACAATGAAGTCTATGAATGTTAAAAGCGATATTCTTATTCTCAGAATGAGAAATGTACCAATGATTGACGCAACTTCTCTTGATAGTCTTCATCATGTTATTGACTATGCACAGAGAAACCACATTGTTGTATTATATTGTGAACTTAATGAGAATACATATAATACATTAAAGCACTTTGGTTGCGAAGAAAGAATGGGTAAGCACAAGTTCTTTGATACTATGGACGAAGCCTATGCTTACGCAGAAAAAATGGTTGAAACTAAAAAAGAAGTTCGCAAGAAGTTAAAAGAAAAGTAAAAAAATCAATAAAGAGAAGTAAATATAAAAAAAGAGGTGTCAATGCACACCTCT
>ENA-UERZ01002183-UERZ01002183.1-human-gut-metagenome-genome-assembly--contig:-NODE-2183-length-11513-cov-4.056139_pt1 | contig 11513 bp, 9 predicted proteins | sample MGYA00242997_ERZ507998 | MGnify/ENA primary metagenome ERZ507998 (study PRJEB26167, sample SAMN06115470) | human gut metagenome | host: Homo sapiens | place: China:Henan | collected 2016-06-23 | study... | reverse complement strand
GTGTAGAAACCGTTGGCCCGGCGGAGCACGTCGTCCTTCAGGTCCAGCTTGTCCACCTGCTCCTGGGTCTTGCCCTCGGCCAGGAACTTCTTCTTGAGCAGTTCCGTGGTGTTGAGCCAGAGGGCCCCGTCCTTCTCATAGGTCCAGCCGTTGTCGGCCAGCATCTGCACGGTCTGGGCCACATAGCCGCTGTTGTGGAGGGTGGACTCAAAGAACCACTCGTCGTACTCGATCTGATAGCGGGACAGGTCGCTCTTCATCTTGGGGATGTTGACCGACAGGCCGTACTGGCTCATGGGCTCCAGCCACTGGGCCTCGTCGGCGTCCTTGAAGGCGTCCCCGTGCTGCTCATAGAAGCCCTGGGCCAGCTCCTTGATGTCGTCCCCGTGATAGCCGTTCTCGGGGAAGGGGAAGCCCTCCTCCCCCAGGAGGATCTGCATGTAGCGGGCGTGGATGGACTCGGCGAACTTGTGGATCTGGTTGCCCGCGTCGTTCACATAGAACTCCTTCCAGGTGTCAAAGCCCGCGCGCTTGAGGACGTTGGCCAGGGAGTCACCCAGCACGCCGCCCCGGGCGTTGCCCATGTGCATGGGACCGGTGGGGTTGGCGGAGACGAACTCCACCATGACCTTCTTGCCCCGGCCCTCGTCGCTCTTGCCGTACTCCATGCCCTCGGCCTCGATGTCGGAGAGCACGTCGCCGTACCACTTGGAGCCCATGAAGAAGTTCAGGAAGCCGGGGCCGGCGATCTCGGCCCGCTCAAAATAGCTCCCCTCCAGGTCCAGATGGTCCACGATGGCCTGGGCGATGGCCCGGGGGGCCATGTGCATGGCCTTGGCCCCCGCCATGGCGAAGGAGGAGGCTGAGTCTGGGTTCTTCACATCCTTGGGGATCTCCACGGTGGCCTTTACTTCCACCCCGGCGGGCAGGACGCCCTGGGCGGCGGCCTTCTCATAGGCCGCCTGGGTCAGTGCGGACACCTGTTCCCGGGCCGCTTGAATCATATTGGACATAGCTTATTCCCTCTCATCTGTATCAAATTCAATATACTGGGACAGTGTTCCGTCCGGCCTCACCGCCGAGCCTGACGGATCTGGATGTCAAAGGTATTGCGCCCGGCCAGGGCGTGGTCCAGTTCGATGTCATAGACGATGCGGATCCTGCCCCCCCGCTCGTCCAGCGCGGCGGAGAGCTCCCGGGTGTTGACCCCCATGGCCAGCGCGCCGTACGGGGTGTCGTACATGGAGAGATGCCGCCGTCCCAGCTCAAAGACCATCTCGGAGTTCACGCCCCCCAGGCGCATCAGGGTGATACGCTCCGGCTCGATCTGGAAGGTGGTCAGGGTCCCCTCCAGCCCGGTGACCTCGCTCTCCTGGTAGCTGAGGGTAAAATGTCCCTCGTCCTCCCGCTCCAGCCGGCCCTCGGTCACCAGCTCGATGACGTCGTCCTCCTGCTGCTCGTAGGACTGGGTCCCCTTGATGGAAATGATCACGTTGTTCTCGCTCATGGTCGGCCCTTCTCTTCTCAAAATGATCCGGGGCGGCTGCCCACGGCATGTCGCACTATTATACTATGGATAAAACCGACCTGTAAAGCCCCGAACCGGGTCAAAACTGCCCAATATCCACCTGCGCCACCTCTCCGGTCACATCCTGACGGAGAAAAATGGAGGCCAGCCGGGCAAAGTCCTCCACGCCGTCGCTGACAAAATAGCGGCTGCTCCCCCGCTCCCGCCGGGCCAGGGCGTCCCGGGCCTCCAGCTTGCGGGCCACCTCCCGGGCGCCCTCGGCCCCGGCGTTGATGAGCGTCACGTCCGGCCCCATATAGGCGGAGATGACCTCCTCCAGCAGGGGATAGTGGGTGCAGCCCAGCACCAGGGTGTCCACCCCGGCCTCCTTCATGGGGGACAGGTACTCCTCCACCACGGTTTCGATGACGATATCTCCCCGGTGGAAACGCCCGTTTTCCACCAGCGGCACAAAGAGGGGGCATGCCTTGGACAAAATGCGCGCCCCCGGGTGGAGGGCGGAGATGTACCGCTCATAGGCCCCGCTGCGGATGGTGGCCTGGGTGCCGATGAGTCCGATGGCATCGCTCCGGGTAGCCCGGGCGGCGGCCCGGGCGGCGGGCTCCACCACGCCCATGACGGGGATGGGATTCTCGGCGGCCAGCAGGTCCAGCGCGGTGGTGGACACGGTGCCGCAGGCGATGACGATGGCCTTAAGGTCAAAGGTGCGCAGGAAGGCCACGTCCTGCCGCGCGTATTTGCGAATGGTCTCCTTGGAGCGGCTGCCGTAGGGCACCCGCCCGGTGTCTCCGAAATAGACGATATCCTCCCCGGGCAGCAGGCGCATCAGCTCCCGCACCGTGGTCAGGCCGCCCAGGCCCGAATCGAATACCCCAATGGGCTTCTGGTCCAAAACAGATCCCTCCCGGCCGCACACGGCCAACGGTATTTCGCCGGCCCGCCAGATGCGGCGGACCGGCGAGGTCATACTTTTTCTCTAATATCATATGCGAAAGGACCGGCCCTGACAAGTCTTTTTTTCATTTGTGTGAATTCCTGTCCCACCCGTTTGACAACCATCGCAAAAGCACTATAATATAATGACAAGAGCGGGTGCTCTCCCGCTCCACCACCGCACAGCGAGGAGGTTACTGACATGAAGCTGGAACTGACGACCAAGCAATTCCGCCGTCTGTTGGATATGGCCTATATCGGCAACTGGATCCTCAACTCTACCCGGGGCGACGACCGCTTCAAAGACTATGACGACGTAGAGAGCCTGCTCTTTGCCAAAGCCCGGGAAGAGGGAATGGGCATCCTGGCCGAGGACTGGAAGGGCGAAGTGGTCCCCTCCCGCGCCTTTGCCGAGGGCGGCATTCACGAGGCCATCATGGAATATGAAAACAACGTCTTTTTCGACATCCTGGCCGAGGATCTGGCCCGCCGGGATATGGACGACGTACCCATTGACGAGTCCAACTATGAGGAGCTCAACCGCCGGATTGACGCCTATATCGCCGAATTCGACCAGCACGGCACCGACAACATCCTGGTGGACAGCGACACGCTGCCCTAACCCCCATGGGTCTTTTTGCCCGACATGTCAAGAGCGGACGGAATCTTTCGATTCCGTCCGCTCTTTCTATCCATAAAAGTGTATTTCTGCTGCGAATGCCTCGCAGAGTTCCGCCGTCCGCAGACGGCGGAAGAGGGTCAAATCGTTTTTTCCGGCGGCGTGTACGTCGGAAAAAACACTGCTCAGGCCGCAAGTGTGTGGCCCTTCGGGCCATGCGCGCGGCGGCCTGCATCTCCTCTCAAAAATGCCTGCATTTTTGAGAAGTTTCCATTACAGTCCCTGCACGAAGCTCATGGGCACATAGGTCACGCCGTTCTGGGTGTAGGGGGCGGCGGAGAGCTCCACCTCCTGGCCATTCTTGACGGCCGTGGCGCTGCCCGCCTTGAGGGAGATCTTGTCGCTGCCCTTGGTCAGGGTGATGGCGCCGTCGGCGGCATTCCAGCCCACGGTATAGCCCTTGAACTGAGCGGCCTCCCGCAGGGCGGTGGTGGCCTCAAAGGTGACCGGGGTCTTGCCGCTGCTCAGGCCGTTGTTGTGGGTCACCACGGTGAGGAGCTCGGCATACAGGTGCTCGGCGTTTGCCATCTGCTCCTCCACCATCTCCTCGGCCAGCGCGGTCACATAGGCGTCGCCCTTGGCCTCGTCCTGGGCGTAGAGGGTCTTGGCCTGCTCGCCCGCCTGCTCCATCTCGGCCTGCATCATGGCCTCCTGGAGCGTCCAGTAGTCCTCCACGCCCTGGGTGTAGAGGGTCCGGTCGGTATCCGCCAGGCCGCAGATCTGCTTGAAGGTCCAGTAGACGGAGTTGTCGGTGTAGATGGCGCTGTCGGTCTTCCAGGCGTCGGCGGTATCGGTGATGCCGCTCAGCTCAGGCAGGAACACGGAGTGCTCCGCGCCGCCGGGGGCCACCCAGGTCACCGCCGCGCTCTGGGTGGGATAGTCGTCGTGGATCTGCACGATGTGGGTCTCGGGAGTGGTGGAGACGGCGATGGCCCGCATGCCCTCGTTGCCGGGCAGGTCGGCGTCATACTCGGTGCCCTCGTACCGGTTCCGGTAGATGCCCATGACGTCGTCCAGCGTCACCTTCTCGTCGGGGGTGTAGAAGAGATCATAGAAGGTATCGCTGTCGTACGCTCCCACGCTGGAGGGGGCCAGGACCTTGTGGCCGATCCAGGTCCGCATGTTGTTGCCGTCGCTCCGGGTCTCGTCGGTGATGGACTTGGCCAGATGATACTTGCCGTCCTCCTTCACCGCCAGGCCCAGCTCGTCGATGGTGGAGAAGAGCTCATCCGAGAAGATGTAGCCCTCGGTGGCCGCCGGATCCACCAGACCGATCATGAACTGGTTGCCGTAGACCGCCACCGCATCGGCGGGCATCTTCATGGCGGCATACTGGTGGCCGCCGTAGATCTCCACGATCCAGGCCTCGTTCTGGTCGGCGATCATGACGATGTTGCCCTCAGCGGAGCCGTACTCGTCCACGATCTTCAGCAGGTTCTCCACGCCCTCCTTGGCGGTGGCGGAACAGCAGGCCACCGCCGCGGGGAGGACGGCCTCCCGCAGGCCATTCTCCACATAGGGATCGGCCTCTTTCCACGCCGCACAGGGGGAGGCGGAAACCGTACCGGTGACCGACACGCCCATCTCATTGCTGCACACCGCGGGATACACGCCGTCCCCGGCGGTGGAATAGTCGCTCATCATGGTGTACTGATAGGTGGTGGCGGGCAGAGGCATCTGGAAGCCGTTGATGTCCTCCAGCACCCGGCCGGGCTGGTTCTCCACATGGGGGACCACCTTGTGGACCTTCTGATAATCCGAGGGGCTGATGTCCTCGCTGCGGGCAATGATGGTGGTGCCGTCGGCGCTGGCCTCTTTGCCGACATACAGGCCCGTGCAGGCCAGGGCGCTCACATTGCTCAGAGCTACGGTAGCCGCCAGGGCGGCGCTGAATACTTTTGCAGTCTTTTTCATGATCAGTTCCCTCTCTCAAATTCGCTTTGATGAATAAATTCTGAATGAGCTTGGATTTATTTTTGAATTTATTCACTTCATTCTTAATTTCGTGAATATTATTTCATATCCATCCCGATTTGTCAAGCCCCAATATAAATATTTTTGCATAAAAAACCGCCACCCATTTGGGTGGCGGTAGTCTGCTTTTTGAAACCGGGCTCAGATCAGGTCCAGCTCCTCCAGCCAGGTCCACAGGGGGATGACCTCATCCTTCTCTCCGGGGGCGGTGGGGATGGCGGCCTGGGTGGGAACGGAATCCACCTTCCAGGCGCCATCCACCCGGCCCAGATAGCGCCCCGCCAGAGCCAGCGTGCCCTCGGCGTTCTGTCCGTCCCGCCGGACGGTCACGGTGAACTCCACGGGATTGATCCCCTCCGCCCAGAGGCGGAGGTCCAGCGCGGCGGAGGTCAGCTTCTCCCCGCTGCACTCGGCCCGCAGAGAGAAGGACACATCAGGCGCACTCCCCAGCGCGGAGAGGGTCTCCAGCAGCGAGCCATCCTCCAGCAGGCCCAGCTCTCCGGCCTGCTTTCCCAAGGTAAGGGTGGTCTGCTCCAGGGTGTAGACGGTGCGCTCCCCGCTGCGGGTGACACGGAAATTCTCATCCCCCAAGAGGACCTGGAGCCAGAGGCTGCTCTCTTGCAGGGCGCCCGCGCCATAGCCGTCGCTGTACAGCCCGCCGCTCTGGTACAGGGCGGTCAGCAGCGTTCCCACCGTGACAGGCTCTTCTGGGACGTCGGGCAGTGGCATACCCTCAATGGCCACCCAGGTATCCCGATAGGCCTCTGGCAGGCTGCTGCGGAAGTAGAAGTTCCCCTCGTCCGCGTCCATGCGCACCTCCAGCCGGGCGCCGCTCAGCTGCCGGAAGAACTCGGCCACATAGTCCGGAGCCTGGGAAAAGAGGGTCTCCTCCAGGCCGCCGGCGTCCAGATCCAGGGTGAGGGAGGCGTCCAGGGCCCGTCCGTCTCCCCGGAAGAGCCCCTCTCCCGTCAGGGCCAGGGAGGCGGTGTCGTGCTTCTTCTCCCCGTAGAGGGTGCCCGAGAGCTGGAAGGAGGTGTCGCTCTCATACACCGTATCCGCCTCATAGGTAGAAGCGGCCGCCAGCAGGGCGTTGAGGTGGGTGAAGCGGCGGTCCACCTCTTCCCGCAGGCTATCCCAGTCGGTCAGATAGACCACGCTCAGGTAATCGTCCCACTCCACCTCCAGGCCCAGGGGCCGGGCGGCGGAGCGCACGGGAAGGTAGACCCGCCCGTCCTCTATGTAGGGCTCCCCGACTTCTTCCTCCAGCAGCTTCTCCCCCTGGTTCCAGCGCAGGACGGCATCCCCGGCGGCCAGGGTGACGGCGGTCCCGTCCTCCCACACGGCGGTGAGGGTCCCCTTTTCATAGGTAACCTCCGCGCCCGCCGCCTCATAGAACCCCCGGAAGGGGACCAGCGTGCGCCCGCTTACCACCCGGGGCGCGCAGGGGCCGAAGTCCGTCCAGGTCCCGTTCCAGTTGACGTTGATCCCGTCGGGGTAGGGCATCCCCATCTCTTCCCGCAGCTCGTCTAAATAGGAATCTTCGTCCCCCCACAGGGGCTCCCCGTAGTAGTCGGCGTACCAGCCGTTCAGGTCGGCGTCATACTGGTCCACCAGCGCCCAGGCGTGGCTCTCATAGGCGCCCCAGTAGCTCCACCACGCCTCCTCGCTCCAGCCGGCAGCCTCCTGGCGCTGCTCCTCCGTCCAGGCGTTCCAGGGGCCGTACGCCCCGAAGAGGGCTTGGCCATCCGCGCCACCCTGGGCCTCGACCACCACCACGCCGGCCCCACCCAGGGCATCCGTTACATCGGGTGCGGGCACAGCGGCCGCCTGGGCGTGGACCACTCCCAGCAGTACAGCGGCGCTCAGACAAAAACTCAGACTTCTTCTCATGGCGCTTCCCTTCCTTTCTCTACGTCTCTTCGTTTCCAGGGACCTGCCCCTCCAGGAACAGCCGCCGCGCCCTCTCCGCGCTGTGCAGCCGTCCGGCTGCCTCCCGCTGTTGGTTCCCCAGGGCCGAGATGAGGCTCCCCAGCTTGGAGAGGGTCTGGTCGGTCCCTGCCTGGGCCTCTTTGATGCGGCTCTGTACATACCAGTCGGCAAACAGGCCGTCCATCCAGTAGTCGGCAAAGACCGCAAAGGAGCTCAGCTCCACCTGGGGCACACGGACCGCCTTCTGGAGGGCGGTCATCTGGCCGCGCAGCCGCTCCAGGGCGGAGCGGGCCGACTGGGCGGCGCGCTGTGCGTCGTCCAGGTGGTCGTGCTTGGCCCAGGTGCTCAGCAGTCCGCCCCCCAGCAGGTCCACCGTGCCCCAGCTGCGCGCATGGTCCAGACTGCCGGACATCAGCCAGAGCGACTCCCGGGCCGACTGAGCGGCCGAGAGGGCCCGGCTCAGCTCCCGCTCCAGGTTGTACAGGGCGTTGCGCTCCCGCTCCAGAGTGCGCAGCCGCTCCCCCAATTCCCCCGGGTCCTCCCGCAGAAGGTCGGCCTTTTCCCTAAAAAGTTCCTCATAGCGCCGCTCCAGCCGCGTCCGCTCTTCCGCGGGACCGGCCAGGCGCTCCATCTCTTCCTGGGCCTCCTCCTGGCCCCGCCGCTTCTCCTCGTAGTTCGCCCGCTCCCGCTCCAGGAGGGTACGGCACTCCGCCCGGGCCTCCCGTCCCCGCCGGGTCAGGCGGGCGCGCAGGCCGGAGAGACCCCAGCCCTCCAGCTCCTCCAGCTGACCGGAGAGCAGCTGGACGTAATCCCAGGCCCGTTTGCTCTCCCGCTCCAGGGCCTCACGGCGGCTTCGGGCCTCCTTCCAGGCAGCCTCAGCCCCCTGGGCCGCGGCGATCCCGGCCCGGGTGCCGGCCAGCTGCTGTTCCAGCTCCTTCCAGGTTTTCCCCATATCACCTCTCCTCTCGCTGTGTCCGCGGTACGCCTCTTCTCTTTAGAGTATACGCCAGTTGACAACATCTGTCCATATCCGCCTACTGGACGCACCGTCTTTTTTGGAGTAAAATGGGAGGTATCTCTTGACAAAGGAGTCTCTTATGGATACCATCACCTCTCTTTTGGCCCGGGAACTGGGCCGGGATGAGGACCACGTGGCCAACGTGGTCCAGCTCATCGACGAGGGCAACACCATTCCCTTCATCGCCCGCTACCGCAAGGAGCTCCACGGGGCCATGGACGACACCACCCTGCGCACCCTGGCCGACCGGCTTCAGTATCTGCGCAATCTGGACAAGCGCCGGGAGGAGGTCCGCGCCGCCATCGACGGCCAGGGCAAGCTGACCGGGGAGCTCTCGGCCGCCATCGACGCCGCCGCCACCCTGGCCGAGGTGGAGGACCTCTACCGCCCCTATAAGCAGAAGCGGCGCACCCGGGCCACCGCGGCCAAGGAGAAGGGGCTGGAGCCTCTGGCCCAGGCCCTGTTTGCCCTGGGCAGCACCGTGGACCCCCACGCTCTGGCGGAAGGGTATGTCAACCCGGAGAAGGGCGTGGAGACAGTGGACGACGCCCTCCAGGGGGCCAGCGACATCCTCGCCGAGGTCATCTCGGACGACGCCGCCCTGCGCAAGAGCCTGCGGGACCTGTACCTCCGCCGGGGGACGCTGGTCTCCCGCGCGGCGGAGAAGGAGCCGGAGGACAGTGTCTACCGGCTGTACTACGACTTCCGCGCCCCCGTGGGCAAGGTCCTGGGCCACCAGGTGCTGGCCATCAACCGGGGCGAGCGGGAGGACATCCTGAAGGCCGGGGTGGAGCTGGACGGCGAGACCGCCCGCATCGCGGTGCGCCGGGCGGTGGTGCCCGGCCGGGCGGCCATGGACGTTGTCCGCGCCGCGGCGGACGACGCCTGGGACCGGCTCCTCAAGCCCTCTCTGGAGCGGGAGGTGCGCAATCTCCTCACCGAGCAGGCCAATGAGGGGGCCATCCACAACTTCGGCCTCAACCTCAAGCCCCTGCTCATGCAGCCCCCGGTGAAGGGCAAGGTCACCATGGGTCTGGACCCGGGCTACCGCAACGGCTGCAAGGTGGCCGTGGTGGACGGCACCGGCAAGGTGCTGGACACCGCCGTGGTCTATCCCACCTTCAGCGAGCGGAAGAAGCGGGAGGCCATGGACACCCTCAAAACCCTCATCCGGCGGCACGGGGTGGTCCACATCGCCATCGGCAACGGCACCGCCAGCCGGGAGACCGAGCTCATGACCGCCCAGATGCTCCAGGAGCTCCCCGCCGGGCAGGTGCGCTACATGGTGGTCAGCGAGGCGGGGGCCAGCGTGTACTCGGCCTCCCAGCTGGCCGCGGAGGAATTCCCCGACTACGACGTGAACCTGCGCAGCGCCGTCTCCATCGCCCGGCGGCTCCAGGACCCCCTGGCCGAACTGGTGAAAATCGATCCCAAGGCCATCGGAGTGGGCCAGTACCAGCACGACATGCCCCAGGCCCGGCTGGACGAGACCCTCCGGGGCGTGGTGGAGGACTGCGTCAACGCCGTGGGCGTGGACGTGAATACTGCTTCGGTCCCCCTCCTCACCCAGGTGGCCGGCCTCAACAGCACCACCGCCCGCAATGTGGTGAAATACCGGGAGGAGAACGGCCCCTTCACCGCCCGGCGGCAGCTGCTCAAGGTGCCCAAGCTGGGCCCCAAGGCCTTTGAACAGTGCGCCGGCTTCCTGCGGGTGCCCGAGAGCCAGAGCGTACTGGACCACACCGGCGTCCACCCCGAGAGCTACGCCGCCGCCCAGAAGCTGCTGGAGCTGTGCGGCTACACCCTCTCCGACGTGGCAGCCGGGACCCTCTCCCAGCTGAACGAGCGGCTGGATGCCTACGGCCGGGAGGCGGCCGCCGGGTCCTGCGGCGTGGGCCTGCCCACCCTGGAAGACCTGGTCAAGGAGCTCCTCAAGCCCGGTCGGGACCCCCGGGACGAGCTCCCGCCCCCCATCCTGCGCACCGACGTGATGGAGATGAAGGATCTGAAGCCCGGCATGGAGCTCACCGGCACGGTGCGCAACGTCATCGACTTCGGCGCCTTCGTGGACATCGGCGTCCACCAGGACGGCCTGGTCCACATCTCCCAGCTGGGAGTGGACCGCCGGGTCAGGCACCCCTCCGAGGTCCTCTCCGTGGGGGAGGTAGTGACCGTCTGGGTCAAGGAAGTGGACGCGGCCAAGAAGCGTATCTCCCTGACCATGCGACGGCCTGGATGACTTCCGTCTGATTCCAACCCGTAATTTTTTGTCCTTTGATTATAAATCCGTCATTTCCCCGGAAAGGAGCCCTCCATGATTCTTACCTTTGACGAGACCGGCGCCATTCTGGACGAGCTGGCCGACAGTCTGCCCCCGGATTTTTACCGGGAACTCAACGGCGGCGTCTCCCTCCTGCCCGAGGAACTGCCCGACCCGGCATTTCCCGGGGAAGCCCTCTATATTTTAGGGGAATACTGCCACGACCAGATGGGGCGGTATATCAACCTCTATTACGGTTCCTTCGCCGCCCTGGCCCGGGCGGAGGGCTGGACGCAGGAGGACTGGGAGGAGGAGCTCTATACCACCCTCCTCCACGAGTTCACCCACCACCTGGAGGGTCTGGCCGGAGAAAACGGCCTGGACCGCAAGGACGCCGCCCTTCTGGAGGAGCTGCGCGCCCAACTCTCCTGAATCCTCCAAACACGCACAAAAGCGCCGTGACCAAACCGGTCACGGCGCTTTCTATTTGTATGAAACCGTTACAGCGCCAGATCCACGCCGAACTGCCGGGCCATATCCCGCAGGCCCTCCCCCACTTCTTCCCGCTCAAAGCCCCCCGCCTTCAGATCCGCGTCGGAGAACCGGTTCAGGTGGACATAGAAGTCCACCGCGATCTCCAGATAGCGCAGATCGGCCGGATCCGCCTCCTCATAGAGCAGATCCTCCGCCTCATTAAGGCGGTTTTCCTTGAGCAGCTGATCCAAAGCAAACCACAGGCCGTCCGCCTTGGCGTCGGCCTCCAGTCCGCTGGGGGTATAATCGGTCCCGGTCTTCCGCAGGACCAGGTGTGCGATGGTCGTGGCCAGCGCGTCAGTGGAGCGCACCAGATAATCGTCCTTCAGCATAATCGTGCCCCTCTCTGAAATTATCTCAAAAAGACACTTGACTTTTATTTCTGCATATGGTATCTTAACAAGAGTCAAGAACATTCGTCCTTTCCGGTTATGAAAAAACGCCCCGCCGATTGGCAGGACGCTTTTGGTGGAGGAGGGTGGATTCGAACCACCGAAGCTAACGCAACAGATTTACAGTCTGCCCCCTTTGGCCACTCGGGAACTCCTCCATATGAACTTGTCAGCCCCTCATTAGGACGGTGGAGCTGGTGGACGGACTCGAACCCCCGACCGGTTGATTACAAATCAACTGCTCTACCAACTGAGCTACACCAGCA
>ENA-UERZ01002181-UERZ01002181.1-human-gut-metagenome-genome-assembly--contig:-NODE-2181-length-11523-cov-6.062205_pt1 | contig 11523 bp, 9 predicted proteins | sample MGYA00242997_ERZ507998 | MGnify/ENA primary metagenome ERZ507998 (study PRJEB26167, sample SAMN06115470) | human gut metagenome | host: Homo sapiens | place: China:Henan | collected 2016-06-23 | study... | reverse complement strand
ATTGTACAGAAGCATGCGCTATGGATAGTAGCGATCGTAGGAATGGATCCATTAAAGTCATGCTTTTGGCAGGTCACAAAATTTAGCCAGAGGTCTTATAGAATTAAAGTCTCCACGGGATACAAAATGATCCCTTTTCGCTTGTGCTCACTTTTTTCATGCATCTGCCGGATCTTTTGCTTTGCACTACTGGAGACAGCCTCACCGGAAAGATAGGCGTCCAAGTCACAGTATGTGATCCACAACTCCTGTTCATCCGTCTGGCCGTCAAATAAACCGGCGGAAGGTTTCTTTTCTATCACACATGCCGGAGCATTCAGCCAGCGGAGAAATTCATAGATCTCCGTTACAGTCAGATCAGATATGGGGTTAAAATCATGCGCGCCGTCCCCCCACTTGGTAAAGTATCCAACGTATGCTTCGCTGCGGTTGCCGGTGCCGGCCACCAGCCGGTTTTCACTGGCGGCGACAGCATAAAGCGCCGTCATACGAAGACGAGGGGCAAGATTTGTGAGGGCCGGTGGAGCGAGTTCCGTGACCGCGGCAAGCTGCTGTACGGCCACATTTTTGAGCGGAGCCAGATCCAGGGTCCGAGTCTCGATCTGGTACTGCCCTGCGACCGTCAGGCCGTCCTCAAGATCCTGCCCATAGTTTCGACTGGAGCCGCAGGGCATGAGGAGCCCGAGGGTATCCTCACAAGCTGCCTTACAGAGGATCCCCACCAGCGCGGAGTCTTTGCCGCCGCTATTGCCGTAGACGATCCCTGCGGCGCCGCTTTTGGAAAGCAGGGATCGAATAAAATCAACTCTTGCATCAAATTCATACTGATAATTCCGCATAGTAACACCTCACCATTTCATGAACACGCATCGATGGTGGACACGCCCATGGTCGTTTCCTCCAGCACATCCAGAAGGACCTTCACCGTGTCTAGATTCGTCAGCATGGTGATGCCGTTCTCGATCGCGCAGCGGCGGATCATGGCGCCGTCCTCGTAGTGAACGCCGGACAGGATCGCCCGGGTGTTGATGACATAACTCACATATCCGGCCCGGATGGAATCCAGGATCTCCTCGCTGCCCTCGCTGAGCTTTTTGCGGACTCTGGTGCGGATGCCATGCTCTTTGAGAAACTGGGCGGTCATAGTGGTGGCCTCAATGTTAAAGCCCATCTCATAGAAGCGGCGCACCAGAGGGAGGGCTTCTTCCTTGTCCTCGTCTGCCAGCGTGACAATGACCGTTCCATAGTTGAGCATGTGAACGCCAGAGGCCACCATTGCTTTATACATGGCGCGGTGCAGCTTTTTATCATAGCCGATGGCCTCTCCGGTGGACTTCATCTCCGGGGAGAGATAGGCGTCCATGCCTTGCAGCTTGGAGAAGGAGAAAGCGGGGGCTTTGACATACCAGCGGCTCTTTTCCTTGGGACAGACCTCTGTGATGCCTTGTTCCGAAAGAGAGACGCCGAGCGCCGCCAAGGTCGCGATATCTGGCAGCGCATATCCCGTTGCCTTGGAAAGGAAGGGGACGGTGCGGGAAGAACGGGGATTGACTTCGATGATATAGACGTTGTCCCGCGCATCCACGATGAACTGGATATTGAACAGCCCGATGATCCCAATGCCGAGCCCCAGCTTTTGGGTGTAGCTCAGGATCGTTTTCTTTACCTGATCCGAAATACTGAAGGTTGGATACACACTGATGGAGTCCCCGGAATGGACGCCGGTGCGCTCCACCAGCTCCATGATACCAGGGACAAAGACCTGCCTGCCGTCGCAGATCGCATCCACCTCGACCTCCTTGCCGCGGATGTACTGGTCTACCAGGACCGGCTTGTCCGCGTCGATCTCCACAGCGGTCTTCAGATACTCCCGCAAGGCTTCCTCCTTGGCGACGATCTGCATGGCGCGGCCGCCCAGCACAAAGCTGGGACGGACCAGGACCGGATATCCGATCTCCGCAGCGGCGCTCACGCCTGCTTCGATATCGGTCACCGCCCGGCCTTTGGGCTGGGGAATGTCCAGCTCCAGCAGAAGTTTTTCAAAGGCGTCGCGGTTTTCCGCCCGTTCAATGGCGGCGCAGTCCGTGCCGATAATCTTGACGCCGCGCTCCATCAGCGGTTGGGCCAGATTGATCGCGGTCTGCCCGCCCAGTGTGACGATCACACCCTCCGGCTGCTCCAGTTGGATGATATTCATCACATCCTCCGGCGTCAGCGGCTCGAAATAGAGCTTGTCAGAGCAGGTATAGTCGGTGGAAACCGTCTCCGGATTGTTGTTGATGATGATGGCCTCATAGCCCGCGGTCTGGATGGTTTTCACTGCATGGACCGTGGAATAATCGAACTCCACCCCCTGACCGATCCGGATGGGGCCGCTGCCCAGAACCACGATCTTTTTCCGCGCAGAGACCACAGGACTCATTTTCGTCCTCATAGGTGGAATAGAAGTAGGGGATGTAGCTCTCAAACTTAGAGGCGCAGGTATCGATCATCTTGTAGACCGGCCAGATGTGCGTTTCCTGTCTCAGTTCATAGACCCGCAGCTCTGTCCATCCCCACTGACGGGCGACCTCCCGGTCAGAGAATCCCATCCGCTTGGCAAGATACAGCTCTTTTATGCCGCCGGGATGGTATTTCAGCGTCCGTTCCATTTGGGTGATGTTCTGGAGCTTTCTCAGGAACAGCGGGTCGATCCCGGTGGCGGCGGCGATGCGCTCTGCCGGAATCTCCCGGCGCAGCAGCTCTGCAATGGCATAGATGCGGTCATCCGTGCCGATTCGGATATAGTCGCTGAGCTGTTGATCTGTCCAGAGATCAAATTTCTCCAGATAGAGGTGCCATGTGCCGATCTCCAACGAACGGATCGCCTTCAAAAGACTCTCCTCCATGGTGCGCCCAACGCTCATGACCTCTCCGGTGGCCTTCATCTGTGTGCCAAGCGCGTTGTTGGCGTCGGCGAACTTGTCAAAGGGAAAGCGGGGCATTTTGGTGACCACATAGTCCAGCGCCGGCTCGAAAGAGGCCGGTGTGTTGGCAATAGGAATCTCATCCAGCGTCATTCCCACGGCGATCTTGGCGCTGACTCTGGCAATGGGGTAGCCGCTTGCCTTGCTGGCCAGCGCTGAGGAACGGGATACCCGGGGGTTGACCTCGATGAGATAGTACTGGAAGCTCTGCGGGTCCAGGGCGAACTGCACATTGCAGCCGCCTTCGATCTTCAAGGCCCGGATGATCTTCAGCGCACTGTCCCGGAGCATCTGATATTCCCTGTTCGTCAACGTCTGAGAGGGGCAGACCACGATGCTGTCTCCGGTGTGGATCCCAACCGGGTCTATGTTTTCCATATTGCAGATGGTGATGGCGGTGTCATCGGCGTCCCGCATGACCTCATATTCGATCTCTTTGAAGCCCTTGATGGAGCGTTCCACCAACACCTGATGGACAGGAGACAGTGTGAGGGCATTTTTCATGATCTCCCGGCATTCCGTCTCATCACTGGAAAAGCCGCCGCCTGTTCCTCCCAGGGTAAAGGCGGGGCGCAGCACCACCGGGTAGCCGATCTCAGCGGCGATCTCCACTCCCTCCTCAACGGAATTGGCGATATCGGAGGGGAGCACCGGCTCGCCAAGGGACTGGCAGAGACATTTGAACTGCTCCCGGTCCTCCGCCTGAGCGATGCTGGCGCTTTTGGTGCCCAGCAGCTCCGTGCGGCATTCCCGCAAGACGCCCTTTTGCTCCAGCTACATGGCCAGATTCAGGCCGGTCTGTCCGCCGATGCTGGGGAGAATGGCGTCTGGCCGCTCATAGCGGACGATCTTGGCGATATACTCCAGCGTCAGCGGCTCCATATACTACACCTTGTCGGCAATGGCGGTGTCGGTCATGATCGTAGCGGGGTTGGAGTTGCACAGGACCACCTCGTAGCCCTCCTCCTTCAGCGCCAGACACGCCTGTGTCCCGGCGTAGTCAAACTCCGCCGCCTGACCGATGACGATGGGGCCGGAACCGATCACCAATATTTTCTTGATATCCGATCTCTTAGGCATCTCTGTGTCCCTCCATCTGCTTGCAGAAGCGGTCAAATAAATAGGCGCTGTCCTGGGGGCCGGGGGCGCTTTCCGGGTGATACTGCACGCTGAACACCCGGTCTGCCGCGCAGGCCAGCCCCTCGACTGTATGGTCCAAAAGATCGATATGGGTACATTCCAGAGGGGTACCCCCCAGGCTGGCGCGTCAACGGCGTAGGAGTGGTTTTGGGAGGTGATCTCGATCTTTCCGGTCCGCAGGTCTTTGACCGGATGGTTCCCGCCCCGGTGTCCGAATTTCAGTTTGTATGTCTCCGCGCCGTAGGCCAGCGCGAGGAGCTGGTGTCCCAGACAGATCCCAAACATCGGATATTTCCCGCGGAGCCGGCGGATGGTATCGATGACCGGCCGGACATCTGCCGGGTCCCCCGGTCCGTTGGAGAGGAACACACCGTCAGGCCGCAGTTCTTCGATGCGCTCTGCCGGGGTGTTCCAGGGGACAACGGTCACATCACACCCCCTGGCATTCAGGGACCGGATGATATTCAGCTTCATGCCGCAATCAATGGCGGCCACATGAAATCTGTGCTCCGACGCCTCGGACCGCCAAATTTTTTGGCAGCTGACCCGCGGCACCGCGTCCCGGGCAGAGGGTGTGCTGCGGATCTTTTCCAGACCTGCCTCCAGAGCGGTGTCCGCAGCGGTGAGCAGGCATCTGCGGCTGCCCTTTTCCCGGATCGACCGGGCCAGCCTGCGGGTATCGATCCCGGAGATGCCGGAGATGTGAGATTGCTCCATGACCTGAGCCAAGGTGCGTTCGCTTCGGAAATTGGAGGGAGCGTCGTTGTATTCCCGGACGATCATGGCGCCGATGGTGGGGACTGCTGCCTCATCATCATCGGCGGCCATGCCGTAATTCCCGATGAGGGGATAGGTCATGACCACAGCCTGGTCCGTGTAGGAGGGATCAGAAAGGATCTCCTGATATCCCACCATGGAGGTATTGAATACGATCTCCAGCACCTTTTCGCCGGTGTATCCAAAGGCGAAGCCGCAGTATTCCTCGCCGTCTTCCAAAATCAGTTTTCTGTTATAACCTAAATCGATCATTTCTGACCCTCCAATGCAGCTGCGAGGAACCCCTGAAAAAGTGGATGGGGGCGGTTGGGACGGCTTTTGAATTCTGGGTGATACTGGACCCCCACATGGAAGGGCCTGTCGCTCAGCTCCACGGCCTCCACCAGCCGCCCGTCGGGGGAAAGACCGCTCATGGTCAGGCCCGCCGCATCCATAGCGTCCCGGTAATCGTTGTTGAACTCATAGCGGTGGCGGTGCCGCTCCCGGATCTGTGTACTTCCATAACACCGGGCCATGGTCGTTCCGGCGGCGATCACACAGGGGTAGCTGCCCAGGCGGAGGGTCCCCCCTTTGTCGATGTCCTCACTCTGGCCGGGCATGAAGTCGATGACCTTATGGAAGCACTCCGGGGCAAATTCGCCCGAATCGGCATCAGCGATGCCCAGCACATGGCGGGCAAATTCGATGACGGCGATCTGCATCCCAAGGCAGATGCCCAGATAGGGGACGCGATGCTCCCGGGCATACTGAGCCGCCAGGATCATCCCCCGGATGCCGCGGTCCCCGAACCCGCCCGGGACGAGGATGCCGTCGAGAGAGGAGAGCAGGTCGTCCCGATCCTCCTCTGTGACCGTTTCCGAGTCAATCCACCGGATATCTACGACCGCGCCAAGGGCGAACCCGGCGTGACGAAGGGCCTCCGCAACAGAGAGATAGGCGTCGTGGAGCTGCACATATTTCCCCACAAGTCCGATGGTCACCGTTTTGCTGCGGCCCTTGATGGCGGTGACCATGGCCCGCCACTCGCTCAGATCCGGCTCCGGCGTGGACAGCGCCAGTTCCCGGCAGACCACCGCGGAGAGGTTCGCCTGTTCCAGATAGAGGGGCGCCTCATAGAGAACGGGAAGGGTCAGATTCTCAATGACGCAGTCCGGCTTCACATTGCAGAAGCCGGCGATCTTACGGAAAATGCCCGGATCGGTGATGGGCTCGTCACAGCGCAGGACGATGATATCCGGAGCGATCCCCAGCCCTTGCAGCTCCTTCACGGAGTGCTGGGTGGGCTTGGATTTGTGCTCGCCGGAGGCCCTCAAATAGGGGACCAGGGTGACATGGATGAACAGGGCGTTCCCGCGCCCCACCTCATGCCCCACCTGACGGATGGCCTCGATAAAGGGCTGGCTCTCGATATCCCCGATGGTCCCGCCGATCTCGGTGATCACGACATCGGCTTCCGCCTTACTGCCCACATTGTAGATAAATCGCTTGATCTCGTCTGTAATGTGAGGGATGGTCTGTACGGTGGTCCCCAGATACGCGCCCCGGCGCTCCTTGGCAATGACATTGGAGTAGACCTTTCCGGTGGTCAGGTTGGAGTATTGGTTCAGGTCCTCATCGATGAACCGCTCGTAGTGCCCCAGATCCAGGTCCGTCTCGGCTCCATCCTCGGTGACATAGACCTCACCGTGCTGATAGGGACTCATAGTGCCAGGATCCACATTGATGTATGGGTCCAGCTTCTGGGCTGCTACCTTCAGCCCCCTGGCCTTCAGCAGCCGCCCCAAAGAGGCTGCGGTGATGCCCTTCCCCAATCCGGAAACAACGCCGCCCGTCACGAAAATATACTTTGTCATGTGCCGCCCTCCCGAAAAAAAACTCAAAAAAAGAGAAGGCGTCCATCAGGGGACAAAAATCCCTTGATGAACGCCTTCGTTCAACCGTTCGTATTTTACTGCGGCTGACCGCAATTTGTCAACTTGAGTTTTCACGATTCTAAACGCCGCTATACGCGGAATCTTTGTGCTATTTATAGGTCTTTATTACGGATTCCGCGACTTCCCGTTTGGATACGCGCTGATCCATGGACTGCTTTTCGATGTAGCGGTGGGCCTCCGGCTCTGTCATGCCCAGACACTCGATCAGCAGCCATTTGGCCCGGTTGACCAGACGGATCTCCTCGATCTTTTCCTCGACGGTGGCCTGCTTGGCCTCCATCTGGCGCATCCGCTCCCGTGTGGCGCAGAGGATCCGCAAATTCTGCGCCACCATCTGCATATTGGTGGGCTTGGACAGCGTGAGCACGCCGTAGCTAACGACCTTGGCATAGATATCGTCGAACTGGTCGTTCCGGACCAGCAGCAGGACGCCCGCGCCGCTGCCGGTGCAGATATCCACAGCCAGACGCATCCCGAAATCATCCGGCAGAGGCGCGTTGATGAGCACGATATCAAACGCCGTTTCCGCGATCTTGCGGCGCGCTTCTCCGATACTGTGTACCGTCGTCACCGGCCAGTAATCCGTCACAGGGAGCAGCGGCATGATCTTTGCGGAAAAGCTGTCCGACGCCGTGACGATCAGTACGCTGTATGTCCGTTCCTGAAAGACCATGGTTTCCCCTCCTTTTATCTGCTCCCGGCAGGTTCCTCATCGATGGCAGTAGGCGGAGATCACGGCTTCCAGGAGATGCCCGCGGATAAAGGGGCTCGCCCCGGCCAGCGCGGCAGCCTCATACAGAGAGCCGGGCAGCTTTTCCAGCTCCTCCAGCACCTCGGTGGGCGCGGTATAGACATTGAAATCAGAGGCAAGGGGAAGCTCCAGGCCATGCTCGATGCCATACATTCCGGCGTAGATCAGCAGCGCATAGGCAAGGTACGGATTGGCCGTCGGGTCGGCGGAGCGCAGTTCGGCCCGGCGGTATTCCCCCACCGCCGCGGGGATACGGATCAGCTGGGAGCGGTTTTCTGCGGACCATGTCACATAGCGGGGAGCCTTGTTGTGGCCAAGACGGCGGTAGGACTCCTCGCAGGGGTTCAGAAACAGCGTCATGTCCCGGATGTTCTCCAGGATCCCCGCGATGACATGGGGAAGCGGCTGGGAGTTCCCATCGCACTTGACCGAGACATTGATGTGCATTCCGTTCCCATCCCAGTCCGGCAGCGGTTTGGGAGAAAAGCTGGCGCAAAGGCCGTTCTGCGCCGCCACAGTGCGGACGACCGTGTGGAAGGTGACGGCGTTGTCGGCGGCTGTGAGGGGGTCCGAATACCGGAAGTCGATCTCATTCTGGCCCGGCCCGCTTTCATGGTGGGAGCTTTCGGGCCGGATCCCCATCTGCTCCAGCATCAGGCAGATCTCCCGGCGGATGGTCTCCCCCTTGTCGTCCGGCGCGATGTCCATGTAGCCCGCCCGGTCATAGGGGATCTTGGTGGCCTCTCCGGATCCATCGACCCGAAACAGGTAGAACTCCATCTCAGCGCCAAACGCAAACTGGCAGCCCCGGGCTCCGGCGTCGGCCACCGCCTGTTTCAAAATGCTCCGGGTATCCCGCTCAAAGGGCTTGCCGTCCGGATAGGAGATGTCGCAGAACATCCGCACCACCTTGCCCTGTTCCGGCCGCCAGGGGAGCTGGATCAGGGTGGAGGGGTCCGGGTGGAGCAGAAGATCGGAATGGACCTCGCCGCCGAAGCCGTCCACCGCCGAGGCGTCAAAGGCGATCCCGTATGTAAAGGCGCGCTTGAGCTCGCTGGGCATGATGGCCACATTGTGCTGCTTTCCGTAGACGTTGCAGAAGGCAAGCCGGATAAATTTGACGTCCTCCTCCTGAACGAACTGTATCACTTCTTCCGGCGTATACTTCACGTTTTCACCTGCTTTCTTCAATTCAAAACATACATCTGGCGATAAGGGGTTTGGATATCCGGCGTGATCACCGTAAAGGGCGCGGCCATGATGTCACTCCAGTCTCCTCCGAAAAAAACACAGTAGTTCTGCACATACCGGCCGATCTCGGCCAGGTCCTCTTCTCCGGCAGGCCGGGCCTGGACCTGCCGGGGAAGGCGCAGGTCTTTGCAGGCTGAGCGGAGGCAGAGCTTCCCGCCGTGCATACCGGTGCAGGGGAAGTTGCTGACGATGGAGCGGCCCGTTTGGGACAGGCCCAAAACCAGAATGATGCCGCCCGCCTGATATTCCCCCAGAAAACTCCCAGCCGTGCCGCCGATGACCAGAGTGGGCCACTTGTCGCCGTAAGCCTTCATGTGGATACCGGCGCGGTAGCCGGCATCTCCCTGCACATAGATCTCGCCGCCCCGCATGGCGTATCCGGCGGCGTCCCCGATGCTGCCGTGGACGATGATCCGCCCCGCGTTCATCGTGTCGCCGACGGCGTCCTGGGCGTTTCCGCGGACCTCGATGCAGGCGCCGTTCAGATAAGCGCCCAGCGCATTTCCGGGGACTCCGGAGATCTCCAGATGCCCCTGCTCTGCGCCCGCGCCGATGAATCTCTGTCCGAGACATCCGGTGATCATCAGATCTTCCGGGCAGTGCCGGATCTGCTCATTTAATTGCCGGTGATCCAGCTGTGACGCATCGATATGGAACATGATATCACGCCTTCCGTCGATTTTCTATCCTGAGTTATGCTCCGGCATGGGAAATTCCGAGGATCTTCAGCTCTCTGTCGGTCAGGCCGATGCCCCGCAGCATCAGGCGGTTTCCCTTCAGGGCTTCGATGGAGTTGATGCCCATGCCGCCCATCATCTCCTTGATCTCATGCTTCCAGGCGGTCATCAGGTTGACGAGCCGCCGGCTCCCTTCGTCGATATCCAGCCGCCGGACCAGCTCCGGCTTCTGTGTGGCGATGCCCCAGTTGCACGTTCCGGTCTGGCAGCTTCTGCACAGGTGGCAGCCCAGCGCCAGCAGAGCGGCCGTTCCGATGTAGCAGGCGTCCGCCCCCAGGGCAACGGCCTTGACCACGTCGGCGGAGGAGCGGATGCTGCCGCCGGCGATCAGGGAGACGTGGTTCCGGATGCCCTCGTCCCGCAGCCGTTGGTCCACCGCAGCCAGCGCCAGCTCGATGGGGATCCCCACGTTGTCCCGGATGCGGGTGGGGGCCGCGCCGGTACCGCCCCGGAAGCCGTCGATGGCGATGATGTCCGCGCCGCTGCGGGCGATCCCGCTGGCGATGGCCGCGATGTTATGGACGGCCGCCACCTTGACGATGACAGGCTTTTGGTATGCGGTGGCCTCTTTCAGAGAGTCGACCAGCTGCCGCAGGTCCTCGATGGAATAGATGTCGTGGTGGGGTGCGGGAGAGATGGCGTCCGTCCCCTCCGGCACCATTCTGGTGCGGGAGACGTCGCCGACGATCTTGGCGCCCGGCAGATGTCCGCCGATGCCGGGCTTGGCGCCCTGCCCCATTTTGATCTCAATGGCCGCTCCGGCCTCCAAATACTGTTTATGTACGCCGAAACGCCCGGAGGCCACCTGCACGATGGTGTTTTCGCCGTAGGCATAAAAATCCTCGTGAAGCCCGCCCTCGCCGGTATTGTAGCAGATGCCCAGCTCCCGGGCCGCTTTGGCAAGACAGGCGTGGGCATTGTAGCTGATGGAGCCGTAGCTCATGGCGGAAAACAGGACCGGCATGGAGAGCTGGATCTGGGGCGGCAGGGTGCAGTCCAGCCCACCGTCCGGCCCTCTCCGGATGCGCTCAGGCTTCTTCCCCAGAAACACAGTAGTCTCCATAGGCTCCCGCAGGGGGTCGATGGGCGGGTTGGTCACCTGAGAGGCGTTGATTAGAATTTTATCCCAATAGACCGGAACGTGCTTGGGATTGCCCATGGAGGAGAGGAGCACGCCGCCGCTTCCGGCCTGCCGGTAGATCTCCTGAACCGTGTCCTCGTCCCAGTTGCCGTTTTCCCGGAGGGCGCAGCTGTTTTTTCGGATCTTCAGAGCATGGGTCGGGCAAAAGCACACACATCGCTGACAGTTGACGCATTTGCTCTCATCGCAGGTCATGCGCTTTCGTGATGCGTCGAACCGGTGGACTCCGTTGGCGCACTGCTTTTCGCAGATGCGGCAGCTGGTGCACCGCTCTTCGCTGCGGATGACCTCAAATTGCGGATAGATATAGTCGATGCCCATCAGAATTGTCCCTCCTTTACCCGGACGATCACCGGCTCGCCGCCGGCGGGGGCAAACAGGTTCTCCGCGTCCGGCTCCATAGCGCGGATCGCGGCCTCCTCGCTGGCGATAAAAACCTTGTCTCCCTTTTCCGCCACCACCATACTGCGCAGCTTCAGCCGGTCATTCAGAGCCATCAATCCGCCCTGAAAGCCCAAAATGATGGAAAAGGGACCGGTGATCAGGAGACTGGAAAACACCGTGCGCAGATAGCGGAGCCTTGTCTGCTCCTCTTGGTCCTTCCTTTCGATGGTGGACCAGAAGGGCGCGGCGATGACAGCGGACAGCTCCTCCAGAGAAAGGCCCTGCTTGCGGAGGAGATAGTCGGCAATATAGGTAATGACCTCGGTATCCGTTTGCAGGGTACAGCGATAGCCGAACATTTCAATGAAGCGGCGGTTGGCATCGTAGGAGGAGATCTCTCCGTTATGGACAATGGAGTGCTCCAGCAGCGCAAACGGGTGCG
>ENA-UERZ01002179-UERZ01002179.1-human-gut-metagenome-genome-assembly--contig:-NODE-2179-length-11531-cov-4.034398_pt1 | contig 11531 bp, 10 predicted proteins | sample MGYA00242997_ERZ507998 | MGnify/ENA primary metagenome ERZ507998 (study PRJEB26167, sample SAMN06115470) | human gut metagenome | host: Homo sapiens | place: China:Henan | collected 2016-06-23... | reverse complement strand
GCGAAGGTCGAGATGACCACCGCGCCCGAGATCACCATGCTGAATTCGCGGAACAGGCGGCCGGTCATGCCTTCCATGAAGACGATCGGGAAGAACACGGCGATCAGCGTGACCGACGTCGAGATGACGGCGAAGAAGATCTCCTTGGCGCCTTCGATGCCGGCCTCCTTGGGCGTCATGCCGCGTTCGATGCGGATGTAGATGTTCTCGGTCATCACGATGGCATCGTCGACCACCAGCCCGACCGAGAGCACCACGGCCAGCATCGACAGCACGTTGATCGAGAACCCGGCGACGTACATCAGGAAGAACGTGCCGATGAGCGAGACCGGGATCACGATGCACGGGATGAGCGTCACGCGCCAGTTGCGCAGGAAGAGGAAGATGATGATGATGACCAGGATGAAGGCCTCGTAGACGGTCTGTCGCACCTCGTCGATCGAGGCGCGGATGAAGCGCGTGTTGTCGAACCCGTAGGAGGTCACCACGTCGTCCGGCAGGTCTTTCTTCATCGTCTCCATGCGCTGGTAAACCGCATTGGCGATGTCGATGTGGTTGGCTCCCGGCTGGGGGATCACCACGACGCCCACCATCGGGATGCCGTTCATCTTCATGTAGCTGCGCGTATCCTGGGGGCCCAGTTCGGCGCGTCCCACGTCGCTCAGGCGGATGATGCGGTTGGAGGCTTCGCGTACGACCAGGTCGTTGAACTCCTGCGTGGTGTGCATCAGCCCCATCGTGCGGATCGTCAGCTCGGTGGTGTTGCCTTCGATGCTGCCCGAGGGAAGCTCTACGTTTTCGCGGTCGAGGGCGTTCTTGATGTCCACGGGCGTAATGCCGTATCCGGCCATCTTGGCCGGGTCGAGCCACAGGCGCATCGAGTAGCGTTTCTCACCCCATATCTGCACGCCGCTGACGTTGTTGATCGTCTGCAGCTGCTCCTTGACCGTCAGGTCGGCGATCTCGCTCAGCTCCAGCAGCGAACGTTTGTCGCTCTGAATGGTTACCATCAGGATCGGTGTGGCGTCGGCATCGGCTTTGGTGACCGTCGGAGGGTCGCAGTCGCGCGGCAGGTAGCGCTGGGCGCGCGAAACCTTGTCGCGAACGTCGTTGGCGGCGGTTTCGAGGTCCACCGAGAGTTCGAACTCGACGGTGATGCGGCTCTGGCCCTGGCTGCTGACGCTCGACATCGAGCGGATGCCCGGGATGCCGTTTATGTTCTGTTCGAGCGGCTCGGTGATCTGGTTCTCGATCACATCGGCATTGGCTCCCGGATAGGAGCACGTCACCGAGATGATGGGGTTGTCGACACTCGGGTATTCGCGTACGCCGAGGTAGCTGTACCCGATGAAACCGAATAGCAGGATGATGATCGTCAGCACCGATGCCATTACCGGCCGCCGGATGCTCAGTTCGGAAATATTCATGCGGCGGCGGTTTTATTCGACGGTGTCGAGTTTTACGGGGAGCCCTTCACGCAGCTGGAGCGTGCCGGAGACGATCAGCGTGTCGCCCGGGGCCAACCCCTCGACGACCTGTATCCGCGATTCCGTCCTCAGCCCGGTTTTTATGGCTACGGCGTGGGCTTTGCCGCCCTTGTAGAGGAATACCTTGTCCACGCCCATCTCGGGGACGACGGCCTGCGTCGGGATGGCGATGGCGTCGGGAATGTCATGCATCCGGATCTTTACGCTTACGAAGCGTCCGGGCAGCAGCCTGCCCCGCGTGTTGGGGTAGTGCGCACGTACCGAGAAGTAGTGGGTATTGGGGTCGATCTTCGATTCGGTGGCGTATACCTCGGCGTGAAACGTCTCGTTGTACCCCTCGACCGTGAACGTGAGGCGCGTCCCGGGTTTTATCTGGCTGGCGTAGCGCTCCGGGACGGAGAGGTCGATCTTCAGCGGCTTGATTTTGGTCAGCTTGGCCACCACGACGCTGGGCGAGGCGTAGGCGCCTTCGCTGACGTTGCGCAGGCCGATCACGCCGTCGAACGGCGCCCGCAGCTCCGTGAGCGCGATGTTCGACTTCACGATGTCGATGTCGGCGTTGAGCATCGCCAGTTCCGTGCGGGCCTGTTCGTAGGCCTCCTGGCTCACGGCGTCCTTTTTGAGCAGGGCGCTCTGGCGGTAAACGCGGTCTTCGGCCAGTTTGAGCTGCGCCTCGTAACGCGAGAGCTGGGCCACGAGCGGCAGGTCGTTGACCTTGGCCAGCAGCTCGCCCTTGCGGACGACGGTGCCCTCCTGGAAGTTGATCGCCACGATTTTGCCCGAGGTTTCGAACGAGAGGTCCACCTCCTCGTCCGGCAGCAGGTTGCCCACCGTGGTGATGCCGTCGGTGAGCCGCTGCGGACGGACGATGCGTCCGTTGACGTTGAGGGTGCTCTGTCTGCGGGGCGCGATCGGCGCTTTGGCGGCGTCATCCGATGCCGGAGCTTTGTCGTTCAATAGATTGTAGAGGCCCAGGATCAGGCAGAATACCACGAGAACGATGGCCGTGATGATCCATTTCTTTTTCTTATTCATTGCGAGAGTCCGGTTTTGCGTAGGGTATTGTATGCAAAGATACGAAAAAGGCGGATGGATGCAAAACCGAATGGGCGTCCGGTTCTGGTGCCCTTTCCGACGAATAAAAGTGTCGTAACGATGCCGAAAATGCCCAAAAAGCGTGTTGGCCGTCGGCTTTTGACAGTGAAACGAGCCGGTTGCTGAAATATAGAATTAGAAAACTTTGTCCGATTGTCCGGTTTCGGACGGGTGAAACGGAAAAATTCGGAGGTGAAATAATGCCGGCTTTACGCGTCTCTGCATTTTTCGATCGTCTCGAAGGCCGTGTTCATCGGGATTTTTCGGTTTACGCATTGGTTTAAACAAATTCCCGATTTCGCCGTGAAAACCACAGAAAACAAGATGCGAAAAAACCGCCTGCAAGTTGCAAGCGGCTGTAAACAACAGAGGGAAAAGCATTTGCCTTTCCCTCCTTGTGACACCGACAGGACTCAAACCTGTAACCTTCTGATCCGTAGTCAGATGCTCTATTCAATTAAGCTACGGTGCCGAATTGCGAATGCAAATGTAGGGCAAAAATCCGAAACACGCAAATAATTGCTTAAAAAATTTAGTAAAAAAGATGATCCGGACGACGGGTGTTGTGCCATCGTTCGGATTATCAGTCGTTTAAAAAATGACGCTATTTCATCAATTCCTCCAGCCGGGACTGCAATTGCCTGCCGGGAAGGTTGCGGGCGACGATCACGCCGTCGGGCGAGATCAGGAAATTCGACGGAATGAAGCGGATGCCGTACATTGCTGCGGCAGGGCTTTGCCTGCCGGAGGACAGCAAGTTCGTCCCCGGCAGGTCGTTTTCGGCGAGAACCCGCTGCCAGCGTGCCGCATCGTGGTCGATCGACACCGCGTAGATCGAAAATCCGCGTCCGCTGAATGCGGCATAGGCTTCTTTCAGGTAGGGGATTTCCCGGCAGCAGGGACCGCACCACGTGGCCCAGAAGTCGAGCAGCACCCAGCGGCCGGGTCCTGCGAGCGACGAGAGGGCGACGGTCTCTCCGTCGGCGTCTTTCAGCGTGAGGTCCATGTAGGGTCGGCCGACGGACGAGCGTTCGACGGCTTCGATCTCGCGCCGTACGCTCGCCAGCACGGGGTGGATCTGCAATTGGGCGGGGAACTGCGCGAGCCGTTCGCGGGCCTTCGCCGGGTCCGCATCGGTGCGGCGGGCGTAGAGGAATGCGCCCAGCAGGTTGTCGCGGTTGGCTTCCAGCGCGTCGCCGGGAATCTGCCGGTAAATCCGTCCCAGCGAGTCGAGTTTCCGCCTGCGCTCGGGTGTGTCCGGTTCGTTTTCCAGTGCCTGCAGGACGTTGCCGAGCGATACCTGCGCGGCATTCATGGCGTTGAATGCATCGTTGAGCGGCGTTCCGGTGAACTGGAAGCCGCGTACGTCGCCCGTGGGCTCGAGCCGGATGTCGGCCGCTTCGAGCAGGATCGGCGCCCCGATACGGCGGTCGTTGTGCGTCAGGTTGGCGATCGTCGGTTCGGAGACGTGTCCGCGGATGCGGAACGAACTGTCGCGGCGTATGACCGTCGTGGCCAGCACCGAGTCGTTCTCGTAGGGCGAGCACAGGCGGAGCGTGTCGCCCGGAGCGAGGTCTGCCCTGCCCGAAAGGGTGTAATTGGGGCCTCCGCAGCCGGATAGCGCCACGGCGGCGAGGATTGTCGGGCAAATTCTGTTCATCGGAAAGTCTTTATTTGAGTACTTCTGCGAGTTTTTCTTCGAGGTGTTCGCCGCGCAGGTTCTTCGCTATGATGATGCCGTCGGGCGAGATCAGGAAGTTCGCGGGGATCGACGTGATCCCATAGGCTGCGGCGGCCGTGCTCCGTTTGTCTGCGTCGATGCCCAGGACATTGATCCACGGCATGTCGTTGGCCGACGTGAACGACCGCCATTTTGCCTCGTCGTTGTCGAGCGAGACGGCGTAAATTTCAAACCCCTTGGCTTTGTATGCGGCGTATGCCTCGCGCAGGTGGGGGATCTCGTGGCAGCAGGGGGCGCACCACGTCGCCCAGAAGTCGAGCAAAACCCAGCGTCCCGGTTCCACCAGCGACGAGAGCGATATGGGTTCGCCTTGCGTGTCGGTCAGCGTGAGGTTCGTAAAGCGGTGGCCGATCTGCGCGTTTTCGAATCCCGCCAGTTCCTTTTGCAGTTCCTGCATGATCGTATGCGCCTGCATTCCGGGTGAAAACGCAGTCATACAGGGCCTTATCTGCGCCCGTCGGGTGTCGTCCTGCAGCATATTCGGGAATTCATAGGCTGAGAAGAGCCATAGGCCGAAGATATTGTCGAGGTTGGCATTCATCATCGCGCGGGGAATCTCCTCAAAGCGTGCGAAGATGGCTTCGACTTCCTCGTGCGGAGTGGCCGGCGTCATTTTGATGTATTCGTTGCGGAGCGCCTCCAGTTTCCTGTTTAGCAGCAGCAGGCTGTCATTCAAAGGTGTGCCCGTCGCTTCATACACGCCCTCTTCGCGGGGTTCCAGCCGGATGTCGCCCGCTTCCAGAAAGATAAGCGTAGGCGTCAGGAGCCGGTCGCGGTCGCTCAGGGTGGCGATGTCGGTGCCGGCGACCTTGCCCTTGAGTCTGAACGTCGTGTCGGCAGTCATTACGCCGGAGCTGATTATGGATTTGTTGCTGGCGAAGAGGAAAACCGAATCGCCCGGTGCGAGGCCGTAATGGCCCGAGACGGTGTAGTTCGAACCCCCGCAATTGCATAACAGGAATGCGGCGGACAGGAGGACGGTGATTATTTTCATGGTCAGTAATTCGGGGGCTATTTTATCTCCCGGTCGGGATGGTCTTTCAGGAATTTCTCCCAACTCTGGGAGCCGCGTTTCGAAGCTGCTTTTTTGCCGCCGCCCAGCCCTTTTACGCGCTCGTCGCCCAGAGCCGTGTTGAGCGGGCTGGCCGTTGTGAAGTGGTGGCACAAGGCGACGGCCATGCCGTCCGTGGCATCGAGCCGTCTGGGGGGCTGATCTATCGAGAGGATACGGCAGACGATGGCGGCGACCTGTTCCTTGGCGGCGGAACCGCGCCCCGTGATGCTTTGCTTGATGCGCATCGGGGCGTATTCCGAAACGGCGAGGCCGCGGCTCAGCGCAGCTGCCATAGCTACGCCCTGCGCCCGCCCGAGTTTGAGCATCGACTGCACGTTTTCGCCGAAGAAGGGCGATTCCAGCGCCACTTCGCGCGGGGCGTACTGGTCAATCAGCGCCCCGACCCGCTCGAAGATATAACGTAGCTTGGCATAGGGATCTGTCAGTTTGTGCAGGTCGATGTCTCCCAGTACGACGGAACGGACGTTGCGCCCCTCGATCTCCAGCACCCCGTATCCCATGTAATTGGTGCCGGGGTCGATGCCCATGATGCGGTATGTCTCCTGATGTTGCATTTTTTTAAGCAGGTTGTTATCCTTTTGTTATTCGGAATAAAGACAGGCGCTTCTTCCGATATTTCAATATGTGGGATGCCTCGCCGCAGCGGATGAAGATCCGGTAGTCGGAAGCATCCCGAATATGCATGCTGGAATATATTTCCGGCGTTGCATGGTGTTCGGGCCGATGGATGTCCGTAAGGCCGTGCTCGTGTTTTCGGGCAGGGGCGTTTCGGCTTTTTGCAAAGAACCGTTCCGGCGGCCCTGAGCGGAGGCGGACGGGTATCCCGTGCAGGACGGATTACTCGGCGAGCAATTCGGCGACTTTGCTGCAAAGGTCTTCGCCGCGCAGGTTCTTGGCGACGATCCGGCCCTGGGCGTCGATCAGGAAATTCGACGGGATGCTTTGCACGGCATAGTCTTTCGCCGCGAGGTTGTCAAAGCCGTTGAGGTCGCTGACCTGCACCCAGCCCATGCCGTGCTCGCGGATGGCGCCGAGCCATTTGTCGTTGTCGTTGTCCAGCGATACGCCGTATATTTCTAAGCCCTGGCCGTGGAACTTGTCGTAAGCCTGCTTCAGATGGGGAACCTCCTCCATGCAGGGGCCGCACCACGATGCCCAGAAGTCCACGAGCGTGTATTTGTTGGCCGGGTTGTCGATCACCGAGGTCAGGGTAACGATCTGCCCGTCGGCATCGCCCTGCATGATGTTCATGTAGGGCTGGCCGATGTCGGTCTTGAGGCGTTGCGCCGCAACCGTCCTGAGCGCGGCTAACTCCCGGGACTTTTGCATCCCGGGCGAAAATTCGGCGATCCGGTCGAGCAGCTCCTGGCCCGAAAGCGTGGGGGCCATCCCTTCCAGGGCCATGATTCCGAACGCATTGTCGCGGTTGGCTTCCGCCGTTTTGCGGGGGAGTCCGCCCAGTTCGTCTTCGATCTCCCGGCGACGTCCTTCGGAGGTGCCCTCCCGGTGGTATTCATCCATCAGCGTCATGGCCGACGCCCGGAAAGCGGAGCTCGCATCGTTTGCCGGAGTGCCCGTCACACGCGTTGACCCGGCCGGGGCGTCGGGGTTGTCCTCGATCGAGACTGTCCCCGGTTCGGGGAAAAACATCGTCCCGAACCGCTGTGCATCCCCTTCGCGGGAATCGGTGACGGTGCGCCGGGCGGTGATGTCCGCCGGGCCTTCGAAGCGGAACTTGCCGCCTTCGACGACGGCCGAGTCGATCAGGCTGTCGCCCTCGAACATGTAGACAGTGCCTTCGAGCCCGGCGATGTGCCCTTCAACGACGTATTTGGATCCGGTGCCGCAACCGCATAACAGGACTGCGGCCGATGCGAAAAGGAGTGTTTTTTTCATAGGACGGGGTAGTTTTATCGAAAAGCCCCTCCGGGGCATTTGCGGCTCGGAGGGGCTTTTTATTCGCGGCGGGCTACTTTCCGAGGAGCTCCTCCACTTTCTTGTAGAGGTCTTCGCCGCGCAGGTTCTTGGCGACGATCACGCCCTGGGCGTCGATCAGGAAATTCGACGGGATGCCCTGTACCGCATAGTCTTTGGCAGCTCGGTTGTCAAACTGTTGCAGCTCGCTGACATGAATCCAGTCCATGCCGTTGTCCTTGACGGCGGCGAGCCACTTGTCGCGGTCGCGGTCGAACGAGACACCGTAGATTTCGAAGCCTTTTTTGTGGAACTTGTCGTAGGTCTCCTTCAGGTGGGGAACCTCACCCATGCAGGGGCCGCACCACGATGCCCAGAAGTCCACGAGCGTGTATTTGTTGGCCGGGTTGTCGATCACCGACTTGAGCGATACGGGCTGCCCCTCGGCATTGTTCTGCACAATGTCGATGTAGGGCTGGCCGACGTCGGTCTTGAGCTTCTGTTCGGCCGAGGTTTTCAGCTCGGTCAGTTCCTTGGTCTGCTGCATCTCGGGCGAGAACTTGGCGATTTCGTCCAGGGTTTCCTGTCCCGAAAGTTCGTAGGCCCGGTTGGGCATCAGTACCACGCCGAAGAAATTGTCGCGGTTGTTGTCGATTGTCGTAAGATTCAGTTGCTCGAACTCCTTTTCGATGGCCTCGCGGCGTTCGTCGGTCGTAGCCTGGTCGCGGTATTCCTTGATCAGGGTGCGGCTGGCTACCGAATAGGCGTCGCTGGCGTCGTTGGCCGGCGTTCCGGTGGTATGGCGGACTTGTGCGTCCTCGGCGTCGCTCTTGATCGAAATATTGCCCGGTTCGAGGATGAACTGCATGGCGAATGCCTGCGGCTGTCCCTCGCGCGAGTCGAGCAGGTAATGTACGGCCGGCGCCCCGGCGTTGCCCCGGAACTGGAACTTGCCGGCCTTGACGGCTGCCGAGTCGATCAGGCTGTCGCCCTGGTACAGGTAGACCGTTCCCTCGAGCCCGGCGATGTCGCCGTCGATGATGTATTTGGGCTGGTTGCTGCAACTGCACAGCACGGCTGCGGCTGTTGCGAATAGAAATAATTTTTTCATAATGCGAAGGTATTGGTTATTTTTTTGATGCTGCGAGTTGCTTCTCCAGCTCGTTTACGCGTTTTTCGAGTTCGGGCAGCCGTTTGAAGACCGTCGCCGAACGGTGGTACTGCATGCCGGGCAGCGCCGGGTAGCCGAAACGGATCTCACCGTCGGGCACGTCCTTGTCCAGGCCGCTCTTCGAGCCGATCTTCACGTTGTTGCCGATGTTGACATGGTCGGCAATACCCACCTGCCCCGCGAGGAAGCAGTTGCTGCCCACCTTCGAGGTGCCTGCGATGCCGGTCTGTGCCGACGAGACGGTGTTCTCGCCGACCTGCACGTTGTGGCCGATCTGGATCAGGTTGTCCAGTTTCACGCCCCGCCGGATGACCGTCGAATCGGTTTTGGCGCGGTCGATGCAGGTATTGGCGCCGATCTCCACGTCGTCTTCGATCACGACGTTGCCCAACTGGGGGATCTTGTCGAACCCGCCTGCGGCATTGGGCATGAATCCGAATCCGTCGGCGCCGATCACGGCGCCCGCGTGCAGGATGCAGTTGCGGCCGATAAGGCAGCCTTCGTAGACCTTGACCCCCGGATAGAGGATGGTGCCTTCTCCCACACTTACGCCCGTTCCGAGGTATACCTGCGGATAGATCTGGCATCCGTTGCCGATCTTTACGTCGGCCTCGATTACCGCGAAGTCGCCTATGTAGCACCCTTCGCCCACCTGGGCTTCGGCGCAGACCGAGGCCAGCGGGCTTATGCCGCTGCGGCGGGGTTTTGCGGCATTGTACATTTCGAGGAGTTTCAGGACGCAGGCGCCTGCGTCGTCGACCTTGATGAGCGTCGCCGAAAGCGGCTGCGCGGGTTCGAACGTGCGGTTGACCAGCACGACCGACGCTCCGGTAGTGTAAATATAGGCTTCGTATTTGGGATTGGTAAGATAGCTGAGCGAGCCGGCCTTGCCTTCCTCGATCGAAGATACGGTGTGTACTTTCGCCTCTTTGTTGCCGACGATTTCACCGCCCAGGAATCCGGCGATCATTTCGGCTGTGAATTCCATCATAAAATAATTATAGGTATTTGTTAATATCTACTCCCACGGGCATGAACTCTTCCACCGAACGGCCGAACGAAAGCACTTCGCGTACCGTCGACGACGAAATGTCGGCCACGGGCGCCGGGGTGAACAGCATCACGGTCGTGATGTCGGGGTAGATCCGGTGGTTGGTGGCCTCCATCGTGCGTTCGTATTCGAAGTCGGTTGTGTTCCGCACGCCGCGGATAATGGCGCAGGCTCCCATCTCCTCGGCGAATTCGCCCGTGAGCCCCGTGTAAATCCGGGCTTCGACACGCGTATTCCCGGCATAGAGGTCGTCGATCAGCCGTTTGCGGTTGGCGACGGTCAGCAAACCCTGTTTCGAGGTGTTGTTGCCGATGCCGATGACTACGCGGTCGAAGAGGTTGAGGGCCTCGTCGACCAATGCCGCATGGCCGCGGGTGAACGGGTCGAACGACCCGGGGAAAATAGCAGACCTTTCCATATCGGACAAAGGTAATAATATTTGGGAATACCGGATTAAAAAATGCGAATTAATTTACCGTTCGAACTTTACATAGTCCGAATAAATGATCCGCGTATGCGGATTCGACGATACGATCTCCTGGCGCAGGGCCTTCGTGCCCCAGCGGATGAAGAGGAAGCGCCGCGGGACGCGGTGCACGACCTGCCGCAGGGTGTCGGTGCTCTGCACGCGGCAGGCGACCGAGTCGGTGCGGATACGCCCTTCGACCGTAACCCAGGCGTCGCGCCAGCGGAACAGTTTCAGGGTGTCGCGGATTCGGAGCGTGTCCCGGCGGAGCAGGACGACGGTGTCGCGGACGGGCGTGCGCAGGTCGACGCTCGTGGCGGTGACTGTTTTGGCGACGGCTTCCAGCCTCCGGAGCCTGATGCCGAGGCGGCGGATGGTGTCGGCATCCCCGGCGCGGAGGCGTTCGAATTCGGCGCAGCGCAGACGCAATGCCTGCACCGAGGCTGCCTCCTGTCCCAGCCGGGTGCGGTAGTGTTCGATGCCCGAGGCCAGGGCATTCTGGTTCTGTGTGAGGCGGCGGGTTTCGTGGCGGTAACGGGTATAGCCGTATGCCAGCAGCGCCGTTATGAGGACGGCGTAAAGGAAAAGGTATTTTTTCATGGTTTCCGGGTTTTGCGGCGAAGATAGCGCGTGCCCTCCCGGGTGGGTTTCTACATATTCGGAAACAGCCCGCGGAGCGCCCCGGCGATGCGTTCGGCGAAGATGGCCATGTAGGGCTGCCCGTCGCAGCGGGAAAGGGCGGTGACGCCCCGGTGGTCGATGAAGAAAAGTTCGTCCATGCGCGGCAGGTCGTCGCGCCCGACGGGCGAAGCGGCCAGTTCCAGCCCGGCGGCGCGGATGCTCCTGACTGCAAGGCTGCGCCCGATGCTCGCTTCGCCCGGCGGGGCGTAGACCCGCCTGCCCCGGATGGCGAACAGCGCCGCTTCGTCGGCCGCCATGAGAGTCCCGTTGCGGTCGCAGCGTACGGCGACGCTCGCACCCTGCAACCCGGCATATTGCCGTGCCAGCTCTACGGCAGCCTCGCGTGCCGAGGTGGGGGCGTCGAACAGCGGCGGTTCGTATTGCAGCGTCACGGCTTCGGGCATCAGGCTGCGCAGGTCGTAGCCGCGGTAGAGCGAAACGCCTTCGAATTCCAGCCGCAGGGAGCCCGATGCCGGCAGGACGAGCCGCACGAATTTCGAACGGTCGCTGCCGGGGGCTTCCCGTCCGACCACCGCCGCGACGGCCGTCCCGACCTCCCGGGCGTCCTGTGGCCCCGGGCACCCGAAGAGCGTGCGCGACCAGCGGTCGAGTACGGCCAGGTGTTCCCGCAGGCAGAGGCACTCTCCGTCGAGGACATGTACGGTCTGGTATAGGTAGACTTCCCGCATCAGAGCATGAAGATTTTGAGCAGCAGTTCGCGCAGCAGTTCGCCGTCCGATGCACCTCCGGCGTTCATGCCCTTGCTCTTGGCGTCGTATTCGCGCAGCAGGCCGAGGATGTTGAATACCTTGCGGTTGTCCCAGTTGGCGGCGTTCTGCTTGATCTCGCC
>ENA-UERZ01002177-UERZ01002177.1-human-gut-metagenome-genome-assembly--contig:-NODE-2177-length-11536-cov-4.301772_pt1 | contig 11536 bp, 8 predicted proteins | sample MGYA00242997_ERZ507998 | MGnify/ENA primary metagenome ERZ507998 (study PRJEB26167, sample SAMN06115470) | human gut metagenome | host: Homo sapiens | place: China:Henan | collected 2016-06-23 | study... | reverse complement strand
CACCATCTGCCCGCCCTTCTTGAAATTGAGGAACTGAATGCCATTCAATGGACTCCGGGCGTAGGTGAGCCACAAAGGACAGCACTTGCAGGACAATATCGCTGAGGAATGTTCCCATCAGATCCTTTCCGCGCCGGGTGTCGAGCAGGGGCATGTCCATCACGACAATATCCACGCCCTTTTCCTTGGTCAAGATGCGCCATTGCTCCAGAATTTCTTTATAATTCCTTCCCAGACGGTCGATGCTTTTGATGTAGAGCAGGTCGTCTTTTTTCATGCGCCGCGCGAGCTTTTTATACTGCGGACGCTTGAAGTCTTTGCCGCTCTGCTTGTCTATGAAAATATTCCTGTCCGGGATGCAAAGGCCCTGCATGGCGATAAGCTGCCGGTCCTCGTTCTGGTCGCGGCTGCTGACGCGGATATATGCGTATTGTTCTCCGATACCGAATACCTCCTCTATATTCTGAGTTCCATAGGCTATTACCTTGGCTGTTAGTGTATCGCATATTGGCCTCCTCTGCCTTGGTGGGATGTGATGAGTGCCAAGCTGGGACGGAGTTCTTCCAGCTTGCGCTTTGGGCGCAGGCTTGCCGGGGGAGGAATAGGCGCAGGGCGTCGAAGTTTTGAGTCTCCGGAACCTTTTGTCCGCCTTGGAAAGACGTGCGGACGGCCAAAAGACGTAAAAAGCACCCAGTCCGGCGATTTGACGGGGAAAAGCGTGGAAAAAGGAGAAAAAAACAGAGCTTTTTCGCTTGACGGATGGGGTTTCCTATGCTATAATTCAAAATCGCGCAGGTGTACCTGCCGCAGACAGGAAATGCCCCGTTGCGCGGTGTTTCCAAGTGCAACGACAGGAGGCGTGCATGGTGCTGACTGAACTGAAAACAGGCCCCAAGGTCGTGGGTGTGAAGCAGACCAAGCGCGTGCTGGGCGACGGCAGAGCGGCCAGAGTCTTTCTGGCGGAGGACGCCGATCCCCGTGTCATTGAACCGGTAGAGATCCTCTGCCGGGAGCGCGGCGTACCTGTGGAGCGCGTGCCCCATATGAAGGAACTGGGCACGGCCTGCGGCATTGCGGTGGGTTCCGCCGTGGCCGCACTATTGACTGGGTTTTAACGGAATCATCTTCGGAGATTCGGTTAAAATAATACAATCAACCCATTAAGAAAGGAGGAACTACTCATGCCTACTTTTAATCAGCTCGTGCGCAAGGGACGTCAGGCTGCGACCTACAAGTCCAACTCTCCCGCCATGCAGTACGGCCTGAACACCCTGAAGAATCGTGAGACCGATCTGCCCTCTCCCCAGAAGCGAGGTGTCTGCACCGCGGTCCGTACGGCGACTCCTAAGAAGCCGAACTCCGCTCTGCGTAAGATCGCCCGTGTGCGTCTGACCAACGGCTACGAGGTCACCGCCTACATTCCCGGTGTCGGCCACAACCTGCAGGAGCACTCCGTGGTCATGATCCGCGGCGGCCGTGTCAAGGACCTGCCCGGCGTTCGTTACCACATCATCCGCGGCACTCTGGACACCCAGGGCGTCAACGGCCGTATGCAGGCCCGTTCCAAGTACGGCGCCAAGCGTCCCAAGGCCGGCAAGGGCGGCGCGAAGAAGTAATCTTCCGCAGGAATTGCACACCGGCGCGGAATGCGCCGCATTTGAATTGCATTGTGCGCTTACGCGCAAGGCAAATCGCCTTGCCGAGCGTTTACCATATAGGGTAGGCCTCGGACAGGCACTGGACAAGCAGGCACTTGTCTTTACACGGGCCGCATGAGCGGTTCGAGTACCTATGAAATCATACTATGAAGGAGGGAAGCAAAGTGCCCAGAAGAGGTAATGTACCCAAGCGGGAGGTTCTGCCCGATCCGCTTTATAACTCCGTCCTGGTGACCAAGCTCGTCAACAGCATCATGCTGGATGGCAAGAAGGGAGTGGCCCAGAAGGTGGTCTACAGCGCTTCCGATATCATCAAGGAGAAGACCGAGAAGGATCCCCTGGAGGTCTTCACTGCCGCTCTGGAGAACATCATGCCGTCCCTGGAGGTCAAGGCCCGCCGTGTCGGCGGCGCCACCTATCAGGTGCCCATCGAGGTTCGTCCTGAGCGCCGTCAGACCCTTGGTCTGCGCTGGCTGACCAATTACTCCCGCGCCCGCAGCGAGAAGACCATGAAGGAGCGTCTGGCCGGCGAGATCATGGACGCCGCCAACAACCTGGGTTCCGCTGTCAAGAAGCGCGAGGACACCCACAAGATGGCCGAGTCCAACAAGGCCTTCGCTCACTACCGCTGGTAAGGAGGGTAACAGCATATGGCTAGAAAGGTTACCCTGGAAAATACCCGCAACATCGGCATCATGGCTCACATCGATGCCGGTAAGACCACTACCACCGAGCGCATCCTGTTCTACACCGGCGTCAACTACAAGATCGGTGAGACCCATGATGGTACCGCCACCATGGACTGGATGGCTCAGGAGCAGGAGCGCGGCATCACCATCACTTCCGCCGCCACCACCTGCTACTGGAAGGGAACCAAGGATCAGTTCCCCCAGACTCGTATCAACATCATCGACACCCCGGGCCACGTGGACTTCACCGTGGAGGTGGAGCGCTCCCTGCGCGTGCTGGACGGCTCTGTGACCGTCATGTGCGCCAAGGGCGGCGTGGAGCCCCAGTCTGAGACTGTGTGGCGTCAGGCCGACCACTACAAGGTCCCCCGCATGATCTACGTCAATAAGATGGACATCATGGGCGCTGACTTCTACAACGTGCTGAACATGATCCACGACCGCCTCAAGTGTAACGCCGTGCCCATTCAGCTCCCCATTGGCTCCGAGGATACCTTCAAGGGAATCATCGACCTGGTGGAGATGAACGCCGACATCTACTACGATGATCTGGGCAAGGATATGCGCGTGGAGGAGATTCCTGCGGACATGATGGAGCTGGTTCAGGAGTACCGCACCAAGCTCATCGACGCTGTCGCTGACATCGACGACGAGATCATGGAGCTGGCTCTGGAGGAGCAGCCCATCCCCGTGGAGAAGATCCGCGCCGCCCTGCGCCGCGGCACGATCGAGAACCTGCTGGTTCCCGTCACCTGCGGCACCTCCTACAAGAACAAGGGCGTGCAGAAGCTGCTCGACGCCATCGTCGACTTCATGCCCTCTCCTCTGGACATCCCCGCCATCAAGGGCGTGGATCCTGACACCGAGGAAGAGGACGAGCGTCCCGCCGACGACTCCGCCCCCTTCTCCGCGCTGGCCTTCAAGATCATGACTGACCCCTATGTGGGCCGTCTGTCCTTCTTCCGTGTGTACTCCGGTACTCTGAGTACCGGTTCTTCCGTGCTCAACTCCACCAAGAAGCAGAAGGAGCGCATCGGCCGCATCCTGCAGATGCACGCCAACCACCGCGAGGACATCGAGGTTGTGTACTCCGGCGACATTGCCGCCGCCGTGGGTCTGAAGAACACCACCACCGGTGATACCCTCTGCGATGAGAAGGCTCCCATCATTCTGGAGTCCATGGAGTTCCCCGAGCCCGTTATCCGCGTCGCCATCGAACCCAAGACCAAGGCTGGTCAGGAGAAGATGGGCCTGGCGCTGGTGAAGCTGGCCGAAGAGGACCCCACCTTTAAGACCTACACCGATGAGGAGACCGGTCAGACCATCATCGCCGGCATGGGCGAGCTCCACCTGGAGATCATCGTCGACCGTCTGCTCCGCGAGTTCAAGGTCGAGGCCAACGTGGGCGCGCCCCAGGTTGCCTACAAGGAGACCATCAAGAAGTCTGTCGAGCAGGATACCAAGTATGCCCGTCAGTCCGGCGGTAAGGGCCAGTACGGTCACGTCCGCATCAAGATCGAGCCCAACGAGCCCGGCAAGGGTTACGAGTTCCTCAACGAGATCACCGGCGGCGTCATCCCCAAGGAGTATATCCCCGCGGTCGACGCCGGTATCCAGGGCGCCATGCAGGCGGGTATCCTGGCCGGTTACCCCGTCGTGGACGTGAAGGTCCACCTGACCTTCGGCTCCTACCACGAGGTCGACTCCTCTGAAATGGCGTTTAAGATCGCCGGTTCCATGGCCTTCAAGGAGGCCTGCCGCAAGGCTGACGCCGTGCTGCTGGAGCCTGTGATGAAGGTTTCCGTCATCGTGCCCGACGAGTATCTGGGCAACGTGATCGGCGACCTGACCAGCCGCCGCGGCATGATCCAGGGTCAGGAGAGCCGTCCCGGCGCCACCCAGGTGGACGCCCTGGTGCCTCTGGCCAGCATGTTTGGCTACGCTACGGACCTGCGTTCTTCCACACAGGGCCGCGGCCAGTACTCTATGGAGCCTCACAGCTATGTGGAGATTCCCAAGAGCATCGCTGAGAAGATCATTGCCGAGCGCGGCCGCAAGGACGCGGAATAAGCAGGTCTAAAAATGAGGTTGCATTTTATTCTTTCCTAGGATAAAATAGCATCATCATCCCATCTTTTTCAATGTATTTGATTTGAATTTAAGGAGGATATCAAACATGGCTAAGCAGAAGTTTGAGCGCACTAAGCCCCATGTCAACATCGGCACCATCGGCCACGTTGACCACGGCAAGACCACCCTGACCGCCGCCATCACCAAGTACCTGGCTCTGAAGGGTCAGGCTCAGTACGAGGACTACTCCAGCATCGATAAGGCTCCCGAGGAGCGCGAGCGCGGCATCACCATCAACACCGCTCACGTTGAGTACGAGACTGACGCTCGTCACTATGCTCACGTTGACTGCCCGGGCCACGCCGACTATATCAAGAACATGATCACCGGTGCTGCCCAGATGGACGGCGCTATCCTGGTTATCGCTGCTACCGACGGCCCCATGGCTCAGACCAAGGAGCACATCCTGCTGGCCCGTCAGGTCGGCGTGCCCGCCATGGTCGTGTTCCTGAACAAGTGCGACCAGGTCGACGACGAGGAGCTGCTGGAGCTGGTCGAGATGGAGGTCCGCGAGACCCTGTCCAGCTACGAGTTCCCCGGCGATGACATCCCCGTCATCAAGGGTTCCGCTCTGAACGCCCTGACCTGCGAGGGCGGCGTGGACGATCCTGACTACAACTGCATCAAGGAGCTGATGGACGCTGTCGACAGCTACATCCCCACTCCTGACCGCAAGGCTGACCTGCCCTTCCTGATGCCCGTCGAGGACGTCTTCACCATCACCGGCCGCGGCACCGTGGCCACTGGCCGTGTTGAGCGTGGCCAGATCAAGATGGGCGAGGAAGTCGAGATCGTGGGTCTGTCCGACGAGAAGAAGAAGACCACCGTTACCGGCATCGAGATGTTCCGCAAGCTGCTGGACTACGCTGAGGCTGGCGACAATATCGGCACCCTGCTGCGCGGCATTGCCAAGACCGACATCGAGCGCGGTCAGGTTCTGTGCAAGCCCGGCTCCATCCACCCCCACACCAAGTTCGTGGGCCAGGTGTACGTTCTGAGCAAGGACGAGGGCGGCCGTCACACCCCCTTCTTCAACAACTATCGTCCTCAGTTCTACTTCCGTACCACCGACGTGACCGGCGTTATCAGCCTGCCCGAGGGCACCGAGATGTGCATGCCCGGCGATAACGTCGACATGAAGGTCGAGCTGATCACCCCCATCGCCATCGAGAAGGGCCTGCGCTTCGCTATCCGCGAGGGCGGCCGTACCGTTGGTTCCGGTGTTGTCATCGACATCGAGGAGTAATTTCTGCTCTCTGGAAAACCCCCGCCATCCGGCGGGGGTTTTCTTCTTTTTACCGCCGCCGCTGCGGCGCAATCACAAAAAATCCGTGGGATTTTGGGCTGAGGCGTGTATGATAGAGTAGAGAACGTTTGGAAAGGGGGCGGCGATGTGCAGGAGCAGGAGATCACAGCGCTGCTGGCGGAGCGCAGGGAAGAGGGCATGGATGCTCTGCTGCGGCACTATGGGCCGCTGATGCGGTACGTCATCAGCGGCATCTTACAGGATCCCCGTGACCGGGAGGAATGCCTCTCCGAGGCGGCCATGCAGGTGTGGGAGCATATCGGCCAGTTCAGTCGGCAGCGTGGCAGCTGGAACGCGTGGCTGACGGCGGTGGCCCGGAATACCGCGCTGAATCATGCAAGAAAAAATGCACGTCATGCGGGAGCGGAGGAACTGACAGAACACACGGCGGCGGGCCCCTCTCCGGAGGAGGAAGTGGTGCGGCGGGAACGGGAGCAGGAGCTGTTGGAGGCCCTGGGCCGCCTGCTGCCGGAGGAGCGGCTGCTGTTTTACCGGAAATACTATTACCTGCAAACCACCGCCCGGATCGCTGCGGAGCTGGGCATGACGGAGCGGGCGGTGGAGGGGAAGCTGTACAGGCTGAAACGGCGGCTGAGGAAGATGTTGGGGGGTGACCAGAATGGATGACCGGAAATGGGAAGAACTGAGCGAGGGGGAATTTGAAGCTATGCTGGGAGCCGGCCTGCCGGACCTTCCGCCAGAGGGGATCGTGGAGGAAGTGACCCCCTGGAAAAGGGCCTGGAACCGGGTGCTGGTGGGAATGGCTCTGTCCACCGTCACGCTGAATTTCTGGCTTCTGGATACGATCCTCCCCGCCGTTGGGGTGGTGCTGATGCTGCTGGGCTTCCGCAGCCTGCGGCGTGAAAACCGATGGTTCCGAAGCTGCTTTGTCTTGACGCTGCTCCGGGCAGTCCACTTTTTCCTGCTTTTGCTCCTGAACACCACCATCTGGGTCAGCGCCGGCGTCCTCTCTGCCCTTTTGGTCCCGCTGAAATGGGCCAGCTTACTGCTCCTTTTGGCGGTGTATGTGTGCCTCTGGCAGGGGCTGCGGGCAGTGCGGGAAAAGGCAGGGCTCCCGCCCCGTGCCGGGGCCGCGGGGTGTCTGGTGATCTGGTACCTCCTGATGTGTGTCCTGGGTGTGGTGGAGTACGGCGGGCTGATTTTGGTCGCCGCTCTGCTGGCTGTGTACTTCTTGATCCTCCGCAGCCTGTTCCGCTGCTCCCGGGAACTGGATGAGGCGGGGTATGGGATCCAGTCCGCCCCGGTCCGGATCCCGGATGGATGGGTGGTCAAGGGGCTGGTCCTGTTGGTACGGATCGGCGGAGCCTGCGGCTACCTGTTTGGGAACCGTTATCCCATGGACTGGCGTCCGGTGGAGGAGACAGCCCAGGCCGGCCTGGAGGATGTAAGGGCCAAGCTACTGACGCTGGGCTTTCCGGAGGAGGTGCTGAACGATCTGGCTCCGGAGGACCTTGAGGCCTGCCGGGATGGGGTCGAGGTGGTGGTGGATGTCACCGGCGAGACCTTTTCTGAGGACGGCAGGGGACCGGAGGAGCTGCGGGTCACCGGCGTCGGGGTGAGGCTGGCGGGTGAGCGGGAGCGGTGGGTCCTGATCCACCATTTCCTCTGGACGGAGGACCCTGGCTTCTATGGGACGGAATCCGTCCAGCTCTGGCCGGTGTACCGGGACATCCCGGAGGGCTGGATCAAGGCCGGGGAGGTGACCGGCCGGGTGCTGTACAGCCGGGATGGAAGGGAGTATGCCGCGCCGTACTTCTCCCTGGGCGAGCAGACCTTCACCTCAGACAGCGTCTTCTGGGGGGAGCAGCAGAGTACGGACATCTTTGCCGCATTCTCCTTCCCGGCGGACGGAGGGCGGCAGCGGGGCTATCTCGCCTATCCCGTGGCGGAGCTCCAGGACGGCTATCTCATCAGCAGCTGGGTGAATTACACCCACCAGCGCAGCTGGCTCCAGTACCCTGTGGTGACCGCCATGGAGAAGCGGATGACCAGCGCATGGAACCGGGCGGGAGTATTTCTGACGGTCCAGGACGCGCTCCAGTTCCACCCCCTGGAAGAAGAGGTGGAGCTGTTCGGCTGAGTATTCAGAGGCCGTGCGGACATCAAGAAGGTCCGCACGGCCTCCGCTGCGTTCAAAAGCGGCGGGCGAGCGAGGCCGGGCCCTTTGGCTCAAAGGGCATTTTCCACAAGAAAGCGGAAAAGCAGTTTGGGATTCAGAAAAAGAGGGAAAAACAGTGGAGAAGCAGTTGCAATATTTCCTTCAAATAGGTATAATATTTTCGCGGCAGATTCTGCCTGCCGCACCACTGGCATGAAAGCGGGCCGGAAGGGTTCAGAGTCCCCCTGTGTAAGGAGGAACACTGTACCTCTACTGGACCCGCTATGCAAGCATACAGAAAGGAATGAAGTAAATTGGCAAAGAAGTTTGTGTACCTCTTCTCCGAGGGCAACGCCAACATGCGTGAGCTGCTGGGCGGCAAGGGCGCCAACCTGGCCGAGATGACCAATATCGGCCTGCCCGTTCCCCAGGGCTTCACTATCACCACCGAGGCCTGTACTCAGTACTATGAGGACGGACAGAAGATCAACGACGAGATCCAGGCTCAGATTATGGAGTACATCGTCAAGATGGAGGAGATCACCGGCAAGAAGTTCGGCGATCTGGAGAACCCTCTGCTGGTCTCCGTCCGCTCCGGCGCCCGCGCCTCCATGCCCGGCATGATGGACACCATCCTGAACCTGGGCCTGAACGAGGAAGTCGTGGAGGTCATGGCTAAGAAGTCCAACAACCCCCGCTGGGCCTGGGACTGCTACCGCCGCTTCATCCAGATGTACTCCGACGTCGTCATGGAGGTGGGCAAGAAGTACTTCGAGCAGCTCATCGACGAGATGAAGGAGAAGAAGGGCGTAACCCAGGACGTGGAGCTGACCGCTGAGGATCTGAAGGAGCTGGCCGGCCAGTTCAAGGCCGAGTACAAGTCCAAGATCGGCCAGGACTTCCCCTCCGACCCCAAGGAGCAGCTGATGGGCGCCATCAAGGCCGTGTTCCGCTCCTGGGACAACCCCCGCGCCAATGTGTACCGCCGCGACAACGACATTCCCTACTCCTGGGGCACCGCCGTCAACGTGCAGTCCATGGCCTTCGGCAACATGGGCGATGACTGCGGCACCGGCGTTGCCTTCACCCGTAACCCCGCCACCGGCGAGAAGAAGCTGTTCGGCGAGTTCCTGACTAACGCTCAGGGCGAGGACGTGGTGGCCGGCGTGCGTACCCCCATGCCCATCGCTGAGATGGCTGAGAAGTTCCCCGAGGCCTTTGCCCAGTTCGAGGGCGTCTGCAAGACCCTGGAGGACCACTACCGGGACATGCAGGACATGGAGTTCACCGTGGAGCACGGCAAGCTCTTCATGCTGCAGACCCGTAACGGCAAGCGCACCCCCGCCGCCGCTCTGAAGATCGCCTGCGACCTGGTGGACGAGGGCATGATCGATGAGAAGAAGGCTGTGGCCATGATCGAGCCCCGCTCTCTGGACACCCTGCTGCACCCCCAGTTCGATGCTGTGGCTCTGAAGAAGGCCGCCGTCATGGGCAAGGCTCTGGGCGCCTCTCCCGGCGCCGCCTCCGGTAAGGTCGTCTTTACCGCTGAGGACGCCAAGGCCTGGGCCGAGCGCGGCGAGAAGGTCGTTCTGGTCCGCCTGGAGACCTCTCCCGAGGACATCGAGGGCATGAAGGCCGCCCAGGGCATCCTGACCGTTCGCGGCGGCATGACCTCCCACGCCGCCGTCGTGGCCCGCGGCATGGGCAAGTGCTGCGTCTCCGGCTGTGGTGAGATCAAGATGGACGAGGCCAACAAGAAGTTTGAGCTGGCCGGCAAGACCTATGTGGAGGGCGACTGGATCTCCCTGAACGGCTCCACCGGTGACATCTATGACGGCGCTGTGCCCACCACCGACGCCACCATCGGCGGCGAGTTCGGCCGTGTCATGGGCTGGTGTGACCAGTACCGCAGCCTGCAGGTCCGCACCAACGCCGACACCCCCCACGACGCCGCTCAGGCCCGCAAGTTCGGCGCTCAGGGCATCGGCCTGTGCCGCACCGAGCACATGTTCTTCGAGGGCGAGCGCATCCGCGCCATCCGCCGCATGATCTGCTCTGACACCGTGGAGCAGCGTGAGAGCGCTCTGGCTGTCCTGGAGCCCATGCAGCAGGGCGACTTCGAGGGCATCTACGAGGCTATGGAGGGCTGCCCTGTCACCATCCGCTTCCTGGATCCCCCCCTGCATGAGTTTGTGCCCACCGAGGAGGCCGACATCAAGCTGCTGGCCGAGGACCTGGGCAAGAGCGTGGCCGACATCAAGGCCATCATCGCCGGCCTGCATGAGTTTAACCCCATGATGGGTCACCGTGGCTGCCGTCTGGCCGTCACCTATCCTGAGATCGCCGCCATGCAGACCCGTGCCGTCATCAAGGCTGCTCTGGCTGTCCAGGCCCGTCACCCCGAGTGGACCATGGTCCCCGAGATCATGATCCCCCTGGTGGGCGAGGTCAAGGAGCTGAAGTACGTCAAGAATGTGGTTGTCAGCACTGCGGATGAGATCATCAAGGCCGCCAACTCCGACATGAAGTACAAGGTCGGTACCATGATCGAGATCCCCCGCGCGGCTCTGACCGCCGACGAGATCGCCAAGGAGGCCGAGTTCTTCTCCTTCGGCACCAACGACCTGACCCAGATGACCTTCGGCTTCTCCCGCGACGATGCAGGCAAGTTCCTGGGCGCTTACTACGACAAGAAGATCTACGAGAGCGATCCCTTCGCCAAGCTGGACCAGACTGGCGTGGGCAAGCTGGTGAAGATGGCCGCTCAGCTGGGCCGTGAGACCCGCGCTGACCTGCACCTGGGCATCTGCGGCGAGCACGGCGGCGACCCCTCCTCCGTGGAGTTCTGCCACAATGTGGGACTGGACTACGTCTCCTGCTCTCCCTTCCGTGTGCCCATCGCCCGTCTGGCTGCCGCTCAGGCCGCCATCAAGAACCCCCGCGGCTGATCCCATTTTCTGAATGGACAACAGGCCCCCACCCATCGGGTGGGGGCCTGAAATTTTGTTCCCGATATGGTGTGGCGCTGCGCGTCCCAGCGATGACGGAGCTGGGGCGCTGCTCTGGAGCGGAAGGGCTGCCGGCCGGGAAATCCGCCGCGCCCAGGAAGGTGAGAGAGGCTCCAAACCCCTGGGGCCCAAATGGTTCGGAGATAACGCTAGATATTGTATAAGAATTTTTGGCTACATCTATATATTGACTGAGCCCGGGGGGCGTGGTATAGTGGGACCATACCGCGCACGGTGGCAAGCAGAGAGCTGTCCGCCGGCGCGGTTACATCAGGATGAGAGGAAGAGATCCATGTATCAAGTGACGAAGCGGGACGGCACCGCCGCCCGTTTTGAGATCGGAAAGATCAGCGCCGCCATCACCAAGGCGTTCCAGGCCCTGGATAAGCAGTTTCATCCCAGCGTCATCGACCTGCTGGCCCTGCGGGTGACCGCAGATTTTGAGCCCAAGATCCGGGACGGCCGCATTGCGGTGGAGGACATCCAGGACAGCGTGGAGACCGTGCTGTCCGAGGCAGGGTACGCCGACGTGGCCAAGGCCTATATCCTGTACCGCAAGCAGCGGGAGAAGGTGCGTAACGTCAACTCCACGCTGCTGAACTATAAGGATCTGGTGGATGACTACC
>ENA-UERZ01002172-UERZ01002172.1-human-gut-metagenome-genome-assembly--contig:-NODE-2172-length-11566-cov-4.953695_pt1 | contig 11566 bp, 8 predicted proteins | sample MGYA00242997_ERZ507998 | MGnify/ENA primary metagenome ERZ507998 (study PRJEB26167, sample SAMN06115470) | human gut metagenome | host: Homo sapiens | place: China:Henan | collected 2016-06-23 | study... | reverse complement strand
ATATGGGCATCCGGCCCCTTCACCACAATTTCCAAATCTTCTGACAATACAGCAATTTTATCATTTTTCTCAAAGGTGATGGCAGAACCCACATCGGCATTCTCTGGCGCTGCCATATTGGCAAAAGCCCTTTGGGGAACCATCCAAACCAATGCCAGCAAAACAACAAAAATAAGACTTTTCTTTCTCATGTCTTTTCCCCCTTTCCTGCTCTCCTATATTTTCATGGTATCACAGAAAAATGCCCATAGGCAATAGGGCTTTTTGCACAGAAAAAGCACCTGTATAAGTGATACAGATGCTTTTCCATATATCTGATTCTGTTATTCTGTTGTATCCGTTTTTTCTTCCTGCTTCGGTATGGATAATCTCCGCCGCCGTCTAAAATACAGCAGATACCCAAAGCCCAACAGGAAGATACCGCCACAGACAGCCAAAGCCGGTGCCGCATCCTGCCATGTGACACGGGACATGGCTCCCATGGGGCCGCCGCCACGCTGTCCCTGTTCCCCACGTTGTGGCATATCCCCCATCTGTTCGGGCACTTTCTGGGTTTGTTCACTCACTTCTGCTGTATCAGCAGTCTGTTCTGTGTCTTCTATCATTTCCAGCGGCTGACCTGCCATATCTCCCATTTGTGCAGGAACTCTTTGGGTTTGTTCTTCTGTCACATCATCTTCGGTCTGTTCTGTGTCCTGCATTTCTGCAAAATCCTCACCGGGGCGTTTTCCTCCGCCGCCTGCTGCTGCCGCTACAAAGGAACTGGTATGGAATGTAGGTTCGCCTCCTGCCAGCTGGGTTTCAATGCTTTCTGCCATGGAAACGGCAAAATAAACCAGAGAATTAGGGTCTGTGGCATCAGCGGAAGACGCTTCCAGAAATTCGTCATAAGTAAAGAATGCGGTAGCGTCTTTTTCCACATAAGGCGCGATCATTTCCGCTGTTTCACTGACGATTTGGCTCATATAAGATTCTGTGAAATAAGTTTCTGCGATTTCCGCCAAATAGCTTTCATACTGAGCAAGAAGGGCATCTTGAGAAAGCAGTGTATCCACCAGCGGTTTTTCATTGCTGCCGCCCATACCTTCCGGACGTTCCATGCTTTCCGGAATCTGTGCTGCTTGTTCTTCCGCAGCATTTTCTCCTTCCGCTGTCTTGGTTTCTCCATTTTCCATGTCTGGATGCCTTCCGCCACCCATACCCATAGACTGATTAGTAGGCTCATAGATGTCCACTTCACCGCCGCCAAAACCACCGAAGGAATAGTTATAATCCCAAGGTACAATGGTGAAGCGTCCATCCTGTTCATAGAGATAGTAATTATGGGTGGTGTTGCCCAGATAACTGTCGTAATTTGCCAATGCTACATTTGCCGCCAGATACCGGAGCACTTCATCCACATCCAGCACATCTTCCAGACCTTCTCCCGACTCCAATGCCTTCATCAAGTCCAAAATAGCAGAGCCGTCAGAGGTTTCCTCATTTGTTTTCAGCACCAGACCGGGATATTCTGACATGTCATCCCCACGATAAACCAAATCCGCGCCAGTGCCGTCCGGTTTATACAAATCTCCTGTGCTGTCCCCAAAGGTACGCTCCAGAAAGACTTCGTCAATGGGTTCCACTGCCAGATACAAGCCCCATTCTTCTCCGTTGATGGTGATATGGGTATAGCTGGTAGCGGGGACGGGAATGCCCATTTCACCCATGATACGATAGGAAATATATTCCCGCATGTAACTGGCATCCCCATAGTTGTTATTCAGATTCAGCTTTTTCAAGCCGTAGTAATTTTCACCGTCATTGAAATAATCAAAATCAATCTTGAAACTATATCGGTCAGAATCGGAAGACGCCACAGAAGTCAGGGTGTTATTGCCCTTTGTCCGCAGTGCCACATTGGACAGGGTTTCCCCGTTGATGGTCACATCCACGGCGTAATAAGTTTCCTCCAGCGGATTTTCCACCAGATCCGCCCAATCTTCCTCACTGATTTCAATATTGATCTCATTGACGACACCTTCCGCGAAAAGATTGTCCAGATAGGGATATTCCTTCGCTTCCGCATCTTCCCCAGATGCTACGCCAAAGACCAGAAAGGCAAAAACCACCAAAGCAAGTCCAGACAGCAAGAGAAATTTATATTCCCGCAGTCCTCTCATTGGCTTCGCCTCCTTTTACGCCGCGTAGTTGCCGTCATAGCTTACCATAACCGCTGACTGCACCCCTGCCATACGGCTGATTTCGTTGACAAAAGCACTTTCGCCATTTTTTGGGCAAATTTCAAAAATCAATTCTGTCCCCTGTCCGCCAGTAATGGTCTTGGACTTCAGAGTCATCCGTTTCACTACCTGCTGTACAAAGGTTGTCACTGTCTTTTCCCCTTCCACGCTGTCCATGCGGATGATGAGCAGGTAAGGGCTGTCTGCCTGCTGACGGTTGGAGAATACCAGCAGGAAAATACCGATGATAGGGCATCCCAGAATTGCCAGAGGCAGCAAAGAAGCGCCGCAGAGGATACCTTCGCCAATTGCCCAGAATAAAAACACCAAATCCATAGGGTCTTTCACTGCCGTACGGAAACGCACAATAGACAGGGCACCTACCATACCCAAAGACAATACCACGTTGCTGGTTACGCCCTGGATCACCAGACAGGTCACCAGCAGTATGGCAATGAGGGATACGTTGAAACTGCGGCTGTAAAGGACACCGCTGTATGTTTTCCGATATACAAAGTAAATAAATAAACCAATGAGGAATGCCGCCGCCAAAGAAAGCAGGGTATCCGTCAGGGAAAAGCTGCTGAAGCTCTCCAAAAAGCTGCTCTTAAAAATATCTTGAAATGTCATCTTCTGTTCTCTCCTATCTTGTTTTCATCGCTTGTATTTATGCTGCATATTTCTGTTTCATGTCTTTTTTTCCTCACTGCCCATCAACACATGATGCGGCAGGCTGCATACTTGGAAAAAGCCTGTTCTTTTGTTTTCACCGTCAGTAAGGTACGGTTCACAATATCTGGCAAATAATCGTCGTATTTCACTTCCATGACCACCCGATCCGGGAAAATGGCTGGAATGGACGGCAGATTTTCCGAGAAAAATAACTGGGGCTGATGGCAGCCACGAATCCGTCGGTCAAATGTCACACGGACATTCCCCGGTGCGTAAGTCAATGCCTCTCGGTCATAATCCACAATGACCGTAGGGCGGTAAATCCCCATCTGCATCCGCAGATATAATTCCCGCACCAGTGCCCGTTCGTCTTCTGCCATCCACCCAATGTCACCATCCAAAATCCGCTTGGTTTCCTCTGCTGTCACACGGCACTGGGTCTTGTTGCCTGCATTGTAGCGCTTGCTCTTTTTTTCCAGCCGGATAAAGCCGAAATTCCCGTCATAACAGCGGATACGAAATTTTTCTCGTACGCCCACACCATCCAGTTTTTCCCGCAAGGCTTTGTTATAGAAATTATCGAAATACAGGGAACGCACCAGATATCCCGTCTTGCCTCCATGGATATCCCGCTCCATAAACGCCGCCATACGAGCTGCCAGCATCCTGCTTTCCGCCGTCCCAACGGTATACTTCAGTTCCGCACGCCATTGTTCTTTCATCGCTCTCACATCACATTCTGTATGTTTTAAAATCAATACAGCGTTTAGTATACGAGAAGATACTTAAATGGGTACTTAGGGAAAAATTAGAAAATCATGAGAACTGTAAACAATATGTGAACAAAACATCCTTTTTTCCAGGAAAACGCCTCTGATTTCTAAAAAATATATTAGAAAACACAAAAAACGCGAAAGCCTCTGTCATACAGAAGCTCCCGCGTTTTTTCTCAGGAAGCTATTTTCTTATACAAAATATTCGGGCAAAGATCTGCCTTCATACAATTCTTCCAGTTCTTCTTTGTGGTAGATGTAGCCGGGGTCGTCAAAATATTTCGCGCCGGAAGGACATTTCTTGATGCATGCGCAGCATTTGATGCAGATGCCTGTGCAGGAGAAGTCCACTTTATCAATGGAGCCCATGGGACAAACTTCCGCGCAGATGCCGCAGCCACAGCAAGCGTCGCCTGTTTTGGGTTTTACTTTACGGATGTCGATGGCATTGCCATAACGATCTCTGGGTGTGAAGTAAGGACGGATGGGATCTTCCCCTTTCACATAAGCAGGGCCGTCGTATTCCCAGCCGCTGTTGATTTTTTCCACAATTTTTTCTGCAAATTCATGCATGACTTTGTAGTCTTCTTCGTCGGGTCTGCCTGCGGACAGTTTTCTGGAGAAAGAATGTTCGCTGACAAAAGCACCGCCGGCAATGGTACGGAAGCCATCGTCTTCCAGAATGTTCCGCAGTTCGATGAGCGCATCGTCGAAGTTGCGGTTGCCGAAAGATACCATAGGCACTGCATAAGCTTTGCCGCCCACAACGGTTTTCAGATAAGGCAGCAATACGTTGGGTACACGGCCTGCAATAACGGGAGTGCCAAAGAACACCAGATCTGTTTCGGTGAAGGCGATTTCTTTTTTCCGTACATCAGGCAGTGTAAAATCATATATTTCCACAGGAACGCCAAGGCTTTCTGCCACATGAGCGGATACAGTTCTCACAGCTTTTTCAGTACCGCCGGTGGGGCTGAAATACATGGCCCATACTTTTTTGATTTCCATTGTAAACAAAACTCCTTTCTCTCTCCCATATGAAATGTTCTTCTTTCATGATACTCTATCCCATGCCCTTTTTCAACCCACAGACAAAAAACCATGTTGTCCAGGCATCTTTCTTTTCCACACAAAAAAGCCGGAAATCTTCGACCACAATCGAATATTTCCGGCTTGCATCAATCTTGGAATGTTTCCATATTCTCCCACGCTTCGGGAATTTTTTCCACTTCCTGTGCCGCGATCATTTCTGACAGACGGCTTTCCACATAAGCGGACTGTACCTGCTGGCGGTAAGCGTCTTCTGCCAGCTGTTTCACCTGCTCATCCGTAGGCGGGGTGATGGATTCCACTTTCAGTATGAAATAACTGCCTCGTACCTCAATGGGGTCTGTGATCTCACCCAATGTGAGATTTTCCGATAACCCAAAGGTATTGTTCAGATAATTCTGATACAGTGTCATCTGTCCATTGCCGCCGTTTTCCTTAGCGGAAGTGTCTGTGTCATAGGTTTCAAACAATGCAGCAAAATCCTCTCCGGCTTTTGCCTTTTCGCTGACTTCTTTTGCCGTTGCCTCATCGTTCACCATGATGGTATCAATGGTGATCTGGGTATATTCCTCCCGCAAAGCGTCGGCGTTTTCCTGATAATACTGTTCCATTTCATCAGCATTGACTTCACATTCTTTCGCCAATGTGTCATAGACCACAGAATACAGATAAGATTCTTCCATGAGGGTTTCCATCTGTTCTTCATCCACGCCCATTTTCGCCAAATCTTCCTCTGTCAGCTGACTGAGGAATTCCTCTGCCATAGTATGGGCTTCCGTTTTCTGGGCTTCTGTCAGAGAAATACCGTTTTCCTCCGCATACTGTTCTGCGGCAACCACACTCTGTATGGTGCTGAATGCCCGCTCCTGCACCAGCTCCGCCCCGGTCATGCCGTCAAAATCCATGCTCCAGACATCACTGCCTGCGGCGGAAACAAAGCTTTCGGTGCTGGTATAAAGATATACCATATATTCGGACTTCATGATTTCTCTGCCATCTATACGCGCTATGACTTCATCGGAAAAAGAACCGCCGCAGCCTGCGAGCCATAAAAGCCCCGACAGCAGCAGGCACAATGCCCCCTTTGCTTTCTTTTTCATAAAAAATCACACTCTCTTTTTTCGGTTTCATGTCTTTTATCCCTTCTTTTTTTGTCCAAAAAGAAGGTTAGCTTTTATTATACACATTTTTTTCCGAAAAAACTATGCTTTCAGCCCTTGTAATAAACTTTTAATATAGGGCACACCTTTGTTTTCCTCGCCCTTTTTCAGTCTGACGGTCACATAAGGCATAGCGCCAGCCGTAAAGAGATACCGTCCACGGCTTTCCGCAATGCACTTTGTGAGCTTTTCGGGGTCTAAAGGCGCATCGGGGCGGAATTCCACCAGAATGTTGCTGCCCTTCTGGTTGATGGCTGTGATGCCCAGCCGATGGGCTTCCGCTTTCAGCAGCACCATTTCCAGCAGGTTCTGGACGCTCTTTGGCAGGTCACCATAGCGGTCTTCCAGTTCCTCCTGCATGTCGTAGTATTCTTCCAAAGTCTGGATAGCGGCAATCTTCTTATACAAATCCATGCGCTGTTCCTGATTTTTGATATAGAAATCAGGCAGATAAGCGTTGATATTCAAATCCACTGTGGTTTCAAATGTTTCTGCCACAGGTTCGCCTTTCAGGTTCTGAACTTCTTCTTCCAACAGACGGCAGTACATGTCATAACCGACGGATTCCATATGTCCATGCTGTTCCGCCCCCAAAAGGTTTCCGGCACCGCGGATTTCCAGGTCGCGCATAGCAACTTTGAAACCGGAGCCGAACTCCGTAAATTCCCGAATGGTCTGGAGGCGTTTTTCTGCCGCTTCTTTCAGCATCTTATCCCGTTTGTACATGAGATAAGCATAGGCGGTGCGGTTGCTTCTGCCCACACGTCCACGAAGCTGATACAGCTGGGACAACCCCATACGGTCGGCATCCTGAATGATGATGGTATTCACATTGGAAATATCCATGCCTGTTTCAATAATGGTGGTACATACCAGCACATCAATTTCACCGCTGATGAAGTCCTGCATGATATTTTCCAGTTCTCGCTCTGACATCTGCCCATGGGCAAAGGCAACATTGGCTTCCGGTGCCAGATTCTGTACCCGGAAGGCTTCTTCTCCAATGGTTTCTACCCGATTGTAAAGATAAAAGACCTGCCCGCCCCGGCTCAATTCCCGGTGAATGGCTTCTCGAATGAATTCTGGGTTGTTTTCCATGACATAAGTCTGGATGGGACGACGTTCCTGCGGAGGTTCCTCCAGAATACTCATATCCCGGATGCCTGCTAAACTCATGTGCAGTGTTCTGGGAATGGGTGTTGCCGTCAATGTAAGCACGTCTACATTTTCCCGCAGACGTTTCAGTTTTTCCTTATGAGCCACACCGAAACGCTGCTCCTCATCCACAATGACCAGACCCAAATCCTTGAATTTCACATCTTTGGACAGGATGCGATGGGTACCGATGACAATATCGGAAAAGCCTTTTTCCAGTCCATTCAGACTTTCTTTCTGCTGTTTGGGTGTACGGAAACGGGACAGCAGTTCGATCTTCACAGGGTAACCGGACATACGCTGTACAAAGGTATTATAATGCTGTTGTGCCAGAATGGTGGTAGGCACCAGATATGCCACCTGTTTTCCATCCTGCACGGCTTTGAAAGCGGCACGGATGGCAACTTCCGTTTTGCCATAGCCAACGTCGCCGCAGACCAGTCTGTCCATGACTTTGCCGCTTTCCATATCTTTTTTCACATCTTCGATGGCGTTGAGCTGGTCATCTGTTTCATCAAAGGGAAAAGCTTCCTCAAACTCCCGCTGCCACAGGGTATCTGCCCCGTACACATGACCTTTTGCCGCCGCACGTTTGGCATAGAGGGCCACCAAGTCCTCCGCCAGTATCTTCACAGCAGTTCTAGCTTTCGCCTTTGCTTTCAGCCAATCCTGTCCACCCAGTTTATTCAGTCTGGGTGCAGCACCGCCGGAACCGATATATTTCTGAATCATATCCATCTGGCTGACAGGCACAAAGAGATTGCCCCCATCCCGATAGGAAATTTTCATATAATCCTTCTGAACACCTTCCACGGAGATTTTCTCCAATCCTCGGAACACGCCGATACCGTGGTTATCGTGAACCACATAATCCCCAATGTGCAGGTCGGAAAAACTCTGGATGGCAACGCCGTTTTTCTTCTTTTTCTTCTTCCGTTTTTCTCCGCTCTTGCCGAAAATCTCGCTGTCGGAAAAAACAGCCAGACGGATATAGTCATACTGGAAGCCTTTGGACAGGGAACCTTTGGACACCCACACACTGCCGGGCACCATTTCTTTTTCCAAATCGTCCACATAAACGGCAGGCACATCCATTTCCGTCAATTCCGTTGCCATTCTCTGGGCACGGGTACCTGTCCCTGCCAGCACCAGAATCCGGTAATTCTGTTTTTTCAGATACTGCAATTCCTCACAGAACAGGTCTGCCCGTTTCTGGAAAGAAGGAATGGAGCGTACCGCAAAATCCGCCTGTGCTTTTGGCTGGAAGTGGGGTGTCCGCTGGGAAATCCCTGCCAAAAGGATGCGATCAAAGTCCTCTGCCTGCCGCAGAATATCTAGATAATCGAAAAGGAGTTTGCTCTGGGCAGGAAGCAAAAAGCCCTGGGCAATTCTGCCTTTCATGCTTTCCTCATATTCCTGCCGCAGGGTGTCCATGTGTTCTGCCAATCTCTGAGGTTCATCAAAACAAAGGATGGTGTCCTCTGGTAAATAGGACAGCAGACTTACCGTATCATCATAGAAATAGTTGATGAAACTGCCCACAGAAGCAAAACTGAGTTCCGAACGGAGCAGGTCAATATTTTCGCCAATATGCTCCTTCATTCGTTCCACACCGTCCTCCACGGTGCTTTTTTCCATTTTCTTCAGTGCTTTTTTGTAATCGGCTTCCATTTTATCCGCCGCTGCTTTTGCTGTTTCTTCGTCGTAGACCAGTTCCCGCATGGGGAAAATGGTCACAGTGTTCAATTTATCCACAGAACGCTGGCTCTGGGCATCCATGGTACGGATGCTGTCGATTTCATCATCCCAAAACTCAATACGCACTGCATCATCTGCCGTCAGAGGGTATACGTCCAAAATCCCCCCACGGACAGCAAACTGACCGGGACTTTCCACCAGCTCCGCCCGTTCATAGCCCATGAATACCAGCTGTTTTGTCAAGTCAGATAATTCCCGCACTTCCCCCACATGCAAAGTCAGGAGGAACGAAGCGAATACGTCTTTTTTGGGGTATCTGTCCAGAAGGGCTTCCACTGATGCCACAATGAGGGGGCATTTCCCCTCCAGCAATTTTTCCACCACCAGAAAACGCTGGCGGTTCATTTCCATGCTATGGACATCGGCGCTATAAAAGAGAATGTCCTTGGCAGGATAATACATGCCTGTCTTTGTAAAGAACTGCATATCCTCCAGAATCTCTTTTGCTCGCACTTCGCTGTGAGTCAGAATCACCATGGGACGCTGCAAATGTTCCTGTACGCCATAAAGCAGATGATTTTTTTCCACGTCAATGACCCCTGTGGCAAACACAGGGGTATGTCCTTTGCGGATTTCATCCAGTAATGATTGATAGCTTTCCAGCTCCAACAGGGGCTCTGTCAGGCTTTTCATGCTTCCACCTCTTTTTTGGTTTCCTCAGGCTTTTCCTGGGGTTCTTTTTTGGGCTTAGGCGCTTTGGGACGCTGGTTCATGCGGTTCATGGCATCTGCCATACCACGGGAAAGAATCAGTTCCACTGCTTCCACTGCCTTATCCATACCGCTTTCCATAAGGGGCATAGCGTCTTTGTCGAATTTTGCCAGCACATAATCCGCCAGATCCCAACCATTGGGTTTTTCGCCGATACCTACTTTGATGCGATAAAATACGTCTGTACCCATCTGCTGAATGATGTTGCGGATGCCGTTATGTCCGCCGTGGCTGCCTTTTTCTCTCAGACGAATCTGTCCAGCAGGCATAGAAGTATCGTCGTAAATCACCACAAAACGATCCTGAGGGATTTTATAGAAATTGACGATTTCCCGGATGCTTTCACCGCTGAGGTTCATAAAGGTCTGGGGTTTCACCAGCAGCACCCGCTTTCCATTGATGGTGCCATCCCCAATGAGCGCCTTCTGTTTAAACTTGGTCACATCAATATGATATTTCTCCGCCAGTCGGTCAATGACACAAAAACCAACATTATGTTTTGTTTCTGCGTATTCCCGTCCGGGATTGCCCAGACCTGCGATGACGAAAAATTCCTGTCCCTTATCCTGATTTTTAAAACGGTCAAAAAGTCCCATAGTTCCTCTCCTCTTATTTCTTTTCCACACGACACAAAGCCCTAATTTCAACGCATATGGGGGTGAGATTAGAGCTGTGCTTACTGATTTATAACTGCGGAAAGTATACCATACTTTTGGCTTGCCGTCAAAAGGCTAAGGAGAAAAAATGCCGCTCTTTTCCACAAAAAACGCAAAAAAACGGGTAAGACCCATTTGGATCTTACCCGTATATCTTCCTTTAACACGAAGGAAGTATTTTAGTCGGAATTATTTTACTTCGTTTACCAGTTCTTCGCCAGCCAGGAAAGCTTTTGCGTTGTCCAGAGTAACTTTAGCCATCTGTTCCAGAGCTTCTTCTGTCAGGAATGCCTGGTGACCGGAAATCAGGATGTTTTCGTTAGCCAGCAGTCTTGCCAGTGTAGGATCGTGTTTTTCCAGGTTGCTTCTGTCTTCGAAGAAGTATTCATGTTCAACTTCGCAAACGTCCATACCTACGCCACGAACTTTACCGGATTCTACTGCATCAGCCAGAGCTTCGGAGTCAACCAGACCGCCACGAGCTACGTTGATGAAGATTACGCCGTCTTTCATCTTAGCGAAAGCGTCTTTGTCAACCATATGTCTTGTAGCAGGCATCAGAGGGCAATGGATGGAAATAACATCGGAACGAGCGTACAGTTCATCCAAGCTTACATATTCCAGACCCAGGTTAGGGTTGGGGAATGCATCATAAGCGATGATGTTCATGCCGAAACCTTTCAGGATGTCGATCATGCACTGACCGATTTTACCTGTACCGATGATACCAGCTGTTTTGCCGTACAGAGCGATACCTGTCAGGCCAGCGATATCGAAGTTGAATTTTGTTGTTCTCTGATAGGACAGGTGGCATTTTCTGTTGATAGCCATCAGCAGAGCTGCGCCCTGTTCTGCTACGGACTGAGGAGAGTAAGCGGGTACTCTCAGAACGGGCAGACCGCATTCTTTCGCAACTGCCAGATCAACGCTGTCGAAACCTGCGCAACGCAGCAGCAGAACTTTGATACCCAGATCTTTCAGTTCACGGATAACTTCTGCGGGAACTTCGTCGTTAACGAAAGAGCATGTAGCGTCATGACCAGCTGCCAGATGAGCAGTAGCGGGTGTCAGTCTTTCGTTGAAGAATGTGATTTCATAACCGTATTTTTCAGCCATGGGACCGAAAGAATCTTTCCAGTAGGATTTTGTGTCAAAAAATGCGATTTTCATTTCTAAATTCCTCCTAAAATTTTGATGTAATAGTAGAAAATGGATAGCTAACAGGATGTATGAATCTGTTAGGATATCAATATTTGCCACACCTGTTTGTCTTGTTTTTAACAATATAATCTATTTTACTTATTTTGTCAACCGACTTTCCGAAAAATTGTAAGTTTTTTCTCTTGCGATTTCACCGCTGACACCCATAAGGGATACAGCGCATACGGTGGCTTCCAGAATATGATCGG
>ENA-UERZ01002147-UERZ01002147.1-human-gut-metagenome-genome-assembly--contig:-NODE-2147-length-11668-cov-3.868605_pt1 | contig 11668 bp, 10 predicted proteins | sample MGYA00242997_ERZ507998 | MGnify/ENA primary metagenome ERZ507998 (study PRJEB26167, sample SAMN06115470) | human gut metagenome | host: Homo sapiens | place: China:Henan | collected 2016-06-23... | reverse complement strand
GAGACAGCTATCCTATGGCCCATAATCTGGAGAAGGAGATTATAAGCATATATGCAGGGGATGGTAAATACATAACCATAAAAACGGATGATTTAAATGCTTCCGGTTATGGACAGACATCTGCCGATCAGGAACTGCTGAGCGAGGTGGAGAAGCGGAAAGAATACAGGGAAGAGAAGGGATTTAACAAGAACAGCACTTACAAAATAGATAAAGAGAATGCCTATACCAATCCTGACCGGTACGGCAGGGATAACATACTGGTGATAAAGAATGGTGATTCAAAGAATCTTTTGTTTACCAGCTTCTATAACGGGATGCTTTATTTTGAAACGGAGAGGTACAGCATGAGTACGGAGCTTTCCACCGGAAAAGGGTATCACCTGTCTGAATGGACTCTGTATCAGGCGTGGCAGACCGGGGAGGATGAGATAACCTGCATAGGCTTTCAGCGGACAGATGCAGTTTACTATTACATGGATATGGCAATGGCCCGGGTTTATAAACTCAGTTTAAAGGTTATCAGATTCCTGTTGAAAGGAAGGCTCCGCCGGAAAACGAGGCTCGGGAGCCCAGTCTGGATGAAGGGGTGACTCTTCCTGCCCTTCCACAGGATATGGAAAGAATAAAGCAGGATATAAAAGAGAATTCCATTCCCCCCACCAGCTCCGCGTCCAGGGAGGAAATGGAAACCTTGCCGGATGTGACCATTACCGAGACAGGAGCTGTGGGAGACAGGATGTGGAAGGATGCACAAGAGAGAATGAGAGGAGAGGAATAGAAATGGCAGCAGACAACGGATTTAAGATTGTACAGTTTTCACCTGAATTGATTCAGGCCCTGACGCAGATGGGCGAGTTAAGAACCAGAATAAATGATTACGCGGTGGAGGAATTCAAAAACTACAAGGGTGAGGAAAAACTGGATCACCGGGATTTCGTGGAGATGATGAACCTGTCTCCGGAGAAATCGGAGAAAGAGCAGAAGGAATATGTGCGCAACTTCGTTAGAGACTACACCAGCGGAGATCCGGAGCTTCGTAAAAAATGCCTGGATGATATCTATGACAGGGATGACAGCTTTAATCCCGCCAGCCTGGATCTGTCCTGCCTCAAGGGCACGGACACCGGCCCCAGGGAGCCGGGAGGGCTTACCGGCAGTGAAAAAGATTTTATGAGCCTTATAGGCGCCTTTCGCCGGGAGCAGGCACTAAGTGTAAAGCTGAAGGAGAATCCCGGTTATGCGCAGGAGCGGTACGGTTCGGATTCAAGGAAGCGGGCGGAATTTGAGGCCAGGCGCACGGCTATGATGAACGGCTTAATTTCATATACGGACAATATGTTGAGGAACAACGGCTTTAATGAGCGGCTGCACCGGGGGAACGTGGCGCCGATGGCCGGGGACGGCGAATATGTGGCGGCAGATCTTGCTGTAAATCTTTACAGAAATTCCATGGACCGGTTGCAGGGCGGACATACAGGGGAGAACCGGTTAAATTTCTCTCTGGGGCCGGAGAACGGCAATATATATGGATTGTCCAGGCAGCTGGCAGCGGGAAATCTGACCAATCAGATGAAAACTAATGCGGCGGCAGCATTTGACACATCCCTGGCAACCCTTTACCGCTCCGGGCTTCCGGCTACCACAATGAATGAGATGGGGGTTGACGCCCTGGATTTAATCCATGTGGACGGTCTGTCAGCCAGAGAGCGCTATGGCAATAAATATGCCAATCTTTCGGAGTGGGAACAGAACAAAATGATAAAGGCGGAGGTCATGGGCGCCATTATGGACGGACAGCGTGTGGACGCCGTCACCTTAGGGCTGGGAGCCAGGGGAAGGATGCAGGCTGTCACCCATACGCTGGAGGCGGATCTTCACGCCTACGACCAGATGGAAAAGCGCAGTGAGCACAGCGGATTCAGGCGCCTGTTCGACTGGGGGCCCGGAAAGATACGGACAAAAGCAGATAATGTTGACAGGAAAAACCGGGAAGACAGGCAGAAGGAGGAACGCACTGGACTGATTACAAACAGCATTGCTTCCAGACTGGAGGCCAGAGAGTCCAAACAATATCTCATGGAGAATCTGGGGATGTCCCCCAAACCGGTAACGCCCCAGATACAGAGACAGGAGGAAAAGCTGCGGGGAATCGAAGGCAGGATTGGGGACATTGAAAAACAGAATTTTTCCAGCTATGAAGAGATTGGGAATATAAGCCGGGAGCTGGAGCGAAGAAAGGTATATGAGGGAGCCCGGGAAAAATTTAACAAGGCAAAAAGCAAGCTGGACACCACGAAGGCTGTTATGGATAACGGCAATTTGCTGGAGGTAGATATACGGGAAGTCATGGATCCGATTATACCGGATTATGGGCCGGAGCAGAAGGAAAAACTTGGAAATTCTTACGACAATGACTTTTTGCCGGGGTATTACAAACTTGATGAAATACGTACTGCCAGGGATTTAAGCCAGGAGAAGCTGGAAGCCCGAAGGGACAGGCTTAACGCCTCTTTGGATCAGGGGCAGAAGAAGAATGAATACAGGCTGGAGGCAGTGAACAGGCTTTTAGATGCGAAAACACCTGAGGAAAGGGAGAAAGTGATTGGGGACACCCTGGAGGAGTTTAAGAAGGGGGCTCAGGCACATCTGGAACAATGTGAAGATACGCTGAACAGCCATCCCTGCGGTGAAATGTCTCCGGAACAGATTCAGGAAAAGGAAAAGAGGCTTCAGGTTCTGGAGGAAGGGCTCACACCAGTTCCCCAGGAACTGCTGCAGGAGCGGGCCATGGAGGAGGCAAGGCTGAACCAGCTTAAGGAGATGAACGGGGAAGACCGCACGCCTCAGATTAAAAAGTTCAATCAGGCGGAACTGCTGCACCCGGATTATATTCCTCCTGCCACAAAAGAGGAGGCTCTGGCGCGGATTGGCGAGCTGGACGCAAAATACGGCCCGGAGATACAGTATTTGGACCGGAGGGAAATGGTTAAGAATTTCAGGGCTCAGGATCTGTCTACCATTGATGAGACAAAGCCGTACTGGGCTAAGGAGCAGGCCGCTATGACGCTCCGTTATATGGACAGTATACCCATTGATACCAGCGGCCTGAGTGACAAGGCCAAGCAGACATTGGCAGAAGGACGCACCGCCATGGAAGCCATAGCGGGAGCCAAGGCAGGAACCGTTTCACTGGCAGGCAGCAATGCCAAGGGAATCGGAATCAGTATTGCTTATGAGGAGGCGTTAAAGACAGATCCTGCCTGTGCCAAGGCGGCAGTTAAAGGCGTGGAGTATGCGGAGAGCTTCAGTGCCCAGTGGGAAATGCGCCAGCTTCTGATGGATGACCTGAAAGAGCTTGTAAAAAAAGAGCCGGTGAAGAATATGAAGGCTGAGGCGGAGAAGAGCGGGCCGGAGAAGGCCGGGGCGGAGAAGGCCGGGCCGGAGAAGGCTGAGGCGGAGAAGGCCGGGGCAGAGAAGAACGGGCCGGAGAAGGCTGAGGCGGAGAAGGCTGGGAAGGAAAATAGCGGGCCGGAGAAGGCCGGGGCGGAGAAGACTGAGGCAGAGAAGGCCGGGCCGGAGAAATCCGGCGGAGCCAAAGGCAAAACGGAAGTGACTTTCGTGGAGCTTGAACTTTCAGAGAAGGAAGCCAAGGCAGCCGGGGCAGCTGCAAAACCCCAGAGCTCCTGGGAAAGGCATGATTTAAGCCCCTTCCACAAAGAAAGCAGCCGGTCCTTCCAGAAGGAGAGCGGCATAGGCAGCCACCGTCAGGATAATAAAAAGCCGGCCAAGTAGGAACTGGAGCGGGCAATAACCATCAGAGGAGGTAATAGGATGAAAGCAGGAAAGTTAACGGCAGGTTTCTGCCTTACAGTGCTGCTGACGGCCGCTGCCGCAGTCACTTCCATGGCTGCGCCGGGAACTTCCGGGGATTGGCGGCAGGAGCAGGATGGACGCTGGTATTATTATGATGAAGGAGGAACCATGTGCACCGGATGGATTGAGGTGGGGGGAAAACATTACTACCTCTATGAGGACGGTCACTGCGCCATGAACGAGATAACCCCGGATGGTTTCAGGGTAGACGCAGACGGGGCTTGGTATGAGGCAAAGAGGGAGCTTCTGGGGCAGGAATTCCCTCTGCCGGCCGGATTCCAGAACAGCATCAGCCTGGGAGACGGATGGGGCGGCGCACAAGCCGCCCTCAATGGAGCCGCAGGGAAGATAAGTGCGGATTCCGGCGGGAAAAGGAAGCTGTTGATTGACAGTACGGCAATTGAGTATAAGTCAGCTGTCAAGTCTGCCAAGGATGACGCAAGGTACATGGGCCTTTATAAGGATAGTACAACCGGAGGCTACAGACTGGATATCTTTATTCTACTGGACAGAAACAGCGAGACACAGTCCCTTGGAGAGGCGCTGGATTATGAAGTCTTTAAGGCCATGCTGACCACTGTCAGCTCCGCCCCCGACCAGTTGGAGGAAGCTGTATACAGCAGCTGGCAGGGGGACAATAGCTGGAACATATCCAGAGCCGCAATTACATCTGTGGGAGACTGCAGCGTGATATATGAGGCAGGACAAGGTTACGGGCGGTATTATCTCCGGCCCTCGGGCTAGTATTGCTGAAGGGAGTGCAGAAGATGGATATAGACAGATTGCTGGCCCTGAAGGAAGTGAGGGAACTGTTTCCCGCAGATGAGAAGGGAAACCTGCCGGAGGGAAGCTGCCTCCTGCTCTCCGCCATGGAGGAGCTTGACTTCCCACCGGGCCGGGATATAGTGACCTGGGGGCAGGCGGGGGAGGATGGAATGTACATCCTTATGGAGGGCAGCGCCCAGGTGTTAGATTGCCATGGAGAGGAGATTAACACTCTTATGGGGCCGGGTAGTATTGTAGGGGAAATGGCCTTAATACGGGACGAGCCCAGAGGCGCCACGGTGCGGGCAATCACCCGGGTCCGGGCGGCCCGCCTTTCCAGAGTCCAGTTTGAGGAGGCGGCCGGAAGTAACCGCAGGCTGTATGGAGAACTGCTGAATGTGGTCTACAAAAAGACCACCAGTCTTGTCCGGGAGCAGGCGCGCCTCCACTCTGAGCTGGATATTGCCGCCAGGATACAGACAGGACTTCTTCGCAGAGACTTTGGGGGGCTGGAAGAACAGCTGGGTCTTCGGGCCTGGGCTTTAATGGAACCCGCCAAGGAGGTGGGCGGTGACTTTTATGACATATTCCCGGCTGCTCCCGGGAAAGCCTGTATTGTCATAGCGGACGTGTCGGGCAAAGGAGTCCCTGCAGCCCTATTTATGACCATGGCTAAAACACATATTAAAAACTACGCTATGCTGGATATGCCTTTGGAGGAGCTGGCATTCCGGGTAAACAACCGGCTCTGTGAAGATAACCCGGAGGAAATGTTTGTCACTGCTTTCATTGGAATGCTGGACACGGAGCAAGGTATTCTCACCTTTGTAAATGCCGGACATAACCATCCATATGTATCTTCGGAGCAGGGACCGTTTCACCAGGCGGCCTGCCATTCGGACTTTGTACTGGGCCTGTGGGAGGATATGAAGTACAGGGAACAAAAAATGGAGCTGGGAAAACAGGGAACCATTTTTCTTTATACAGACGGGGTTACGGAAGCTGAAAATCCCGAAGAAGAAATGTTTGGGGAACAGCGCCTGAAGGCGGTGCTGGACCGCTGCGCTCCGGAGAAGGACCCAAAAGGGATTATCAGCCGCATATCCATGGCAGTGAAGGATTTCTCGGTTAAAAAAGGGGCTGTGCAGACGGATGACATTACCATGCTGTGTGTCAGGGCATTATGCCGGAAAGAAGGGAATGAGAGATAAATGCTGGAGAAGCAGGTGCCGGCCGGAATGGAATATATGGATGGGGTGCTGGAGGCGCTCCGTGAGTATCTGGAAGAAGTAAACTGTCCAAAGAAAACAGCGCTTCATCTGGAAATCGCCCTGGAAGAGCTGTTCACTAATATTGCCAGCTACGCCTATGGGGGAGAGCCCGGACCGGTGCGGGTATACTGCGGACTGGAGGGTGGGGAGCTGGTGTTAGAGGTGGAGGACAAAGGTATTTCTTTTAATCCTCTTGACCGGGAGGCGCCGGATTTACAGCTTCCCCTGGAGGAACGCCCTGTGGGGGGATTGGGAATCTATATGGTGAGGCAGTTTGCGGACAGCGTTGAGTACCAGTACAGGGACGGGTGCAATATTCTCCGGCTGAAGATATGCATACGCCCATAATTATATGCCCTTCTGCGGCAGAATCGAGGTAAGTTATATGACAGAGGTTAAGACAGCAGTTAAAATCAGCGTGGCTCAGGCTCCTGAATTGGAAAAGGCCCTTAAATCCGTGCTGGAAACAGAGGAAAAAGAGATTGTGGTCAATATGGAGGATACGATTTATATGAGCTCCGTTGGACTGCGGGTATTTGCTTCCATTCAAAAAAAGATAAACGCATCGGGGAAAACCATGGTGCTTAAGAATGTCCGGCCTCAGATGAAGGAAATTTTTGAGGTGACGGGATTTGTAGGCGTACTATCGTTTGAGTGACAGGGGAGACGGGAATGGATAACAAAACTTTGACCTGGCAGCAAAGGGTGTGGAAATGGATAGGAGACTTTGTCTACGGGATAAGGCCACTGCTCCTTTATCTCTTACTGCCTCCCGCTATCTCTGCTTTCGGGCTTTTTATCGCCGGGCTTAAGGAGCATATAGAGTTTTTCCTGTGGCGCAGCGGCCAGTTTTACAGGACTCTGGGCCTGATTCTTGTATTTTATCTGATGCGGAGGAAATGCAGAAAGCGGGGAGTGTCCATCTGGGATGAAACCACTCTTTACTGGAGAGGGGTAAACGCAAAAAAGCTTCTCCTGCTTATAGGAGCCGGGGCAGGACTTAACCTTTTTATGTCCGCCGCCCTTACGGTGATTCCCTTTCCCGACTTTCTTATAGGCCCTTATCACGAGATGACCTATGAAGTGTTCGGTAAGGTAGATAAGATTTTGGCTATCCTGTCGGTTATGTTTCTTGCGCCTTTGGTGGAGGAACTGATATTCAGGGGATATGTGCTGAACCGCTTCCTGCGCAGGTTTGAGAGCCAGACGTTTGCAGTGCTGCTCTGTACCGGCATTTTCGCGGCCTGCCATGTAACTCCCCTGTGGGTTGCGTACGGACTTTTTATGGGTCTGCTGCTGGCTCATGTATCCATTGTGGAGGACAATATTATTTATGCGGTGGCTCTTCATATGGGTTATAACATAATGACGCTGCCGGTGTGGTTTGCCAATGAGAGCCAGCAGATTTCCATGGTCCTTTTCGCATCCCCGGCACTGATTGGGGTTTATGGAGTAATCGGAATCTCAGTGGCTGTGCTTTGTCTCCGGCAGTATCCTTTGGATATAAGACAGCTGGCGGAATATTTTCCTCGGATAAAAAGAAAGGGAGAGAGGTAAATGAAAACTATCTGGAAAAGACATGGAATGACCGGCTGTGGGACGAAGGCGCTGGGCTTTGTCCTGTCATTGGTATGTTCCGGATGCATTCTGGGGGTGAGTCTGTCGGGTGCAGCTCCTTTTTTTGATAATACAGGGGATGGCTTCTCACCCCGGGTCATGGTACAGGGCCGGGAGGGATGTTTTCTGGCGGCGGATGGATTTAACAAGGTAATCTGGCAGGTGACAGAGGAAGGCCGCAGTATCTATGCGGGGCAGAAGGGAGCTGCCGGGAAGTATGGGGAACCCCGTGGCGGCTACAGGGACGGAAGCCTTGGGGAAATGCTTATCGGCGAGCCCTGGGATATGATTCCTTATCTGGATGGATATGCTCTGTCGGACAGGAGCAATCATGTAGTGCGCTATATTTCCCAGGAGGGCGCCATGACCGCGGCGGGAACCGGAAAAGCAGGTTATGAGGATAATCTGGCCTCAAAAGCATTGTTTGCCGCCCCAACGGGCCTGGCTGCAGGACCTGACGGAATACTTTATATTGCAGACACGGATAATGACGTAGTACGCAGCCTGTCCCTGTCCGGGAAGGTGGATACCTATCTGCGGGGCCTGTCCGCGCCAACAGGCATATGCTTTTATGAAGGTGCGCTGTATGTGGCGGACACAGGCAACAACCGGATTGTGAAGGCTATGGACGGAGCCGTGGTCTGGAGCGCGGGAACAGGAGAGGACGGATTTGCGGACGGCCCTGTGTCGCAGGCCATGTTTTCAGGACCTCAGAGAATTACCGCGGCGGAGGACGGCGCCCTCTATGTGTCGGATACAGGCAACAGTGTGGTACGGAAGATATGGGGGGACAATGTTTCCACCCTACCGGCCGCCGATGCGGCGGACCCGGATCTGACCATCGCGGACCCGGAGGGGATGATGGTGATGGGGGATCATATTTACCTGTGCGACAGTTTTTTGAGAAAGGTGTTTGTGCTGCCCAGATAACAGGGAATAGATGGGAGGCAGTATGGATAAAAAATTGATAAAGGCGTACCTGCCCTGGGGGTTATGTGCCGGGATATTTACCATAGCGGCCGCGTCCGGATTGTTCTATGAGATGGATAACCGTCTGTCAGACGCGCTGTATCAGGAGCGGCGGGGGACAGACGGCAGAATCGCCATTGTGGGTATTGACCAGAGATCCCTTGAAGCGCTGGGGCCTTTTGGCACCTGGGACCGGCGGATACTGGCACAGACGGTTTCCTATCTGAACCAGGGGGATATCCGTCCTGCGGTTATCGGGCTGGATGTACTTCTGGCAGGAGAAAACGGGACAGAAGGGGATTTACTTCTGGCAGAGGCTGCGGGGACCGGGGAAAATGTGGTCACCGCAGCAGCGGGAACCTTTGGTTCCTCTCTGGTTACAGCGGCGGACGGCACCTTTTATCTGGATGATTTTACCGTGAAGTCCTTTGATGAACCTTACAAAGCCCTGAGGGACGTGACCGCCCAGGGACATATCAATGCAATGTATGATAAGGACGGCATCCTGCGCCACCAGCTGCTGGAGCTTGGGCTGCCGGACGGGCGCGTATTTCCCTCCTTTGCCCTGACCATAGCAAGGAAGTATATACAACAGGAAGGAGGCCGGGAGGCCGGTCTTCCGCCTGTGGATTCCAGGGGTTTCTGGTATTTGAATTATTCCGGGCTGCCGGAGGATTACAGTGAGTTCATTTCTATAGTGGATCTTTTGGAAGAGAATATTCCGCCTGAATATTTTGCAGATCGGATTGTGCTCATAGGGCCTTATGCCGCAGGGCTGGGAGACCAGTATATTACCTCCGCAGACAGGGGAGACCCCATGTACGGCGTGGAGATACAGGCCAATGCCATACATGCGCTTCTGGAGGGTGATTATAAGGAGGAACCAGGCGCTGGCATCCAGCTGGCGGTTCTGTTCCTGGTGCTGGCGGCAGCCGGCGCGTGGTTTAAGAGCAGCCGGCTGGCAGGGGGAGGGGCAGTGTGGCTGGCAGGCTCTTTCGCATATGTAATCATTGCCAAGGCTGCCTATGAGAAAGGAATGGTCCTGCGTATTCTTTGGATTCCCCTGGGATTGACCCTTTTTTTCGGGGCGTCGGTGATGATCCATTATGGAAAGGCTGTCCTGGAGAAACAGCGGGTGACGGCCACCTTCAAACGTTATGCAGCACCGGAGATTGTGGATGAGATACTGAGGCAGGGAACCCAGTCTCTGGAGCTGGGCGGAAAGCTTACACAGCTGGCTGTGCTGTTTGTGGACATCAGGGGATTCACCTCCATGTCTGAGGCGTTGGAACCGGGACAAGTGGTGGAGGTATTAAACAGTTATCTTACCCTGGTTTCATCCTCCATCAAGAACCATGGAGGAACCCTGGACAAGTTTATTGGGGACGCGGCCATGGCCTTCTGGGGCGCGCCCCTGGCACAGGAGGATTATGTGATGAAGGCTGTCCTGGCTGCTCTGGATATGGCAAAAGAGGCGGACCGCCTGGGGGATCAGCTGGAGGCGCGTTTCGGGCGCAGGCTTACCTTTGGAACCGGAATCCACACAGGTCCCGCTGTGGTGGGAAATGTGGGGGCGCCTGACCGAATGGACTATACTGCCATCGGGGATACGGTAAACACGGCTTCCAGGCTGGAGTCCAATGCCCCCGGGGGAAAGATTTACATATCCGCAGCTGTTGCAAATGCGCTGGAGGGAAGGATTAATGCAAAGGCCATAGGTAGCATCCGGCTGAAGGGAAAAGCAGGGGAATTTCAGGTGCTGGAGCTGGAAGGGCTTGCGGAAGGAAGCTCCGGCAGAATGCCGGTGTCAGAGGGTAAGAAGGCGGATTAAGTATTGGAAAGGTGATGGTATATGAGAGAGCGCGGGAGAAATCTGATACGATGCGGGGCTGCTTTTGCGGTGTCCTGCTGTCTGCTGGCAGGAAATGTGTTTCCTGCGGCAGCCGACACCTCTGTAAGCGGGGCAACCATGCGTCTTTCTTCCAGAGAGGGCACGGTAAATGTGTCGGGAAAAGGAGGAAAGGCGGTTGCGGCCTTTGATAACATGCGGCTTCAGAGCGGATATTACCTGGAAACAGAGGCTGCAAGCTACGCAGGCCTTGCCCTGGATGACGTAAAGGCCGTGAAGATGGATGAACTGAGCAAAGGAGAGATCCGGAAGAAAGGAAAGCAGCTGGAGCTGCTTCTGTCAGAAGGAAGCCTTCTCTGTGATGTAACCGCGCCTCTTAAGGGGGAGGAGTCCCTATCCATCCGCACCTCTACCATGATAACCGGAATCCGGGGAACGGTAGTATACGCGGAAGTGGTTGACAGCAATACGAGCCGCGTCTGCGTCCTGGAGGGGCAGGTTCTTGTAAGACCGGTGAATCCTGTGGAGGGTGACCGGAATGGGCAGTACATAGAGAAGGGCCGGCAGGCACTTATTATCGGTCCTGACCGCATGGAGCGGAAGGGAGAGATACAGACGCTTCCCCTTACGGAAACAGACATTGCCCCTTATGTGCTTTGGGAAATCCATGAGAATGAGGAGCTTGCCAGAAGGCTGAGAGAAGCAGGCTGGGATGTGGACTGGATGATTGAAAACGCGGAGCGGCTTTTAAGGGAAGAAGAGGATAAAAACTCCCAATGGGCAGAGAAAGGGCAGGGAACATCAGGTTCTAAGCCTGGCGGGAAGGATATTCACACCCCTCTTTTTAACGGAGGGGATTCCGGTTCTGATTCCGGAACCGGCACACAGCCGGGCAGACCTACGGTGGAGCTTACTATGCCGGTGAGCCCGGAAACCATAGAGGAAAAGCTGCGGACATCTGATGTGGTTCTTCACAGCGCTGCGGACAGCAATCCCCTTATCATTGATAACAGCCTGACCGTACCGGCAGGCAGCCGGCTGGAATTAGCCGGGGGAATGGGGCTGGTGGTGGGAACGTCGGCAGCATTGCAGGTGGACGGAACTTTGATTGTGGACGGAAACCTGGAAAACAGAGGAACTGTAACGAATACCAGTATGAATACCCTGGATATTAAAGGAGATTATGTGGGAAGCGGAACACTGAATAATAAAGGGAGAGTGGCGGCAAATGGTTCCTTTATGCAGGAAGGCGGCAGCTTCCAAACTATCGGACAGGGCCGGCTTGAGGTGGAGAGAAAAGCTGTTATTGATAATGCAGCCT
>ENA-UERZ01002130-UERZ01002130.1-human-gut-metagenome-genome-assembly--contig:-NODE-2130-length-11757-cov-4.061473_pt1 | contig 11757 bp, 7 predicted proteins | sample MGYA00242997_ERZ507998 | MGnify/ENA primary metagenome ERZ507998 (study PRJEB26167, sample SAMN06115470) | human gut metagenome | host: Homo sapiens | place: China:Henan | collected 2016-06-23 | study... | reverse complement strand
TGTATTTGTCTTTAGTACCATTTTACCGGCTCCAATGAGACACTGGGCTGCCAGGTTCAGTGCTACGTCACGGCTGAGTCCCATCTCCACACCGCCGTCAGCCAGGGCTTCAATAAAGAGATATGCAAATGCAGGACCGCACCCGCTGATTCCGGTCAAGGGGTCGATTAGTGATTCAGGCAATACATAGCTGCTTCCGATTACATTAAAAATTGAGGTTACCAACTCCTCTGTTTGGGAAGTGCAGCGGGCGCCCAGGGCAATACCCGCGGCACCTTCCATTACCAGCATAGGTGTATTAGGCATCACCCGTACCACTGCCGCGTTTTTGATATACTCTTCTAAAAAGGAGAGTTTTACCCCGCCCATGATTGAAATTACAGTCTGATCCGGCCGGAAGAGCATGCCTGCTTTAGAGAGTGTTTCTCTGGCATCCTGGGGGCGTACCGACAAAAACACAATATCTGCCCATGATACCAAATCTTCATAGGAATGGGCGGAAGGCATGAGGATGTTTGTGCGGTAACGGGTTTGCAGGTCTGTAAGCCGTGATTCATTTACATCATACAACAGGATATGCTCCGGTAAAATGGCTCCGGAACTGATAAGACCACTAAAAATTGCTTCGCACATCTGGCCTGCGCCAATATATGCGATACGTTTTTGGATAGCTTGGCTCATAATATTCCCTCCGATTTTGAAATTATACTATAATTTTATTTCATTTTATATTCAAGACAGTATAAAGTCAAGGAGAGAGCCTTTAAAAAACAATTCTTGTGAAAAGTATACAAAATATACAATAAAAAATTGATATAGTCATAGAATTTGTGATTGTGTGGAAGAACTGTCTTGTAAATAACATGTATATATGATACTCTTATGGCATGAACAAAAGCCTGGATGAGGTTGCGAACAAGACCGAATTATACTTTTGTTAAATAAAATTTTAGTGGAGGTAAAAAATGAAAGAAGATTTAATCATTGATGGTTGCGCGTTTACCGAGACCGAATTTACGGGTGTCACCGAGGATGTACTGCATTCTAAAATGGACGCGTTTTTTCTGACCATTCCCGGGGAGGGGAATGGGTATGTTGCCAGCACCAGGAGTATTGGTAAGATATACAATATGCTGGACAACCCGAAATATGGCCTCATGATTGCAAAGTCTGTAGCCGATATCTATAAAGCAAAGGAAGATGGGAAAAAGGCTCTTATTTTAGCGTTCCAGAATCCTAACTCAATCGAGAATTCACTGGAGCAGCTCCGCGTTTTTTATGAATTGGGAGTGCGGGTGATCCAGATGACTTATAATGATGCTAACTTCATAGGCACGGGCTGCTGCGAGTCTCAGGACGGCGGACTGACTGACTTTGGCAAACGGGTCCTTAAGATGATGAACCGTCTGGGCATGCTGGCCGATCTGTCTCATGTGGGTAAAAAGACCACCATGGATATTATCCGGCTAAGTGAAAAGCCTGTTGCCGTTACCCATGCCGGTGTTTATAACATCACACCCAGCGTACGAACCAAAACCGATGAGGAAATGCTTGCTATCAAGGAAAACGGCGGTGTCATGGGAATTTCCCCCTGGGCTCCCCTGATTTGGAAAAAAGAGAAGGGCTGCCGTCCGGATGTGAAGGATTATGTAGACCATGTGGATTATGTGGTCAATCTTATTGGTATTGACCATGTGTCGTTCGGCGCTGACAATACCCTGGATGGTAATAAGGATGACAAGGGAACCGCAGACCAGGCTGTGCTTTATCCGGCAGTGGTAGGGGCGTATAACAGCTGTGTGGGCACCCGGTCGGATGAACGCCATGCCAAAGGGTTTGAAGGCTGCTGGCAGCTGGAAAATGTGATGGATGAAATGAAACGGCGTGGTTACTCAGAGGAAGATATTGCAAAACTGACCGGCAAAAATCTGCTGCGCGTACTGAGGGCGAATTGGAACTGACACATCACAACGAATATGTTCGATTAAGGAGCAATGTATATGCAAAAGAATAAAAATGTACACACCAATGGCGGAACTGCGGCCACAGCACGCAAGCCCATTAAAATACCGCATGTCTATGTTATTATCTGCGCTATCATTCTGTTTGTGGCAGTCTGTACCTGGTTTGTTCCGCCGGGCCAGTTTGATACCCAGACAGTGGAAGTGGAGGGAGTAAGCCGTACACTGGTTATTCCCGGCACCTTCCACACCCTTGAGGAAAAACATCCGGCCGGACTGGTGACCATTCTGAGTTCTCTCCACAGGGGCCTTGTCAGCGGTGCGGAAGTAACCATGCTGATATTCCTTGTTAACGGTGCTTTTAGCATGGTGCTTAAAACCGGCGCATTTAACGCATTTCTCGGTTCGCTGCTGCGAAGATTCTCGTCCAGGGCAAAGCTGGTAATCCCGGTTTTCTTCCTGACATTTGCTGTACTTTCTTCAACCTTTGGTATGTGGAATGAGTATAATGGATTGATTCCCGTGTTTATGGGGCTTGGTGTGGCGCTGGTCTATGATGCCCTGGCAGGATTTGCCATACTGGAGCTGGGCAAGGGGATTGGCTGGTCTGCCGCCACGCTCAATCCGTTTTCAGTACCCGTATCTCAGGGAATCGCAGGAGTTCCCATCTTTTCGGGAATGGGAATCCGTGTGGTATCCTTTGTGATTTTCAGTACACTGGGAATTGCTTATATTTTCTACTATGGACAGAAAGTAAGCAAAAATCCTTCTAAGAGTCTGATTCTTGGGGATAAGCTGGATATTAACTTTAACCGTGAGGAAATCATAAACACAAAGACCACGAAAAAGCAGATGTGGATTCTTCTGGAAATCCTCGTATCCCTGATAGCCATTTTCTACGGCTCTCTGAAATTGGGATGGGGCAACGCGGAACTGGCCGGCATCTTTGTGCTGATGGGCATATTTGCAGGCACGGTCAGCGGATGGGGACCAAGCAAGATGGCTGAAGAATTTCTTGAAGGCGCATCCTCGGTTGTGATGGGGGCTCTGGTTGTGGGCTTTGCAAAGGCAATCCTGGTCATCCTTCAGGGCGCCATGATCATTGATACAATCGTGTTTTACGCCTCCCAGGTGCTTCAGGGAATGCCGCCAATCATTGCAGCTCAGGGAATGCTGATTCTGCAGACATTGATTAACTTTTTTATTCCATCATCCACCGGACAGGCTGCCACTGTGATTCCGATTCTGGCGCCTCTGGGAGATCTGCTGGGAGTCAGCCGGCAGGTAACCTGTCTTGCATTCCAGTTCGGCGACGGTTTCTCCAATATTCTGTGGCCCACATGTTCCCTTGCCATTTCCATCGGTATCAGCGGAATTCCAATGCACAAGTGGTGGAAGTTTTTCATGCCCCTGTTCGGCATCCTATATATTGCGCAGGCACTGATTTTGTCAGCAGCTGTTTTAATGGGAATATGATTGATAGCTCCGTTTTTCTATTCAAAAAGAAGAACGTGACTCCAGCGATAATCCTTTTTGCTAAAATTTGCAGTCAGATACTGTCGGAGTTTTCGGAAATATGGTAAGATAAGCTATGGCATGTGGAGGCGTTATCTGTCCTGGCCTGTGAAAGACGCATTTGCTATGGGACAATACTTGTTTGTATAACAGGTTCTTGGGGAATTGCCGTCGCTCAACGAATTCTAGTAGAGGTTGCATTATGGTTGGAGAAAAAATTAGAAAATTAAGAAAAGAAAAAAAACTGACGCTGAAGGATATTGCAGAGGCCACAGGACTTTCCATTGGATACATTTCCCAGTTGGAACGCGGAGCGGTTGAACCGTCCCTGTCCTCTCTCCGCAAAGTGAGTGAGTTTCTGGGGGTTTCACCGTATTTGCTGGTGGACCAGTCGGAACATCATCCTGCCATGGTAAAGAGCGACCAGAGACCAATTATCAAGTTTCCCAAAAGTGAGATATTTTACGAGATTGTTTCTCCGATGTCAGCACCGGAATACACACCGTCATCCATGGTGATTCAATTTCAGATTGAACCGGGCGGCCATGACTCCGAAGAATTTTTGACTCACCCATCTGAGGAAATTGTCATTCTGCTGCAGGGGGAAGCCGATATGGTACTGGGAGAGACAAGTTATCATCTGAATGCCGGTGATTCACTGGTGGTGAGGCCCAACATGCCTCACAGAACCATAAATACAGGTGAAACACCTGCAATCGGTTTCTGCGTGATGACACCCATGGGGTGGACGACCTAGCGGTTCTTTCGGCGGTTTTAGAGGGAACAAATATGAAAAGCGATTCTTCTCTGCGCAGGCTGCTTCCCTTTGCCGCCTATTTTAACATCTGTTTTTTCTGGGGGACGGCCGGCGTGGCAAATAAGCTGTCCTCCAGCATGATTCATCCGTTTTTTGCCGGCAGCCTGCGTTTTCTGATTGCGTCTGTATTGATGGCGCTGTGGGTGGGCTTTCGGCATGAGTCCCTTGCTGTCGGCTTACGTGACGGAAAGACCCTGGCAGTGGGAAGTGTCCTTATGTATTTTCTGAACACGGTGCTGCTTTTATTCGCCTCCCGGCGTGTGGATGCGGGAATAAGCACGGTTATGGTCAGCCTGATTCCCATTACGATTTTGCTGGTGGACTCCCTTGCCGCCCGTAAACTGTGCGTCAGCTGGGTGGGGATTGGGGGGATTATCGGAGGGTTTGCCGGTATCGCTGTGGTGGTGGTGGGCAGTGTTTCCGGCGGAAACGCCGACCCTATTGGAATCGCGCTGCTGCTGCTTGCTGATATCGTGTGGTCGGTGGGAACCGTCTATCTGAAATATCAGTCAATTAGCGCCTCCGTACAGGTGCAGATTTTTTACCAGTCCGCGATTCCCGCAATCCTGTTTTTTTTCTGTGCAGTTTTAACCGGAAATTTTGACCTGGGGAAGTTATCGTGGCGCGGCGCTCTTCCCATGGCATATATGGGAATTGCAGATTCCATTGTAGGGTTGACCTCCTATCTGTATCTGCTGCGCAGGTGGAAAACCTCTGTTGTTTCCACGTATGCCTACATCAATCCGGTGGTGGGAATCCTCTTAAGCGCCCTGCTCCTGTCCGAGGAGATTACCATGGCTAAGGTGGGAGGGATGCTTCTTATCCTGGTGTCTGTGTTCGTGATCCAGAGAGAGGATTGGCTGAGCGGATTGCTGACGCGAAAGGTAAAAAGGATAGCTGATTAAAGGAATGCATAATAAATGCATAATATAAGCGGAATCTGAGCTGCTGCGGCATGAGGTTGAGCTGCGGCAGCTCTGATTCTGTTTAGAGTGAATGGATTTGTTTCTGCTGAGTCAGGCAGCACATTTCCCCATTATCTGATTTTCTATTGAGCTGCGTCCATCCATTGAGAGGACCGGCATGCTTGAAGAAAAGGTTCATATATTTGTTATTCTGTCAAGGCTTAAAAATCATATCTTACTATCTTTTTCAGTTCATCGTTGTATTTTATCGGAATTCTGATAGTATCCTCTTGTGTTTTGATTACCTCCTGTTTATTCATTTCCATTTCCGGGGCAGCAATAAGCCTGATCCTTCAACGGTCATGCTTATTCCCTGATTATGAGAAGTCAGCGCAGGAGTCAACGCTCACGCTCATAGAAAATGGATGGAATAATTTAGCAGAACGTGGTATAATCAATCGGGACACGGTGCTGCTGTTAATCACGTTGATGAAAGAAAACGCTGTACGGCAGTACGCCGGGACAAAACGGCTTTTTTTCAGAGGATTGCGCAGGAATTTGTGCACCGGATGTATATGGAAATGTTTTGCTCGGAGTTTGGGTGAGGATATTCTTAAGATATGGTTTGGATTCAGATGGAAGCCTGCGGGTACAGGGTACAAAAAAATGCCAGAATCCTTATAAGATAAGGATTCTGACATATAACAAGTGAATCGGAGTAACAGGATTTGAACCTGCGACCTCTCGGCCCCCAGCCGAGCGCGCTACCAAGCTACGCCATACTCCGTTCTCGAACCTCAATTATTATATCAGATAATTTTCATTTTGAAAAGACCTAATTTTAATTTATTCGGAGAATTTAAAAATGACACAGAAACCAAGTAAGAAAAAGCGGATTGTCAGCTTTGATCTGGATATGACACTGCTGGACCATAAGACCTGGAAAATTCCGGACAGCGCCATGAAAGCACTGGAATTGCTGCGGAAGGACTCGGTCATTGCCATAGGAAGCGGCAGAAACATGGACCATGATATGAGTGTGGTATACCGGGATATGATTATGCCGGACGCGGTGATACACATGAACGGAACGCGGGTTGTGGCTGAGGGAAATGTCCTGTTTGAACATCTGATGGACAAGGAAAGGCTCCGGGCATTGCTGGAATACGGGGATGTCCACGGAATTTCCCTGGGCGTCAGCCAGGAGGGAAAGGATTATTATATCCACCCGGAGGGCGTGGTCCGCATGGACCGGCTTCGCTGGGGTGTTTCGGAGCGCAATTTCATGGATGGATGGGAATTGTTGGATATGCCAGTGAGGACATTGGTTTATATCGGCGGTCCGGAAGGTGCCAGGGAGCTGGAAGCCCATTTTCCTGAATTCAAATTTCCTATGTTCTCCGGGAACATGGGGGCGGATGTGGTGGAGCAGGAGGCTTCCAAGGCAGAGGGGCTGAAACGGCTGTGCCAGTACTATGACATTGGCCTGGAGCAGACAGTGGCCTTTGGAGACAGCATGAATGACTATGAGATTGTCCGTGAGGCAGGCATCGGCATTGCCATGGGCAATTCCGTGGAGGAGCTTAAGGCTGTGGCGGATTACGTGGCAGATGATATTGACCGGGACGGGGTATGGAAGGCATGCAGGCATTTGGGGCTGATTTAGGCTTGCCTTCTTTGAAGAAATGCTTGGAAGAAATTAATTGAAATATAATGTAATCATGATAATTTAAAAGAATAATTTAATAAGAACATAAGGGAGAACGGGTATGGCAAGAGAATTTGACGTAGTGATTATAGGAGCCGGGCCAGGGGGCTATACGGCAGCGCTTAAAGCAGCGGAATTTGGCCTTAAGGTTGTGGTGATAGAGGCAAAGAAGATTGGAGGCACATGCGTAAACAGAGGATGCATTCCAACCAAGGCGCTGCTTCACGCCTCTGATATGTTTCATATGATGCAGAGCTGCGATGAATTTGGCGTGTCCACGGATTTTATTTCCTTTGATTTTGGGAAAATGCAGAAGTATAAGAAAAGTGCGGTGGTCAAATACAGGGACGGCATTAAGTACGGCTTTGAGAAGCTGAATGTGGAAATTGTTTACGGAACAGCGGTGCTTCGCAGGGACAGGACCGTGGAGGTGGAGCTAAAGGAAGGCGGCCGCGAATTCTTCCGCGGAAATGCTGTCATTATAGCTACAGGCGCAGTGCCCTACATGAGCCGGATTCCCGGCGCGGACCTTACGGGCGTATGGAACAGCGACAGGCTGCTGGCAGCTGAGAGCTGGAATTTTGACAGGCTGACAATCATGGGCGGAGGCGTTATCGCGGTGGAGTTTGCCACCATGTTCAACAACCTGTGTTCCCATGTGACGATTGTGGAGAAGCAGAAGCATCTGATGGCGCCTATGGATGATGTGATGTCCGCGGAGCTGGAAAAAGAGCTGCGCCAAAAGGGTATTGACGTGTACTGTGATGCCACGGTTACTGAGATATTGGAGGATGAGGGCGGGCTAAGCTGCGTCATCACTCCCAACGGGGAGGGAGAACCCATCAAAATGAGGGCAGGCCAGATACTCATGGCCATCGGACGCCGGCCCAATGTGGAGAAGCTTTTAGGCAAGGATATTTCTCTGGAGATGGAAGGCGGGAAGATTGCCGTAAACAGCGATTTTGAGACAAGCGAGCGGGGAATCTACGCCATCGGGGATGTGTCCGCCAGGACACAGCTGGCCCACGTGGCAGCGGCTCAGGGTACATATGTGGTGGAAAAGATAGCCGGAAGGCCCCACAGCATTAAGCTGGAGGTAGTGCCTAACGGTATGTATGTGTCCCTTCCGATTGTGCCAAACTGTATCTATACGGACCCGGAGATTGCCACTGTCGGCATCACGGAGGAAATTGCCAGGGAAAAGGGGCTGAAGGTGCGCTGCGGTCATTTTTCCATGAGGGAAAATGGAAAATCCATCATAACCGGAGGGGAAAATGGATTTATCCGTCTGGTATTTGAGGCATATTCAAATACCATCGTGGGAGCACAGATGATGTGCCCCAGGGCTACTGATATGATTGGGGAAATAGCCACGGCCATAGCCAACGGACTGAGCGCAGAGGAAATGTCTTTTGCCATGCGGGCACAGCCTACGTACAATGAAGGTATTGGGGCGGCCATAGAGGATGCCATGAGGAAGAAATAAGTGCAGGGAGACGGATGATAAGTTGGGGATTTGAGATAGAAGGATTGGTGGGATAGGGATTGGTGAGACAGGGGGCGTGGAATAGAGGTAGTGGAATAGGGATTAGAAGAAAAGGGGTTAGAAGGAAAGGATAGAATGAAACGGAAGGATGGAAATGTTATGAATGTGATTCGTGACAGGTTGGATGCATTGCGGAAATTGATGAAGGAGCGGGGCATGGATGCGTATATGATACCCACGGCAGATTTCCACGAATCCGAATATGTGGGAGAGCATTTCAAATGCAGGGAATATATGACCGGATTTACCGGCTCGGCCGGTACGGCTCTGATTACAATGGACGAAGCATGCCTTTGGGTAGACGGGCGTTACTATGTACAGGCAGCGGCCCAGTTAAAGGATTCCACAGTGACCATGATGAAAATGGGGCAGGAGGGCGTCCCCTCACTGAGAGCATATCTGGAAGATAAGATGCCTGAGGGCGGATGCCTGGGTTTTGACGGCCGGGTAGTCAATGCAGCTGAAGGGTTTGCTTTGGAGGAAATGCTTAGGGAGCGGGGAGCGCGTATTTCCTACGGGGAAGACCTGGCAGGCATGATATGGCAGGAACGGCCTGAGCTGTCGGCGGAACCTGCATGGGTTCTGGATGAGAGGTATGCGGGAAAGAGCGCATTGGATAAGATAGCGGATGTGAGGGAGGCTATGGAAAAGGTACATGCATCTGTTCACGTGCTTACCTCCCTGGATGATATAGCGTGGCTGTTAAATATCAGAGGCAATGACATTCTGTATAATCCCGTGGTGCTGTCGTACGCTCTGGTAACCATGGACCAACTGTATCTGTTTGTCAACAGCAGTGTGCTGGAAGGAAAAGCTTATCCGTATCTGGAGGATGCAAAGGGCATAAGCGTGAGGGAGTATCTGGAACGGACAGGCGTCACAGTGATGCCTTATGACGGGGTATACGACATGGTGGAGGGGCTTAAAAACGAGAAAGTCCTGCTGGAGAAATGCCGTATCAACTATGCTGTATACCGCCTGATTGACGGGTCCAATAAGGTGATCGACAGGATGAATCCCACTGCTTCCATGAAGGCGGTTAAAAATGATGTGGAGATAGAGAATGAAAAGCGGGCCCACATCAAGGACGGCGTGGCAATGACCAAGTTTATTTACTGGCTGAAGAAGAATACGGGGCGTATTCCCATGGACGAAATCAGCGTGTCGGATTATCTTGGGAAGCTGCGCATGGACCAGGAGGGATGCATTGGCCTGAGCTTTGCAACCATATCCGCATATGGAGCACATGGAGCCATGTGCCATTACTCCGCCACACCGGAGAGCAGCATCCCCCTGGAGCCCAGGGGACTGTACCTCATTGATTCCGGCGGCCAGTATTATGAAGGGACCACCGACATTACCAGAACCATTGCCATGGGGCCTGTGACTGATGAGGAAAAGGAGCATTTTACCTTGGTGCTTATGAGTATGCTGCGTCTGGGAGATGTGAAGTTCCTTCATGGCTGCCGCGGACTCAGCCTTGATTATGCGGCCAGAGAGCCGCTGTGGAGACGGGGGCTTAACTATGAACACGGTACCGGACACGGGGTGAGCTACCTGTCCAGCGTACATGAACGTCCCAATGGAATCCGCTTCAAAATGGTTCCGGAGCGCCAGGACAATGCGGTGATGGAAGCGGGTATGATTACATCGGATGAACCTGGTGTGTATATTGAGGGAAGCCATGGAATCAGGACCGAGAATCTGGTTTTGTGTGTTGAGGATGAGAAGAATGAATACGGCCAGTTCCTGCGGTTTGAGTATCTGACGTACGTTCCCATTGACTTGGAGGTAATTGACAGGGAGATTATGTCTGAGCGGGATGTAGAGCTGCTGAACCGGTACCATGAGCAGGTGTATGAGAAGATTAGCCCTTATTTGGATGAGGATGAGAGAGTATGGCTGGCGGGAGGTAGAGCTGCTGAAACGGTACCATGAGCAGGGGTATGAGAAGATTAGCCCTGATTTGGATGGGGATGATTGAGAAGCGGGGAGAAACCTTGAGATAAAGCAGGAGCGGTTGATGATGGCCGGATTGGAAAAAAGGCTGGACAGATAAAGATAGTAAATGGATGAAAAAGGCTGGGTAATCCCGCGGCATTGCAGAATGCAGAGCAGTGCTGCGGGAAATATCCGGTCTTTTTTGCGGGAAAGGGTGTGGATTTGTGGCGGGGCGGCTGGGGATGTGGGGACAGGGCATTCATAACAGGTATGGCAAAAATTTATGTTATCCTGTTATTGACAGCAGGGAGATGTGATTTTTAGGATGTAATTTATTCGGTTTATATGGTTATACGTTAGGGGAAATATATGGTAGAATGGCCATATGGATTTTGATATAGAAAAGGTTAAGCATGTTTGAATGAAGCTGACAGTAACTTGGAATTTGCTGTAGGCGCATAAAATTATGGATGAATACGAGGAGATAGAAAGATGGATAAAAGAGCAGATAGAGGGATGTCCGGTAAAATGGCTGGAAAGACGGTTAAAAGAATGGGGACAGATTCGGGTATAGGAAGCAGGAAAGGCGTAAAGGGAGATAAGGGCGGAGTGAAGGACGGAGTGAGAGACAGGGTGAGAGGCAATGTGAAGGACGGAGTGAAAGACAGGGTGAGAGACAACGTGAAGGACAGAATGAAAGACAACATAAAAGACAGTAAACACAGGGTGAGGGACGGAGAAGGTAAAAACGGTGCAGGTGAGAGCGGGAAACGGTTTGATGGGAATGAGGGCGCATTTTCCAGGCAGCGCAGTGGAGAAAAACGCAGGGATGGCAGTTCACCAAGGGTACGCAAAGGGGCGGAAGGATTGTCAGTCTCTAAAAAACAAAATGGAGGGGCTCTTAATGCTGAAAAGCGGAGAGAGGATTCCAAAAGAGGAGGCTCATATGGGGGACGGGGAAGCAGACGGAGCAACAGTATCTGTCCGGTGCTGAATCTGTGCGGAGGCTGCCAGCTGCTGGATATGGAGTATGCCAAGCAGCTTGCGTTCAAACAGAAGCAGGCGGAAGAACTGCTAAAAGGACTCTGTCCTGTAAAGCCTATTATAGGCATGAAGGATCCCTTTCATTACCGCAATAAGGTACATGCTGTATTTGACAGGGACAAAAGAGGAAATATCATTTCCGGAATATATGAAGAAAATACACACCATGTAATTCCTGTGGAGAAGTGCCTTATAGAGAACCAGAAGGCGGATGAAATCATCGGTACTATACGCGGAATGCTCAAATCTTTTAAAATTCGGACCTATGATGAGGATACGGGCTTTGGACTTCTCAGACATGTCTTAATCCGCAAGGGTTT
>ENA-UERZ01002127-UERZ01002127.1-human-gut-metagenome-genome-assembly--contig:-NODE-2127-length-11762-cov-4.008130_pt1 | contig 11762 bp, 10 predicted proteins | sample MGYA00242997_ERZ507998 | MGnify/ENA primary metagenome ERZ507998 (study PRJEB26167, sample SAMN06115470) | human gut metagenome | host: Homo sapiens | place: China:Henan | collected 2016-06-23... | reverse complement strand
CTTCCATGATCATCGCCATGTTTGGCGTATCCATGCCATCCTTCTGGCTGGCGATTCTGCTGGTACTTTTATTTTCCATGAAGCTGGGGCTGCTCCCCTCTTATGGAATCGGAGGACTGAAATTCTATATCCTTCCGGCCATCGCCATTATCTTCCCGCTGTCATGCCTGCTTTAAAAAATGGTAAAAATCCACATATGAAATGTTGTTGTAACAACATACAATCCGTCCTCTTCATTGTATACTTCTATCATAACATCCATTGGCTAAAGTACTCATAACGAGGAGGATAAAAGAATGATCAGAAGAATTATTAAGATAAATGAAGACCTGTGCAACGGATGCGGCGCATGTGCTGACGCATGTCATGAAGGCGCCATTGCAATGGTAGATGGCAAAGCCAGGCTTATAAAGGACGATTACTGCGATGGACTTGGCGACTGTCTGCCCACCTGCCCTACAGGGGCCATTACCTTTGAGGAAAGGGAGGCAGCTGCCTATGATGAGGCAGCCGTAAAAGCCCGTATGCACCAGAACCGGAACTTGTCCCCTTCCGACGCCCCCCTTCACAGAGAATGTCCGGAAAGCCGGCTGACCCAGTGGCCTGTGCAGATTAAGCTGGCTCCTGTCCAGGCTCCCTATTTTAAGGATGCCCGCCTTTTGATAGCAGCTGACTGTACCGCCTTTGCCTATGGTAATTTCCACAATGACTTTATAGCCGGCCGCATCACACTCATCGGCTGTCCAAAGCTGGATATGGTGGATTACTCTGAAAAGCTGACGGAAATCATCCGTCTCAATGATATCAGGGATGTCACCATTGTCCGCATGGAAGTTCCATGCTGCGGCGGTATTGAAAATGCCGCGAAACGCGCCCTCCAGGCCAGCGGGAAATTCATTCCGTGGCAGGTTGTGACCGTGAGGACGGATGGAAGCCTGGTACGGAATTAAACTCATGATATAAAAAAACGGTGTGAAACTTAAAATAACCTGGAAAGATGATGTGAAGCAAAAGGAGACCATTGCCAGAGGCATTGCAAACCAAATCTACCATGAGATTCAGGCAGCCGGCAAAAACAAAGTATCCCAAAACTGTCTCGTCAATGCAATACAGGTCTGTATAAAAGCGGACAAATGTGTTGTCGATGATATTACAGCATTAACCATAGAAACACTTGCCGGGAATACATCCGGTGCTGTACTGCGCAGAATTGCGGATGGATATGAGCGGACTGTTCCCATGGCATAGGTTCCCTTTCTCCAATAGTCATATATGCTTAAAGGCGCTTAAGATACGGATATAACCTTATCTTAAACGCCTTTTTGCGGTTGTTATTTCTCTTTCGTCTGAATCATCTTTTTAATATCTTCAATAAACGCATCCAGTCCCGCAGCACCCAGGTCGCCCTTATCCCGGCTTCTCACCGTGATTGCTCCCTCTGCCGCTTCCTTCTCACCCAGAACCAGCATATAGGGAACCTTCTCCAGCTGTGCCTGGCGGATCTTGTAGCCTACCTTCTCGTCCTTGTGATCCAGCTCTGTGCGGATGCCGGCAGCCTTTAATTTTTCATATACACCAGTTGCATAATCCATAGACTTCTCAGAAACAGGAATTACTTTAACCTGTACCGGAGCCAGCCATACCGGGAACTTGCCTGCAAAGTGCTCAATCAGGATGCCGATGAAACGCTCAATGGATCCGAAGCATACGCGGTGAATCATAATTGGACGCTTCTTGGAACCGTCCTCAGCCGTGTACTCCAGGTCAAACCTCTGAGGCATCTGGAAATCCAGCTGGATGGTACCGCACTGCCATGTCCTGCCCAGGGAATCCCTCAGGTGGAAGTCAATCTTAGGACCATAGAACGCGCCGTCGCCCTCGTTTACAATATAATCAAGGCCCATGTCCTCCAGCGCCTTCCTCAGGCCGTTTGTAGCCATCTCCCAATCCTCGTCAGAACCCATGGAATCCTCGGGCCTGGTGGACAGCTCCACAAAATACTCAAAGCCAAACTGTGTATACACTTCATTAATCAGCTTTGTTACGCCCTTAATCTGATCCTCAATCTGGTCGTCCCTCATAAAGATATGGGCATCATCCTGGGTAAAGCAGCGCACGCGCATCAGACCGTGGAGCTGTCCGCTCTTCTCATGGCGGTGAACCAGTCCCAGCTCGCCTACCTTTAAAGGCAGGTCGCGGTAAGAGTGGGGCTGATTCTTATAAACCAGCATTCCTCCCGGACAGTTCATAGGCTTGACAGCATAGTCTTCCTCGTCAATGACCGTGGTGTACATATTGTCTTTGTAATGATCCCAGTGTCCTGAATTCTCCCACAGCTTACGGCTCAAAATAATAGGAGTGGAAACCTCCTGATAGCCGTCCCTGTAGTGAATCTCGCGCCAGTAATCAATCAGAGTATTCTTTAACGTCATACCCTTTGGAAGGAAGAATGGGAACCCAGGTCCTTCCTCTGCAAACATGAACAGACCCAGCTCCTTGCCCAGTTTCCTGTGGTCACGCTTCTTTGCCTCCTCCATCATGGTCAGGTAGCTCTCCAGGTCTGTCTTATTGGCAAACGCGGTTCCGTAAATCCTGGTAAGCATCTTGTTCTTCTCGCTGCCTCGCCAGTACGCGCCCGCAATACTCGTAAGCTTAAATGCCTTTACACCCTTTGTATACATGATATGGGGTCCTGCGCACAGGTCCACAAATTCGCCCTGCTGGTAAAAGCTTATGGTCTCCTCCTCAGGCAGATCTTCGATAAGCTCTACCTTATACGGCTCGCCTTTTTCCTCCATGAACCTGACAGCCTCAGCCCTGGGAAGCACAAAAGGCTTAACCGGAAGATTTTCCTTTACAATCTTAGCCATCTCTGCCTCTAACTTCTCAAGGTCCTCAGGCGTGAAGCCTCCCTCCCTGTCAAAATCATAGTAAAAGCCGTCATCAATAGCCGGTCCAATGGCCAGCTTTGCATCCGGATACAATCTTTTCACTGCCTGTGCCAGCACATGGGATGCCGTATGGCGTATGGCCCTTAATTCATCCTCAGCTTCCTGTACACTTCCGTCTGGTAAAATGATCTTCATACGAATCTCCTTTCTTCTATGGGCCATTTCAGGCTCCATCTCTTTGGTGTTATTCTGATATGATGATTCCGGCTGTTCTGCTGAAAAACATTCCTTCTGAATATGTCCGCTGCCGGAATCCTGTGAAAAAACGGGAAAATAAAAACCCCTGGACATATTCTTATGTCCAAGGGTGCATTCACACGGTTCCACCTTGATTTTCACTCATTTATCCCTTAACGCGGGGTACGGCGCCATTTCCCATCCTTCTTTATGCTGTAACACATGTCCGGACATCCCTGACGCGGCTCAGGACTGGTATTCGTCAATCTTTGGTATGCGGCCATTCCACCAACCGGCCTGCTCTCTGGATACTTCCCACTGACTACTGTTTCCCTCAATGCCTTTGCTGCTTATTGCTATTCTTGATTATATCACCTGACTCTGATTTGTCAAGACCGGCTTCCAAGGCTTTTTATTCCCATATAAGATTGTTCCGCTCATCTTTATCCACAATTCCACCCTCATACTCCGCCCATCTGTGGATAACATTTACTTTCCCCTGCATTTCTGTTAAAATATACCCAGCACAAAAGAAAAGAAGGTGAATCCATGAAAATTGTCATCATAGACGGACAGGGCGGGAAGATGGGTAAATCAGTTATTGAACAGCTAAAAAAGCGTTTTCCAGGCCTGGAGACATATGCCATCGGAACAAACAGCATCGCCACATCTGCCATGCTGAAAGCAGGCGCCACCTATGGCGCTACTGGTGAGAATCCGGTTATTGTCAATGCACAGGACGCAGATATCATCATCGGCCCTATCGGAATTGTCATGGCTAATTCCCTTTTGGGGGAGATTACGCCTGCCATGGCCACAGCCATAGGCATCAGTAAAGCATATAAGATACTGATTCCGGTCAACCGATGCAATCATTACATTGTAGGCTGCCAGAACAGTACCTTATCCGATTATATCAATATGGTATGTGATGAAGTAGGAAAGGAAGCAGGTATCAATGAGAACCATTGAATTTAAAATGGAACGCCAGGGACTTGTAAATAAAGGAGATAAAGTAAAAATAATCGAGCGGGAAGGAACCAGCAGCTACAGCTATATCATTGATCCGGCTGTAGCCATGTCCGGCTGCTTCGCCGCCCGTTACCGCATTAAATCCGAATACGGAATTGTAAAAGACATCCGCGAAAATTCCCGGGGATTCTATGTGATAGTAGATTTTGATGAGGATGAACCCCGCTAATACCGGTTTCCCTCTTTATCCCAACGGCACTATCTTCACCTCAGCAGATGGTTCCGTCACCGGCGGAACCGTGGGAGCAGGCGCCGGAACCGTGGGCACAGCTGTATCCGTATGAGGTCCCTCCGTGCTGATGACAGGGTCGTTATTGATAGAAGGTTCCACCGGTAAGACAGTCTCTGTGGAAGCAGGCGGCATAGTCTCAATTGGCTGGATTATGTCACCTGTCTCCTGGGCTTCACTGCTCTCTGCGGATTCTGTTGAGGGGACCATATCAATCAGACGTCTGTCTCCTGCATTGAGCTCAATGGCTTTACTCCACAGGATACTGGTTATTCCGCTGTTTCTCTCCCATTGGCAATCATGCCACAGGCAGATGACCTTGCCGTCCCTGGCCATTATAATTTCCAGCATATCATTTCCGTCCACATGCTTACCTGTACGTGCGGATGCATCCTCTATCTGATAAATTCCTCCATCTCTTGCTATCATGACAACGGTTCCATATGCCTGTTTCCATATAGCAGGATTGTATTCCCCGAATATCTGGCCCTCGTCTTCATAGTAATACATATTCTGCATGACACCAGGGAAACGCTCTGACACTGCCTGTTTATTCTGTCCGTCCAAACCAGCTTTAAAAATCTGGCTGTACCACTCTCCACCGGTACCTTTATCCACATAACTGCTGTAGTAGATCTGGTTATCCACAATACAATAGCTCTGTACACCATAATTTTCCCTGATAACAGCAGTATCGCTCCCATCGCTTTTTACGCAGACAGAAGATTTAGTTCCGCTGCCGCCCAGATAATAGGTCTTTCCGTCAATGGTTACCTGGCCGTGTTTTACATATTTTATCTTTCCATCTTCCTCAATCCTGTAAACCCGGTCTCCTATGCTGACGCTGCTGCCGCTTTCAGCCACTGCGGGATTTCCCATGTCATCTACCAGATAACAATTTCCATCTTTTATAACCACCGAATACCTGGCCTCCCCGGTAGCAACCTCTGTACCCGAGGTAGTCTGATAAATTTTACCGCCCTGAGAGTAATAGATAATATCACCCAGTACCATATAGCCATCCACATTCTCAGCTATCAATTCTTTGGTATCACTTCCCGGCCTCATCCTGAACAGCTTATCACAAAGCCCCCTCTCGGCCTCAGAAAGGCCCTGTTTCTGGCTTTCCTTTACCTTAGGCAGGAAATATACGTAATCGCCGTAAGCACGCATAGAATTCCTTGTGGTCTTTTCAGGAGCACTCTCCTCTCCCAGCACCACTACCTTGTTCTCCACTGTCTTGCGGTACAGAATGGTCTTAAAAAGTCCTGTGTCCTCAGCCCTCAGATAACACCAGAATGCATTGGTCCTCACAAGACTGTCCAGGTTTTCACCAGTGCTTTCAGGTACATAGTCCGGATCAATCTGGATGACATTGTAATTACCGTTTTTCTTGGACTTTAGGATTTCCAGGGCTTCCGGCTCATATCCCGGAGCGATAACGCCGTCAGACACCTCGCGTTTTATGATTCTGGCCGTGTCCGCGTCGCACACATCAGACAGAGAAATAAAGTCCCCGAAGGAGGACATGCGGTCTGCTCCCCTTGCCCTTGCATATGCGCTGGCTAACGGTGAGAGTTCACCCATATCATCCACCCAGTAAATCTTCCTCAATGTCTCGTCAAGAGGCAGGCCCACTGCCGCCCCGGCAGGTGAAACATGCTTGAAAGATGCGGCGGCCGGAAGCCCTGTGGCTGCCCTCAGCTCTTTTACCAGCTGCCAGCCGTTTAACGCGTCCATGAAATTGATGTAGCCCGGTCTGCCGCTCAGTACTGTGATGGGAAGCTCCCTGTCCCCTTCCATGAAGATTCTGGAAGGCTTCTGGTTTGGGTTGCAGCCGTATTTAAGTGCCAGTTCTTTCATAATCATACCTCTCTCCTTATTTATTTTTATTTACGATTCTCGTCTCATATGTGCCGGCGGCAATATCAATAAAACGCACGAACAGGGACACCTTGTTATCCTCGTTAAGGCTGTTCCAGACCAAATCCGTAAAGGCGTCAATGTCCCCGCTTATCCCCACCTTCTTAGGCTCTCCCTCAAAGCTGGGCAGAGGATTGCCGTCATGCATGTAGGTGTGGATAAAACGTCCCTCACCCGCTGCCGGCGACTGGTACGCATAAGTAAAACGCAGGCAGGAATCCGGATTTCCATTGTCGCTCTTTAAAATGGACATGGCATAATTATAATTGCCGTTTTCAATGTGCATGATGCCGGAGATCCGCGGTGTGTAATTAGGCGCATCCGGCTCGAATTCCCTGCATCGCAAGGACTGCTCAAAGGTCATCTGGTGGTCCATTCCGTCGTAGATGGTGTCGGTCTGGTCCCCGTTGGTCACAATGGTCTTGTTTCCAAGAACCCGCACAGGGGCATAGATAATCAGGCTTGGGTCCTCCAGCTTGGCAGGGTCAAATGCCTGGGTGCGGATTCCTTCCCCATCCTCCGCAAACACGCGGTTGCGGCTGTTGGCGCTTCTGCCCATGATAAAATAGGCGGTTACTGCCTTTGTTCCGTCTTCTGATCGCCCGATGACGATTCCCCGTCCGGGATAAGCATTGCTTTTCAGCTCCTGTTCCAGTGACATCTGATTCATACTGATTCCTCCATTCGGCTTAATAGGTTTCTGAAACTTAAAAGAGCCGGCTCCCGGACACGCAAAAAAATATGCGTGCCCAGGCGGTCGGCTCAAAATAGTTCATGGTACTGCGTGCTCCCTGTGGTTGCTCCACTATCCGCCAGTCACACGCCCTACCATTAATATATATCTTTTTTTCTAATATTGCAACCCTTTTTTAGAAGTTTTACTAATCAAGGAAGTAGAAGAAACCAGTCTTTCGCACCTGCCAATTTCCCCTATTCATTCCGGATGGCTGCCAGGGGACTCAGCTTCATGGCACGCATAGCCGGCATAAATCCGGCGGCCATGCCCACAAAGATGGCAAAGACCACGGCTGCCACGGAAAGCCAGGGCGGTATTCTGGACAGGTTGCCTGTCAGTCCGTTCATTTCCTCCAGGTTAACAAACCGGTTGATAACCACCGAGATACCGTAACTGAGCAAAATTCCCACAATGCCTCCCATGAAGCCGATAAAGCCGGATTCAATAAGGAACATGTTGCGGATATTTCCCATATCACAGCCCAGCACCTTCATAACGCCGATTTCCTTTGTCCTCTCATAAATGGACATCATCATGGTGTTGGCAATGCCGATGGCTGCCACGAACAGCGAAACCGCTCCGATGCCGCCGAGAACAGCCTGTATCATGCTGGACTGCTGTTTCGTACTCTCCATCCAGTCCGCCTGGCTGCTGACCTGGAATCCCATGTCCGCTATCTGCTTTTGAACCTCCGGGACATATTCCATATCGTCCACAAATATCTGTGCCCTGTTATAGGTCAGATAGTTAAGGGGCTTTCCCTTTTTGTTGGTGGGCTGTCCCGGTATCACGGCTCCCTTTTTAAACACCTTGCGCAGCTGGGCTTTCAGTCCGTCGATGTCTGTATACACGTTATAGGAATAGGAATTCCAGTCATCCGGACCGCCTTCCACCATGCCGGTTGCATTCATCATGTACTTTTTCGGCGGTTTCACAGGAGTCTGTCCGTCCTCTGACGAACTGACGGAACCATTTCTGGTCTGGAAATAAGCGTCCACATCAAAAATGACAAAGAGGGGCTTATTCATAAAGTCCACTTCCGGCAGCTCGCCCGTGTCCCAGTATCCCCGGCCTGTCTTGGAATTATAAAAATTCTGCTGGACCGTGTTGCCCACCACCATGCCCATCTCTCCCGGCTCCGGCAGCCTGCCTTCCCCCAGGGGAATCTGCTCCAGAAACGACTGGCTTACGCCCATAAGGGACAGATACTGGGCCTCGTAGGCTCCCTGGCGCATAACCACATTGATTTCCAGGACAGGGGATACCCCGGACACATGGGGCAGGCGGCCAAACTGTTCTATGACATCGTCTGTGATGTAGGTGGGATCCGAGGATTTGCTGCTCCCGCCCCCACCAATCATCACCGCGTTCCCATAGGAGGAACCGGAATACACGTTGATGGTGGTCAGGCTTCCCCAGGAGGAAATCTGTTCCATAAACATCTGGTCCAGTCCGATTCCCAGGGATACCATGACCACAATGGACGCTGTGCCGATGATAACTCCCAGCACAGTCAGAACCGTTCTCAGCTTCCTGCGTCTTAAGTTGTTAATGCTCATGATTACGAGATCAGGAAATCTCATCGTCCACATCCTCTTCCCTTGCTGCCTTGCGTTTCTTCCTGATTCGGATGACAACCGCAGCTGCAATACCGGCGGCTGCTGCCGCACCGGCAATCACCAGGAACTTGTATTTGCCCCAGAAGGATGGGGCTGCCTCCGCCTCCATGCTGCCTGCGTCCATGGCCGCTCCCATATCATCCCAGTTCTGTTCCATCTCCTCCATAACCATGAGGGTCAGTTCCTTTTCCACGGGTTCTGCGGGAACACCGTTTTCATCCTCGTAATCAATGCGGATGCGTACCGTTCCCTCGTCCAGGGTGGGAGCCACACCTGTCAGCATGGTATCCACGTTGCCTGTTTCACCCGGCTTGATGTTTCCCACATAGGCGTCCGTGGTCTTGATGGAGTCCGCCTCAAAGGTCACGGTCACGTTGTAAAGGATGACCTTTCCCGTGTTGTTGATGCCAAACATGACATTGGACTCAGATCCCACGGTTAAGCTGTCCGGCATAACGTCAATGGTGCTGGTGCTTAACCGGGCATACTGTTTTACAGGGATGTCCACTACAATGCTTTCCTCTGCGTTCTTGAATTCAGGGCTGTCGTACTTCTCCTTCACCGTGATGGCGTAGGAGCGCTGGTCCACTCCTGCCCTGGCTGTAAACCTGGCCCTGACCTCGGTGGTCTGTCCGGGAGCCATATTGTCCACCACCAGGGAGGAGGTGCCTGACTCCGTGGTAAACACGGCGCTGTCCGATACCTTCTCCGACTCCAGGTTAAAGAGAATGTTGCTGGCAGCAACCGAGGTGGATGCATTCTTCATATTAAGAATCAGCTCAAACTCGTCCCCTGCGTAGATTTCCTCCGGAACCGTGTGGTAGCTCTCCACAATCAATCTGGCCCTGGTCCTGTCGTTGGCGTTAAAATCCCCCAGGTCGTCCTCTTTATCCTTGGACGTGATATGTACGTAAAAAGTTCCCTCCTCCGTGTGCAGATCCCCCTCAGAGCTTAATCGGAAGGTGATGGTGTATTTGATTGGATAATAACCTGTATAGGAATCCTTGCGGATTGCCATGCTGTAGGGAGCGGACACGGTTTCTCCCGGCTGCACGCGCTCAAAGGTGCGGTCATAGTTGCCATCGTTGATTTCAAAGGGGAACTTGGCATCGTCCTCTGAGAGCTGCATGCTGACCGTCCCATCCTGGTCCGTGGTCTCCCTCTTCTTGCGGAAGTTCACGGTGTAGTCCATGACATTGGGATAAACGCCCCGGGGGGTGGGCTGGTTCTCTCCCACCACAAAGTAATTGCCTTCCTTTTTATCCTCCTCCTCGTCTGCTCCTGATGTGGATGAGGTGGAAATCCATACATTAATATAGTCTGTGTCAGAACCGCCGTCCCATTCAAGCAGTACAGGGATGCTGTAGTATCCCTGAAGGGCATCGCGCCGCACCCTGGCCGACAGGGACACGCTCTTTACATTGCCCTTCTTGATGGTTCCCACGTTCTTGGCCACAAAGGTGGTCTCCATAATTTCAAAGGGATAGTAGTCAACGGAGTAATCCCCGTTTCCCCGCTCCTCTATCTGCTGGAACTCATTGGTTTCCAGGAGACTGATGCGCAGGTTCTCCATATCCTCATCCGTGGCCCTGATACGGAAGGGAATGGACATGGATTTTCCTATGGTCCCTTTGGGTGATTTTGTAGTAAAAACATAATCATTTTCACTGGCATTGGTGTTGTAGCCCAGTTTATAATCGCTGGCCGCTGCGCTGGAAGGATACATCCCGGCCAGCATTGAGGCTGCCAGGAACGCCGTCAGGCCCCTGCACCATTTATTTGCTCTCATTCTCATTGCACTCCTTTTCCTCTGCATTCCCCTCATACAATGCTTCCCTGCCGCCTGTCTCGATTCCCACAATCCTGCCGTCCATGATTCGGATTCTCCGGTCCGCATAGGAGGCCAGATTGTTGTCATGGGTAACCATGACCAGAGTCTGGTCCTGCTCCCTGACAATCTTCTGCATCAGGCGCAGCACCTCCATGGTGGTCTTGGAATCCAGGTTTCCCGTGGGCTCATCGGCAAATATAATCTGAGGATTAACCACCAGGGCCCTGGCTATTCCCACACGCTGCTGCTGTCCGCCGGACATCTGGTTGGGCATATGCCTGGCCTGTCCTCCCACGCCTACCAGGTCCATGTATTTCCTGGCTTCCTTAAGCCTCTGCCTCCTGGAAACACCCCGAAAGGAAAGGGGCAGGGCTACATTCTCCAGAGCATTCATGGTGTTTAACAGGTTGTATGCCTGGAAGATGAATCCCACCTTTTCGCGGCGGAAGCTCACCAGCTGGCGCTCCGTCATCTTCTCTATATGGACTCTGCCAATCTCAATCTCTCCCTTGGTAGGCTTCTCCAACCCGGCCAGCATGTTGAGAAGGGTGGATTTGCCGGAACCGGAGGCTCCTACAATGGCAACGAATTCTCCTTTATATATATCAAAATCCAGCCCGTCCAGGGCCCGGACCTTGATATCGCCTACCCGGTATATCTTATATAAATTCTTTACCCGTATGACCACGGGCCTGTTTTCTTTTGCTGTAGGGACCGACGACACGGCCAGTTGTTCCTCTGCCAAATCCAGCCTCCTTTCCAGGGCGTAAAAGCGCTCCAATCCAGATAACAGCCCGTATGGACAGACTGTACTGATTTTGTTCAGTATAGCACAGAGAACGCGATTTGTTCTTCTGTTTTTCTTTAATCTTCCTTTAATAATTCCTTACACCCTATCCGTTTTCAGTAGCAAATGTAACACGAAAACAGGTAATTGTAAAGCAAATCAGGACAGAGCACAGCAAAAGACCGGGCTTCGCTGATGTTCAGCGGGGGCCCGGTCTTGGGGTTTTATTAAATAATGTAATACCACAGCATATTTATGTTTATTTTTCCTCTACTTCCAGCCATCCGGCAAATATTTCAAAGTATTCTGTATCATATCATGCGCTAACATCTTCACATCTTCCTCTGTGCATCTTTTCCCCTTTACCAAAGGATCATTCAAGAATGCCTTCACCACCAAATCCTCATCATACTTCAATGCCGCCTGAAGCGTATATTCATGATTATCCAGATGCGGGAGAATGAGTTCTTTAATACT
>ENA-UERZ01002117-UERZ01002117.1-human-gut-metagenome-genome-assembly--contig:-NODE-2117-length-11822-cov-4.158025_pt1 | contig 11822 bp, 10 predicted proteins | sample MGYA00242997_ERZ507998 | MGnify/ENA primary metagenome ERZ507998 (study PRJEB26167, sample SAMN06115470) | human gut metagenome | host: Homo sapiens | place: China:Henan | collected 2016-06-23... | reverse complement strand
GGGCTTTCTTGCGCAACAAGTTACTTGAAAGAAACTATTTGCCTTACGGCTGGGCAGTGTAGACGAAGCGGACAGTGTTGGAAGTGAACTCATCCACAACTCTGCCGTCTTCATTTTCGATGGTGATAATTACATAGTAATTACCACTTTCCTGGATCGCGATTTGTCCCAGGTTGTTCCAATCATTAACCTCATAGGCAGTCTCGTTTACATGCTCCTTGGAGCCGACTTCCGCATCGCCCTCGGTGCTGTTGGCCTTCATCAGAGTCACAGTAACAGGATAGTTAGCGGGAATCTTTCCGGTGCCGACCAGGTCAACAGTAACGATATTGCTGTTGCAGACGAAATTCTCCACACCGGTCAGGTCCAGCTCGCCGCTTTCCTGCTCACCGTCGTCTTTGGCAACGCCGCCCACGTCGGTGACGCAGATGAAGGTGATCTCGCCGTCCTTCACGTACAGATCGATCTCCACAGTGCCCTTGGTCTCCAGATCCTCGTCTCTCACGGCATCCAGAGCGGCCTCCAGACGGGAGATGCTGTTGATCTCGCGGTCATACACGGAGTCGTTCCGGTCGGAGTTGCTGCGGCCATCGATGATGGTGGCGTTGGCGATGCTGACATCGTCGAACTTGACGTTATCGATGGAGCCGCTCAGAGCGTTGCGATAGATCTGGTCCGTGTTGTCCAGCGCCAGATCCTCTACGACGATGCCGTCGGAATCCTCATCGATAGAAGAAGCGGTCTTGTCATAGTCCTTCAGCGTGTAGACGCCGTCCTCGTCGATGCTGTCCACCTCATAGAAGCCATGGGCACTCAGCTTTTCATCGATGGTGATGTCCTCGCTGGTGTTGTCCTCCATGGACCAGAACTCGCGGACGTACTTGTCGGTGCCCACCTTGTCGGTGCTGCTGCCGGCGGCGTACAGGATGTCGGCGGAGCCAACGGAAGCGTCGGAGCCGAGCAGGATCACATACAGGGCGTCACGGTTCTCATCCTGGTCAGCAATCACGATCACACGGCTTCCGTTGCTCGGTGTACCCTTCATGCCGCCCATGGCATAGACGGTGTCGATATCATCGGCATAATCATCCACGCCGAGGTACTGAGTGTTCTCGTCCACATAGAAGGTCTTGCCGCTACCGCCGCCGACGATGGTGGTGGAGAACTTGGTGTCGTCCATAGCCAGAGCATCCTTCAAATTGGTGTTCAGCTCACCACTATCACTGAAGCCATAGACGGTATAGTCTCTGTCCCCGTCCCAAGCAGTGGCAATGTCATCATCAAAGGTATACAGGCCATTGACAACAGTAAACTCATCTGTCTTTTCATCATTAATGAAAGCCTTCAGTGCATTGTCCGCATCAGTTTCATCCAGCTCGATGTCAGAGGCAGAACCATCCGCCAGGGACACGGCCTGGGCGTACCAGGTAAACTTGTTGGCATTGTAACGGCTCTCCTCGCAGTAAACGCCGGTCACATAGTACACGTCGTTCAGGTCCGCACCAGCGGCACCCTCCACACCGATGACATAGCCGTCGGCGGTCAGGTAGATGGTGTACTCCTTGTCGAAGTCGAAGTTGCTGGTGATGCCGTCCACGAAACCAGCGGTGCCGTTCTCGTTGCGGGCAAACTCATACTTGGTGCCGTCCATGGTGACGGTCTCGTCCTCACGGAAAGCGGTGACTTCGCCGGTGACAGCCTCGGCCTCGTAAGAAGCCAGGACTTCATCGCCGAACTTGCCGTCGCGGAAGGCCACGGCCAGAACAGTGCCCTCGTCATAGGAGGAGGCATAGCCCCGCAGGGTCTTCTCGGCATCGTCGTACTTGTCGTAGTAGTCGTTGCTGTTGTCGCCGTCCAGATCGGTGAGGGTCAGGACCTCGGAGGCGCCTTTGCGGCTCTCAGCGGTGCTGACGTCGGTATCGACCTTGTCGATCTTGGCAACAGTGTAGCGGGAAACCACAACGGTCTCCACATCGCCGTTGTCATTCTCGTAAGCCTCGACGATATCGCCCACGGCAACCAGCTCAGAGGACTTCACCTCATTGTCATCGCCGTTCAGGAAGTACTTGGCATCCTTGGCTTCGGAGCTGCTGTAATTCATGTAGCTGGAGCTGGTGACCACCTGGCCGACGTCCATATCGTCGTCCTCCACCACATAAGTGGCGTCAGCCTCGTTGGCATAGGTGCCCACATCGTCGCCATCATAGACCCACTTGCTGGAGGGATGGCCGAAGATGTCGGTGGCATCCTCCTTCTCCAGGTCCTTGAAATACTTCTCGCCGAACTGCATCAGGCCGTCGCCGTTGCGCTCGCCATCGATGTTGCCGTCGGTGTTGGTATTGTTTTCCACGTCCTTGCGGGTGGAAGTGGTGTTGATGGTGATGTCGCCCACAACGATGGTGTCCTTCTTGTCATACTCGACCATGGTGGCCTGCAGCATGTTGAAGGCGTACAGGGCGGCCTCCTGACGGGTCACAGCCTGGGAGCCCACGAACTCGTCGTTGCCGTCGTCCAGACCGATGCCGCTGGCCTGCTTGATGACGCTGACCTGCCAGTTGGCGCCGGTGTAGCCCTCGATGGAGCTGTCATAGCCCAGAGCGCCCAGCAGCATCTTCATGAACGCGTTGCCGCTCAGGGTGCCGGTGGGACGGAAGGTGCCGTCAGCGTAGCCGCTGATGATACCCTGCTGAGAGCAGTAGGTGATGTAGCCCGCGAAGGTGTTGGTCACGGGAACATCCTTGAAGGGGGCGGTGCCTGCGTTCAGAGCGGAGGCAGTGGTGGGGCCCAGGATCAGGTTGCAGATGATCTTGGCGGCCGCACCGCGGGTCAGGACATCATCGGGACGGAAGTCGCCGCCGGAATAACCGTCGACAACGCCCAGAGCAGAGATCACATCCACAGCTTCCTTGTAGGTGATCTCGCTGTCGTCCGTGAAGTCCTTGGCGCCGGCGCTGACGGTGACCAGAGACATGGTCATCACCAGAGCAAGCACCAGAGAAAGGAACTTCTTCATTGGGATTTCTCCTCCTTCAAAAAATTTGCGGTCCGCCGGAAGACCCCAGGCGGGTCTGGGATTCGTGTGGGGGCTAGCCAACCAACTTGTGTCGGCCTACACCAACCGCAGAGCCGGATGCGGGGCGCTTCCGCCGTTCGCAAGGCCAATTTACGGGAAAAAACTGCCGGTGTCCAGCGTTTCGCAAACCTTTTAATCCAATTGAAAAACGGCGCACAAATCGCATGGACAGCCATGTCACGCCATCATAACACGGACGCGATTTCTGCTCCGGCCGCGGCGCGGGCCAAAAAAGAGAGCGGCCCCTGAGGGCCGCTCTCCTTTTGCGCCGTTCACAGCAGAACCTCCTCACGAATGGGAAGGGCGTACCGCTGCCCGGCCTGCACCAGACGCCTGTCCTCCACCATGTGCTTGAGGATCAGGGCACACTGTCTGTCGCCGACGTGCAGGAGCGCCGCCAGATCCTGCCGGTAGGCCGGACCGGACTGCTCCAGAAATGTACGGATGACGTCATACTGCTCCTCCGGCGGCACCACCTGGCCGGCGGGGTAGTATTTGCCGCCGACCCGCACCAGCTTTCCCCGCTCAGCCAGCTGCCGGAGACGCTCGTAGGCCGCCACCTTGGACAGGCCGAGCAGCGACATGGCCTCCGACCGGGAGATGGTGCCTTTTTCGGCGGCGTAGGCCAGCAGCCGGGCGTCCTCGTTCTCCCGGCGCTCCTCCCGGCAGAGATCTCCCAGGCTGATGTGCTCCATCCCGCCCCGGATCAGGGCGGTCCGCACCATCTTGGACAGCCGGGGCTGGTCCAAGGGCCGCCGGGAGTTGGGCGTCAGCAGCACGTGCGGGTCCTCACCCGGCCGCCGGCGTCCCGCCGCCGCCCGCAGCAGGCGCCGCAGGGTGACGCCCAGGGCCAGGTCCCGGTCCGGCAGCCGCACCAGACCCCGGTCCAGATCCACCTGGTCCCAGGTCAGGGCTGTCATCTCCCGGACCTGCATCCCCAGCTTCCAACCCATCCAAAGGGCAAGCCCCACCGGGGAGCTGCCCTCCGCCTGGAGCAGCTTCCACATCAAAAAACCGTCCACCTCCTGCCGAGGGAGGGAGTCCTTCTGCCGTCCCTCCGGCAGATAGTCGGAGAAAACGGCATACAGAGTGGGGACGGCGATGCCGCTGATCCGGGCCACATAGGGCCAGTCGTGGGATTCCAGATGGCGGATGATGAAGTCGTGCCGCAGATCCATCAGGCTGATGCCGCCCAGCCCCGCCCGGTCCAGAGTTTTTCTGGCCAGGCGGGAAATGGACTCCGGCGGCATCTGCTGCCTGCGGCGGTCCGAGACCACCACGAAGGGAGTAGGCGGGTCGGGGCGCTCCGCCTGCCGGCGCAGGCAGTCCTCGGTCTCCGTCTCCAGCGGGATGGTCCGGTCCGGCAGCCGGAGCTGATGGGCAGAAAAGTCCACATCGTTCCAAGTGAGGCGCTGGATCTCCTCCCGGGTCAGCCCCTGCCGCCAGGCCAGGCGGAGGATCAGCCCCGCCGCCGTCTGCGTCTGCTCCGCCAGAAGCTGGGCCATGGCCCGGGCATCCGGCCGTCTCATGGTTACTTTGCTCACGTTCCGTCTCCTCCCGGTCAGGGGGAGCGATGAACGGCGGGTTACGACCGTATGACATACGGACTGAACCCTGCACCGCTTTGGACGCTCCCGGTCAGGAACGCCCAGAATTGTTCTGCTGTCTCCATGGGATGGCGGGTGCGGGCAGCTGCCCACGGGTGCCCGCACCGGGCGTACCTGCCGCCTCTGACTTTCACCGTGTTTCTGTCTGTTTCTGTCTGCCGCCGTTTGCCGGGAGAGCCGAAGGAGCTTCGATGGGGCCCGGCACCCCACCCGTCACACGGGCTGGCTATTCTTGCCGGACTGCTTCTCCCACGCCGCAAGGCCCCGGATGATTAGGTCCCGGAACATCGCGTCCCGGGGGACGCCGGGGTAGCTGCTCTGCTTTACCGCGGTCAGTTCCGCCGCCAGCTCCGGCGTCACGGAGATGGTAAACCGTTTTTGATCTCTGTTCATGTACGCAGCTCCTTTCCATATAGTGGTTAAGTGAATTGGTGAACCTATTAAAGTTATTATAGTGGTTCACTGAACCGAAGTCAAGGGGGCTGCGGCTCTCTTTACACCGGTGGTTCACTCGTGTATAATAGGGCCAGAGGTGATAAGGATGGCAACAGACAGACCGCGTTACACGGTATCCGTGGACAATGAGCTGTTTCAGCAGATCGAGGATTTCCGCTTTGAGCGCCGGTTCCAGACCCGTTCGGAGGCGACCGTGGAATTGATCCGGCTGGGACTGGAATCCCTGAAAAAGGAACAGCAGACCCCGCGGGAGAAGCCGGCGGACGAGGCACGTGACGACTGACCGTCCGCCGGCGGCTCCGGCCGCGGGGACACCCGTGAAAACGGGAGCGCGCACCCCCGCCCTATCCTATCGGAGATAACTGAAACAGTTCTGATTCCGGCGCACCGCCGGGGGAGGCGGGAATCAACGAAAACAAGACGGCTGCCGGGTTGGCAGCCGTCTTGGTGATTTTGGGAGATAGATACGGGAAGGGCACTCAGTAGAATTCCTTCAGACAGGCCTCCGCATCCGCCCAGGTGCCGGTGAAGGGGACGGGCGTCTCCATCTTCAGGGGCACCAGGGCGGTGGCGGAGCGGAGGACGGTGGGGATGTCAGCAGTCAGCCGCTCATTGATGTAGCCGGCAAAGGTGCAAGGAACGGCCAGGGCCCTCACGCCTGCCGGAAGTAGGATGCAATCTCCCGCATCCGCGCCGACTGGGATACATGGAAGGGGCACCGGCGGTCACAGTGGCCGCAGCTGATGCAGGCATCCGCACCCAGAGACAGGTTCCGGTAGTGCTCTGCCGCCAAGGCATCCCCCGCACGGGCCAAGTCATAATACTTGTTGATGAGGCCCACGTCCAGGCCGGCGGGGCAGGGCTGGCAGTGGTTGCAGTAGACGCAGGTGCCCTCCGCGTCTCTGGGGGTGAGGGAGCTGATGACGGAGTAGTCCCGCTCCGCCTCCCCAGCCCGCAGAAAGCCCGGGACCCGTTCCAGATCCGCCCGGTCTCGAACACCGGGCAGCACTGTCAGGACGCCGGGCTTGTCCAGGGCGTACTGGATGCATTGATATTCCGTCAGGGCCTGACCGAAGGGAGAGGTACGAGCATCCAGCAGCTGTCCGCCGGCAAAGGCCTTCATCACGGAGATGCCCACGCCCTCCGCCTCGCACCGGCGGTAAAGGGCCATCCGCTCCGTGGCGCTGCCGTTGGCATACTCGCCGTGCTGATAGTCGTAGCTGGGGTTGATGCTGAACATCATCATGTCCGCCAGGCCGGTGTCCAGCACCTCCCGGGCCAGGGCCGGCGTATGGGTGGAGAGGCCGATGTGGCGGACGACGCCCTGGGCTTTCAGCGCCTCCAGAAACTGAAGAACGCCGTTGTCCACATACCGGCGCCAGTCGCCGGACTCGTCCATACAGTGGATGAAGCCGTAGTCGATGTAGTCCGTCCGCAGCTGCTCCAGCTGCCACGCTACCGACCGCTTGACGGTCTCCAGATCCGTGGTCCAGCTGTAAGGTTTACCGGCGGCGTAATTGGCGCCGAAGTGGACCTGGTAGAGCACCTGCCTGCGCACACCCGCAAGGGCGGCGCCGAAGATGGGGAAGCAGGCGGAGTCGGCAGTGGCCAGGTCGAAGTAGTTGATCCCCTGCTCCAGGGCCATCTCCAGCGTGGCGGCACCCTCTTTCGCCCCGGCGGCGGGGAGGCCGCTGGTGCCCACGCCCAGGACGCTGATCCGGTCCCCGGTGCGGCGGTTGACACGGTATTCCATAGGTCGAAACCATCCTTTCCTGTTGCAGCTCTGCGGCAGCCGGAGTCCGGACGCCGCGCCTCACATGACCCTATTATACCGCCTGAAATGAGAAATAGCGAATACATGTTTTCTATGCTGAGACATACATTTCACACATATCACACTTGCGGCCCCACTGCGGCCATGATATGGTAGGGGAGAAGAGGAGGTGCGGCCCGGTGGAATTTCGGACGCTGAAGTATTTTTTGACTGTGGCCCGGGAGGAGAACATCACCCGGGCGGCGGCGCTGCTCCATCTGACGCAGCCCACCCTGTCCCGCCAGCTGATGCAGCTGGAGGAGGAGCTGGGAGTCAAGCTGTTCCGCCGCAGCCAGCACCACATCGTTCTGACGGAGGCCGGGATGCTGCTGCGCCGCCGGGCTCAGGAGATCGTAGAGCTGGCGGAGAAGACGGCCCGGGAGCTCCGACCGGCGGAGGAGGTCACAGGCCGGATCTCCATCGGAAGCGGCGACCTGCGGAGCATGACGTATCTGGCAAAGCTCCTGGCTGCCTTTCACCGCCAGCATCCCCGGGTCCAGTATGAGATTTACAGCGGAGACTCCGACGGGATCAAGGAGCGGATCGAGCAGGGACTCCTGGACATGGGACTTCTGCTGGAGCCGGTGGACACCAGCCGCTACCAGATCCTCCGGCTGCCCGTCCGGGAATCCTGGGGCGTCCTGGTGCCGGAGGATTCGCCCCTGGCCCGGCGGGAGGCGGTGACGCCCGGGGACCTGGCGGACAGCCCCCTGATCCTGACCACCCGGGAGCTGATGCGCCGGGAAATGATCCGCTGGTTCGGCCCTTACGCAGACCGGATCCAGGTGGCGGCCAGCGGCAACCTGCCTTACAACCAGACCCAGCTGGCCCGGGAGGGGCTGGGGATCTATCTGGTGATCCGGCTGGATTGCGCCTATGACGGGCTGCGGTTCGTACCCCTCTCTCCGCCGCTGGAGTCGGGCACGGTTCTGGCCTGGAAGAAGACCGAGGTCCTTTCTGCCACCGCTGCTGCCCTGCTGCGATTTGCCGAGAAATACGTCGGCGGAATATCAGACCATCCGGTATAGGCATTGGACAAGGCGAAGTTCCGGATTTAGAATGGAGGCGTCCCTGCGGGGACGTTTCCACTTTCTGCCCTGAGGTGCGGGCGATGACGATCCAGGAGGCCAGCGAGTGCGATCAGATCTCCATGGAGGTCCTGAGGTCGGGCAGGCCGCGACCCGGAGCGGCTGAACCTGATCCTGACGCTTCGGGACATCGGCTTCACCGGAGAGGAGACGGGGGGCTATATGCGGCTGCGGCTACTGGTGGAGATACGGGCCGCCGCGCTGGCGGATATTCACACCCGTGAGCGGCAGGAGACACGCTGGCGGCAGAACATCCACACCGGGGCGGCGGTCTGCCCCGCATTCATAAGAAAGCATTGGGAGGTATGTTGCATGAAGATCATGGACAAGGCTACATTTGAGGAACAGAACGTGTTTGGCCTGGGCGCGCCCAACGACGCTTTTGCCCGGTACTTTGCCGGCCGGTCCTATCTCAATCCCCTGACCCGCCCGGAGGACGGGCTGTTTCTGGCCAACGTCACCTTCGAGCCCGGGTGCCGGAACAACTGGCATATCCACCACGCCTCCGAGGGCGGCGGGCAGCTGCTGATCTGCACCGCCGGCGAGGGTTGGTACCAGGAGGAGGGCAAAGAGGCGGTCAGCCTGGAGCCCGGCAGAGTCATCGTCATCCCGGCGGAGGTCAAGCACTGGCACGGCGCCAAGCGGGACAGCTGGTTCAGCCACATCGCCGTCGAGATGCCCGGTGAGGCCTGCTCCAACGAGTGGTGCGAGCCGGTGAGCGACGCGGAATACGAAGCACTCTGAGCGGCCCCCGGCCGGGGAATCGCAAGGCACGGACAGTCCAAAGACTGTCCGTGTCTTGCTTTGCAGCAGCTCCGCCGGAATCCTTCCCGCCGGGGCGGAACGGGGGGCTGCACCGGATCCGGCTGCTGGCGGGCATCGGCCTCAGGCGTCCCTGCGGCGGCAGAAAGCGGAGACCAGATCCACCAGCCAGGACAAGGCGATCATGCCCAGCGCCAGAGTGCTGACATCATGCCAGGCGTATTGGTTCAGGGCCAGGATCAGCGGCGCGCCGATTCCGCCCGCACCGGCCAGGCCAAGGGCGGAGGCCTCGCGGATATTGACGTCAAACCGATAGAGCCAGGCGGAGAAGAACTGAGGCACCAGCTGCGGCAGAGCCGCGTGGCGGACGCAGGACAGCTTCGGCGTCCCCATGGCCTCCAGAGCGTGATACGCCCGAAAATCCAAGGTGTCGATGGCCTCTGTGAAGCGCTTGCAGAGAAGTCCCACGCTGCACACTGCCAGGGTCAGCACTCCGGTAAAGGAGCCGGGGCCGCAGACGCGGATGAAGATCAGTCCATAGATCAGGAAGGGAACGGACCGGATGGCGGTCACCAGTGTCCGGAACAGCCAGGCGGCGGGGGCCGGGAAAAAGCGGCTGCTGCCGAGAAACGCCAGAGGAACGGAAAAGACGGCGCCGACGCAGGTCCCCACCAGCGCGATGGCGACGGTCTCCAGCAGGAGATAGGCAAGTCCGCTGCTGTCCAGGTGGAAAAACAGCTCCCAGTTCGGATGCAGGAGGCCGGTGAAGAGCGTCTTCACCATCTGCATGCTTGTGCGGGACAGGTCGGGCGGCGGAAGCGTGACCGTGCAGAACAATACCAGCGCGGCCGCCGCGCCCGCCAGCAGCCGGCGCCCCTGCCGGCCCAGGGTCCGCTCCTGCTGCACCAGACGGGTGAGCCATGTGCTGAGATGCTCCATGAGATAGACCACGGCGAAGAGGAGCAGCAGGATCGTCCCCACCTTGTCGTACTCCCGCCAGGAGACCTTTTCATTGAGCAGCAGGCCGATTCCGCCTGCGCCCACATAGCCCAGGATGGCGCTGTGCCGCACATTGCCCTCCAGCAGATAGAGGGCGTTGGTGAGATAGGCCGGCAGGATCTCCGGTAAGGTGGAGCGGAAGAACGCCTGGGCTGAGGCGGCGCCCATAGCCCGCAGGGCCAGATAGGGACCCTGGGGCGCGCTCTCGATGTCCTCATAGGTCAGGCGGGTCATGATGGCAAAGGTGTAGACCGTGATGGCGGCCGTTCCGGCAAAAGAGCCGATGCCCAGAAAGAACGTGGCCAGCAGGGCCAGGATCAGGGCCGGGAAGGAGCGGAGCACCTGGATGCAGAAGCGGACCGCCTTCTTGACCGGGCCGGGTCCCGGCAGGGCGGCGGCGCAGGCCATGGCGGCCGGGATGGACAGCACCGCGCCCAGAAACGTCCCGGTAATGGACATCTGGATCGTGGCCCACAGCAGGGGCAGGACCTTCCCGAGGAATCCCCAGTCCGGCGGAAACATCTTTGCGGCGATGTCCGTCAGGTGGTCGCGCCGGCTCCAAATCAGGGACAGGTCGCATCCGGTGAACCAGGCGGCTCCCAGGAACAGCAGCACAAAAGCGGCTGCAGCGAGGCAGCGGATACGTCTTTGTTTCATACGGCCGCCGCCTCGCCGTAAATATCCCGCAGGACGGCCTCCGTCACATCCCCGGGGGCGCCGTCAAAGACAACGCGTCCCCGGTTCATGCCGACGATATGGGTGGAGAACTCCAGGGACAGGTCCAGATTGTGGCTGTTCATCAGGATGCTGACACCGCGTTGGCGCTGAATGTCCCGGAGCAGGCACAGGATTTGCCGCCCGGTGACGGGGTCCAGGGACGCCACCGGCTCGTCCGCCAGCAGGATGGAGGGGTTCCGCATCAGGGCGCGGGCGATGGCCACCCGCTGCTTCTGCCCGCCGGAGAGGTTTTTCACCGGCTCCTCCAGCTTGTCCGCCAGCCCGACCTCTCGCAGGATCGCGGCGGCCTGTTCGGACCGCTCCCGTCCGAACGCCCCCAGCAGGGAGGCGGCCAGGGACATGTCCGGCAGGCAGGCGTTCAGCACGTTCTGGATGGCGGACAGGTTCTCCACCAGGCAGAAATCCTGATAGATGGTGCCGATCCCCTGCTGGAGCGCCCGCTTTTCCCGGCCTCGGGCGGCTTCAAAGTGCGTCCCGCCATAGAGGACTTCACCGCCGCTGCACAGCTCCGTTCCATTCAGGATGCGGAACAGGGTGGTTTTCCCGGCGCCGGACGGGCCGATGACCGAGAGAAACTCGCCGTCGCCCAGGGTGAAGCTGACATCCCGCAGCACCTCGCCGGAACGCTGAAATTGTTTGCGGATATGGATCGCCTGCAGCATGAAATCCCTCCTGAAGATGGTCACGCTTCCATAGATTTCAAAAGCGCCTGGGCCGCCCGCTCTCCGTCATAGTCGGAGTCGCTGCCCCAGTCGTAGCCCACCTGGCTGAATACGCCGAAGATCTCCTGGCCCTCCTCGGTCTGGGCCAGCTCGATGAAGGACTCGCCCACTGCCTGCCGGAAGGCTTCGTCCGCCATGGTGTCAGAGGTCTTGCTGTACGCGATCATGTCGTTGTAGATGCCGTCCGTCACACCGATCACGCCGGTCTGCTCCACCATGGGGGCTGTGCCGCCGAAATCGGATTCCCAGATGGGGGCGTTCTTGATGCGGATGTGGCCGTAGGACACCATCACATCCACCTGACCGGCAGCCAGCCGGGCCACGGAGGTGGTGTGGGAGTCGCACTCCACCACATTGTCCAGATCGCTGATCCCCTTACCGTAGTGCTCCTGCAGCCACAGGGAGGGATAGATGTACCCGGAGGCGGAGGTGGGATTCAGCACCGCCCAGGTGGCGCTGTTCAGGTCGTCCCAGGTCAGCTCCTCCCCGGCGTTGACCTTGGAGAGCAGCTCCTGGCCCTTCTCGCTGGGACCGGCCAGCAGGATACAGCGGTAGTAAGTGCTC
>ENA-UERZ01002109-UERZ01002109.1-human-gut-metagenome-genome-assembly--contig:-NODE-2109-length-11875-cov-15.014324_pt1 | contig 11875 bp, 7 predicted proteins | sample MGYA00242997_ERZ507998 | MGnify/ENA primary metagenome ERZ507998 (study PRJEB26167, sample SAMN06115470) | human gut metagenome | host: Homo sapiens | place: China:Henan | collected 2016-06-23... | reverse complement strand
GCCACCAAAAACTCTATGGCTTTTATCTTTATACTGTCTCCCTGTTTATAAAAATAATCCAGTGCCTTTTCAAGTTCCTTACGGTTATTCCCAGCTTTCGCTAATACAGTTTCTACACTAAATGGATATTTTGTTTGTTGTGTGTCACATCCGGTATAGAAAAAAAACAGACTTACTATAAATAGGTAGATGTTTTTCATCGTAAAAAAATATATTTGCACAAAGGAAGCTGTTTTTACCTTCAGAAGAGTACTAGAATCAACCAAAAGAGTTCGAATTTCATTCAATCACATTTTTCATGAAAGAGAAAGGAAAAATAGGATAATATAAATCAGATAAACTACAAATTTCACTGCACAATGACTGCAGTTATAACTTTCTTACGAAATCAAGCTGTTTGTGAAATTAAAGAAACAAAATAAGGGGGCACTTTGCGAAGTGCCCCCTTTCATTATTACAGTATCAAGTAAATTACTTAATCAAAATCTGACCGTTCATATCAGCCGGAGCTTCCAGACCCATGATTTTCAGGATAGTCGGAGCCACATCAGCCAGGCGACCGTCTTCTACTTTCGCAGCTTTGTTTCCGGTTACGTACACACAAGGAACCGGATTCAGAGAGTGAGCCGTATTCGGAGTGCCGTCTTCGTTCAAGGCATGATCAGCGTTACCGTGGTCGGCGATGATGATAGCTTCGTAACCTTGTGCTTTAGCAGCTTCGATTACGTCTTTCACGCAAGCGTCTACAGCCACAACAGCCTTCTCGATTGCTTCGTAGATACCGGTATGACCAACCATGTCACCGTTAGCGAAGTTTACCACGATGAAATCATATTTGTTTTCGTTGATAGCGTCTACCAGTTTATCCTTCACTTCGTAAGCGCTCATTTCCGGTTTCAGGTCGTAAGTGGCTACTTTCGGAGATGGAACAAGGATACGGTCTTCGTTGTCGAACGGAGTTTCACGACCGCCGTTGAAGAAGAAAGTAACGTGAGCATATTTCTCTGTTTCAGCGATATGGAGCTGGTTAAGTCCTTTGGAAGCGATGTATTCGCCCAGTGTGTTGGCAACGTTTTCCTTGTCGAACAGGATGTGAACACCTTTGAAGGATGCATCATACGGAGTCATGCAGTAATATTGCAGTCCCGGGATCGTATGCATACCTGCTTCCGGCATATCTTGCTGAGTCAGTACGACAGTCAGTTCTTTGGCGCGGTCGTTACGGTAGTTGAAGAAGATAACGACATCACCTTCTTTGATGGTTCCGTCGCAGTTGGCGTTTACAATCGGCTTGATGAATTCGTCCGTTACACCTTCATCGTAAGATTCCTGCATAGCCTGAACCATATCGGTAGCTTTCTTACCCTGGCCGTTTACCAGCAGGTCATAGGCTTCCTTTACACGTTCCCAACGTTTGTCACGGTCCATAGCATAATAACGACCGATGATAGAAGCGATCTTGCCTGCCGATTTCTCGCAGTGTGCAGAAAGTTCTTCGATAAATCCCTTGCCGCTCTTCGGGTCAGTGTCACGACCGTCCATGAAGCAGTGGATGAATGTATTGTCGATGCCGTATTCTTTGGAGATGTCGCAAAGTTTGAAAAGATGAACCATTGAGCTGTGTACGCCACCGTTGGAAGTCAGTCCCATGAAATGAACGCTCTTTCCGTTTTCTTTCGCGTAAGAGAAAGCAGAAACGATTTCGGGGTTCTGCAGGATGCTGTTGTCAGCACATGCGCGGTTGATTTTCACCAAATCCTGATAAACCACACGTCCGGCACCAATGTTAAGGTGACCTACTTCCGAGTTACCCATCTGTCCGTCGGGCAAACCTACGTTCTCACCACTTGCCTGAAGTTGGGAATGAGGATAATTGTTCATCAGATAATCCCAGTAAGGAGTGGGAGTGTTGAAGATTACGTCGTCTTTCTTTTGGTCGCCTAGTCCCCAACCATCGAGGATCATTAAAAGGGCTTTCTTACTCATAATATTTCAATATTTAAATTATCACTCTGATTTTCGGGTGCAAAGGTACAAAAAAGATGATTACGTAAACGTTTAATCTATGTTAAGTTAAAAGGGAAAAAGAGAGGGAGCTATGGATATTTTTCTTTCTTTGTATAAGGAACTACTAAATGCATTTATTCAAAATTTAATATTATGAAAACGATTCTACTCTGCATGATGCTCATGCTGTCGGGTATGCTCACAGCACAAACCGTCGACAATCCGCCATTCAAAGCCCGTTCGGGAAGTATTGGCAACATCACCCGTATAGAACGCACGCCCGATGGCACGCGTGTTTATATTCACGCCATCTTCCGTCCGCACTGGTGGATAAAGGAAGAAGGAGACAGTTATCTGGAAGATGCAGCCACCGGCAAGAAATACCAGTTCAAGAGTGCGGAAGGCATTGAGCTCAATAAGGAAGTGTATATGCCCGATTCGGGCGAGATGGACTATGTGCTCGTTTTCGAAGCTCTGCCGGAAGAGACGCAGGTCATCCATCTCCTCAGTCCGAGCGATACGGAAGGAAATACGTATGACATATCTTTAGTACCGTCCTCCGGCAAAAACGTTTCGCCGTTGGCGGCAATCAAGGGAAACTGGTTCAAGGCAGATGATTTAAACACCTGGGAATACGGTATCTACGATTCTGTTACGATTATGGACAACCGGATATTTACCAACGAAAACATCCGTAAGAAAGGGAAGCGGGTGGAAATCACCGTCAAGGACAAGCAGAATGGAGACATACGCACCCTGCTGGTCACTCCGCAGAAAGACGGAAGCTGCCAGATACAAGTGAACGGAAAAAAGAATCAGCTGTATACCCGGCAAAGGGGAGCTACCAAGACAATCGCTGCCGACACAGGTTTCCAGCAGTTCTTCCACACAGACACCACCTGTCTGCAAGGGTACATCGACGGCTACGACCGCCGGCTGGGATTCGACACCGGACTCATCTATCTATCCAACCATATCACCCGCCAGGACTATCCGACTGTGATTCAGATAGACGAAGACGGCAGTTTCCTGTGCAAGTTTGTCATCAAGCATCCTGTGGAACAGTCCGTCACGCTTGACAATAACTGGATTCCATTCTATATCGAACCCGGACAGACACTTACCATGTATATCGACTGGGAAGCATTGCTGGCACGCAGTCGTGCACGCGACTATTATTTCCCGATCAAGAATACAGCCTACATGGGTCCGTCGGCTCCCCTCTCCTATCTGCTGAAGGAATTCAAGTCGCTGATCCCCTACCGTTACGATGATTTATCCAACGCGCGCAACAAACTGACTCCCAGCCAATATCAGGAGCACATGAAGCCGATTGTCGCCCGATGGGAGCATACAGCCGATTCACTTATTCAGATTTGCCGCCCATCGGCAAAGGCTGCCCGTCTGATCAAGAATAAGGCAGACCTGCAGGCAGGAGGCTTATTCTTCGACTTTCTGATGAGCAGAGATTATTATGCGAAGCAGGATACAGCCAACCAAGCCCTGAAAGTGAAAGAAGAAGATTCTTATTACGACTTCTTGAAGAAGATGCCGCTGAATGATGAAACAGTGCTCGCCGATGCCAATGCAAGCTCTTTTATCAACCGGTTTGAATATATGGACGCCTTCAGAACAGCCTATAATTATCATGCACCGAAAGCAAAGGATACCATCTCTTACACGTATCCGGAAGAATCGCTTCTCGCTTTTCTTAAAGAGAGAGGAGTAAAACTGAATGCAGAACAGGAGGCAATCAGACTGAAACAGGAGAAACTGGCAGGAACAACCGTCAGAATCCCCTTAAAAGAACTTCAAGAAGAGAATGACAAGGTGACAGGCTTATACGAAAAAGAAGAAAAACTGGTCCTGGAGTACATCGACAAGCAGTATAAAAACAAGCAGTCAGAGCAAGACATGGACAGAAACTTTATCTCGATGGAACAAAAAACCGGTCATAAGAAAGACAGCATTCTTGCCCGGCTATATGATGTGCCCGATCCTTTGCTTTGGCAAATAGCCAAAGTCCGCAACTTGGGTTTCAGCCTGCAGAATATCAAGACACGTTCCATTGCCCGTGAGTATGTGGACAGCATCAAGCAAAAGCTCACTCACCCACAATTGGCAGAAGAGACCGAATATCTGTTCGCCAAAACGCATCCGAAGGAAAAAGTCAATTCCTATCAACTTCCGGAAGGCAAAGCCACCGACGTTTTCCGCAACATTATTAAGAATCATCCGGGCAAAGTCTTGTTCGTAGACTTCTGGGCAACAACCTGCGGACCTTGTCGCGCAGGAATAGAAGCGACGGCAGACCTGCGCAAAAAATACAAAGATCATCCGGAGTTCGAGTTCATCTATATCACCGGACAGAAAGACTCACCAGCCGGTGCATATAAGCAATACGTGGAAAAGAATCTGAAAGGAGAAGCCAGCTATTATGTCACCGACTCAGAGTTCAATTATCTGCGCCAACTTTTCCGCTTCAACGGCATTCCGCACTATGAACTTGTGCTAAAAGACGGCAGTATCTCCAAGGAAAAACTGGGGACGCATAGAATCAGAAAGTATTTGGAGGAGCACTTCCCCGTTTCCGGGTCTGCCGGACAGGGAGAGAATGATCAGTAATCCCGACTGAACCTAGGTATAACACATTGATAACAATGTACATTAATGATAAAATCAAAGGTCAGTAGCAACTTTCCCTATTGAAAACCGGAGTGGTAGGCATACTTTATAATTGAATAACAACAATTTATGTATTTACCTACCACCTCCCCCTACGGGTACTCCTCCTTCCCGAAGGAGGAGATTTAAGATACTATTGACTTTTTAGTCAGCCCAATTTCAGTTACTATTGACTTTTGCCTTCCTCTTCGACAAATTCAGCATGACAGATACTCTCTAGAAATAAATACTTTTCTATTGTCACTTATCACCTTTTGGAGATAACAAGCTGATAATAAATACACTTCGGGTGATAATAGCTGGTGACAATAGGGTGATAATAAGGTGATAATAGCCGTAAATCATGCTTTTTATTGTCACTTCACCCCTATTTCATGACTTATTACCTGTCATTTCCTCCCCATCTTATTACCTATTACCTGTTACTTATCACCTGTTACCTGTTACCTATTACCTGTTACTTATTACCTGTTACCTATTACCTGTTACTTATTACCTATTACTTATTACACCTATCACGCCTCATCCGAGTCTTGACCTTATACCACAAATACGATAAGCTACCAATGCTTTTAGCTCATCATGCCTTTATACTTCCATTAAGCTACCGGCATCTTTACCTGTTCACGGCCGTGACAAGACTTGATCACATCCGTGAGCAGCATTTGCCACGACCGTGAGCAACTCTTACCACGGCCGTGAACAACTAATGATATCAGTAGCTTATCCCAACTTTCCTTATAAGGAAAGTCTACTATGTAAGGAGCTAACGGGAACTTCAGCACTATCTTACAAGTGATTTTACCATAGCCAACCAATGAACTCCCCGCATGCTGAAAGACCATAAACAACAAGAAAATCTAAAAAAAGCGATGCAAAAGACGGAACCTCGGTTAATTTTCCGTACTTTTGTATCGCTTTTAAATTAAATCATAGAAAAATGGACGATTCAAACCCGCGAACGTGCACTTATAGTATTAATTAAAGCGATCAGAGTCATTGAAAACTGATGCCTCTGCTCGTGTAAACAAACGAAAGGAGGCAATAAGATGAGAACATATCTTTATTGTGAAGCTGGCTTTGTGGAAAAACCGCAATGGCTTCCTAACTGCTGGGTAAATGTAGTATGCCCGGACAACGATGACTTTGAGTTTCTAACTAAAACCCTGAACGTACCCGAATCATTTCTGAACGATATAGCCGATACAGACGAACGTCCGCGAACCGACACGGAAGGCAACTGGCTATTGACGATTCTGCGCATCCCGATGCAAAACGGTCAGAACGAAAGTCTTCCCTTCGGCACCGTACCCATCGGCATCATCACCAACAATGAAATCATTGTATCAGTCTGCTACCACAACACAGACCTGCTGCCGGACTTCATCGAACACACCCGCCGAAAGGGAATCGAAGTCCGCAACAAACTCGATCTGATTCTCCGACTGATTTATTCGTCTGCCGTATGGTTTCTGAAATATCTGAAACAGATAAATCTGGATATCAGCGCCGCCGAAAAGGAACTGGAACGCAGTATCCGCAACGAAGACCTGCTCCGTCTGATGAGACTGCAAAAAACACTCGTTTACTTCAACACCTCCATCCGAGGAAATGAAGTAATGATCGGAAAGCTGCAAAGTATCTTTCAGGACACCGACTTTCTGGACAAGGAACTGGTGGAAGACGTGATTATCGAGTTGAAACAGGCATTTAATACCGTGAACATCTACAGCGATATCCTCACCGGAACGATGGACGCCTTTGCCTCCATCATCTCCAACAACGTGAATGCCATCATGAAACGCATGACCAGCCTTTCCATTACGCTGATGATCCCGACATTGATAGCCAGTTTCTACGGAATGAATGTGGATATCCATCTGGAAGAGATGCCGTATGCCTTTGCACTGATTATCCTGTGCTCTGTCGTGCTGTCGACATTAGCGTTTATCGTATTCCGGAAAATCAAGTGGTTCTAATTCAAGCGACTGCCATTCAAGCAGTTCTAAATCTCCCTTTACGTCAGAGACATAAAAAAGCAGCCTGTCATTCTTAAGACCTGAATTCAAGGTCGGCGATGACAGGCTGCACACAATACGTTTTTTATTCGATAGAGAATATTAAAAAGAGAATGTTTAAGAGAGAGAAATTATTTTATCCTTCTTTACTGGATTTCTTTCCGCCCAATGGCACAGAAATACCAACAAATCCACTTACAGAATTGGTGTTCTTACCTAAGAACATGTAGTCAGTTCCGAGGAACACCGGACCCAGCTTCAAGCCCAGACCGAATGACTTACCGGCAGACTGAATAGCCGAGTAGCTGAGCGCAACGTTAAGCCAGCTTTTCGGACGATAGTTTGCGGAAAATGTTACTTCTGTCAGCGTTTTCGGTTGCACGAAGCGAGTCGTAGACAATACACCTACTCCGAGCTTGTTCTCAAAGAAGCCGTATTCTGCTCCTACCACAACTGTAGATGCCAGACTAGACTTGCGTGATTTATGTACGTCCTCTGTCTGAAGTTGCAACATTTCATAGTCGAGTACATCACCACCATTTACACGATCCATGTATCCATTAGCATCATTCTGCAAACGGTTGATATTAGATTGAACCGCAATTACAGAACCGTCAATATTATTTGGATCAATACCTGTCAGATAATTATCACCTGCAATATTAATTGCTTCCGGATTAGCAGAAGCTATTTTAGTAGCACCTTTCGACCATTTGACGAATCCTAAGTCTAGAACAGAGGCAGACACTGTCAGATTATCCATAATTTTATAAGAAGCTCCCAAATCAATACCGAAACCATAACCTGCAATACCCAACTTACCACTATCAAAATCAAAGTCGCTGATATAGTCTTGACCGTTTTCTTCTACCAATTCCAGTCCTTTGAAAGAACTTTCTAGATGAGCATCAACTGTCAGCTTTGCATGATAACCTTTAATTTCATTTTGCAAAGCTTCTATCTCTTTCGCAGCCTGTACAGGATCACTGCTAAACTGAATATTCTGTAATTGGCTGATGCGGGTATCACTCGGAAGATTAGCGTTCATCATTACATTGTTGATCTTCAGATTCATATTACCGATACCCAGCAATACTTTCACCTTACCACCGACTGTCAAACGGTTATTGATCTGACGCGCATACCCTAAACCAACTTCACCATAAGCGTTAATATCCAGTTTCTGACCGCTGATATCGTAATTGCTGTTTCTCCAGTTATCTTCAAGCGCATCCATCTCATTCAGGAAAGTAAACATGGAACGGGTAAGGCTTGCACCTATATCCGCACGAACACCTACATTGAATGACCAAAAGTTCTTTCCTTTATACCATCCGGCAGAAAGAATCTCCGTGCTTACGTTTACATTTAAGTTGTTTTTATCTTTCAGACGGCTGAGGAAATCGGGATTAGAGTAGAAATTGTCGCTATCGTCAATAATGTCGATAATATCCTGATAACCCAATGAAGTGGACCCGACAGTAGCATTGACCGATCCCAATACCGGAATATTAAAATACCCCTGAGTCGGAATCAGAGCCGGATTCAATTGTTGCCGATAATGAGTACCTTCCATAAAATAAGAAGTACGTAAAAACTGCGCATTGGCAGGTAAAACAAAACCCATCATAAGAAGTAAAGCCCCCATCAACTTCTTAGATGCATAAAGTCTGCTTGTTGTCATGATTTTATCTTTTTTTAATTCTTGTTATCGAATGCAAATATATAGCATTTAAGTAACAAATAAAAGCACAAGTCAACACTTTTTTAGCATAAACCGAACATTTTCATGGCTATTTGGAGAAAATTCGTGCTTATTCTGCAAAAATATGTAGAAAGTGAAACAAAAGACAATATCAGAAATTCAGGTTCAACTGCCCGTCACCAAGCAGATTGAAGGTCATTCGGTGGTAAGGGGTCGTTCCATGTTCGGCGATGGCGGCACGATGTTTTTTAGTCGGGTAACCTTTATTCTTATTCCAGTCATAAAACGGATATTCTTCGTGAAGACGATTCATATAATCATCTCTGTAGGTTTTAGCCAGTATAGAAGCGGCGGCTATCGAGAGATATTTACCGTCTCCTTTTATCACGGTAGTATGAGGAATGTCAGGATATTTATTGAAACGGTTTCCGTCGATCAGCAAATGCTGAGGACGGACAGAGAGCTGATCGACAGCCCGGTGCATCGCCAGAAAGGAGGCGCGGAGAATGTTTATCTCGTCTATCTCTTCGGGCGACACCACTCCTACCGCCCATGCCAGCGCTTCTTTCTCTATCACTTCACGAAGTGCGTAGCGTTGCTTCTCGGTCAGTTGCTTCGAATCATTCAGCAACTCATTCTTGAAATCTCTAGGAAGAATGACGGCGGCAGCATACACTGATCCTGCCAGGCAACCGCGGCCGGCCTCATCGCAGCCGGCCTCTATCAGGTCTTTATTTAAGTAAGGTAGTAGCATACTTATTCTTTTTTTTATCTGCCACAAAGATAAAGGAAATAAAAAAGGAGACCTCATCCAAGGTCCCCTTTTTCCGTCATTCATTCACACAAACAAACAATTGTTCCCCAAATATATTCTACCGGTTCACAGCCCTAGCGACCGGAACCATCACCCTACCATTCGTTTTACAGATTTTGTTCGTTGATAACATCAGCCTTTCCCCTTAGCCATTATGATAGATTTCTTCCATTTCCCCTTTATAACTTATAATATATCGTCTTGCAAAAGTATCTAAATAATAAGAGACGAGAAAATGGCTTTGAGCGAGTATTTGCATGAAATGCCCCGAAACAGGATTATCTGCCGGAAAAAAGTGATTAAGTGCGCAAAAAAGGTGTTTACCCGGTTCTATATAATCAGAAGGCGATAAGCGGACTTATCTCCGGCTATCGCCCTCTTCAATAAACAAACCTTCTCTTAGTTAAAACAAACTCCAGGCAACGGTAAGCCCTGCCATCACAATGGCTACCATGCTCATAAGCTTGATTAAAATATTCAGACTCGGGCCGGAAGTATCCTTAAACGGGTCGCCCACAGTATCGCCTACTACGGTTGCCTTATGCACTTCACTGCCTTTGCCTCCAAAGTTCCCCTCTTCTACATATTTCTTCGCATTATCCCACGCACCGCCTGCATTGGCCATAAAGATAGCCAGCACAAAACCTGTGCTCAAACCGCCGATCAACAGTCCCAGTACTCCGGTCACTCCGAAGATTAATCCGGTAGCGATAGGCGCAAGGATAGCAATCAGCGACGGAATCACCATTTCGCGCTGCGCACCCTTGGTTGAGATAGCCACACAACGTTCATAATCCGGCTCGGCTTCTCCTGTCAGAATGCCTTTAATCTCACGGAACTGACGACGCACCTCATCCACCATGTGTCCGGCTGCGCGGCCGACCGCATTCATCGTCAGTCCACAGAACAGGAACGCCATCATCGAACCGAGGAATATACCGGAAAGAACTTTGGGATTCATCAGCGTCACGTCGTAATAGTTCATGAAATCGACAAAGGTAGCATTGGCGGTAGAGACGACATCGCCGTTCGGCATACTCAGGTCTATTGTTCCCAAGCGGGTCAGACCGATACGGATTTCTTCGATATAGGATGCCAGCAAAGCCAGTCCGGTCAATGCAGCGGAACCGATAGCAAAACCTTTTCCGGTTGCCGCGGTTGTATTTCCCAAAGAGTCGAGCGCATCGGTACGCTTGCGGACTTCGGCACCCAGACCGGCCATTTCCGCATTACCGCCTGCATTATCAGCAATCGGGCCGTAAGCGTCCGTAGCCAGTGTGATTCCTAATGTGGACAGCATACCGACAGCGGCAATACCGATACCGTAGAGTCCCATACCCACGTTGGAGAAGTCGAAACCGGAAGCAAGCAGGAAGGAGGCAATGATGCCCACCACCACCGCAATCACGGGAATAGCCGTAGAAAGCATACCCAGACCGATACCGGAAATAATGACGGTGGCAGGTCCGGTCTTTCCGCTTTCACTCAGTTTCTGAGTAGGGCGATACGACTGGGAAGTATAATATTCGGTAGAACGTCCGATCACAATGCCGACCAACAGGCCGACTACGACAGCGCATGAAATCCAAATCCAGTTGTCCAACTGCAAGAGCCACAGGATTAAGAAGGTAGCAGCCACAATCAGCACGGAACTCAGGTTTGTTCCGAATGCCAGCGAGCCGAGCAAATCTTTCACCGTCGCATTTTCTTTGGTGCGCACGGAGAAGATGCCGATAATGGAAAGCAGAATACCTACCGCAGCAATCAGCATCGGGGCAATAACTGCTTTGAACTGCATGACCGTATCTGCCGAATGTATAAAGGCGGCAGCACCCAATGCGGCAGTCGCCAGGATAGAACCGCAATAAGATTCGTACAAGTCGGCTCCCATACCTGCCACGTCGCCTACGTTATCGCCTACATTATCGGCAATGGTGGCAGGGTTTCGCGGATCGTCTTCGGGAATTCCGGCTTCTACCTTACCCACAAGGTCGGCGCCTACGTCGGCAGCTTTTGTATATATACCGCCACCTACACGGGCAAAGAGCGCCTGTGTGGAAGCTCCCATACCGAACGTCAGCATCGTGGTAGTGATTACGCAAAGTTTATGAGTCGGTGTCAGTGCGTCGGCGGGAATCACCGCGTTCAGCAACAGATACCAGAAAGATATATCGAGCAACCCCAGTCCGACTACAACGAGTCCCATTACCGCACCACTGCGGAAAGCGATTCTCAGTCCGGAGTTCAATGAATTGCGTGCCGCATTCGCCGTACGTGCCGAAGCATAGGTTGCCGTCTTCATACCCAGGAAACCGGAAAGACCGGAGAAGAAACCACCCGTCAGGAAAGCTATGGGAACCCACACATTCTGAACATGAAAGCCATAAGCCATAATTGAAAACAAAATAACCAGCCCAAGGAAAACACAACCTACAATCTTGTACTGTTGTTTCAGATAAGACATAGCTCCCTTGCGTACCGCAGCGGCTATTTTTATCATTTGGGGAGTACCTTCACTCTCTTTCATCATCTGCTTATGGAAGTAATAAGCAAAACAGAGGGCTAACACTGAAGCGACCGGAACCAGCCAGAAAAGAATGCTATCCATAGAATTAATTATTAAAGGGTTTTATGGAGGCTAAAAGT
>ENA-UERZ01002107-UERZ01002107.1-human-gut-metagenome-genome-assembly--contig:-NODE-2107-length-11883-cov-8.809673_pt1 | contig 11883 bp, 9 predicted proteins | sample MGYA00242997_ERZ507998 | MGnify/ENA primary metagenome ERZ507998 (study PRJEB26167, sample SAMN06115470) | human gut metagenome | host: Homo sapiens | place: China:Henan | collected 2016-06-23 | study... | reverse complement strand
CGCCCTGCCGTAATTTATATATTGGAGTAGATGAAGGGAGGAAGCTGATATAGACAACAGGATTTATGGATATATCCGGGTTTCAACCAGAGAACAGAACGAAGAACGGCAGGTCATCGCCATGCGGGAAGTCGGGGTGCCGGACAGAAATATTTATAAGGACAAACAGTCGGGCAAGGATTTTGACCGCCCGCAGTATAAAAAGCTGCTCCGAAAAATAAAAAAAGACGATCTGCTCTATATCAAGAGCATCGACCGTCTGGGGCGCAACTATACAGAAATTTTGGAGCAATGGCGGTTCCTCACCAAAGAAAAAGGCATTGATATTGTGGTGCTGGATATGCCCCTGCTGGACACCCGGAGGGGAAAGGATTTGCTGGGTACTTTCCTCAGCGACATTGTGCTGCAGGTGCTGTCCTTTGTAGCGGAAAACGAGCGCACCAATATCCGCCAGCGGCAGGCAGAGGGAATTGCGGCGGCAAAGGCCAGGGGGATTCGGTTCGGCCGGCCGCCCAAACCGCTGCCGGACGGTTTTCATCAGGCATACCAGCAATGGAAAAGCGGTGCGCTTACAGGTACGGCGGCGGCCCGAATGTGCAAAATGCCGTTGTCCACGTTCCGCTACCGGGCAGAGATTTACGAAAATGTCCGATTGTTGTAACAGATACCTTTTTACAAAAAAGTGTACCTTTTTGTAAATTACATACAAACATCTTTTAGTATTACGATAGCATAAAAAACGACTCTTTTCAAGATTATAGTTGTTGTTTTGGCTGCCGCATCGGGCCTTACAAAAAGGTACACTTTTTGATAAGGAGGGCCATGCTGTGGGAAACATATCCGGAAATACGCAGTATGAAAGCAACAACACTGTATGTACAGATACGATTTGTAAGAAACTGAAAATGATATTTTCAGTATTATTTTTTGCTCTGATCTGCATTCTGGGGCTTCTTGTTTCATCCACTTACAGTATCCTCGTCAACTGCACCGCGCTGCTATGCCTGCTGCTGTTCCTGATTGTTGGCGGCAGGCTGGCGGACCCAATCGACCGGCTCTCTGCAAAGAAATTCAATGCCCTGTTTGTTTTATTGCTGGGTTCCGCTTTTGCAGTGAGCATTTATCTGGCATATGAAATGCGAATTCATCTGCCGGGAGATACAGACATTATTTTTGCTTCCGTTGCCGACTTATTGCGTGATGGAAAGCTGAATGAAGCCAATCCGCGCATTGACGCGATGCATTATCCCGGGCTTGGGCTTTATACGAACAATGACTATTTCTGCCGGTACCCCAACAACATTGGCCTGCTGATGCTTTATGCAGGTGTGTACGCCTTTGGCGGGAAAACGGGGCTCCCCGCAAGTACGGATGCGGGACATTTGCCGGCAATTGTTATGACCTCTTTGGCGGTGGCCGTGACCATACTCCTGGTATGCCTTTGCATTAAAATTGTATTTAAGAAAAACAGCTATGCGCTGTTTACACTGCTTTTATGCTATGCTTTCCTGCCCTTTGTTTTCAGTATCCCGAATTTTTATACCGATCTTTGGGTTTTGCCTTTTACGGCAGGCGGGGTTTATTGTTACTTAAGCAACAAATTTTCCGCCGCTCCAAAGGGATGGCGCGGTTTCCTTGCCGGGCTGCTGCTTTCTGTTGGTGTGCAAATGAAGATAACAGCGGCCATTGGGTTTGTTGTGATCGTGCTCGATCTGCTTTTGGGCAGGCATGTGCATCGATGGAAAAACCTTGCTTTATTATTCCTTGGCTTTTTCCTTTTTTTATTCGCTTTTACAGCATGGTACCGATACAGCGGTATCATAGATTTTACCAGAAGCGATGAAATCGGCGCGCCGTGGAATCTCTGGGTTTTGTTTGGAAGCCATGACAAGGGCGGCGACACGGAAATTTATAAAGATACTGCTTTTGCGGCTGCGTTCCCGACAATGGAAGAACGTTCGGCTGCAATTTGGAAGCGCATCTTTGAGAATTACCGGTCGTACTCTTTTTCTGAATTTCTGGAATTGCTCCGCAATAAACTTCTGTTTGCCTGGAACAACAGCATGTTCGAGAGCAGCGAGTATCTGCTGTGGCCGCTTGAGTCAAACTGGACGGTTTATATAACACAGCCGCAATTTTTCCCCACACAGCTGATACGCGCTTACAGCACCATTTATATGCTGTTTTTATATGCTGCGAATATCCTGAGCGCGGGCGTTGCACTGTTTCGGAAGAAAATAAATTTTACATTTATTCCCAACCTTTTCGTTTTCGGAACGATGCTCTATCTTCTGATATTTGAGAATGCGCCCCGCCGTGCGATGATTGCGGTTCCATTTATGATATACAACGTAATATTTTTATTGTCGCAATGGCGTGACAAGCCGGACGGTGCTCAATTGGCGGAGCGCTTTCGCATGCGCATCCATAAAAACTGAATTTTGGTTTTACATTGTGACAGGAAAGGGATGCAAGGACTTGACAAAGCTTGAAAAAGGAATACTGGAATTGCTTCAAAAGCACATGGCGAAAATTGGATTTTTCACATTGCTGTTTTTTTCCATGCTATTGCGCTGGGTGCTGCTCCCTTATGGGTCGAACGATTTTCTGGATTTTTTACGGCCCTGGTATGAGGAGATCCGCGCATCGGGCGGGATGACGGCATTGAAAAACGAAATTGGCGATTACAATTATTTATACCGTTTTTTGCTTGCGGTATTCTCGTACATCCCGAACCCCATGATTGCCGTAAAACTGCTCTCCTTACTGTTTGACTATATAGGCGCGGCGGGCGGCGCGTTTTTGGTTTGGACGCTTTTGGCTGATTCACCGTCTGTCCCGCTTTCATCGCGGCGCTTCTATGCCGGCGCAACGGCAATTGCACTGCTGTTTTGTCCCACGGTATTGTTGAATGCCGCAGTGTGGGCGCAATGTGATTTTATGTATGTTTCATGCCTGCTATTTTGCCTTGCCTTTTTTTGGCGGGAACGCTATTTTTCTGCGTTCATCTGGTACGGGCTGGCGTTCAGCTTTAAATTGCAGGCTGTTTTTTTGCTGCCTGTTCTGTTTCTCCTTTACATACATCGAAAAAATTTTTCCGTTTTGTATTTTTTGCTGATTCCCGGCACGCTCCTCGCAACCGGTTTTCCGGTGATTCTGGCCCGGTGGACAGTAGTGGGGCCCGCCGCGCTGCTGGAGCCTTTCCAGGTGTATTTCAGCCAGACCGGCACCTATCGAATTCTGACGCTTAATATGCCAAATGTCTACTCTTTTTTAAGCGGGATGGAGTATCAGATCAATATACATATCGCCGACATATACAACTACTGCCGGTTGGCGGGGATTCTGTTTACGCTTGCTCTGTTGGGCGGCGCTGTGCTGTTTTTTCTGGTTAAAAATTGGGATTTGGATGCAAAAGGATATTTATTATTCAGTATCTTTTCGGTTTATACATGCATTATGTTTTTGCCTTCCATGCATGAGCGGTATGGATTCTGTGCGACGATTCTTTTGCTCCTATACTATATTCTCTATCGAGAGCTTGGACAATGGATTCTTACATACCTTTTTGTTGAATGTTCTGTATATGTTGCCGTGTTAACTGAACTTTCACTTCTTCCAGGTTTCAATATTTTGGCTTATATAAATTTAGCTGTATATGCCCGGTTTGCCATTGAGATGTATCGTCATTTTTCTTCGACAACATTTCAAAAGGGGAAAGCTTTGTACAAAAGCATGGTTGGGAGCCATCAACACCCGAGTGGCCGGATGAAGCAGTATGGCAGTCATTCTAAATGAATTTGACAGACGGGCTGAAAACAGAAGACCCATCCGTGCTTTTTTGCAAGGCCCAATGAGGTGTCAAAACAACGGCTGTATCCTTGAAAACAGCCGCTGTTTATGCTATCGTATAGACATGTATAATTTGCAAAAGGTACACTTTTGGATAAGGAGGCCCATACTGTGGAGGGCATGGGTATGGCTATAATGGAAGTTTTGCTGCCGGTTATTTTTTTGAATGTGTGCGGGATGCTGCTCAAAGCCAAATTTGGCCTTGACGGCGCGGAAAGCTACCTCATCGCGCTCATGGGCGTTCTCTCTTTTCTCTATATCGGCGGTATTTTTAATTTGCTTTTACCGGCGGCCGCGGGTATATTTATCGGAATACTTCTATTACTGCTTGCAGCTGTGAAAAAAAGCCGTTCTCAAAAGCGCTCTCTGGCTGCTGTATGCGGGCTAAAAGAATACTTTAACCCATTTGTCCTTTTGAACAATTTATCCTGTCTTGTTTTTACCGTTATATTTTCCATTAGCAATCCGCTGTTCTATTATTGGGATGAACTGGCTTTTTGGGGAACTTCGGCGAAAGCCACAAAGCTTTTAGACCGCCTGTACTCCATTTGGCCCACGCCGCTGCACAATCATCTGCCACCCTCAAATGCCCTGTTGAATTATTTTTTTAATTTTTTCTCAGTGGATTTTCAGCCGTATATCCTGTTGCTTTCTTATGCGTTCTTATTCTTCGCGGTGTTTTCGGCGGTAGCCGAACTTGCATACCGCAAAAGCGGCAGTCTGCCTTTTGCAGTCGTGACATATGTATTATTGTTGCTTTCTCCGTTCATGTGTGTGGCACATAAGGAATTGTTGAATTACGAATCTCTGCTGTATGCTTATGGCACGGCCATGGTTGATTTTAACATAGCTGTGGTTTTTTTATCGGCCATAGCGCTGTATTTGAGCAGCCCGGCAAAAAAATGGTATTTGCTGCCTCTCGTTTTTCTTGTAAACATGAAAAATACAGGTGTGTTTTTTGCTTTGCTCGCGGTATGCGTGATACTGTGCCTTGCGGCGTTCGACGCGCGGGCGGGAAAGCGGCTGACGGAAACAGTGAAAAACGGTGCGCTCATGCTTCTGGTTGTTGTTCTTGCGTATGGCTCCTGGTTTGTTCACCTCAGCGCGTTTGAACTCGCCCCGGCGCAGCCGGTCGTCCTTCAGGACCCGGCCTATTTACAGGAGCAGGAAGAGCTCGTCAGGGTAGACGAGACCATTGACCAGAATGTACTCTCTATTTTGGTTCCTCCGCTTCGCTCTGAGCGTTATAACGCTGTAATGGAAACGATGCGCAAGGCCTTTTTGCTGGAGAAGAGCAACCTTTTTATGCCGGATCGGTACTTTGCTGCGGTGCTGGTTGCCGCAGGAGCGTTGGTTTCCGTTTTATCCTCAAGAGGGAAGCGGCTTCGGGCTTTGTGCGTGTTGTCGGGAATTGCGGTTGGCTGTTATGTATACTGTGCTGTCATCAGCTATTTTATTTCATATTACCGGGACGATATGATAGAGTATCCCCGTTACATGAGCAGCTATTATTTCCTGTGGGTATATACAATTATACTTCTTGCCGTGACAGGTGAAAACGGAAGGCGCGGTAAGCAGACCGTGTTCTGTGCGGTTTCGCTGGTTACTTTACTGTTGATCGGAAAAACAGGCCTTGATTATACATCCATCGATGCACCGGATACGCCCTATCTGGAGTATATGGAAACAGAACAGTATGTACGGCAAATCAAGGGCAGTATTGAAAAGGACGATAAAGTATACCTTGTTCTTCCGGACCAGTATACATGGGAATATATAAAGTACGGGTATCATCTGCTGCCGGCCATCTGTAATCAGGATACAAAAGGCACCGGAATTGATTTTACAATCAGCTTTAGAGAAAAGCTTGAGGCTGGCAGCGACAGACGGTATTATAACATTGCTTCGCCTCAGCTATATGCCCGCCTGATGACGGAATATTTTGATTATGTATATGTTGTGAGACCCGATGAGGAATTCAGAGAAAGCTATTCGCATCTGTTTTCAGATGGTATGACGGAGGGGACACTATACAAAATTACAGAACAGAACGTTCCGATGCAGGTGGTTTGATGAAAAGAAAGAAAAATATTTTGTGCCCGCTGCGCTCCACACGGCTGGAGAGCGCTAAAGGTCTGCTCCTTTGTTATGCGGTCTGTGTGATTTTGTTTCTGGGTTTTAAGCTTTGCGCGGGCCTGTGGGTTTTTTACGGGTTCCAAAATGGACGATACGCACAGCGGAATCTGACCTTAAATGATTTTGAACAGTATGGCGTTGAGCAGCTTGATGATATGACGATGGTAAACGCCACGGACGATACACAGCTTTGGATTACAGAGAATATATATAATCTGTATGTCGATTGTGATTTTTCTTATGACCCGGGGGAGTTTCTGGCTTTTTATTCATACAAAGCGGACGGCGTCTTCAGCGCGGAGAGATGCGTAAGGGGAAAGCAGTATGGAAGGTATTATGTTTTTGAATTTCCAATAGGGACAAACCAGATTCGTGTTGACACGGGGGTTCATCCTTCCATTACAGTATCTTTTCAGGAAATCTTGGCAAATAAATACACATTCAATACTGTTATGCGTTTTTCTACCGGGGAGCTGTTTTATCTGCTTGCGGTGCCGGGAGTGATTTACGGAGTGCTGGATTTGATATCCGGTATAAAAATAAAAGGTAACACCGCACAATTCTAAGTGTCGAATCGCGCCGGCGGATTTTTGTGACAGTTGCCGGAAAATCTGCAAGCGAGGCGACGCTTAAGGCATCAGCCGTGAATTGTGCGGTGTTGCCAAAAGAAAAACGGGCCGTATTGTTTTGAAAAAATACCTTATTCCGGCTTATAGGAAGTTAGCTGTACATGTTCGTTTCGCCATGGAGCCGTATCGTCATTTGGCTTCGGAAACGTTTTAAAAGGAAAAAGGCAATAGGGAATGAAATAGGATTCACGTTTGTTTTTTTACAGCTCATATATAGCGTGTTCACAGCCGCAGCGGTTTTCCGCTGCGGCTTTTTCTTTTGGCCGATTCCGGAAAACCGGACGCGCGGGAGCGTACAATGGGGATAGGGTGAGCGGGGCGGATGACAAGACGACGCACACAAAATGATATTTTCGGACTTTGTCAACGCCCCGCCGTCCGAAAGCGGGGGGATGCGCCCGCCGGTTTTTGCGCAGAAAAAACCGGATTGAAAACGAGGAGGGCCGGGGTTTTGCCGTTGGGGACCCGGCGCGGCGCAGCCGTGACGGGGACGGCAAAACATCGGCCCCGGTGGGGCCGATGACCGGCCGCGCGGTTTCGCGGAGCGAAATGCGACCGAACGGGAGCAAGCGCCGGGGTGCGAGCGCGGGGCCAGCCGGGGAACAAAGGAACGTACCCCGGCAGACCCCGCGGGAATATGCGGGGCCACATTTGAGCAAAGCGAAAATGGGGGAGCGAGCACGTTGCCCCCAGTGGGGGCAACGACCGGCTGCGCCGGTTTTTGCGCAGCAAAAACCGAGTTGAAAACGAGGAGGGCCGGGGTTTTGCCGTTGGGGGCCTGGCGCGGCGGAGCCGTGACGGGGACGGCAAAATAGCGGCCCCAGTGGGGCCGGTAACCGGCTGCGCCGGTTTTTGCGCAGCAAAAACCGAGTTGAAAACGAGGAGGCGAGCATACGAGCGCGAAAACTGCAAAAAGCGACAACAGCAAAACAGCGGTGCGGGGCGGCGAAGCCGGGGCCGCGAAGCAGACGGCCGCACAGGGGGATCTCGCGCAGCGAAATGCCGCGCCCGATTTTGCGCGGCAAACCCAAAAGGCGGAAGGGCCGCACGCGCCCGTTCCGGCTTCGCCGCAGCGGGACGCGGCCGAAGGGGGGCAGGCGCGGCGCTCCCCCGCGCCGGACGCTGACGCCGCCTGTGCACAGAGCGCGCAGGAGCTGCTGCAGGCGGCGGCGCGCGCGGCCGTACAGATGCTGGTGCGGACCGTGGACGACGAAAACGCCACGCTGCCCCAGCGGATGGACGCGGCAAAGACCATACTGGACCGCGTATACGGCAAGGCCTCGCAGCCCATCGAAGGAAACGGCGGCGCCGCGGTACAGGTCGTAATGTCAAAAGAAGTACGGGAGCTGATGGGCTGATGCAATGGGACATCGGGAAGCCGAACCCGAGGCAGATCGAATTTTTTAAGGCGCGCGCACGCTTTATCGCATACGGCGGGGCGCGCGGCGGCGGCAAAAGCTGGGCGGTGCGCAAAAAAGCCGCCGGGCTGGCGCTGTCTTACCCGGGCGCCGGCATTTTGATCGTGCGCCGCACGTTCCCGGAGCTGCGGGAAAACCATATCCTGCCGATGACGGCGGACCTTGCGGGCATTGCCCGGTACCGGGACGCGGACAAATCCTTCACGTTCCCCGGCGGCAGCCGCATCGTATTCGGTTATTGCAGCAGCGAGAGCGACGTGCTGCAATACCAGGGGCAGGAGTACGACGTTATTTTTATGGACGAGGCCACGCAGTTCACGGAGTTCCAGTTCACCACGCTGACGGCATGCCTGCGCGGCGCCAACGACTTCCCAAAGCGCTTTTATCTGACCTGCAACCCCGGCGGCGTGGGGCACGCCTGGGTGAAGCGGCTGTTCATCGACAGGCGGTACAAAAAGACGGAGCATCCCGAAGACTATGTGTTTATCGCCGCCAATGTGTACGACAATCACGCGCTGATGGAACATGACCCGGACTATGTGCGCATGCTGGAAAATCTGCCGGAGGAACAGCGCCGGGCGTGGCTGCTGGGACAGTGGGACATTTTCGAGGGCCAGTATTTCGCGGAATTTGACCGCAATGTGCACGTGTGCAGGCCGCACGGCATCCCGGCGCACTGGCGGCGCTATGTGACGCTGGATTACGGCATGGACATGCTGGCGGCGCTTTGGGTGGCTGTGGACGAGCAGGGGCGCGCCGTTGTGTACCGGGAGCTGTACGAGGGACGGGACAACGGAAAAGGGGAAAACGGCCAGGGACATATCATCAGCGCGGCGGCGCGGCGGCTGCTGGAGGTGAACGGCGGCGACGCGGTGCAGGCCTGGCTGGCTCCGCCGGACCTGTGGAACCGCAGGCAGGACACGGGAAAAAGCGCGGCGGAGCTGTTTTTGGAGAACGGCGTGCCGCTTACAAAGACGGGCAACAGCCGTGTGGCCGGATGGCTGGCGGTGCGGGAATTTCTGGCGCCGGGGCCGGGCGGACAGGCGCGGGGTGGCGAAGCCACGCGGGCGCAAGCCCGCGACCGCGCACGCCGGTTTTGCGTGCAAAACCGAGTTGAAAACGAGGAGGCGCGGGGTGGCGAAGCCGCGCAAACGCTCCGCCTGCGAACGTCCGGCCCGGCTTTGTGCAGCGAAACGGAGGCGGAAGCGCCGCAGGCGTCCGGCCCGGCTTTGCCGCGGCTGCGCATCTTCGACACCTGCGCAAACCTGATCCGCACGCTGCCTGCCCTGCGGCACGACGAACGGAAGCCGGAGGACGCGGCGGTCACGCCCCACGAGCTGACCCACGCACCGGACGCTTTGCGCGGCTTCTGCACCTACTGGAGCACGGCGGCGCATGCGCCCGAGGCTGCAGTCCACGACATCCTGCGGGATGATTTCAACATGAAAAAGCCCACGGCGGGACCGCTGGGGCAAGGAGGGAAATATCGTGTTATCTGATCTTTTAACGTTTGTTCTGGCGCTTGCGGTATGCGGCATGGCGGTGCTGTGCGTATACTGCTACCGCCTCGGGCTGCGGGACGGCGGCTTCGCGCGGCGAAACGGCGGAGCGCGGCGGCGACTGCCTCTGCGAAACGGGGGAGGCGGCGAAAAGGAAAGCGTTTCCGAGCGTGGGTTTTGCACAGCGGAACGCGGCCGAACGGGAGCGGGGCGGCCCAGGCACGGCGGCCCGCGGGACGGCGAAGCCCCGCGGGCGGAGGCGGCCGGGGCAGCCCGCGGCGGCTTTGCACAGCAGACCGCGGCCGGGCACGCGGCTGCGCCCGCGCGGGCGGAGGGATGGCGCGCGGACAAATATGACGCGATTCTGGCGAACATCGACGCATACGACGGGACAGAGAAAGGACAGAAGGTGATCGAATGATGCAGGAAAAGGAATGTACGGATATCTGGCGCAGGTATCAGGCGGGCAAGGACCATCACAACCGGACGAACATGTATACGCAGGCGGAAAAGTGCCACCGCTTTTACGAGGGCGACCAATGGCACGGGCTGCAGGCCGGCGACGAAGAGCTTCCCATGCTGAACTTTATTAAGCCCATCTGCCGCTACAAAATCGTGATGGTGGCGATGAACGACACCGCGATCCTGTTTTCTCCGATGGACAACGACCCGAAAAAGGCGGAGATCTGCGAAGCGCTGACGGCGTTTGCGGCGGCGCAGTGGGAAAAGGGCAAGCTGGACAGCAAGAAATGGGCCGTTGTGAAAAACGCGTGCATTACCGGCGACCATTATCTGTACTGCTTCGACGAGCGCACGCCCAGCGAGAGCGTTGTCACGGACATGACCCCGCGGCTGAAAATGCGGCTGATCGACAAAACGGCGCTGTATTTGGCCGACGAGCAGGAGCCGAACCTGGAGGAACAGGAATGGATCATCATCGCCGAGCGCGTACCGGTGGAAAACGTGCGCAGGCAGGCCAAAGACAACGGGCTGCCCGAGGCGGAGATACGCCGGATTGTATCCGACGAGGCGGACGAAACCCAGCTTGGCGTGACGGGCGCGGACGAGGTGCAGACGGACAGCGGCAAATGCACGAGCCTTCTGTTCATGCGCAAGACGGACGGCGGCGTTGCGTTCTGCCGCTCCACACAGGCCGTTGTGTACCAGCCCATGCAAACCATCCGCGGCCTGGACGTTTACCCGGTGTGCGGCATGCGCTGGGAAGAAAAAATGGGCAGCGCCCGGGGCGTGGGCGTTGTGGAGCGGCTGATTCCGAACCAGATCGAGGTGAACCGCACGCTGGCGCGGCGGGCCATCTGCGTGAAGCGGTACAGCTTCCCCACGGTGGTGTACGACCAGGACAAGCTGCTGGCGCCGGAGAAGCTGGGCGTCGTGGGGGCGAGCATCGGCGTGAAAAACCTGAACGCGAACCCGGTGGGCAGCTTTGTGCAGTACCTGAGCCCCGCGCCCATCAGCGGCGACGCGGCGAATTTACAGGCCGAGCTTGTGGGCACCAGCCGGGAGCTGGAGGGCGCGGGCGAGGCCGCGACCGGACAGGTGGACCCCACGAAGGCCAGCGGCGAGGCCATCAAGGCGGCCCGCGACCAGAGCGCCATCAGCCTGAACGAGCAGAGCGCGGCCTACAAGCAGTTTGTGGAGGACCTGGCGATGATCTGGTACAAGCTGTGGGTGGCGTATTCGGTGCGGGGGCTGCGGCTGGCGGACGGCACGCTGCTGCCGCACGCGGAGCTGGAGGCGCTGGACGTCGACATAAAAATCGACATTTCGCCCATCGACCCGTACAGCGTGCTTTCCCGCGAGCTTTCGCTGGAAAACGCGCTGGCGCAGCAGCATATCACATTTGAGGAATACGTGGAGGCGCTGGACGACAATTCCGGCGTGCCGAAGGACAAGTTCCGGGCCATTCTGGACAGGCGCCGGGGGGCCGCGCCGGAGCAAAGCGAAAGCGGGGCAGGCCAAAACATCGGCCCCGGCGGGGCGGCGGGCGCGTTTTCACCGGAGAAGGCGCTGCCCGGCATGGAGCTTGCGGGCGGTGGCGTGCCGGGCGGTTTGCCCGGCGCGGGAATGTCCGTGCAGGGCGGCGCGGGGCTCTTCCCGGGGATGGGTCCGGCGATGGCGTAGGAACGGGCGGCGGGAACGGAAGCCGCGTGTGGGAAAAGAGGAAGGCCCCCGCTTTCGCGGGGGCTGATTACGAAATCTGCCGATGGCGTTACTTTCTTAATGTTAAGAAAGTAACCAAAGAGCGCCGGGTTTTTGCCGTTGGGGCCCCGGCGCGGCGCAGCCGTGACGGGAACGGCAAAATAGCGGTGCGGGGTGGCGAAGCCATGG
>ENA-UERZ01002081-UERZ01002081.1-human-gut-metagenome-genome-assembly--contig:-NODE-2081-length-12037-cov-3.608863_pt1 | contig 12037 bp, 10 predicted proteins | sample MGYA00242997_ERZ507998 | MGnify/ENA primary metagenome ERZ507998 (study PRJEB26167, sample SAMN06115470) | human gut metagenome | host: Homo sapiens | place: China:Henan | collected 2016-06-23... | reverse complement strand
GCTCGTGCTTCCCCAAGGACGTGAAAGCCCTGGCCCGTACGGCCCAGGAACACGGTTATCCGATGCAGGTCATCGAGGCGGTGGAACGGGTCAACGAAGGGCAGAAATCCATCCTGTTCGGCAAACTGCAACGGGCACTGGGCGACCTGCACGGAAAAACCATCGCGATATGGGGCCTCGCGTTCAAGCCCGAAACGGACGACATGCGCGAAGCGCCGGCACTGGTGGTGATCGACCTGTTGCGTAAGGCGGGCGCCACGGTTCGGGTCTACGACCCCGTGGCGATGGAGGAAGCCCGCCGCAGGATCGGCGACGAAGGGGTGCCTCACGCAGCTTCGAGGTACGAAGCTGCAAAGGGCGCCGATGCCATCGCACTCGTCACGGAGTGGAAACAGTTCCGGATGCCCGACTGGCCGCAATTGCTCACGCTCATGCGCGACAACATCCTGGTCGACGGCCGCAACATCTTCGACAAGGAAGAGGTGCTCAACGCCGGGCTGCGCTACTACGGCATCGGAAAATAATACTCTTACGGCACATAACGACACAATCCCCGGAGCTTCTGCTTCGGGGATTGTCCTTGTCGCCTGCACCGCCTGCTACACCTACCCCGCGATGCGGCTCGCACCCCGAAAACCCGACGCAGCATAACGGCAAAACGAGAGGCGGTTCCGCAGGGAACCGCCTCTCGCGCATCCGTAATCCGGCCCGCCGTTACTTGCGAACCTTCACAATGATCTTGCGTACATTGCCCTCGCCGATCATCGGCGCATGGCCGTCCTCGGGGAAGAAGATCGTGAACTGCCCCGGGCGCAGCGTATAGAAGGTCTGCGGCTCATCGTCGAAGAAACGGATATCCTTCCCGGCATCGAATTCGCCCAGCGGCTTGCGCAGGTCGGCACGCTCGCTCCACCCGAAGGTCTCCTGCTCACCGCGGATCAGCACCTGGATGTCGATATAGGCGTCGTGTATTTCGAGTTTGGCATCCGCCGGTTTTTTCAGCTCAGGTTCCATTACGTTGACATAGATGTCCTTGCCGTCGAGTTCATGGATCCCCGGCTCCATCGTTTCCCAGTCGGTCGAAGCGATGAAGCCGAAGGCTTTTTCCAGACGCGGGCTCACCGGATAATAGAGCGCGCTGTTCTTCAAAGAGTCGAAAATCATAGTTTATCGGATTAGTTATTCAGTAGATTCTTTTGGAGACGCACCACGACGGGCAGGTGATCCGAATATTCGACCTGCGGCACCTCGTAGGAAACCGGGTCGAAACTGTCGGAGCAGAGGACATAGTCGATACGCAGCGTATTGAAGAAGCCGCGGAAAGTATGCGAATAGCCCGAACCGCTCTTGCTGAAAGCGTCGTTCAGCCCCCCGGCCATCGTGCGGTAAACATAGGACATCGGCGTATCGTTGAAATCGCCGCAGACGATGCACCGCGCACGCGCGTCGGCGATGACATCGGCAATGCTATCGACCTGTGCGGCACGCAGGATGCTGTTCTCGCGCAGGCGGCTCACGATGCTGCGGATCTTGACTTCGCGTGCCGTGTCGGAGATGAAATCGCGGTTGGTGATATATTCGTTGTCGGCCGCCTTGATCGCCGTCGAACGCAGGTGGTTGTTGAACACGCGCACCGTATCGTCACCGATCAGCAGGTCGGCCCAGACCGACGTATTGGGGGTCAGGACGATGCCCGAGCGCAGGATACGGTATTTGCTCAGGATGAAAAGCGATGCCCCATACAGCGAATCGGGAGCCTGCGTGCGGCCGAAGGCCGCGCTTTCGTATTTCTCGTCCAACAGGGCGAAATCGTCGGATTTCTCGGCCAGGCGGGCATTGAACTCCTGCATGCAGACGATATCGGGATCGTATTCGCCGATCAGGCGCACGATGTCATCGACATTGCTGGCTCCGCTTTCGCCGAAGAAACTGCGCACGTTATAGGTCATGACCTTGAAAGCCCGGCGGTCGTAGCTCTCCTCGCCGTAGCTGCGGCGGAATTCGGGCTTATAGAAGAGCGAAACCTTGAAGAGGCCGATGACGACCAGCGCCAGTATCGTTCCGGCGCGGAGCAACCGCCAGCGGATGACCCAGTAGAGCGCCAGGATGACCGTAGCGACGTAGATCGCCGGGGCGGCAAGCCCCAGCAGGGGAAAGAACCAGACCCCGGCGGGGTTCACATAAGGGACGAAATAGGTGACGGCCATCGTGGCCCCGACAACGACGGTCAGGAGCGTCATCACCAGGTCGAGCAGCCACATGAGCAGGCTGCGGTGCGGTTTCTCCCCGCGCCGGCTGCCGTAATCGTTCTTATAGAATTCGCCGGACATCGGCTCAGAAGCGGATTATGCCGCGCTGCTTCCACCAGTGGAGCAGCAGGAAACCCCAAAGCATACCGCCCACGTGGGCGAAATGCGCCACATTGCCTACGCCGCGCCAGCCGAGGAAAAGTTCGATGACGCCGTAGATGATGACGAACCATTTGGCCTTCATCGGGATCGGCGGGATCAGCAGCATGATGACCGCATTGGGGTGCATGACGCCGAAGGCGAGCAGCAGCCCCATCACCGCGCCCGAAGGACCAGCGACATGGGCAGCTCGCCGAACGCCAGCGCCGTGAAATACTGGATCAGCGCCGCACCGATGCCGCAAACCATGTAATAGGTCAGGAAACGCTTCGACCCCAATTCGTATTCCAACGTACGTCCGAACATCCACAAGGCGAACATATTGAAGAAGATATGCTCGAAATTGGCATGCACGAACATATAGGTGACGAACTGGTAGGTGTGGAACAACGGCGCTCCCAGCCACAGGGCGCAATACTCCATGATGGCGTTATGTGCCGGTTGGATCAGGGCCGTAGCCATGTAGACCAGGGCATTGATGATTATCAGGTTTTTCACCACCGGGGGTGTCTGAAAATAGCTGTTCATTGCGTAAAATTTTTACAAAAGTACGTTTTTCCACCGGATTATCCCAGTTTGGTACGGATATCTTCGGGGGTTATTTCTGCAGTTATGGCTTTGCCCGAGGGCGAGAAACTGAAATTGCCCGTAGCGGCGAGCTGGGCGAGCAGTACGGCGGCTTCGTCGCGCGACATATTGCGGGGAATGCCTTTCGCCCCGCCGCGCGCCATGACGGCGGCGATCTTCTCGCGGCGCTGATCCGCGAGCGACACGGGCGTCGAAAAGGCTTGCAGCAGGTCGTAGACCATCTGGTCGACGGCATCGGCCGGCATATCGGCCGGAGTGCCCTTGACCTCGATCGTCCCCTCCCCCGCAAAGTCGATGTCGAATCCCAGCGACGCGAATTCCACGGCGTTCTCCTCGAGCAGCGCATATTCGTCGCCCGACAACACCAGCCGCTCGGGAAAAAGCAGTTGCTGGCTCACGGAAGACCCGTTTCCGAGCATCTTCAGGTAATCCTCATAAAGAATGCGCTCACGGGCGCGGCGCACGTCCACCACCACGAACCGTCCGCCCAGCAGGGCGGCGACATAGCCGCCTCCGAGCGGCAGCGGATCGGTAAATTCCGGACGCCCCTCTACCGCCAGCCGCTGCTGCCCGGCCGTAGCCCCGGAAGGGATGAACTCCAGGGCACTCGTCCCGAACCCGGCGCCGGACTCCACCTCGAAACTGCTCCCCGAAACGAAATCCTCGAACCCGTCGGCTGCCGAGGAAGGGATGGTGAAATCCTCCCCCGCCGGCGGGGTTTGCGGAAGGGTAAATCCGCTGCCGGCGCTGCGCAGCCCGCCGGGCAGGCTGCCACCGGACGCACTGTCCCCCGACTTGCCGCCGCCCATACCGGCGCGCGGGGCGAAGCCCGTCCCGGCCGTATCGGAAAGCGTCTGTCCGCGATCGTCGTACGGGACATCGAAGCCCGTGAAATCGACATTGGGATCAGGTGCCGTAGGGTCGATATACTCCTCGCGGAACGGATTGTAGTCGCCGTTGGACATGGCGCGGGGCTCGCTGTAGACGGCCCCTTTGCTCAATGCCGGGATCTCGACGATGCCGTCGCGGTCGAAATCCATCAGCGGCACGGCCCCCGTCTTGGCGAGCGTCTCGCGCACGGCGGCGTTGATGATCTGCCAGACGGCCTCCTCGTCGGCGAATTTCACTTCGGTCTTCTGCGGGTGGACATTGACGTCGATGCGCGAAGGGTCGATCGTCAGGTAGAGGAAATAGGAAGGCGAACTGCTCTCGGGGATCAGTTTCTCATAGGCCTTCATGATGGCGCTCGTGAGGTACGAACTCTTGAAATAACGTCCGTTGACGAAGAGGTACTGCTCGCCGTTGCGCCGCTTGGCGGCAGCCGGACGGCCGATATAGCCCCCGATGCGGGCGATCGAGGTGTCGGCATCGACCTCCAGCAGGTTCTGCTTGATATGGCGTCCCACCACATCGACGATACGTCCCGCCAGCGACGTGGCACAGAGCGTATAGACCGGGGCGTCGTTGGCGTAAAGTTCGAAGGCGATATGGGGATTGCACAGCGCAACACGCTGGAATTCGGCCTTGATCTGTGCGGCCGAAGTCGTACTCTTGTCAAGGAAACGACGGCGGGCGGGCACGTTGTAAAAGAGGTTGCGCACGAAGAACTGCGCCCCCACGGGACACATCACGGGAGTCTGCCCGGCGAACTGGCCGCCGTTGATCTCGGTCTGGGTACCCACTTCGTCGCCCTCCTGCCGCGTGCGCAGTTCGACCTGCGCCACGGCCGCGATCGAAGCGAGCGCCTCGCCGCGGAACCCGAACGTATCGAGGGCGTAGATGTCTTCGACGGAAGTTATCTTGCTGGTGGCATGGCGGTCGAAGGCCATACGCGCGTCGATGGGCGACATGCCCGAGCCGTCGTCGACGATCTGGATCAAATCCTTGCCCCCGTCACGGAAGTTGACCTTCACGGTACGGGCACCGGCGTCGATGGCGTTCTCCATCATCTCCTTGACCACCGATGCGGGACGGTTGACGACCTCGCCCGCAGCAATCTGGTTGGCGACGACTTCGGGTAATAATCTGATCTTATCTGCCATTTATTCCTGATAATCGTTGGGAACCACCGTGATAGGCTGCTCCTGCCACTCTACGTCGGAAATACCCGTCTGGTCGAGCCCGTTGCGCGGAGCGGATTCGGTGGCAGCGGATTCGGTCTGTGCCGGCGCCGTACGGGCGCGCAGGAACACATCGGCGAGCTTCGGATAAAGGATGTAGATGAACAGCAAGACGATAACTGCGGCACCGACCATCTTCCAGATGCGCATACGCCCCTTGTCATCCTCCTTGGAACGGCGGGCGGCACGGGCATCGCGCTGCGTACGGATATATTGTCCGGGACGGTACTCACGATCCCCGTCTTCGGCCCTTTCGCCGCGAAGTTCGGCACGGCGCTGCTCGCGCGCCTCCTTTTCGGGATCGTAGTAGCGCGGTATGTAGTTGAACTTGTTGGCGTGTCTCTTGAACGGGGTGAAACCTAACATGGCGTGTCCTCCTAATTATTTTTGGTAAAGATACGAATTCTCCGGCAATTTTATTGCCTGCAAAACCCTTTTTTCCGCCTGCGGCGCCCGTAAAGTCCTGCCGAGGATGCGGCGCCAGACGTCCGATGCCCCGCAGCAGGGAGAGAGGGGGGGGGCAAGCGGTGCGGAAGAGGAAGCACTCCTCAGACAGGCCGACAATAGCCGCAACCGCCCCGGAAAAGGCGGCGGGGAATACGCCCGCAAACCTCCGTGCACCGCAGCGGAAGAGGCGCTGCGAACGGCGGCGGAATGCCGTGGCCGCAAAGTCCCTCGACATCCCGCCGCATATGCAAACCGCGGCTTCCCTACCGGAAGAAACTCTTCATCCGCTCGAAGATATTCTGGTTCTTGACCGATTCGGCATGCTGGAAACCGGGCTGCTGCGCCAGTTGTTCGACCAGCCGCTTCTCCTCGGCACTGAGCTTCGAGGGGATCGTGATGTCGACCACGACCAGTTCGTCGCCGCGGCCATAGCCGTTGACGTCGGGCAACCCCTTGCCGCCCAGGCGCAGCACCTTGCCGGCATGCGTTCCCGGGGCGATCTTGATCTTGGCACGGCCATCGACCGTCGGCACCTCGACCGTACCGCCCAGCAGGGCTGTCGTAACGGTGATATTGAGGTTGTGGATCAGGTCGTTGCCGTCACGCACCAGCTCGGGATTGGACTCCTCTTCGATCATGACCTGCAGGTCGCCGTTGACGCCTCCGTGACGGGCGGCATTACCCTTGCCCGTGACGGTGAGCACCATCCCCTCGCCCACGCCGGCCGGGATTCGGATCTCCACGACCTCCTGACCGCGGAGGGTTCCCTCGCCCTTGCACTTGTCGCAGGGTGCGGTGATGACTTTGCCCGTACCGCCGCACGTGGGGCAGACGCCCTGCGTCTGCATACGGCCGAAGAAGGTGTTCTCCACACGCGTCACATAACCCGTACCGTTGCAGGTCGAACAGGTCGAATAGGAATTGGCGTCCCTGGCTCCCGAGCCGCCGCACTTGTCGCAGGCGACGGTCTTGTTGATCTTGAGCTTCTTGGTGACGCCGTTGGCGATCTCGGCCAGCGTCAGCCTGACCTTGATGCGGATATCGGAGCCGCGGTTCACGCGCCGGCCGCCGGACGACGACGAACGGAACCCGCCCCCGCCGAAATGTCCGCCGAAAATATCGCCGAACTGTGAGAAAATATCCTCCATCGAGAAGCCTCCGCCGCTGAAGCCGCCGAAACCGCCTCCGCCGCCTGCCGCGCCGCTCATGCCGGCATGGCCGAACTGGTCGTAACGGGCACGCTTGTCGGGGTTCGACAACACGTCGTAGGCTTCTGCTGCCTCCTTGAATTTCTCCTCGGCCTGCTTGTCGCCCGGATTCTTGTCCGGGTGATACTGAATGGCAGCCTTGCGGTAGGCCTTCTTTATTTCGTCGGCGTTAGCGTTCTTCTGGACGCCCAGCACTTCGTAGTAATCCCTCTTTTCAGCCATCTTCTCACTCTCCTACAACGACTTTTGCAAAACGCAGCACCTTGTCGCCCAGCATGTAGCCGGTCTGGACGACGTCTACGACCTTGCCCTGCATATCCTCTCCGGCGGCGAACTTGGCCACGGCCTCGCATAGGTCGGCGTCGAACTCCCGGCCCTTGACGTCGATCTCGGTCACGCCCTTCTGACGCAGGGTTTCGGTAAATTTCTGCGATATCAGGTTCACGCCGGCGCGCAGCGCTTCGATATCGTCGCTTTTCTGCATGGCATCGACCGCCCGCTGCACGTCGTCGCGCACGGGAAGCATCGCCAGCAAGACGTCGCGGCCTCCGGTCTGCACCAGATCCATCTTCTCCTTGAGCGTACGCTTGCGGTAGTTGTCGAACTCGGCTTGCAGGCGGACGTACTTGTCCTGCCACTGGGCCACGGCCTCTTCGAGCGCCTTGGCTGCGTCGGCTTCGGCAGCGGGTTCACCGTCTGCCAATGTGTCAGTCGCCTCGTCGGTTTCATCTGACACATTGGCACAAGGCTCCCCGTCGCACGACGGATAGCCATCGCCGGGGGCGAACCCTTCGTCGCCGCTAACAGCCTCATTATAAACTTTTTCTTTTTTCATATCTTGTGATTTTTCAGTTTTCCTCCCCTTATTCGAACAAATTGCATACCAACCCGGCCAAGAGGCGGTCTTCAAGGGCAATGCCTGCATGCCGGGCATCGAACCGGCCTGCGCGCTACCGCCCAAAAGCCGCTTCGCGGCAAGGCGGCGCTTATCCGATGATGAAAATGGCCGGGCGCCTGTTCATTTCGGGCAGCTGGCGGCGGCGCCACTCCCCGGCCGTATGGGTCTCGATCCGCTCGTCCGGAGCCGTGAGGTCCACGGCGACGGTCAGGCGCGTCTGGTCTCCGAGCGTCTGCACCAACTGCTCCATCAGCTTCACGTTGCGGTACGGAGCTTCGATGAAAAGCTGCGACTGCCCCTCCGCCAGCGCACGGCGTTCGAAGAAACGGATGGCCCGGGTCCGTTCGGGCGGCTTCACGGGCAGGTAGCCGTTGAAAGCGAACGACTGTCCGTTGAGTCCCGAGGCCATCACCGCCAAAATGATCGACGACGGGCCGACGAGCGGCACGACGCGGATGCCGCGGCGGTGGCACGCCCCGACGACCGGCGCCCCGGGATCCGCCACGCCCGGCACGCCCGCCTCGGAGATCACCCCCACCGAGCGGCCTTCGAGCAGCGGCGCGATCAGCTCCTCGATTTCGCGGCCGGCCGCGGTGTGCTCGTTCAGTTCGCGGAATTCCAGTTCGCCGATGGGCCGCGCGATGCCGGCCTTCGACAGGAAACGCCGCGCCGTGCGGGTGTTCTCGACGATGAAGTAGTCCAGCGCATCCATCACGGCCCGGTTGGCCGCAGGCAGCACGTCCCACGGCGCCGTTTCGGCCGAAATCGGACAGGGAATCAGGTATAAAATTCCAAATTCAGAATTCATAATGCATAATTAATTAGGTTCGCAGGCATAATTCTGAATTGTGAATTCTGAATTATGAATTGCGCTCCGCGCCTTATTCCTTGAGGTAGATTCGTTTCACACGCGACGAGACCGACGTCATAATCTCGTAAGGTATCGTGTCGAGCACCCGGGCCATCGTTTCGAGGTCGTTGCCCGGCTCGGCGGAGAAGACCGTCACTTCGTCGCCCTCGCCGACGCCCGGAATGTCCGTGATGTCGATCATGCAGCTGTCCATGCAGACGCGGCCCACGATCGGCGCAGGCCGCCCGGCCACACGCATCGAGCAGCGTCCGCAGCCCAGATGGCGGTCCAGCCCGTCGGCGTAACCGATCGGCACGGTCGCCGTCACGGTCGGCCGCAGCAATTTCCCGGCGCGCCCGTAGCCCACGGCGTCGCCCGCTTCGAGACGCTTGATCTGCACGATGCGGGTTTTGAGCGCCGAAACCGGGCGCAGGCCCGCATTGTGCTCCCAGCCGAAGCCGTAAAGCCCCAGCCCGAGGCGGCACATGTCGAACCGCGCCTCGGGGAACCGCTCGATGGCCGCCGAATTGGCCGTATGGCGGATGACGGAATAGGGCAGCGACGCGGCTACGGCGGCGCTCATGCGGTCGTAGCGCGCGATCTGCTCCCGGGTGTAGGCATCCTCTTCGGGCATGTCGGCGCAGTTCAGGTGCGAAAAGACCGACGCCACCTTCACGGCGGGCAATGTCGGCAGCACCTCGCACAACCGCCCGATCTCCCCCTCCATGAATCCCAGCCGGTGCATGCCCGTATCGAGCTTGATGTGAACCGGATAGCGGGTTTCGCCCGCATGCGACACCGCATCGGCGAAATCGGCGAGCGAACGGAAACTGTATATCTCGGGTTCGAGGCGGTTGGCGATCATCTGGTCGAAACTGTCGGCGTCGGCATTCAGCACCACGACGGGCATCGTGATCCCCCGCTCGCGCAGCAGCACGCCCTCGTCGGCGAACGCCACGGCGAGGTAGTCGACGCCCTGATGCTGGAGCATCTGCGCCACCTCGAAATCCCCCGCGCCGTACGAACCCGCCTTGACCATCGCCACGAGCCGGGTCCGAAAGTCGAGCTTCGAGCGGAAATAGTTCAGGTTGTGGATCATGGCATCGAGATCGACCTCCAGCACCGTCGTGTGGCTCTTGCGCGCCAGCGCATGCGCGAGTTTCTCGAAACGGTACTCCCGCGCGCCTTTCAACAAGACGGCACGCCCGGCCACGGCCCTGCGGCCGATGCGGGCGATGCACTCGTCGGTCGAGGCGTAAAACTCCCTGTCGCAGCCGAACAGCGCGGCGTAACGCTTCAGTTTGGGACCGATGCCGACGAGCGTATCGACGCCTGCCCGCGCGACCATTCCCGCCACGCGGCCGTAAAGTTCGTCGTCGGTCAGCCCGCTCTGCGCGATATCCGACAGCACGAGCGTCCGGCGGCGCGACAACGCCACGTTGTGCAGGTAGTCGAGCGCCAGGGCCAGCGAGTTGAGATCGAGGTTGTAGGCGTCGTTGATCAGCACCGAGTCGTTGATGCCGTCCTTGACTTCGAGACGCATGGCGACCTCGGGAGCTTCGGTAAACGACGGCGCGGGATAGCCCATCGCCGCGCAGAACGCCTCGACGATCCGGGCGTTGCGGCGTGACGCCTCGTTGCCGATCAGCGTCTCCGGGACCTCGGGGCATGAGGCCGCGTCGCAGAGCTTCCGCCCCGCGAAGCGCGAGGCGATCATGCGGCCCAGCGGCTCGTAATAACTGTGGTAAACGATGGTCTCGGCACGGTGGGCCAGAACCATCTTTTCGTCGCATTTCTGCTCCAGGTTGAGGAAATTCTCCTGGTGCGCGTCGCCGATCGAGGTAAAAACAACCACGTCGGGACGGATGATGCGCTCCAGCCGCTCCATCTCTCCGGGCTTCGAAATGCCCGCCTCGAAGATGGCTAACTCCTCGTCGCCTTCGAGCATCAGCACCGAGAGGGGCACGCCCAGCTGCGAATTGTAGCTCTTGGGCGAACGGTAGCACTTCATCCCCGCGGGCAGTTCCTCGGCAATCCACTCCTTGATGACCGTCTTGCCGTTCGAACCGGTGATGCCGACGACCGTACCCCTGAATTGCGCACGGTAGTGCGCCGCAAGGCGTTGCAGGGCATCGATGGCGTTGTCCACACGCACGAAGCCGCAATCGGCGGGGCACTCGACATCCCGTTCGACGAGGAACGCACGCACACCACGCGCCGACATCTGGGCGACGAATCCGTGCGAGTCGTGATTGGCACCGCGCATGGCCACGAACATCGGGCAGCAGCCCAGTTCGCACGACAGCGAACGGCTGTCTGTGACAACCGACCGCACTTCGGCATCGCAGCCTGTAAATTTCCCGCCGACAACGGCGGCTATTTCCGAGAGTTTGTAGTTCATCCTGTATCTTATCCGTTTTTCGCCGGGCGGATGGCATCCGGGGCTTCACGAAGCCGGCGGGGCAGGAACATACGCGGAGTATGCGGCTGCCGCGAGCGGAAGCGCCGGAGGCAGCCGTCCTCACGAAAGGTCAAATGTCACGATCGTAATTCCCGCCCCGCCCCGGTCGGCATGCTCGTCGCGGGCGCTTTCGACCTCAGGCACCGTGCGCAGGTAGCGGCGAATCTCCTCCTTCAAAGCCCCCGTGCCCTTGCCGTGGAGAATCGACACCGTACCCACGCCCACCATCAGCGCGTCGTCGATGAAGTTGCGCACCTCGTCCAGCGCATCGGCGGCCCGCATGCCGCGCACGTCGATGTGATCCTTGAAGTTGAGTTTGCGCGACGAGATGTCCACCGAGAGCACCGTACGAGCCGCAACGGGCCGCGTCGCCTCGCGGTATTCGTTGTTCGAAACCACCGTCAGCAGCCCTTTGTCCACCGTCGTGAGTATCTGTCCGAACGCCACCTGCGCCCGCTTTCCCTTCACCGACTGCACCACGCCGACCATCTCCTGCCCGGCCATGCGGACTTTCGACCCGGCGACCACTTCGCGCGGCTTTTCGGGCTGCGGAGCGGCCTCCCCGGCTGCCGGCTGCGCGCCCTGCTGCGCCCTGCGCTCGGCGCGCCGTCGGCGGCGGCGTTCGATACGCTCGATCTCGCGGGCCACGGCGGCTTCGTTCCCGGCCTCGTCGGCCTTCTCGACCGCCTCGCGGAAGTCGTCCAGCTCGCGCCGCGCCAGCCGCGTCAGCTCCTTCTCGGCCTGCGCCTCGCGGATGGTTTTAATCGTATTTTCTATCTGTTTATTGGCGTCGGCGATCAGCTGCCGGGCCTCCTGCTTGGCCTTTTTCAGAATCTCCTGCCGCTCGGACTTGATCTTCGCCAGCTGCTCGGCGTAAGTCTGCTCCAGTTCTTCGACCTTGCGGTCCGTCAGGCGGATGCGGTCGCGTTTCTGTTCCCAGTAATGTTTGTCACGGGCAATTTCGCGCAGCTGCTTTTCGATGTTGATATGGTCGCTGCCGGCCTTCTCGCCCGCAATGCGGATAATCTCTTCCGGCAGGCCGATCTTGCGGGCGATC
>ENA-UERZ01002072-UERZ01002072.1-human-gut-metagenome-genome-assembly--contig:-NODE-2072-length-12084-cov-167.118514_pt1 | contig 12084 bp, 9 predicted proteins | sample MGYA00242997_ERZ507998 | MGnify/ENA primary metagenome ERZ507998 (study PRJEB26167, sample SAMN06115470) | human gut metagenome | host: Homo sapiens | place: China:Henan | collected 2016-06-23... | reverse complement strand
GAGGGCACTGAAAAAGGTATCCTCTTAAGATTTAATCCCAATCTTTAAAAAGACGAAAGCAGATTGTATTAGCCTTTATATCGGTTTTGCAATCTGCTTTTATATATCTTGATAGGAGTTTATATTCGGCCTTGTATAGTCAGTAAGGCCATCATATTATACGTGGGTAATTTTTATAAGTGTTTTTTAGCTTAGTTTCAATATTCTCTTGATATTTGCGGCAAAGATGGTCATAGCACCTTGCATCTGCATACCATCCAGCCCATACGACAGTGCCTTATCATAACCGTATACCTGCTTTAATTCTGCATTCTTTGCCTCAATCTTGTATCTTTGACGAGCTATATCTTTAAATTCTTGTGATTTCTGGAATCCAAGCTGTCTTTTCTGTTCTTCATTCCTGATAGGTATACTATAGGTCTTGCTTTTAGCCCCCTCCTTGTAGCATCCTTCTCTTCGTGAACAAGTCTTGCATTTCTCTATATCAAAGAAATAAGTCATGGATTGATTCCATTTCCCATCCTTTTTCCCCTGCCTTGCTTTTCTGATTGCCATATGACCGGCAGGACAAACAAACATGCCTGCATCCTTGTTATAATCAAACTTGTCTTCATCTTTCCTGAGTCCATGACTTATGGCCGGATGTAATTTTGATACCAAAGTAAATCCCTTCTCTTCATCTTCTGCCAGTCTAAGGTTTTCCGATCCGGAGTATGCGGTATCACCAATGACAGTGTTCACTTCCATTCCGTTTTTTCTGCTTTGCTCCACAAGCTCTTTCAACTGAGGCCCATCGCCCTTTTCGCCAGAAGTAACAGTAGCGGCTGTTATGATACGCTCATCACTCATTGCAATGTGAGTCTTATATCCGAAAAACGAACTGTCCTCTGTTTTATGACCAATGCGGGCATCTGCATCCTTTGAGGTCGTATAGTGATCCTCTATATCTGAAAGCGTTTCCTTGAGCATGTTAAGTCGCTGCTTTACTGCAGGCACTTCTGAAAGACTGGCATCTGAAGTGATAAGTTTCAGAAGGTCTTTGGTATAATCCAACTCATGCGCAAGATCATCCTCTTTATTCTTAGACGGCAGGGTTTGCGTGATATTATCATCCATGGCATAAAGTACCTTACGGAGTTGCTTTGAACGGAGTCGCAGAATCTCTATCGGGGAGTACGGGTTAGACCTGGCTTCTGTATGAGTAGCATCTACAATAATAGTCCTTGATTTTATGATGCCTTTCTCTATCGCTATTTCTACGCTCTTCTGGATTAGCAGGTTCATAAGATCCATGTCTTCCAGCCGTAACTTGCGGAACTTACAAAGACTGCTGGCATTAATGACGTCTTCCTCTGGAGCCATGCCAAGGAAATACTTAAAGGACATATCATAACGGGAACGCTCTACGACATCTACGTCAGAAATATCGTATATGGTCTTCAGCAGAAGATACTTGAACATGCGAATAGGGGATTCTGCTGTTCGACCATTATCCTTGCAATACTTATTGGCAAGTTCCTGATAGACAAAAGTGAAATCTACAAGATCATTAATGCGGCGAAGAAGATTGGCTTGGGGGACAACTATATCGTAGAGTGAACTATATTCACTGAGCGGAAGTTCTTGTTGTTGTGATAGCATGGACCTTAAATATTATGGCATTAAGGTACAAAAAATCTGCACATAGCCAAATAATATACAGGCTATGTGCAGATTTAATTCTTTAAAAAGCTGCAAGGAAACTTTTTCAGTGCCCTCCAACAGCTACACTCCTGTTTTAATATCTTTTAGAGATAAACCAAATCTTACTTATCTATTGTACGGGCGGGAACACCTTCGAAAGTCATTTTAACAGGATTTATAAATCCGTTCTCATCGAAAGTCATCCGGTCGATACAAGTCACACGGTGGTCGCGAGTATTGTCGTTCAGCGGGCGGCGATGGTAGACGATATAATAATCTTCAGTATTCGGAACATGCAATACGGAATGATGCCCGGCTCCTCGCGCGATTGTCGAATCCTGCTGGAGAATCGTGGCGATACGGTTGAAAGGTCCGAAAGGCGAATCGGCAATCGCATAAGCGACACAATAATCGGGACCTGTCCAACCCCCTTCGCTCCACATAAAATAATACTTCCCGTTCTTCTTGAACATGAACGGACCTTCCACATATTTATCCGGTGTCACTTCCTTGTAGACCGTCCCGTCTTCAAAAGGAACCAACCCGGTGAAATCGTCGTTCAGGCGAACGACATTACAATGTCCCCAACCGCCGTAATACATATAGTAGCGGCCATCATCGTCACGGAAAACGAACTGGTCGATCGGCTGTGCCCCGTTTACGATCTCGTTGATAAGCGGTTTGCCTAACAGGTCCTTATACGGACCTTCCGGGCGGTCGCTGACGGCAACCCCGATTCCTCCTACTTCACCTTCATGCACGTCGTTGGCCCCGAAGAAAAAATAATATTTGCCATCCTTATGGATGATAGACGGCGCCCACATGGCTTTCTTCGCCCATTTCACGGCGGAAGTATCGAGCACAGATGAATGTTTCGTCCAGTTCACCAAATCCTTGGATGAAAAACAGTCGAAATAAGTCTGCTTCTCATACGCATCGCTCCAGGTCGGGAAAACCCAATAGGTATCACCATAAATGATCCCTTCCGGATCGGCATACCAGCCCTCGAATATCGGATTACCACTGGTCACGACATCAGCAACAGCCTTCTGTTGCTGTTTCGGCTGTCCGCACGAAACTAATGCGGCAGCACACAATAGCACATATAAACTTTTTTTCATTTATGAGTTAGATTTTTTCTGTTCCATATTCTTAGCCAACCCCCCTTCGGATGTTTCCTTATAGAGACTCGGCAGGTCGTTTCCGGTCTGACGCATCACTTCCACCACCTGGTCGAAACTTACCCGGTGCTTGCCATCGGAGAAATTGGAGAAGGTATTCGCATCCAGCGCACGGGCTGCCGCAAAAGCATTGCGTTCGATACAAGGAATCTGTACCAACCCGCAAACCGGGTCGCAAGTCAGTCCCAAGTGATGCTCCAGCCCCATCTCGGCCGCATACTCGATCTGTGCAGGCGTCCCCCCGAACAACTGGCTGGCCGCAGCAGCAGCCATCGCACAAGCCACACCGACCTCTCCCTGGCATCCTACCTCGGCCCCGGAAACGGATGCATTCGTACGGACCACATTACCGAACAACCCGGCTGTCGCCAACGCACGCAAGATACGGGAGTCACGGAAGTCGCGGGACTCTTTCAGATGGTAAAGCACAGCCGGCATGACACCGCACGAACCGCAGGTCGGGGCCGTCACGATCTTGCCTCCGCAAGCGTTCTCCTCGGAAACGGCCAGAGCATACGCATAGACCATCCCACGGCTTTTGATACTGCTGCCGTAACCTTTGGCACGGATCATATAGTCGGATGCCTTACGCCGGATTCCCAGACCGCCGGGCAAGATGCCTTCGGCTTCGAGGCCGTTACGGACCGCTTGTTGCATCACTTCCCATACTTCGGCCAAATAGTCCCATATCTGCGGACCTTCGCACTGTTCGACATATTCCCAGTAGGAATGGCCGGTTTTTTCACACCAGGCCTGTATGTCCTTGATAGTATGCATTTCGTAGACCTGACCCTGTGTCAACTCGTTGTAGGTTTCGTTTGCCAACGTCCCTCCCCCGATACTGTAAATCGTCCAGTTATCCAGTTCCTCTCCGCTTTCGTCAAACGACTGGAAGAGGATGCCGTTCGGATGAAAAGGCAGGAACACCTTCGGTTCCCAAGTGATATTGGTCTTGGCCACCGGGCTCAACACTTCGAGAATTGCCGCATCCGTCATGTGGCCTTTGCCTGTAGCCGCCAGGCTCCCATAGAGCGTAACATTAAAACGTACGGCTCCCCGATTGCGTTCCAGGAACATCCGAGCAGCACGCATCGGCCCCATTGTGTGGCTACTGGACGGCCCGTGACCGATCCTGTATATTTGCTTGATCGATTCCATTGTTTTGAGATTTATGAGTTATCATTTGTAATTTATGATTTATAGTTTATGCATTGATGATAAATTATAAATCTTTTCACACTTTCAAAAATATATTCCGCTTATAAAGCAGCCACAAAATTACATAAATAATCAATGCGTTCGACGCTGCAATCAAAGCCGGATAATAATTTCCTGTATATTGTTCGAGGCCATGAAAAAGAGAAGTTCCTATACATCTGAAACTAATCACGTTAGCCAGCATATAGGCCACGATCGAATTCATGCCGTAGACTTTCAACCAAGTCAGGTTCTTCCGGTGTCCCTTATAATCGATCCAATAATAGAACAAGCCCATCAACAGGAAACAATAGCCGCTGCTGACCAACACCATCGAGCTCGTCCATATCTTCTTGATCACCAGCAACTGCAAGCCCCACAGCCAGCCCAGCGCAACCATTATCGCACCGATTCCTAACAGCCATTGCCATTTGTGCTTCCGGTCCATTCCGCTCTTCAAGATATACCCGGCAAAAACTCCGGTCAGCACCGTCACGCCAAAGTTCAGGCTGCTTAATATCCAGGTATAACGATAAGATTCGGCAAATACGATCTGTCCGTTCTCCACAACAGCAGCATCGCGGAATCGTCCCAGGACCGTACGGTCCACCCATTCCGCCAGGTTACCGTCCGGCGTGTAGTTGCCACCTCCATAACCATCGACCGTAATAAATTGCATGGCTCCCCAATAGGCTAACAACAAGGCGACCGCCGTCCCGATCTGCACGGACAGACGCACATGCAGGAACAGCATTGCCGAAATCAGATAGCCCATCGCAATTGCCTGCAATGTGTTCGAATAAAGATAAATCCGGTCCGGGTCCAATCCTAAAAGATTTCCCTGGCACATCATACCGAAGACCCAGAGCAAGGCCACCCGCTTGACGATACGACGGTAGACCGCCCATTTATCCGGCATCACTTTATATCGGGAAAGGGCGAACGGCATCGACACGCCCGCCATAAACATGAAGAGCGGCATCACCAAGTCCCACGAAGAGAACCCCTCCCACTGCACATGAGAGAAGCACCACAAAAAATCGTTATACCAAGGCGCATCTATCGCACGTCCGAGAGGATGCAGAACCCCTTCCAGCGCCACCAGGCAAAACAAATCGAAGCCACGTAACACGTCGAGCGACTCCAGGCGTTGATAAGATGGTTTCATGATGATTTATGATTTATGATTTATGATTTATGATTTATGATTTATGATTTATGATTTATGATTTGTATAAAAAAAGATTTCAGATTTATGTTTAATGTTATGTTTTCTGGTCATAAATCATAAATCTGAAATCACAAATTTCTTCACACTTTCAGGAAAATTCGTTGACGGTACAGGAAGTACAAGAATCCCCAGCAAACGGCAATGTAGCCGATCGAACCAGCTAAAGGCTGCGCGGCTTCCGGCATCCATCCGACAAGTCCGCCAAACAGGCCTTGGGATGTATAAGAGAAATCGATGAATTTTTGCGCCAAATAGATCGTAATCGAATTAACCCCGATCACCTGAAAGAAGAAAGTCCATTTCCTCCATCCCAACACATCGACAATGTAATAAAACAGGGCGAACATCCAAACCGAATAGGCTCCGACAACGCAGACAAACGAACTGCTCCACAGCTTTTTGTTGATCGGGAACACCAAACTCCACAACACCCCCACCAATAGTAACAGCACACCGGCCAACACCAAGCCTGCCACCTTCCGCTTGTCCGTCAATCCCTCTTTACGCAACTTGATAAACTCGCCCGTAAACATTCCCAACATAGCCGTCACAATCCCCGGCAACGTGGACAACAATCCTTCCGGGTCAAAAAATCCTTGATGCAAACGCCCCGGCAACAACAAACGATCCACATAGCCGACCCAGTTGCCTTCCAGCGTGAACGGTCCGGCCTCCGCACCCGGCACAGGGATAAAAGCTATCCAAACCCAATAGCCGACCAAGATCGTCCCGGCTATCCACGCCCTGACTGAAGTCCGGAAATGCACGAACAGCAAGGCGGCAAACATCCATCCCAACCCAATACGCGCCAAGACGCTGGCGCAACGAAGGTTCGCAAAGTCAAACTGTAGCAATCCGTTATAGACACATCCCAGCAACACCAGCGTAATTCCTCTGCGGACAATCCTTTTATAGATATCCGACTCGCTCTTCCCCTGTTCGCGCTGCTTTTCCAACGAGAACGGAAACGAGATGCCGGCAATGAACAGAAACAGCGGAAAAATCGTGTCGTGGTGTGTCAACCCGTCCCACTCCACATGATCCATCTGTCCACCTATCGCCTGAAAAAAAGAATTCGGAAACAACGTTGCCAACGCAACGAAAAGAGAAGCCCCTCCCATAATAAAGAACATATCAAACCCCCTCAGGGCATCCAGCGACAGCAGTCGCCGGGACTGTTTTTGTTTTTCCATATATACAATATCTTTTTAAGTTTACCTTGTCGATCAAATTTGCAAAGATAGGTCTTTTTTCAACACAAGCAATTTATACAAGAAACCTCGTTTCTTCAGATACCCTAAAAATTTTCATTCTTTCCCCAACAGTGAAAATAAATTTTCCATCACATGAAAATTTATTTCCCCACTATGGAAAATTTATTTTCATGCGATGGAAACTTCTCTTTCATACAATGGTATCAGAACAACGTTCCCAACCGAAATTTTCTTCATACCGGTCGAAGAGGGGTTCCTCTTCGATATTGTATTGACGGAGCAAATCGCGTACGTATAACTGGTCTTCGGGAGTAAAACAACGCTCCTTACGTTTCAAACGGTAAAAATGAGTCATCCCGAAATATTCTCTCATCTCCCGCCGTATTTCTTTAGCCTGGCGATAAGGGATATTGTCCAACAGGTGCTCCATGCCATAGGCATTTTTCAACGGGCTGTCGTCCATAAACCCGGAACAATCGCCATCGGGGACAACACGTTCCGGGTTGATCACTCTCACCGCCCAACGTTCTTTCGGGATATGTCGCGACACCTGATAACGCAGACAGGTGGAAGCATGTAGGCATTTCCCGTTAAAACAAAGTGCAAAGTCGTTCGGGACCAAAGAATAATCTAATTTGTCTAACATGGTATTAATGTATTGATATTAGACAAAGGTACTCACAGATCCGGCGGAAAGCAAACATTTACACTCAAAAAATGATCACAACAACAATGACTATAGGCGAGATGAGGGAGTTCACCGTGCCAACGGCTGCCATTTCATATAAGTTCCGGTCCTCCACAACCACTCCATCGGTCCATAACGGAACTTCTTCAACCAATAATGGCTGAACACTATCTGAACACCCGTATAAGCAAGACAAACCAATACGCTCAAGAAAACACCCAGATGGCTCCAATCCAACCCGAAACCGGAAAAAATAAAGACACCGATCACGGACTGCGCGATATAATTCGTCAGGCCCATACGCCCGTAACTGACTAACGGTGCCATCGCCCGCTGCACCTTCTGCAAACGGTATCCCTCCATCACCACAATTACCCATAGATAAGCAGTCAACAGGTTAATCAGATTAGTCGTCGTCGAACTCATCCACGAATAAAAAGAGACCTCTCCCCAAGCCACAGGCGGAAGATAAGAACGCGCCACATAGAGCAGTCCCAATCCTGCGAGGGCAAGCAAGGCCCAGCGGTTCAGCCGGCCACGAAACTCGTCCATACGTTCGAACAGACGGATGCGTCCTACGATGAACCCTAAGATGAAAAGTCCCAAGGTCAAGTAAATACGCCCGCTCGACACCTGGAAGCGCATTTTTCCGACGATCCCGTCCCAAGCGTTACTCTCGATCGTTTCAGACAAGGTCGGGACTTTCCGAGGACCTGCCGGACGGGAAGCAGGCCTTTCGGCCATACGTTCTTCCACCTGCTCGACCGCCGGAGCCGTCAGGCTTTTATAAGCTACCGGGACAAGTGTCGCCCCCCCTAAGAAAAGAAACAGCGTAATCCCTGCCAACAGCTTGGTCGGCCATTTATACATCAACACCAAAACAAACCCCAGTATCGCATATATCAGCAAAATATCCACCCGGACAATCAAGCCGTGTAAATAACCGATCGCCAACAAAAGAACCAGCCTCCACAAAAAACGTGGACGGAAGTCAAGTCCTTTCTTCGCCGCCCGATCCATCTGGATAAAGAAACTTAAACCGAACAGGCAAGAGAAGATAATGAAGAATTTCCCGAAAACCAGATAATTGATAAGCCAACTGAAAATCTCGTTCATCGTTCCCTCCCACGGGAACACAGCCTGAGACGTCATCGTCCCCATAGCTCCAAAATGTTGCATAGAATGAATCAGGCAAATGCCGATAAGAGAAAAGCCACGCAAGGCATCGATCACTGTAATACGCTCTCCGGGAGCAAGCACTGTTTTTGTTGTTTCCATATTTTCAAATTTCAGATTTGATTTTTATTCGTTTTCTTCCGGGAACAAAATTACAGGGCATCACTCGAACAGAAGGAATACAAATTACGGTTTTGTGGATATTTTTTACTGTAGAACGGCTCTTGGTTCGGAATGAATCACATAGTGACCTGTTTTAGGATTCAAGAGAAACAAGATTGTAAATTAATTCGTATGTTTGCAGCCGTAACCTAAAAAAATAAAGACAATGACAGTAATCATTTTAATAGCAGTGATCGTGATCCTGGCAATCTGGATCGTTTCTTTGTATAATTCGTTAGTGAAATTGCGCAACAACCGCGAGAACGCATTTGCCGACATCGACGTACAGCTCAAACAACGCCATGACCTTATCCCACAGTTGGTCGAAACGGTCAAAGGCTATGCCTCACACGAGAAAGAGACCCTGGAACGCGTCATTAACGCCCGTAACGGAGCGATCAGCGCCAAAACGATCGACGACAAGATCATGGCCGAAAACGTCCTGACTTCCGCTCTTGCCGGATTGAAGATCACGCTCGAGGCCTATCCCGATCTGAAAGCCAACCAGAACTTCTTGCAGTTGCAGGAAGAAATTTCCGACCTGGAAAACAAACTGGCTGCCGTGCGCCGTTATTTCAATTCGGCCACGAAAGAGTTGAACAACGCAGTCGAGACATTCCCGTCCAACCTGATCGCCGGTATGTTCGGTTTCAAGAAGGAAGTGATGTTCGACCTGGGCGAACAACGCGCGACACTCGAAGAAGCACCTAAAATCAAGTTCTAAGGATGCAATACGTCGGTATACAAACCCAACAGAGCAGGAACAATTTCCGGTCCCTGCTCCTGCTTTGCTTGTTTCCCTGCCTGGTAATGGGATTGCTTTTTGCGTTCTGCTACCTGCTCCACCTGTTGGCAATGAACGACGACGGCCTGACGGGGGCCGAACTGCTCGGATATTCCACCGGGATGTTCATCCATTTGGCGCCATACGTATTGGGAGGTGTACTCATATGGTTCATCATCGCCTATTTTGCCAATACAAGCATCATCAACTCGGCAACCGGCTCCGAACCTTTGTCGAGAATGGAAAACAAAAGGGTATACAACTTAGTGGAAAACCTATGTATGAGCCAGGGAATGAAAATGCCCAAGATCAATATCATCAACGACGATTCTCTGAACGCTTTTGCAAGCGGCATCAACGAAAGGACTTACACCGTCAGCCTCTCACGGGGGATCATCGACAAGTTGAACGACCAAGAACTGGAAGCGGTCATTGCACACGAGCTGTCGCATATCCGCAACAAAGACGTGCGCCTGATGATCGTATCGATTGTCTTTGTCGGCATCTTTGCCATGCTCGCACAGATGGCCATGCGTTCCGTCTACTACTCGTCGATGAGCCGCAGGAGAGACGAGAAAAACAACACTGCGATCATCATCGTCTTAGTCATGGTTGTTGCAGCCATCGGTTATTTCTTCTCCATGCTGATGCGTTTCGCCATCTCGCGCAAACGGGAATACCTGGCCGACGCCGGGGCTGCCGAGATGACCAAGAATCCGCTCGCCCTCGCCAGCGCACTGCGGAAAATCTCGGCCGATCCCGACATCGAAGCCGTCAAACGAGAAGACGTAGCCCAGCTTTTCATCCAGCATCCGGGCCAACAGGCCAAAAGCGCACTGAACGGTTTAAGCGGACTTTTCGCCACTCATCCACCCATTGAAAAGCGGATACAAGTACTCGAACAATTCTAAATTTAATCAAGATTTAATATCCCTAATCATTCCAATCCCGGCATTAATTTAATATCTTTGATGCCGGATAAAAATAAGTGTTGGAAATGATACAAAAAGAATTGACCGGCGATCTTAAGCTGAAATGGGATCGCATACAACAGGCGATGCGGAAGATAAATGCCGACGGATGCCTGCTTACCGTGGATGTAAATCTGTATTACACAACCGGACGTATCTATAGCGGCTATTTCTATCTTCCTGCGGAAGGTGCTCCGTGGTTCTTCGTGAAACGGCCGAACGGACTGGCAGGCGATCATGTCGAATACATTCGCAAACCGGAACAGATGGCCGAGCTCTTCGCGTTCTACGGACTAGAAATGCCGGAAAAGCTTCTGCTCGAAGCCGACGAACTGACATACAACGACTATATACGTCTGCAAAAGATCTTCAATCCGAAAGAGACCGGAAACGCAACCGCAATGATGCGTGAACTGCGCCGGATAAAGACACCGTACGAGATCGAAATGTTCCGCATCTCGGCCGAACGCCACGCCAAGACATATGCCGAAATTCCCGAATGTTTCCGCCCCGGAATGACTGATCTCGAATTCCAGTATGAAATAGAAAAACGGATGCGCAAGAACGGTTCCATCGGACTGTTCCGCGCCTTCGGAGCTAATATGGATATCTTTATGGGAAGTATCCTGGCGGGAGAAAACGCCGAAGTCCCCTCGCCTTTCGACTTTGCCTTAGGTGGTAGTGGTATCGACGCTTCCTGCCCGTTAGGTGCAAACGGAACGCCTCTGAAAGAAGGGACAGCCATCATGGTAGACATGGCAGGAAATTATACGGCTTATATGACGGATATGACACGTGTGTTCTCCGTCGGCCACCTGACCGAGCTTGCTTACCGGGCACATCAGACAGCCCTCCTTATCGAAAGCGAGATCGAGAATATCGCCCGGCCGGGCACACCTTGTGCCGAACTCTACGAGATAGCCGCCAAAATCACCGAAAGCCAGAGACTTGGCGCATACTTCATGGGGACCAAGCAACAAGCCAAATTCGTAGGGCACGGCATCGGCATCCAGATAAACGAGCTGCCGGTACTTACGCCCCGCTCGAAAGACATGCTGGAACCGAACATGGTATTTGCACTCGAACCGAAATATGTGATACCGGGTATCGGCGCCGTCGGCATCGAAAATAGTTTCCTGGTTACGGAAACCGGACTGGAGAAGATCACGCACTTCACAGAAGATATCATACAATTAGACAAATAAATCATAAATCATAAATCATAAATCATAAATCATAAATCATAAATCATAAATCATAAATCATAAATCATAAATCATAATGAAAAAAACAATCTCACTTCTCCTGTTACTGTCTGTCATCTTCATGCCGGTAAAGGCACAAGATGTAGAAAACGTAAAGCCGGTGAAGAATGTCATTCTTCTAATCCCGGACGGGACATCACTGGCTACAGTCTCTATGGCGCGTTGGCTGCAATGGTATACCAACCCCGACAAACCGAAATTGAACATCGACCCGTATCTCTGCGGAACAGTCCGCACGCATTCTTCGAATGCCCCGATCGGCGACTCGGCTCCTACGACTTCCTGCTACATGACAGGACAACCCAGCCGTACAGGCTACGTTTCCACCTACCCGGAGAACGACGGTGACAACGATATCTACCCGACCGATCCGGCACGCGCTTTCCAACCGCTGACAACCGTCCTGGAAGCTGCCAAAATAAAACAGGGCAAATCAACGGGACTGGTTTTCACCTGCGAATTCCCGCATGCAACACCGGCCGACTGCTCCGCCCACAGCTACAACCGTGGCAAATATGAATGGATTGCTCCG
>ENA-UERZ01002071-UERZ01002071.1-human-gut-metagenome-genome-assembly--contig:-NODE-2071-length-12087-cov-5.402664_pt1 | contig 12087 bp, 10 predicted proteins | sample MGYA00242997_ERZ507998 | MGnify/ENA primary metagenome ERZ507998 (study PRJEB26167, sample SAMN06115470) | human gut metagenome | host: Homo sapiens | place: China:Henan | collected 2016-06-23... | reverse complement strand
GGCTCGATCATCCAGAACTCGGCGGCGTGGCGCTGGGTGTTGGAGTTCTCCGCCCGGAAGGTGGGGCCGAAGGTATAGACATTGCCGAAGGCCATGGCAAAGTTCTCGGCATTGAGCTGGCCGGAGACCGTGAGGCTGGCCCGCTTGCCGAAGAAATCCTGGCTGTAATCCACGCTGCCGTCCGCTTCCTTCGGGGGATTGGCCAGATCCAGCGTGGTCACTTGGAACATCTCGCCCGCGCCCTCGCAGTCGCTGGCGGTGATGAGCGGCGTGTGGACATACACGAAGCCCCGCTCCTGGAAGAAGCAGTGGATGGCATGGGCGGCCACCGAGCGCACACGGAATACAGCGGAAAAGAGGTTGGTGCGGGGGCGTAAGTGCTGGATGGTCCGCAGGTACTCCACGCTGTGCCGCTTTTTCTGGAGGGGATAGTCCGGAGTAGAGGGCCCCTCCACTGCGATGGTCTGGGCCTTAAGCTCCAGAGGCTGCTTGGCCTCCGGCGTCAGAACCACCGTGCCGGTCACCACAAAGGAGGCTCCCACGTTGCTCTTGGCGATCTCCCTGAAGTTCTCCACCTGATTGTCGGCAAAGACGACCTGAAGGTTTCGGAAGCAGGAGCCGTCATTGAGCTCCAGAAAACCAAAGGTCTTCATGTCCCGGATGGTACGGGCCCAGCCGCAGACGGTAACGGTCTGTCCGTCAAAGGCCGCCTGATCGGCAAAAATCTGCGCGACAGTGGTTCGTTTCATGGTGGTTCAACTCCATTTTATCAAAGTAAGTCAACGTTTAGTATATCATTATTTCCCGATTTTGCAAGCATTCCTTGCTCTTTGTGGCATGAAAATATTCCTATGGCTTCCCGCGCCGGGACAGCGCCCCTTTTTCAGGTCTTAGCCGCTTTGTCCATCTTTAGCCTTTACGACTCCCTCCTGTATATGGCCGCGCAGCCGCGCGGCGCGGAAGCCCTCTGTTTCAGGCCGGTCACAGTCCCTCCATCTGCAGAATCTTCCCCTCCTTTCTCCTATGATTTTAGTATATAAAACTTTCCGGAATACGTCTATTCTGTTCCCGCATATGTCCGTTTTGCACAGATAAGCGGTTCCTTTCCGCCTTCTCCCCTATCGCTTTTTCTAAAAAATATCTTGACATACTAAAAATTTTTCTTTATGATTAGCCATACAAAAAGGACTTCGTCTTTTGATTTTCTGTGGAAAGGAGATAGCCGCCCCACGCACGCAGTGCTCATACCAGCTACCATGGCATATGAAAGAAAAGTAATATGGAGGTCTTTAAGATGAATACTGCCGGAACATCCCACCACACTGACCGACGGGATGAGGACCGTCGGCTGATCTATCAACTCGACGGCAGGCCGCGCCTGCGCACCGCCCTTCCCCTGGGCATGCAGCACGTCCTGGCTATGTTTACGTCAAACCTTGCCCCCATCCTCATCATTGCCGGTGCATGCAATCTCTCCGCTGCACAGACCGTTATCATGGTGCAGTGCGCCATGTTTGTCTCGGGTCTCACCACTTTTATCCAGCTCTATCCCATCAAGCTGGGTAAGAGTAAGCAGATCGGCGCCAATCTGCCCATCGTCATGGGGACCTCCTTTGCCTTTGTCCCCACCGCCTCCACCATCGCCGCCACAGGCGGCATCGGAGCCGTCCTAGGCGGAAGCCTGCTGGGTAGTCTGACCGAAGTAATCATGGGCTTCTTCTACAAATATATCCGCCGCTTTTTCCCGCCGCTGGTGGTGGGAAGCACATTGGTCACCATCGGCGTAAATCTGCTTGGAGTCGGCGTGGACTATTTTGCCGGCGGCGCTGGTGCGGCCGACTATGGTTCGATCCGGAATCTCGCCATTGGTTTTATGGTTCTGGCCGTTATTGTTTTGCTCCAGCGCTTTGGAAAGGGTTTGGTCAAGAACTCCGCCATTCTCATCGGTCTCGTTGTGGGCTATGTGGTCTGCGCCTTCCTTGGTATGGTGGATACCGCTCCCATTGCCGAGGCCGGATGGGTCAGTCTGCCTCTGCCGCTGCAGTTTCAGCTTACCTTCAGCCCCTCTGCGGTTCTGAGCTTTGCCGCACTGTATATCGTCTCCGGCCTGGAGACCATCGGCAACACCTCCGGCATCACCATTGCCGGATTTGACCGTGAGGCCACCGAGCGTGAGACCTCCGGCGCCATTCTGGCCGACGCGCTGGGCTCCACCACCGCCGCGCTCTTTAATGCGCTGCCCAACACCGCCTTTGGCCAGAACGCCGGCATTGTCTCCATGACCAAGGTTGTCAATAAGTGGTGTATCGCCACAGGCGCTTTTGTTCTGATGATCTGCGGTTTCCTCCCCAAGCTGGGCGCCGTGTTCTCCGCCATCCCTTCCGCCGTGCTGGGCGGAGCTGTTATCTCGGTGTTCGGCATGATCCTGATCAACGGCATCAAGATGATCGCCAAGGCCGGCTTCAGTGAGCGCAATGTTTTGGTTCTGGGCATTACCTTTGCCCTGGGTCTGGGTCTGGGCAGCCATCCGGAAGCGGTGGCGCAGCTCCCCGGCGTTCTGCGCTTTATCTTCTCCGACTCTGTGGCCGCCACCTGTATCGTAGCCATCCTGGCCAACCTGATCTTCCCCATGAAGGATAAGGAGGACATCGAGCGGGCCAAGAAAGCCATGACTGACGCCGACTGAGGGTTCCCTTCACGCAAAAACCACAGTCCGCTGTGCCGGTGTTTGGCCATGGACTGTGGTTTTCTTTGGTTCGGTAAAAAAGCCGGTATGGCAGATCGTCTGCCATACCGGACTTTTTTTACATTTATCAGGACGCCGCAGCGGCGCGAACGCCCTTTACGCCCGCCATCAGCAGGCCGATGCCCTCCTTTGTCGCGTCCCGGTCCCGAACCACACCCATGCATTCGCCCTCATAGATCACCGCGATTTGATCGCTCAATTCCAGAATCTCATCCAGCTCCGTGGAGACCAGCAGAATAGCGCATCCCTCGGCCCGGGCTTTCAGCAGGCATTTATGGACAAATTCCGTCGCTCCGATGTCCAGTCCGCGGGTCGGATGGACTGCCACGAGAAGTTTGGGATTTTGCTCCAGGATCCGTCCCACAATGATCTTCTGCTGATTGCCGCCGGAGAGTGCACCGGCCGGCACTTCCAGAGAGGCCGCGCGAATGTCATAGAACTCCTGAAGGCTTTTCGCTTTCTCCTGGACCGCTTTCTTTTGGAGCAGATGGCGCCTGGTATACGGCTGATCCTGAATGGTCTCCAGGAAGAGGTTCTCCTTCACTGACATGGAGAGCACCAGCCCCTGCTTGTGCCGGTCCTCCGGGATATGGCCCACGCCCGCGTCGATGAACTCTCTGGGCGTTTTCCCGGTCATATCCACCCCCTGGAGGCGAATGGCGCCCCCCGCTGCGGGAAGCACCCCCGTGATCCCCTTGACCAGCTCCGACTGCCCATTTCCGTCTACGCCGGCAAGGCCTACGATCTCTCCGGCCCGGATCTGAAGGCTGAACCCTTTGACGATCTCCTTCTTGGCCTCATTGCAGACCGAGAGGTGATCCAGCTCCAGTACCACTTCTCCCGCCTCCTGCTCGGGCTTCTCCACCCCCAGCGTGACCTGACGGCCCACCATGGCAGAGGCCAGGGCTTCCGGATTGCAGTTGGCCAGATCCTCAATGCATCCCGTGATCTTTCCCCGGCGCAGAATGCTGATCCGGTCGCTGATGCTCATAAGCTCATTGAGCTTGTGGCTGATAAAGACGATGCTGACGCCGTCCTTTTTCAGCCGCTCCAGCGTGGCAAAGAGCTCCGTGATCTCCTGGGGGGTGAGTACGGCAGTCGGTTCATCCAGGATCAGGATCTTTGCTCCCCGGAACAGCACCTTCAGGATCTCCACCCGCTGCTGCTCTCCCACCGAGAGGGTGGACACCAGCGCATGGGGCTCCACTCTCAGGTCATATTTCTCACTGGCCGCGGCAATTTTGGCCTCTGCATCCTTAATATCCAGGCGCAGTTCCCTCTGCATGCCCAGCACGATATTCTCCGCCACCGTAAAGGCGGGGATGAGCATAAAGTGCTGATGCACCATTCCGATTCCCAGTTCAATGGCGTGCTTGGGAGAAGAAATCTCCACCTGCTGTCCACGCAGATAGATCTCTCCCTCGTCCGCGCCGTAGACCCCGTAGATGACATTCATCAGCGTGGACTTTCCCGCGCCATTTTCGCCCAGCAGCGCATGGATCTCACCGGGATAGAGGTCGAAGCTGATATGGTCGTTGGCCACATTGCTTCCAAACCGTTTTGTAATGTTGTGTACATGCAGTACCGGTTCCATTCAGTTCCCTCCTGTTCTGCTGCGGCGGGCGGAGCCGCGGCGTCCCTTGTCTTTTTCAAAGGGAATGCTGTTGGCCGCCGGACCCTTGGCCGCACCCATAAAGAAGACCAGCGCAAAGAAGGTGATGAGATAGGGCATCATCATATAGAAATAATAGGGAATGTCGAAGATCGTCTGCATCCGCAGCTGCAGTGCGTCGCCCGCGCCAAAGAGGATGGCCGCCAGCGCAGCGCCCACAGGCGTCCACTTGCCAAAGACCACCGCGGCATAGGCGATAAAGCCCCGGCCGGAGGAGAGGTTATCATAGAAGGTATTCAGTCCTGTCAGCGTCAGGCTGGCTCCGGCCAGTCCGCAGAACAGGCCCGTGGCGAGGACCGCCAGCCAGCGGATGCGGATGACGTCCACGCCCGCCACATCCAGCGCCTGGGGGTTTTCCCCGGCCGCCCGCAGCTCCAGCCCCCGGCTGGTGCGGAACAGGAAGAGGTTGAGCAGAATCAGCAGCGCCACGGCGATATAGGTCAGCGGATGCTGGCTGAACAGGACCGGACCAACAAAGGGCAGGTCGCTCAGGACCGAAATGTCCAGGTTCATCATGCCCGGACAGCTTGCCATCTGAGAATCGGTACCGAACAGGAACCGGAACAGAGTACTGGTGATGCCGAGGGCCAGCGTATTCAGACCCACCGCGGATACCACCTGGTTGACCTTTACCTTGATACTCATGAAGGCGTGCAGCGCGGCCAGGAAGAGACTCCCCAGCATCGCAGTCAGAACACCCAGCCATACATTCTGGAAGAGATACGAGCCCAGGTATCCGAAAAAGGCTCCCATCAGGATCTGTCCTTCCAGCGCCATGTTCAGAACACCGGACCGCTCCGAAATGACGCCGCCCAGCGCCGCCAGCATCAGAGGAGTCGCCAGGCGGAACGTGGCGGAGTAGAAATCCGGCGTGAAAAAGATATTCAGAAATTCCATCACTACGCCTCCCCCGCCATGCTCTGGCTCTCTTTTTTCCGGAACCGTCCGCCCGCCAGGCCGATAAAGTCAATGTTGGCGCGGCTGAAACCAAGAATGCTCAGGATAATCACGCCCTGGATGATATAGAGGATGGTCACCGGGACCCCCATCATGATCTGCATCACGCTGGCGCCGCTGCGCAGCGCGCCCAGGAAAATACCGGCGATCAGGACTCCGATGGGGTGCAGGTTGCCCATCAGCGCCACGGCAATGATATCGTATCCGGTATTGGGGGAGAAGTTCTGGACCATGAGATGCTGATAGCCCATGACCTGCACCGAACCGGCCAGCCCGGAGAGGGCGCCGCTGACGATGATGGCCAGAAGCAGGTATTTGCGGGTATGGATGCCCGATGTGCGGCTGGCCTCCGCGTTCTGACCGACGGCTCGGAGCTTGAATCCCACATCCGTCTTGTAGAAAATCAGGAAGAACAGCGCCACGATCAGCAGCGCCATCAGAAAGCTGGTGTTGAGCTCGCTGCCCGACATGATCTTGGAGAGCATGGCCGAGGCCTGGATCTTGGGGGATTGGTGATTCAGCGCGCCCGGCGCTTTGAAAAAGCTGGAGAGGGCATAGTTGACAAAATATACCCCCACATAGTTGAGCAGCACCGATGTGACCGTCTCGTTATACCCCTTGGAGATCTTCAAATAGCCGGGGATCAGAGCCCACAGCCCGCCAAAAATCATACTGCCCAGAAAACAGATGGGGATGTGCAGCCAGAAGGGAAGGCCCGCCAGGTTGACGCCCAGCCAAGTGGCCGCAAAGGCCCCCAGATAGAGCTGGCCTTCCCCGCCGATATTGAAGATGCCGCACCGGAAAGAAAGGGCAATGCCCAGGCCGCCCAGGATCAGCGGGGTCGCCAGCAGCAGGCTGGCGCCCAGATTGCTCTTTCCAATGAATGCGCCCTGAAACAGGGCCAGAAAGGTCTCCACAGGATCCACGCCCTGCCAGAGCAGCAATGCGCCGATAATGGCGAATGCCAGCAGCAGCGCGATCACGATGGAAATCAGGTAATTCACCATCGCACGGGCTCGCTTGTTCATGATCACTCCTCCAGTCTCTTTCCGAGTCCTTCTGAATGCAAAAGCGGTGCAGCAACGGTCGGTCGCTGCACCACTTTGGGTCACGCTTCTGTCGCTCGTGTTCCTCTCGGATTCCGAGATCGAAATTCAGTTTTAATACAGCGTCGGAATCTCCAGCTTGCCGTCCAGGTAATCCTGCATGGCCGCCTCTATTTCGGCCGCCTGTTCTTCGGTGAGTCCATAGAACTCAGACATGCCCTGCGCGCCGTCCGGCATGCCGTAGACCTGTACCCCCTGCTCCATGGTTCCGTCGAGATAGCGCTCGGCCGTGGCCACATACACATCGCCGACGGACTGGAGGCCGGAGCAGATCACCGCGTCGGACAGAGCGTGCTGATCGCTGACCCAGCCGATGGCCTTGATCCCGGCGTTTTCACAGGCCTGATACACACCGACTGCATATGCGTCGCCCATGGCAAGCAGCACGTCGCAGCCCTTGGAGATCAGAGACCCGGAGGCTTCCTTTGCCTTGGTCAGGTCATCCCATGCGCCCGTAAAAGCGGTATATACTTCAATGTCCGGATTGACCGCCTTGGCGCCCAGCTCATAGGTGTCGATGTCCGCCTTGTTGTTGGGAGCGTCGTCGGGAGGAATGATACCGATCTTTCCGGTTTGGGAGACCATGGCCGCCGCCATGCCGCAGAAATAGCCGCATTCCCCAAACTTAAAGACTGTTCCGGTCAGATTGTCCGCCTCTACGTTGGCGTTGACCGCCACAAAGGTAGTCTCCGGAAATTCGGGCGCCACCGTGCTCATCGGCTCGCCGAACTCGGCGCCATGGCCGAAGATCAGGTCAAAGCCCTGCCGGGCGTAGGTGCGGATGACCTGTGGCATCTCGGCCACCGCCACCTTTTCTGTGTAAGCGGTTTCTACTCCGAGGGTCTCCTCAATGCGCTGAGCCCCTCATACGCGCTGGCATTCCAGCCGCCGTCATTCACAGCGCCGCCGCACACCAGAGCTACCTTGACATCGTCCGGATTCTTTGCTCCCCTCGTTTCCGCGCTCCCTCCGGACGGGGAATCCGCGGGAGGGGTGGACCCATCCGCCCCAACATTTCGTGAGCAGGCCACCAAACCAAATACAAGTGCACCAGCCAGCAAGAACGCCATCAGTTTCCGTTTCATTCGGGGATACCTCCTTCAATTTCTGTTTGTGCGTCTCTGAATTCCTCCGTTCGCGCTTTTTGTAATCGGTTACACTTCTGTTGCGTTTACAGTACCACACATCTGTTCATTTTGCAGGTATTTCCAATGATTTTTTGTAGTACTTTTGTGTTTTTCTACTAAGTGCATAAATACTGCGGATCGGCTTTCTGCTTTAACTCACTTATATATCTTCAAATATTATCAGATATTTAAAATTATCTTCTTTTGCCATATGTACAAGCGGTTACAAGTTCATGCACAAAAAAGCCTTCCATATTTGCGGACTCGACCGCCCGGCGGATCGCCCCGCTCTCCCCCCGCACCCAGAGGGAGAGGGCTGCGTGACGCTCTGCCATCTCCATGCGGCGGCCGGATGTCTCCTCTGCATCCCGGGCCATTCCCGCCAGCGGACAGCTGCTCCACCCCCACAGGATTTCGGACACGCCCCCGCGCTCCAGCGCCTGCACACACCGGGCTATCAGGCCAGCCGCCTCCAGGACTCCGGTAAACAGGCTGTTTGGGCCTGCGCTCACCAGATTGCCCTTCCAGCCTTTCGCTTCCGACAAGGGGCGGTCGGTCACCCCCAGCACATATCCCGCTTCTCCCCGGACGCCATAGATCCCCTGTCCGTCCCGCTGAAATGCCCGGGCGGTGCCCACGGGGTCATCCAGAAAGAGCTCCAGCGCCGGGAGCTGCATACCGTCCTCCATCTGCCGCTGGGCATAGCTCACCTGTCCACGGCCGCCGGCCAGCCCCTCCAGCACGCACTTGGCCGCCATCCAGCCGCCGGGCGCATCCCACCCGGCGTCGATCAAAGCTCCCTGCTCCCGCTCCAGCACCGCGCAGTGCCAGGCGCCGGCCTCCTCCCTGAGCTGCTGAAAACACTGCGCCGCTTTTTCTCTCCGTTCCATATCAGTTTCCTCCATTCGATCCCGAAAAGGCCCGCTCCAATACGCCATGGTGCAAAGCGCCATAAGAAAATCGGCGTCCGGTGCGCAGGTTAAAGAAATTGACCCGGCAGGGCGCATCCCACTCCCGAGGCACATTTCGCCAGAGAAAATCGCATCGGGCAAAAAGGGTCTCAAAGGGGATTCCGTAGACATCCCCATTTTTGTTGAAGGGCAGGATGGACTCCAGACGGGTAATCTCTCCATCCTCACAGTCCACATAGAGGTTGGTCTCCTGCCCATAGATCAGGCCGTCGTTTACCCGCCCATAGGCCAGCCGCTCATCATCCACCACCGCGGGGATGGGGGCACTTCCGCACGCCTGCACAATGGCGTCGATGGGAAATCCCTGGTCCAACAGGCTGGGCAGGCTCTGTTCCACGTTGCGGGCACAGACCTGGGCCGCCCCGGTCAGGGTGCCCGTCCGGGCGGCCAGCAAATAGAGGTCCCCGGGCGGCCGCCCCACCGCTCCGGCGATCCGTTCGGTCATCCCCGCGTCGGGCAGCTCGTCGATCTGGATATGGGCTGCGATCTTCCGGGGCGCCGGGTCCCGGTAGGAGACCGCCCGGGCAAAGTGGTCCGTTCCGGTGACGGAGCGCAGCGGCCCGGATACCGAGCGCTTGACTCCCTGATATTCGATATAGAGAAAGGCGTCATGGGCCGCCAGCTCGGCCACGGCCGCCCGGTCCACAAAGATGTTGGCTGTGGGAAGACGGTGTCTCCCCACCTGCATAGTCCCATAGGTCAGCTCACCCAGTCCCCCCAGATTGGACTGGGTGAAATATTTGGCCGCCATCCAGCCCCCTTTCGCAAAGACCCCCATGTCCAGCACAGTGGCTCCGTTGTCCAGCACGTGGACCTGTACTCCAAGCGCGTCCAGATTGGGCAGAATTTCCTCTTCGATGATGCGGCAGGCCCGCTCATTGAGTGAATAGCACATGCCGATCCTGGCGGCGTTCAGGCACGCATTGACCGCCGCAGAGCCGCCCGCTGTATAGACGGCGGAAGCGGCCCCCATACCGCCGGTCTCCCGGCGCACCCGCTCGGGCCAGTACTCCGCCCCGGGGTCCAGCACCAGGTCGGCACCCATACGCTCCGCCCGCTCCCGACGGGCCGCACTGCGCTGAACCACGATGACCTTGTACCCCCGCAGTTTGAGCAGCTTGAGGAAGAGCAGGCCCATCAGTCCGGCCCCCACGACCACCACTGTGTCCCCGGCCACGCCCCGCAGTCGGTTGACCGCCCTGGTCACACAGGCCACCGGCTCGGCCAGCGCCGCGTAGTGGATGGGCGCGTCCTCCGGGAAGGGGAAGACCTCGTAGCTCTCGCACACCAGATAGTCGGAGAAGCCGCCCGGGCCGGAATAGCCCCTGTCCGAAGGCTTGTCGTTTCCCAGGCAGTGGTTACATATGTCCCGCCGTATGGGCGTTGGTCAGACCGAAGAGCAGCCCTTTGGCCAGAGGATTCGCCCTGGGCGTGCGCTCTCCCAGCAGATGAGGCAGCGCAAAGAGTCCATCCGCCCCCGGCGGCACGGCGTTTGCCGCCTCCTCCAGTGTCTGGTAGCTCACCTCGCGCAGCAGCACGGAGTCCCGGAACCACCGGGTGATCTCTCCGCCGGTGAGCACATTGCCCAGAAAGCGCGCGCCGCCGGTAATAAAGGGGCAGCTCCCCACCTGATCGTCCAGGGACCGCTCCAGCCCGAGAAAGGTGCCGGCGGTCCCCAGGTAGATGAGGCCTTCGCCCGCCTCCACGGTCCCGGTCCCCACCAGGATCGTGTAGGAATCTCCCGTCCCTGCCACCACCGGGATACCCGGTACCAGCCCGGTCTCCCCGGCGGCCTGCTGCGTGACGGTCCCCACCACATCCATGGGCCAGTAGAGCGGAGGCAGCACCTTGGGGTCCAGCCCCGCCTCCCGCATGCGCTCCGGCAGCCAGGCATGGCAGGTTTCCTCATACACGCCGCCGAAAATAGCCGCGATATCGTGGTCGGCGCTGTATACGCCGGTCAGCCGGTAGGCGACATACGAGTGGGCGTTGAGCACGGTCTCGATCCGCGCATAGGCCTCTGGCTCATGGCGCTTGAGCCAGAGCAGCTTGGGGGTGACGTCCTGCAAATTGCTCTCCCAGCCCAGATGTTCCTTGAGCCAGGCCGCCTCCTCAACGGCGCGGTTGTCCCGGTACAGGATGGCCGGCCGCACCGGCCTCCCCTCCCGGTCCAGGGGGCAGAGGTTGGGGACCATGCCGCTGGCACAGACGCCGGCGATCTCAGCGGGATGGACTCCCGACCGCTCCAGACAGGCGGCGATCCCCGCTCTGGTCCCGGCCCACCATGCGCCGTCCGGGTCCTGCTCCACATAGCCCGGCTGGCGTTGAATGGTCTCATAAAAATAGGTATGCTGGGCCCGGCGTCTCCCGGTATCATCCATCAGCACCGTTTTAATGCTGCTGGTACCAATATCAATGCCGAGCAAATAGGCCTGTGTCATTCGGACACCTCTCTTTTCCATTGAACACCACCAGAGGAAAGATACAGCAGGGGGAAGCGGTAAAACCGCTCCCCCCTGGTCTTATAGCACGGTTTTATCCAAGATGTGCCAGGGCGGTCTCCAGGTTCTCTCCTGCATGGATCAGGCCCTTGAGGAGCCTGATCACCCGGTCGGGATGCTCATGGCCCCAGATATTCCGGCCGATGGCCACACCGCGGGCGCCGCACTTCATGGCGTCGTCGATGTTGGCAAAGAACTGCTCCTGGGAGTTGGTCTTGGCGCCGCCAAGCACCACGATGGGCAGGCCCTCGCAGCCCTGCACGACCTCCTCATAGCCGGGCCGGTAGGGCATCTTCAGGAAGTCCGCGCCGGCCTCTGCCGCTACCCGTGCCGCCAGCTTCAGGCTGTCGATGCTGATATACTCCTGGGGAGGGTTGAAGCCGCCGGGCACCATCTCCGCCAGCAGCGGCATGCCGTACCGCTCACACTCCCGGCGCAGGGTGCTGATGATGCGGATCATCGTGCGCTCCAGCTCAATGTCCTCGCCGGAGATATCGGGGCCGCCGTTGAAGAGGACCGCGTCAGCCCCCGCCTTGACCGCCTCTTCCACTGCCACGCACAGGATGCTGTCATGGGCGCCTCGGGCATAGTCGGTGCAGGGGAAGTCCGCCCGGACGATCAGTCCGGTGCGGCCCAGCAGGGCCTCATATTTCCGGGCCATACCGATGTTGAGGATTACCGCGTCGGTGCCCGCATCGATCACGGTCCTGAGCGCCTGGTCCAGATGCTCGATTCCACGCATGGGGCCGGAATTGACCCCGTGGTCAAAGGCTGTGATGATGGCGTTGCCATCTTCCCGGAAAATATGATTCATTCTCTTGATGGTCCCCATATGGATTTCTCCTCCTATATTGTAATCGGTTTCTGTAATCGGTTACATCCGTTGCATGTATAGTAGCACATTTCAACCAAGAAATCCAGACCTTTTTGTAAAATTGGTTAAACTGTTTTAAATGAATCCGCTTTATCTATGCATATTATATAAAAACAGCGGCGACCTGTCTCAC
>ENA-UERZ01002070-UERZ01002070.1-human-gut-metagenome-genome-assembly--contig:-NODE-2070-length-12087-cov-19.434055_pt1 | contig 12087 bp, 5 predicted proteins | sample MGYA00242997_ERZ507998 | MGnify/ENA primary metagenome ERZ507998 (study PRJEB26167, sample SAMN06115470) | human gut metagenome | host: Homo sapiens | place: China:Henan | collected 2016-06-23... | reverse complement strand
GGAGGGGGTCCGGGGGAGGGGAGAAGGAGACCCTTTCCAAAGGGGCCCTTCTCCCCTCCCCCGGCTCACCACTCCTCCCATCTCTCCCCCAAAAAAGGAAAACGCCATGTTCGACTTCCTGACCACCTGCCGCGCGCTTGCCGACGAAAACCGCATACGCATCCTCATGGCCCTGAGAGGCCGCCAGCTCTGCGTATGCCAAGTCACAGCCTTTCTGGATCTGGCCCCGTCCACAACCTCGAAGCACCTGTCGATCCTGCGGCAGGCCCGCCTCATCGAAAGCAACAAACAGGGCCGCTGGGTCTACTACCGGCTTGCGGACGACTCCCCGCGCCCCAACATCCGGGAAGCCTTGACATGGATGAAGGATTCCCTCGCCAACGATCCGACCATCATCGAGGATGAAGCCCGCATCGCGGAAATCCTGCGCGCCGAAGAAGCCTGCGGCTTCGGGCACGGAGAGTCCGATTGCTTCCATTCCCTTGAAGTGCATTCGCTCGCCCAGCGCTTCGAAAACGCGCCGCAAGAAGAGGAAAACCATGACTAAGCGCTACGCCGTACACAATCTCCGTTGCGCCGGGTGCGCCGCCCGGATCGAAGACGCCATTGCGGGCCTCCCCGGCGTGAAATCCGCCGCCATCAACCTCGACAGCGCCCGGCTACGCGTCGAAGGCGAACAGCCCGAACTCGCGGCGATGATCCGCCTTGCGGACGCCATCGAACCGGGCACCCTGTTCTCCGAGATGGACGAAAACGAACCGCTTCCGGAAAGCAGCGAACCGCAGCCCTCCCTGTTCCGTTCCGAATACAAACTCTGGATCGCCGCAGCCCTGTTCGCCGTCGGCATGATCTTCGAGGAACGCCTCGACGCCTTGCTGACCCCGTTCGTCGCCAAGGCGGTATTCTTCGGCATCCCCTACCTGCTCTGCGGCCTGTCCGTCCTCAAGAAGGGATTGCAAAGCCTGCTCAAGTTCGACTTTTTCAACGAATACACCTTGATGGGCGGCGCAACCATCGCGGCTGCGGCCATCGGCCAACTGCCCGAGGCCGTGGGCGTCATGCTGTTCTACTCCATCGGCGAAGCCTTGCAGGATCGCGCGGCGGGCAACTCGCGGCGCTCCATCCGGGCGCTGCTGGCGGCCCGGCCCACAGTGGCGCATCTAATTGAGGAAAAAGACGGCAAACAGATGGTGAACGACGCCGATCCCGCGGAAATCAGGCCCGGTATGCGCATCCTTGTGAAGCCCGGCGAAAAAATCCCGCTGGACGGAACCGTTCTGACCGGCTCCTCGCAGGTGGATACGTCCCCCCTGACCGGCGAATCCGTGCCGGTGTCCGTGGGCGCGGGCAAGCAGGTCTACGCCGGGACGGTCAACCTTGAGGGCGCGATAACCGTGGAAGTGACCTCCCGTTTCGCCGACTCGTCCGTGGCCCGCATCCTCGAACTCGTCGAGCAGGCTTCCGCGAACAAGGCCCCCATCGAACGCTTCATCACCCGCTTCGCCCGCTACTACACGCCCGCCGTGGTGTTCATCGCGGCGCTGGTGGCGGTCATCCCGCCGCTGGCCGGGCACGGGACGTTCGACGAATGGCTGTACCGGGCGCTTGTCCTGCTGGTCATCTCCTGCCCCTGCGCGCTCGTGATCTCCATTCCGCTCGGCTACTTCGGCGGCATCGGCGCCGCGTCCAAGAAGGGTATCCTCGTCAAGGGCGGGCATGTGCTCGACGCCCTGCACAACATCAAGACCGTGGCTTTCGACAAGACCGGAACCTTGACCCGAGGCGTCTTTGAAGTAACCCGCGTCCTGCCCGCCGAGGGAGCTTCCGAGGAAGACGTGCTCAACGCCGCCCGGCTGGTGGAAAGCCGCTCGACGCATCCCATCGCCCGCGCCATCATGAAAACGGCTCCCGGCTCGCACGGTTTTGCTCTGGAAGCGGTGGAATCCAAGGAAATCCCCGGAAAGGGCCTCTCCGCAGAGCACAAGGGGCGGACGCTCCTTGTCGGCAACGCGCTCCTGCTTCAGGATGCGGGCATCAGCGTGCCCTCGCTCCCCGCCGGTCAGGGCAGCGTCGTTTATGTCGCCGTCGGCAATGCCTATCTCGGGGCCATTGAAGTATCGGACGTGTTGCGGCCCGAATCCGCTCCCGCCATCGAATCCCTGCGCCGCCAAGGTATTGAAAGGCTGGTCATGCTGACGGGCGATCGCCCCGAAAGCGCCGCCATCGTCGCCAAGGAATTGCATCTCGACGAGTACCGCGCCGGGCTGCTCCCCGAAGGCAAGGCCGCCGAGCTGGAATCGCTCGGCCCCCGGCAGTCTGTACTTTTTGTAGGTGACGGCATCAACGACGCCCCTGTACTCGCCATGTCCGGTGTCGGCGTGGCAATGGGCGGCCTCGGTTCGGAAGCGGCCATTGAAGTGGCGGACGCGGTCATTCTGGACGACTCGCCCTCGCGCCTGCCGGAAATGTTCTCCATCGCCGCCAAGACCCGCGTGGTCGTCTGGCAGAACATCGTCATGGCGCTCGGCATCAAGGGGCTGTTCATGGTCCTTGGCGTCGTCGGGCTCTCCGGCCTCTGGGAGGCCGTTTTCGCCGACGTCGGCGTCGCCCTCCTCGCCGTCCTCAACGCGACCCGTACCGCACGTTAAGAGGAAAAGGGGGAGAGAAGCATTGGGGAGGGGGAGGAGAAACTTTCTGAAGAAAGTCTCTCCTCCCCCTCCCCAAACCCCGCCCTCTCCTCTTCAAAGACTTTTGTGTTTATCGAATCCCTGTTCAGAGTTTTCAATATGTTAAAAGATGAAGCACTCTTCTTTTTCCGTCCTCAATAATCCTTCTTCCAGTTCAGCCCCACTTCGGAGCCCTGGGGCGTGGAAACGCCTTCGAGGTTAAGGTTGGGGGCAAGCTCGATTTCAACGCGGACGCCGCTGGCATCACCGTTCATCCCCTGCTCTAGGCCGACATAGACGTTGTCCATGACATACTTGCCCACCTCAAGGGATGGGATGGAGTCCTCCTGCGCGCTGGACCCGCTGTTCTGTCCCGGCGGCTGCAACAGGCCGACATTGCGGCTCGTCTGTTGCTTGGGCCCGTTCTGCATACTCCCGAACCGGAGCACGTCGAAACCGAGCGTGTCGCGCACTTCGCCGAGAACCCCCATGCCGCCGGAACCGAACCCCGACAGCGACGCGAGTTCGGCGGCAAGCTGGATCGCCTCCATGCGCCCGAGGCTGGATGCGCTCTGCCCGAACAGCACCTGCGCCACCACTTCATCCTGCGGCAGCGGTGGCTGGCTGGACAAGGTCAGCGTCGGAGACGAGGCCGGGCCGCTTACGGTCGCTTCGGCGGTGATATTCGCCGCCGCGTAGGTGACGAGCACGTTGAGCAGCGGATCGGGCGGCGTGGCCCCGCTGAACTCGACGTCGCCCCGGCTCAGGGTAAACTGCTTGCCAAGCAGGCTGAACTGCCCCCGGATGGAATTGATGGACCCCGTGACCACGGGATTCGTCGCGGGTCCGGAAACCTGGAGGTTGCCCTTCCATTCGCTCTCAAGCCCCTTGCCGCGCACAAAGAAACGGTTCGGGATGAGCACATTGACGTCAAGTTTCGGCCCGGATCCGGAGGAGGAAGCGGTGCTCTCCTCCTGCCCGGCCTCCACGACGTTCAGCGTCGGGATGCTGGTGCCGAATGAGCTGACGATCTGGAACTGCCCCTTATTGACGGTGATGGCCGCGCGCACATCGGGCGACGTCGCCGGCCCGACGATGTCCGCCGTGCCCGAAAGGGTGACGGAAAGATCGTTGCGGTGCAGCGGGGCAAGCTCCTTGATCGTCCCATGCAGCGAAAGGGGCAGGCCGGACGCCAGCGGACCGACGGTTCCGTTGACGTTGATCGCGCCGCCCTGCCCGTCCGTAGCGGAAAGGGACAAACGGGACATCCCTCCGGACTGGAGAGACGCATCAAGGTTGATGTCGGACAGGGCGAGGCCGAGAAGGATCTCTTCGAAGGCGGCCTTTTCGATCTTGAGCGACGCGGAAAGCTCGGGAGCGGACAGCGAGCCGGACAGCGTGGCATTGAGGGAGCCTTGCCCGGTGAGGCTGGAGTTGGCGAGCGGCACGAACCGCCACAGCGACGCCAGCGAGCCCTCCCAGTTGACGTTGCCGGAACACGGCTTGTCCAGCGCCGGGGACGGCACGCCGGACGCGGAAAAACTCAAGGGCAGGGAAAGCGTCCCTGTGGCCGGAGAGGTACCCATGCCGTCCGTCTTCACATTGAGGACAAGGGCGGAAGACTGGAGCGTGCCGTTGATATCCACGGCGGCGGGGGGCATGTCGCTCTCCGGGAAGGCGATGTTCCTGAGGGACACGTCCAGCGTGCCCCTCGGCTGCGACGGCGTGCCGGACAGGGCGATGGCGGCGTTGAGCAGGCCGTCGGGCACGGGCACGTCCGTAAACAGCCGGGCCATATTGATGGCCACGTCGCGCAACCGGGCCTCAAGGGCGAGCTTGCGCCCGTCAAGGCTCCCCAGGGCCGTCAGCGTGCCCTGCGGCAGCACGGACAGATCGAGGTTGTCCACGGACAGCCCGTTGCCGAAGGCAATGTTGACGGGCCGATTCAAACGCACGCCCACAAGCGTCCGTTTCCGCCTGTCCGTGAACGTGAGGCGTTCCACCTGCGCCTTCTGCCCGGCAATGTCGAGCGTCAATCCGATGTCGGCGGACGTCTTGCCCTGGAGGGCCACGGACGCCTGAAGCCTTTTCAGAGATCCGGACACGTCGATCTTGCCGCTCCGCCAGCGGAAATCGGACGCGGAGCCGTTCCCAAGGGAGGCGGACAGGCCGATCCCCTGCTTGCCGAACAGGTCATCCAGCCGAAGATTGCCCTTGAAGGTGCGCATGGAAAAAAGCGAACCGGCACTGAGCGCGCCGAACGACCAATCCGCGGCAAGCTGCTGCGTTTTGGCCTGCGAAAAAGACACGTTGGCAACCGCTGCGGAACCATCCAAGGGCACGCCGGTAAGCGAGGACAGCGCCGCCCAGTCCGTGACCGCCAGCCGGAACCCGCCGTCCAGCCGCCGTTTGGCGGGCAGGGCGTCCAGCGTGCCGGAGAGCGCTATGCCGGGGGCGTCGAGCTTGGTCTTGTGCAGGCTGAAACGGTCAGCCGCGAACTGCCATTCCGTGGAAAAGCGCAACGGCGCGCCAGCCTGCAGCGCCTTGATGGACGCATCCCTCAGCGTGGCGGAAACATCGAGCGTACCCTTGCCGCCCGCAGCGCCGACGGACGGCGTGTTGAGGCGCACGCGCAAGCCCTCCAGCGTGGCCGTCTCCACGCCCAGATGCGGGCTGGCAAGCGTCAGTTCGCCGCCGGGCGAGAGCAGCGGCCCGGAAGCGCGGAGCTTGAGCTCAAGCGGGCCGGACAGGGAGGGAGCTATCCCCTTCAACGAAGACAGCGCGAGGGACAAGGCCGCATCGAGTTTCTTGCCGTCGGTGGAAGCATTCCCCTTGCCGCTGATCTGACCGGCTTTGAGCGTCAGATCGCTGACGGAAGCGGAGCCGGATTCCGGCTGCGCGCTGAACGATGCTCCGAGCGAAGCCGTCTCGCCCACCGTATCCTGAAGCGGGGCAAGCCCCCAGCGCATATCCGCGAGCTTGAAGCTCAAAGTCCCGGCAAACGGCGATGACGCATCGTCGCGGCGCACGTCGGCTTTCAAGCCTACCGTGCCCGCCAGTTCGCGGAACGGCGAATCCGTTAGCAACGCCGCCACGGGCGGGAACTGCGCCAGCCTGCGCAGCGAAGGCATATCCAGCCGGAGCGCCGCCGCAAGTTTGCCCGTCGCCGTTTCCAGCGAAGCGTCGCCAGCCAGAGCGAGCCATTCAGACTCCACGCGCAACGCCTTCACCGTAAGCGTTTCCGCCGTTTCGGAGGCTTCAACATGCAACCTGATCGGCACTTCCCCGGAGCGTTCGCCTTCTTTGCCGTTTTTTGCGGCCTGATTGGCGGACATGGCCTTCCGGACAAACGGGCCGCCGAGGTTCACGGCCGCATCGACCGTTACGGAAGGCTCGGAAAGCAGGGACCGCACGGCAAGCGTCCACGAAGACGCCACGTCCAGACGGGCATCCGGCTGCGCCGCATCCAGCACGATTCCCGGCACCGAGGCTTTCAACACCAGCCCGGGCGCATCCAGCGTTCCGGACAGCGCGGCCTCAAGATTCGCCGAAGCCAGCGGCAGCCCGGCCTGCGCCTCACCCGTCAACGCGGCGACAAGCCGCATCAACGCATCGGGATCGCTCAACAAAACGGACAGATCGCCGCCGACCTTCGCATCATCGAAAAAGAGCCCGTGCCCGGTAACCAGCCCGCCCGGCACCTCCGCCATCAGCTCGGGCACGGAAAACCGAGCGCCCGCCAGCGTCAGCAACAACCGCAGCGAGCCCTGTTCCGGGGCATCCTGCGCCCCCTGCGCCTCGTCTCCGCCATTTCCGGCAGCGCGAGGGACGGCAAGCCGCAGATCCAGCCCCACCCCCGCGTCGGGCCGCTCTTCGGGCTGCGGGCGCTTTACGCCGTCCGACAGCCAGTTTCCCTCGTTGCCGAGGTTCAGGGCGCCGGAGAGGGCCAGCAACGGCTCAGCCGTCCCCCCAGCCTTCTCAATTTGCGGACGGTACAGCGTGGACTCCAGCTCACTCCGGAAATCTGTCAGCGGACCGGAGCCTTCCAGCGTCGCCTCAATGGGGATCCCCGCCACGGCCTGCCCGAGCCGGAACCGCTCGATGCGCAGTTCTCCGACCGTCGCCAGCTTCAAATACCCCGCAATGTCCGAAGCCAACGGCTGCAGGAAGGAGGGCCACAGCAGCTCCAAGGGATCGGACGGCGGAGGCGGCGGATCGGCTGGCGGGAACTCAGGCACGCGCGGCATACTGGCATCGAGGACACTCAATTCCTCCACCAGCAGATGCCCTCGCAGCAACGCACCGGCACCGATGCGCAGCGTGGCTTCGGGCACGTCCAGCCAAACGCCCTGCCCGTCCGCAAGCCGCACATCCCGCAGATGCAGAGAAAACGGCAGCGGGCCTTCCAGCGAGCCGATCTGAGCTTCAATACCCACATTTTTCAGAACGGAAACAGCCGTATCCGCGATCCAGCGCTCTCCGGGCTGGGTGCGCAGAAACGCCATGCCCCCGGCAAGGGCAAAAAACAGGACAAGGACAAGCCCGAGCAGGCTCCAGCCAAGGATGCGCCCGGCGCGCCGAAGGGAGGGAGGTACGGCCATCAGAACGCCTGCCCTATGCTGAGGTAAATCTGGAACGCCTTGTTGTTGTCGCGGTCCTGCAACGGAGTGGCTATGTCGAGCCGGATGGGACCGATCAGCGTATAATACCGAAAACCAAGGCCCACACCCCACGAAAGATCGCGGCCCCAGTCGGGCATGGTGGTCTCATAGACCATGCCGCCATCCACGAACGGCACGATGCCGAACGACTCGGTGATCCTGAACCGGGCCTCAAGGCTCACGTCCGTAAAGGAGAGCCCGCCAAGCGGATCGCCGTTCCTGTCATGCGGGCCGAGCGACTGGTACTTGTAGCCGCGCACCGAGCCGCCCCCACCGCTGTAAAAACGCAACGAGGCCGGAATATTCCGGACATTTTCGCCAGTGAGGCTTCCCGCGGCGGCGCGTCCGGCGAGCACAAGCCGATCCCACCCCGGAGACCAGTAGCCGCTGGCGTCCAGCCTGGTGCGCACGGTGGTCAGAGGGCCGTTGAACGTGCCCGTATACGGCGTCACCTCAAGGGTCACCCGCGTCCCGGTGGTCGGGTTCAGCAGGCTGTTGGTCGTATCCCGGCGCACGGACAGGGGAAAACCGAGCAGGCTGTACGTCCGCCTGCCCCGGTAGTTGTCCTTGAGGCTCCCCGCTTCCACCGAAACGCGCGCGCTGGCCCACCAGTTGCGCCAGTCCTTGCGGAAGCGCCGCTCAAGGCCCGCCGCGAAAGACAAGGCACTCTGGTCGTAGGCGTCGGTCGTCTCGTTGATGGCCCACGCCTCGCCCACCAATGCCTGATCCCGGATGCCGAAGGCCGGTTTGCGGAACGAGGCGTTCAGCGACTGCGAGTCTTCAGAAATGGGGGCGGTCACGCGGAGCTGTTCCCCGCCGCCGAACAGGTTGCGGTTCTCCCACGCCCCGCGCACGCCGAAACCCGTATCCGTCGAATACTGCAAGCCGCCGCTCACGGTACGCGGCGGCGCATCGCGCACGGTAAGGCTTACCGGGGTGGTCCCGTCGCTCGTCATCCAGATCGGCATGTCAGAGCCAGCCGCCTTCTTCCCGGTTCCCCCCGCCGGAGGGTCTGCCGGAGGAGCCGGGGAAGGTGCATCGGGAGAATCCCCCAGAGGCAGCTCCGAAAAACCGGCCTCGGCAAGCGATCTGTCCGTCCACCCCGCCGCCTTCGCCTGTTCGGGGGAAAGGCGGGCGGGTTTCATATCAATGGCGCTGAACAGGCCGGTTTCCTGCAACGTGGTCCTGTATTCCTTCAACAGGTCGTCGTTCCAGTACTGCCCTTCAATCCACGGGCTCAGCTTGTTGAGATAATCCTCGTTGACCGCCGGAGCGCCGGGCGCGTCGGGGTTGTCGGCCGGCCTGACGTTCTCTTCCTTGATCAGCACCGGCCCCATGCGCAGGAGCGGACCGGTTTTGATGAGCACGTCCGCTTCAAGGGTATGCGTGGAACGATCGATGACGTACCGGGCCTTGCCCTGTTCCGCGAGCGGATAGCCCGCCTTGCGCATGGCCGTCACCACCGAGGTAACGGCGTTGAGCACCGTCTGCGCCTCGGCGGGGCTTCCTTTGGCGAGCCCGAACGCCTCCAGCGTGTCAGGAGCGTTTTCCATAAAATCGATGCCACGGACGGACTCGGGCAAATCCTTGTCCACAGGTTCGCCCGCTGGCCCGGTGCGCTCGTAACGCAGCTTCGTCGGCCCCATCACATACCGCTCGCCGGGCCTCAGCGTGATGGAGGCTTCCGGGGGCTGCGCCTCCCAATTGATATGGTGGCGCACCGTACCGTCATAGTACCCCTGCGAATGCAAAATCTTGCGGGCCGTTTCCACATCTTCGAGGGCCCGGCGCTCAAGCCCCACGCGGCTGTCGGGGAGATCGTCATGCAGCCAGACAAGCTGGCTGTTCTCCCGAAGTTCCGAAACAAGATCGCCGTTCTGCGGGTCGGACTGGAGCTTCACGCTGTAGCGTATCGTCTTTTTGGCGGGATTGGGAGCCTCATCGGTCATGGGCTGCAGCGTATCCTGCTTGTTCCCCGAACCGAAAAGGCAGCCGGACAACAGCAGGCACAGGGCGAATCCCATTGCATACGCACGGATCGCCCCATTCCGGAGAACAGAACGGACAGCCTTGCGGCACCATGGACAAAGTACGGATACGAGCATGACGGCATAATGAATTCGGGAGCAACGGACGTCAAGATGATAATCCCCACGGGCAGGAGCGTGTCCCCCGCACAAACGGGTTCCCCTTTTCCGTTCCCACTTTGGACCTTTCCCGCAATCGATTGCGTAAAAAAGGAAACTGGAGCCAACCCTCTGTCGACAAAAAAGATAAAGCCATTCTCCCCTCATAGCCTCCCTCACAATTCAAACTTCTTTTTATATAACTATATCAATATATTAAAAAATACACTTTCGTTTTGCACAGTTTTTTCTCCCCGTTCTAAAAAAATCGTCTGTTTACTTATACTCAACAAAGGCTTAGACGGTTTAGAATAGCAAAAGCGTCTTTTCCGTCCGGGAAGCCGCGCTCGCCGGAGGAGGGCGGGTACGGTCACGACGCCGTAACCTTCGATTTGCAGGAGAATGTGTCCCGTGATGGAACAGTTGACCAAAATCGTGTCCGAAATCAATGGATTTCTGTGGGGAATGTACTGCCTGATTCCGCTGTTGTGCGGCGTGGGCATTTACTTTACCCTGAAACTGGATTTCATCCAGATCCGCCGTTTCGGCCTTGCCGTTAAGTCGACATTCGGCGGACTGACCCTGCACGGCGAACGGGCCGGAAAGCAAGGCATGAGTTCTTTCCAGTCCCTCGCCACCGCCATCGCCGCGCAGGTGGGCACAGGAAACCTCGCGGGCGCTGCGACCGCCATCGCCATGGGCGGCCCCGGAGCCATCTTCTGGATGTGGATCGCGGCCTTCTTCGGCATGGCCACCATCTTCGCCGAAGCCGTGCTCGCCCAGACCTACAAGACCACGGACGATCAAGGCCATGTCACCGGCGGCCCCGCCTACTACATCTCAAAGGGCCTCGGCAGTAAAAAACTGGCGGCCTTTTTCTCCATCTCCATCATCATCGCGCTCGGGTTCATCGGCAACATGGTCCAGTCCAACTCCATCGCCGATGCCTTCCAGACCGCCTTTTCCCTGCCTCCGCTGCTCATCGGCGTAATCATCTCCGCGCTCGCCGCGTTCGTGTTCTTCGGCGGCATGGGGCGCATCGCCGCCTTTACCGAAAAGGTCGTGCCCATCATGGCGGCCCTCTACCTGCTCGGCGGGCTTATCGTCCTGTTGGCCAACGCCTCCCACATCATCCCGGCTTTGAAGATGGTCTTCGTGGGCGCGTTCGATCCCGCCGCCGCCACGGGCGGCATCATCGGCGCGGGCGTCAAGGAAGCCATGCGCTACGGCGTGGCCCGCGGCCTGTTCTCCAACGAGGCGGGCATGGGCTCCACCCCGCACGCCCATGCCGTCGCCAAGGTGAAGTATCCCGCCCAACAGGGCTTTGTCGCCATCGTCGGCGTTTTCGTGGATACCTTTATCGTGCTGAATATGACCGCCTTCGTCATCTTCGTGACCAACTCCATCGACGGCTCCACCACCGGCATCGCCCTGACCCAGAAGGCTTTTGAAAGCGGCCTCGGGTCCTTTGGCATCACCTTTGTGGCAATCTGCCTGTTCTTCTTCGCTTTCTCGACCATCATCGGCTGGTATTTCTTCGGCGAGCAGAACATCAAGTACCTGTTCGGCACCAAGGGCACGACGCCGTATCGCCTCATCGTCATGGGCTTCATCGTGCTTGGTTCCGTGCTGCAAGTGGACCTCGTGTGGGAGCTGGCCGACATGTTCAACGGCCTTATGGTCCTTCCCAACCTCATCGCCCTCATCGGGCTTTCCAAGATCGTCAGTATGGCGCTCAGAGACTACGACGCGAACAATCCCCGCTGACCCTCCCGCAGCCCAAACGCCAAAGCCCGTCGGAACAACCGGCGGGCTTTTTGCATTGTTCCGCCCGGTTACGGGAGCGTATGAGAGTTTTCAACGCTAATTCATTATAATCATTGAAGACAACATCTGCCTGCCGCACACTGAAACCAGTTCAGGAGCATAACACCCTTCAGTGAGGATACAAGGAATGACACAGGAAGCCGCCAAAAAAGAACGCGTGGCCAAGGTTATTGAAGTGTTGAACAAGGCTCGGAGCATGGAACTGTATGCCGTGCATCAGTACATGAACCAGCACTACAATCTGGATGACCTGGACTATGGCGAATTCGCCAGCAAGATCAAATTGATCGCCATCGACGAAATGCGCCATGCCGAACAGTTTGCCGAGCGCATCAAGGAATTGGGCGGCGAGCCGAACAGCGAGCTGTCTTCCAAGATCACGAAAGGGCAGAAGGTTATGGACGTATTTCCCTTCAACGTGAAGGTGGAAGACGACACCATCGAGACCTACAACAAGCTGCTGGAAATCTGTCGCACCAACGGCGACAGCGTGAGCGCCCGCCTGTTCGAACGCATCCTGGATGAAGAACAGGTCCACGACAATTATTTCTGCAACATGGCCAAACACATTGAAACGCTTGGGAATACCTATCTCTCCAAGATCGCGGGCAGCGACTCTCCCGAAATTCCGAGCCGCGGCTTCGTCGACGCCGAATAAGCCCTCTCCCCGGAGCGCCTTCATCCCCTCCGAAGGCGCTTCCTTCCATACCCCTCGCAAAGAGCCCGTGCCGATTGCTCCTCCTCGGCACGGGCTCTTTGTATTGAAAGATTGGAGGGGGAGGGGGAACCTTTCTGAAGAAAGGTTCC